>Ga0302235_10000767_pt1 | contig 24717 bp, 18 predicted proteins | sample II_Palsa_N3_3_FD_193577 | JGI IMG/M metagenome (GOLD analysis project Ga0302235, IMG submission 193577) | Peat permafrost microbial communities from Stordalen Mire near Abisko, Sweden - II_Palsa_N3_3 | ecosystem: Environmental > Terrestrial > Soil > Palsa > Peat permafrost | place: Sweden...
CCAAGCAATAACACGGTGATATAACACGGTGAGATAATCAGCATGAGGCTCACAGCCGAGCGGCGGGTTCAACAAGAACCAGGAACGCTCCCCAGTGATCGCGCCACCGCGGGCGGCCTGCAGTTGGCTTCGGGGATCACGACCTGGTCTTCACGACCACAGCCAGCTTGTTGTCAGCTTCTGCGGCCGGATGTGTGCGCCGGAGGTTAAGTCACGTAGGTGCCCCGCCCGTGGACGGTAATGATCAGGCTGCGCTCGCGCAGCAACGCCGTCGCCCGCCGTATGGTGTCGTAGGCCACACCGCAGTCACTGGCTAGCTCGCGTTCGGGCGGCAGGCGCGCCCCCGACTTCAGCTCTCCCGACTTGATGCGCGATTCGATCCAGTCCCTCGGCGGCTGCCCTCATGTCCGCTGCAGGATCTTTCAGCACGGACGCAAACCGGTCGACCAGTGAGGCGAGTACTGCCTTTCCCTTCTCCGCGGAAGCCAGGTATGGTCGGCCAATCACTCCACTCTGCCCATTCGCATGGCCTGCTCCCGTGCTCAGCCAGGGCCTGCGCGGAGAAGTCCACGCCGATGAGTGATGTCCCGGCTTGCTGCGCCATCAGCGGGCCATAGGCACCGCGGCCGCAGGCGAGGTCGAGCAGCGTGCTCCGGGCCCGAGCCGGAGTTCTTCAGCCAGCTCCGGGATCGCCTCGGCGACGACCACGCCAGCTCGCGTGTCCGGCGGGAAGCCCATGTACCGGTTCATGATCTCCGCGACGGCCGGTGTGGCAGCCTGGTCTGCGTACCAGCCGTCGAAGTACCCAGCGGACTGCGGTTTTGGGAGAAATTGGCTAAGTATAGAAAGCCGGACTGAGCAATCTGCGGTGTCATAGACAGCGGCGGGCTGGGCGAGCCCGCCGCGGCGGCCGGGCGGATCACCGCCAGGGTGCATTCCCCTGTGCCTCATGCCCCTGAGGCATTACATGCCCCAGAGGAGTCAGGATTAGGCTTTGACCAGAACGGATTATTCGGAGCTATGGCTAGCAGCGTCTCGTGGTGAGCGGTGGAAGGGGGTGTGGAATTGAGGCATTCAGAAATAGTCGCAGGGGACGCTGAGCGTCCGTTTAACAGGAGGTCTGTCGCGCCGGGAACCAGCCGGGGCTGTAACATCGTCAGCCCACTTCACCTGCATAAAGGCTTTTCAGAGCTAATCGGGCCATGCTAGCAGCCGTGCCGCATAGTGTCGTTTCGTCCGTGGGATTCTTGTGGGCGCAGCCGCGGCGACCTGCACTTGTGGGGTTTTTGTGGGGCCGGAGGACTACAAGGTATCTCTCGCATCAAGGCCGAACACCATCGCGCCCGCGCGTGCGAAATGTATGTAGGCGGTATAGAGCCGGTCGCGTACCTTGCCGCGATGCATCTGGATTTCGAAATGGGCCGCGTAGACCTCGGCGGTAAGCTCACCGCCCAAGATCAGATCAGTGCGCGTTTTCACCAGCTGGTCGTGCTGACTACGGGTCATGTGCGATCCCTGTCCATTCCGGGTTTGATCCTGACCTCCAGCATCGCTATCCAGATGGCTGGTCGCGCCCGTGCCCGTCCCTGGCCGGTGCCCTGGTCTGCGGTCCCGGCCCTCCTTGCCGGTCCCAGCTAACCGCGAGCACCAATCGTCAGCCCGCCGTCGCCGGACGCCGCCGGGCGCTCGGTCAGAGAGATCGGCCAGCTCCCCGGCAACCGCAAGCCAATCTCACGCCAGACGGTCTACCGGCCCAGGGAATGCTTGCGACGTAGCCGCAACTCCATGAGTCCGAAGGGATTTCTCCTGCGAGCGGCGAGTACTCGCGGGACAGCGTGCCCGCATGGACGGCAGCGTCATCGTGGCGTTTGCTGCCGGGAAATGCGCGTTAGGTCATGAAGGCCACTCGCTGAGCAGCGCCGCAGCCTCGACAAATACAGCAGGCGCGCTCAAGGTCCGGCCGAGCCAACCGGTCGAGGGAAGGCGCGGGGCCAGGTGATCGGCTGCTTGCAGCCTTGCCATCGGGTGTTTCTGCTGACCATTCACCGGAGTACGAGCTGGTCAAGGCCCTGGGCTACTTCGAGAACAACGCGCCCCGCATTCGCTACAAGTGGTTCCGCTCCCGCGGCCTCTTCACCGGATCCGGTGTCGTCGAGGCAGGCTGCAAGACGGTAATCGGCCAGCGCCTGAATTTGTCAGGCACGAAATGGACCGTCGTCGGCCCGGACGCCGTATATCCGCGCTCCGCTGCCAGCAGGCAAGCTGCCCCGGAACCAGATCTGGTACTCAAGCTGCAACCAGACAGGTGTCGCCTGACCAGCCGAATCCGCTAAACGATCTTGACCACCTATGGATTGGCGCGCTGCCCAGTCCATCAAGGAACGCCGTTGCGGCACGGCGGTGTTATGTTGCTGCTGTGTGCGATGCCAGCGTCCTGGGGCGGTGAAGTTCCAGATGGCCGCAGAGTCTCGCTTGCGCGAACATGACGCACGGCTGAGGGGCCGCAGCGGCGAGGTGAGCGTGCTGACCGGCCTAGTCGCGGCGGTCCGGGCGGGTGAGAGCCGGGTGCTGGTGGTGCGCGGTGAGCCGGGTGTGGGCAAGACGGCGCTGCTGGATTACCTGGCCGGGCAGACTGCGGGCTGCCGGGTGGTGCGCGCGGCGGGCGTGCAGTCGGAGATGGAGCTGGCGTTCGCCGGGTTGCATCAGCTGCTGGCGCCGATGCTGGACCGGCTGGAGCAGCTGCCGGTGCCGCAGCGGGATGCGCTGCGGACGGCGTTCGGCCTCAGCGCGGGTCCGGCGCCGGATCGTTTCCTGGTGGCTCTGGCGGTGCTGAGCCTGCTGTCGGAGGTCGCCGGGGAACGGCCGCTGGTCTGCGTGATCGATGACCAGCAGTGGCTGGACCGGGCGTCAGCGCAGGCGCTGGGGTTCGCGGCGCGGCGGCTGGCGGCCGACCCGGTCGGGCTGGTGTTCGCGGCCCGGATACCGGGTGAAGAGCTGGCGGGATTGCCGGAGCTGGCCGTCGAGGGCCTGGCGGAAGGCGATGCCCGGGTGCTGCTGGACTCGGCGCTGACCGGACCGCTCGACACCCGGGTCCGGGACCAGATCGTCGCCGAGGCACGGGGTAACCCGCTGGCGCTGCTGGAACTGCCACGCGGCATGACGCCCGCTGAGCTGGCGGGCGGGTTCGGACTGCCAGGCGCTGGGTCGTTGACGGGCCGGATCGAGGACAGCTTCCGGCGGCGGCTCGACGCCCTGCCGGCCCAGGCCAGGCGGCTGCTGCTGCTGGCGGCGGCCGATCCGTCGGGTGACCCGGGGCTGGTGTGGCGGGCGGCGGGGCGGCTGGGGCTCCCGGTTCAGGCGACGGCGGCGCCGGCGGTCGAGGCGGGTCTGGTGGAGTTCGGCGCGCGGGTCCGGTTCCGGCATCCGCTGGTGCGCTCGGCGGCCTACCGGTCGGCGTCGTTCCCGGAAAGACAAAAGGTGCACGGGGTGCTGGCGGAGGTGACCGATCCGCAGGTTGATCCGGATCGGCGGGCCTGGCACCGGGCGCAGGCTGCGGCCGGGCCGGACGAGGAGGTCGCGGCGGAGCTTGAGCGCTGCGCGGGCCGGGCGCAGGCCCGCGGCGGGCTGGCCGCGGCCACGGCGTTCCTGGACCGCGCGGTGCGGTTGACCGCCGATCCGGCGCACCTGGTGGAACGCACGCTGGCCGCGGCGCAGGCCAGCGTGCAGGCCGGCGCGTTCGACCAGGCCCTCGGGCTGCTGGTGATGACGGAGGCCCGGCCGCTGGATGAGCTCGCCAGTGCCCGGTTGGACCTGCTGCGCGCGCAAATCGCGTTCGCCTCGGGCCTGGACAGCGACGCCACCCCGCTGCTGCTCAAGGCGGCCCGGCGCCTCGAGCCGCTCAACCCCGGGCTGGCCCGCGAAACCTATCTCAACGCCTGGGGTGCGGCACTTTTGGCGGGGCGTCTGGCGGCCGGCGATATGGCGGAGATCTGCCGTGCTGCCAGGGCCCTGCCCCGGTCACAGCAGCCGGGTCCGGTCGAACTGCTGCTGGATGGCCTGGCGCTGCTGATCACCGACGGACTGCCCGCCGCGGCACCGACGTTGCGGCAGGCAGTGAGCGCCTTTGCCAGTGTCGGCGTCTCCGCCGACGACGGACTCCGGTGGGGCTGGATGGCCGTGGTGGCCGCAAACATTCTGTGGGACGACGACGGCTGGCGCGCGATCCTTGCCCGGCAGGTCCAGCTCGCCCGTAACGCGGGCGCGCTCGAGCATCTGCCGCTCTACCTCGAAGCGGCGGCCATAATCGCCGCCTGGAGCGGCGACTTCGGGGCGGCCGCTTCCCTGATCGCGGAGGTTAATGCGGTCCGCGAGGCCATCGGGTCCCGCATCGCGCCGTACGCCGCCCTTCTGCTCGGTTCTCTCCGGGGCAGCCAGGCCGAGGCCATCCCGCTGATCGAGGCCACCATCAATGAGGCCGAAGCCGGGGGCCAGGGGCTTGCGGTGACCAGCGCGCGCTGGGCGGCCGCCATGCTCTACAACGGCCTGGGCCGCTACGACGAGGCGAGCGAGGCGGCCCGGCAGGCCGCCGAGAACCCATCCGGGCTCCAGGTCTCCATGTGGGCGCTGATCGAGCTGATCGAGGCCGCCGCACGCAGCGGAAATATGCCCATGGCCAGCGATGCCCTGGAGCGGCTGGCGGAGACGACCCAGGTCAGCGGCACCGGCTTCGGGCTGGGGATCGAGGCGCGGTCACGCGCGCTGATGGCCGAGGACGGCCCCGCCGATGGCTTGTACCTGGAGGCGATCGACCGGCTGGGCCGCACCCAGCTTCGCCCGGAGCTGGCCCGCGCCCACCTGGTCTACGGCGAGTGGCTGCGCCGCCAGGGCCGCCGCTCGCAGGCCCGGGAGCAGCTGCGCACCGCCCACGGCATGCTGGACACGATGGGGATGGAAGGATTTGCTGAACGGGCCCGGCGGGAGCTGCTGGCCACCGGGGAAACCGCCCGCAAGCGCACCGTCCAGGCCACCGTCGAGGCTAGCCAGGCGCTGACCGCCCAGGAGGCCCAGGTCGCGCGGCTGGCCCGCGACGGCCTGTCGAACCCGGAGATCGGCGCCCGACTGTTCATCAGCTCCCGCACCGTCCAGTACCACCTGGGCAAGGTGTTCACCAAGCTCGGCATCAGCTCCCGCGGTCAGCTCAACCGCGTGCTGCCCGGCGCCCCGGACGCTTAGCCCGGCCGGCGTTAGCCCGGCTAGGGCTTACCCTCAACGGTTCTTGGGAGTAGGACGAGCGTCGAGCACCTGACCGCAGGCCTCAGCGGGTCAGCGGGCATCGGTGGCTGCGTGGGGGCCTAAGTCTGCGGACCGGTGGTGGCCAGGGCATGGCCTAGGGCCTTCCAAGGGTTCGACGGGCCGCCCGGAACGCAATCGTGGTGTCAATGGCATTAATAGTGCCGCCTTAGGCCGGAATAGCGGCTCGATAGGCGGGACTAGGACCCGGACTGATTTTCAGGCCATCCAGGCCCCAGACGTCCCAATGCCAGGTCAGTTTCCGTCCGTCGGACTTTTTAAAGGAGATTCACCAGTGGACACGAGCGAAGCGCCCGGAGAGATCAACCGTAATCGCCGCCGCTTCTTGGGTACCGCAGGCGCTGCGGCCCTGGCTGTCGGCGCTGCCCAGTTCGGCATGATCGGTTCGGTGAAAGCACAGACCAGCGTGGCGAACGCGGCGGGTCTGGCGGCGGTCAAGGCCGGGACGGCCACGTCCTTCGGCCCGGTGAAGCAGATCAAGGCCGGGGTCCTGAATGTCGGGTACGTCGAAGCTGGGCCCGCGGATGGCCCGCCGGTCATCTTGATGCACGGCTTCCCGTACGACATCCACTCCTATGTCGAGGTCGCGCCACTGCTGGCAGATCAGGGCTACCGGGTCATCGTCCCGTATTTCCGCGGCTACGGCACGACGACATTCCTGTCGGCGGCCACGCCCCGCAACGTCGATCAGGTGGCGTTCGCCCTGGACATCCTGGCATTGATGGATGCCCTGCACATCGAGACGGCGACCCTGGCCGGCTATGACTGGGGGTCGCGGACGGGGGACATCATCGCGGCGCTGTGGCCGAAACGCGTCAAGGCCCTGGTCTCGACCGCCGGCTACCTGATCACCAACCTGGCCAAGCTCAAGCTGCCGTCGCCGCCGGCGGCCGAGTGGGCGTTCTGGTACCAGTACTACTTCGACACCGAGAGGGGCGTGCTGGGCCTGACCGAGTACCGGTACGGTATCGGCGAGCTGATCTGGAAGTTCAACTCCCCGACCTGGCACTTCGATGAGGCAACCTACGCCCAGACCGCAGCGGCCTTCACCAACCCCGATTACGTCAAGATCGTGATCGGTAACTACCGCTGGCGGCAGAGCCTTTATCCGAGCGAACCCGAGTACGCCAGCCTGGAGAACCGGCTGCAGAAAGCTCCCGTCATCGCGGTGCCGACGATCACCATCGACGGTGAGTACGATCCCTTCACCCCGCCCGGGAACGGCGCGGCGTACCGTGCCAAGTTCACTGGCAAGTACGACCACCGGACGTTCAAGGTCGGCCACAACGTGCCGCAGGAAGCACCCCATGCTTTCGCCAAGGCCGTTATCGACGTCGACCGTCTCTGACTAGCCCCAGCTGTTCCTGCCCTGCGGACCAACTCCCGGCGTCCGCAGGGCAGCGCGATCCGCGGCCGGTCCCCGGCACTGGTCATCCAGCGAGGCCGGTGACTGACCACAAATGATTCGCTGGCTTTACGAATTAGCAGGAAGGAGCAGGCGATGGCTACCACTGTGGCTGATGTGATGGTGGCGACGTTGAAGGCATCCGGGGTGCAGCGGGTGTACGGGCTCCCGGGTGACTCCCTGAACGGCTTCACCGATGCGCTGCGTCGGGACGGCACGATCACCTGGCAGCATGTGCGTCACGAGGAGGCTGCAGGGTTCGCGGCGGCGGGGGAGGCGGCTCTGACCGGTGAGCTGGCCGTGTGTGCGGCTAGCTGCGGTCCGGGCAACCTGCACCTGATCAACGGGCTGTTCGACGCTAACCGCAGCGGGGTGCCGGTGCTGGCGATTGCCGCGCATATTCCGCGGCAGGAGATCGGCGGGGAGTACTTCCAGGAGACCCATCCGCAGGAACTGTTCCGCGAGTGCAGCGTGTACTGCGAGCTGGTCAGCGTGCCTGACCAGCTCCCGCGCATCCTCCAGGTCGCGATGCGCGCGGCGCTGCAACGAGGTGGAGTCGCTGTCGTTGTCGTCCCCGGCGAGGTCTTCGTGGCCGATGCTGCGCATGAATCTGAGCCGCTGCCGGTGCGGCGTGTGTCGCCGGTGATGCGCCCGGACGAGGAGTCGCTGGCGGCCGCGGCGCAGGTGCTGAATGCGGCCGGCCGGGTGACGATCCTGGCCGGGGCGGGCTGCGCCGGGGCACACGACCAGCTCATTGCCCTGGCCGAGGCGCTGAAGGCGCCGGTGGTGCACGCGTTCCGCGGCAAGGAGTTCGTGGAGTACGACAATCCCTACGACGTGGGGATGACTGGGCTGATCGGGTTCAGCTCCGGGTACCGGGCGATGGAGCACTGCGACGCGCTGGTCATGCTCGGTACCGACTTCCCCTACCGCCCGTTCTACCCCGAGGACATCCCGGTGATCCAGGTCGACGTGCGCGGCGAGCGGATCGGCCGCCGGACGCCGGTGCAGTTCCCGTTGGTGGGCACGGTCCGGGACACGGTCGACGCGCTGTTGCCAATGATCACGCCCAAGACCGATACCGGGCACCTAGACCGGATGACCGCGCATTACCGGCGGGCCCGCGGCCGGCTGGACAAGCTCGCCCGGGACCGGCGCAACGACTCGCCGCTGCACCCGCAGTACGTCGCCGCCACGATCGACCGGCTCGCCGCCGCCGACGCGGTATTCACCGCCGACGTCGGTACGCCGTGCATCTGGGCCGCCCGCTACCTGCACATGAACGGCACCCGCCGGCTGATCGGCTCGTTCAACCACGGCAGCATGGCCAATGCGCTGCCGCACGCCATCGGCGCCCAGGCCAGCCAGCCCGGACGCCAGGTCATCACCCTGTCCGGGGACGGCGGCCTGGCGATGCTGCTCGGCGAGCTCATCACCCTGCGCCAGCAGCATCTCCCGGTCAAGGTCGTCGTGTTCAATAACGGCGCGCTGTCGTTCGTGGAGCTGGAGATGAAGGCTGCCGGGATCGTCACCTACGGCACCGACCTGGATAACCCCGACTTCGCCGCTATCGCGCAGGGGGTCGGCATGTTCGGCGCGCGGGTGGAAAAGGCCGAGGAGCTCGAAGGCGCGCTACGTGAGGCGTTCAGCCACGACGGCCCGGCGCTCGTCGATGTCCGCACCGTCCGGCACGAACTCTCGCTCCCGCCCAAGCTCACCTACGGCCAGATCAAGGGTTTCACGCTCTACGCCACCAGGACCATCTTGTCTGGGGGAGGAGAGGAACTCCTCGAGCTCACTCGGACCAACCTGCGAGAACTCGACATCGAATGACGGGACCGCGATACCGCACTGCAGAGCTGCCGAACGGGGCGAGGTCGGGGGAGCGCCAGGGATCGCGCTTGCAACGCATGGCAGCCCGCCGCCTTAACCGCCAAATGATCCAGCAGCTCCGTCTTGCCCACGCCCGGCTCGCTGTGCACGACCAGCATCTGGCGCTGACGCGTCCGTACCGCCCCGATAGTCCCGTCGAGCAAGCTTTAAACTCGCCGATTGGGCCCTTCAGCCGTGCGGCGCGTCCGCAGGCGGAAATTTGCGTCATCTACCCGCACCGCGACCGCAACTCTGGAATTCACTGGTCACGCTTCGGGGCCGCCGTTCGCCCTAGCGGGCCCAATCTGATGTCCTAGTCCCGTCTTCGGGCGCCGCCGCGGGGTTACGGTCGTGATCAGTGGCTCTGTGTCGCACGGGGACCGGTTACCCGCAGTCCGATCCAGGCGGCGGCTAGTCCGACTGCGACACCGATGATCGTATCGGCGAAGCGCAGGAATGGCTGCTGCCAGGCGTGCTGCGGGCTCACGGCCGCGGCGACCATCACGACCGCTGTGGTGATGGCGGCCGTAATCACGTCGTCGGGGCGGCCTAGCAGGGTCACGGCCACCGCGCTGGCTCCGATGAGGACCGCCAGGGCCCATGCTTCGAAGGGCAGGAAGATCAGGTAGATCAGGCAGAGGACGAAGCTCACCGAGGTGGCCGCGAGGCGGGACATCGCGGCGGTCATGCTCTGCTCATAGGTGGCGCGGCAGGTAAAAACCGTGGCGAGCACGGCCCACAAACCACCGATGAGGTCATCGGCGCGGGACAGGAAGTAGATGCGATAGAGGAGATGCGTGACGATCGCATAGGAAACCAGTGAGGCAACGGCCAGGAGTCCGCAGTCCAGCAGAGCCACCGGACTTCGCCCTGGCTGGCCCGGTTGGGACGGTGTCGGCATGACATCACTCCTCCATGTGTATGGTGACGATCTGCAATTTGAAGCTGCGGCTAGTAGCAGGAGCGGGATGAGGAGCGGATCGCCGTTCTCGCAGCAGGGGACCGGGTACTACCGGTGTCCGCATCGCGCTGGAATCAATGTCTGCTGTGCCTGACTGCAAGCGCATACTCGCCGATGAGCCGGATGTTCCAGCCCTGAGCCGACAGCATCGGCCGTAGCTGGTTCGTGCAGTGTCGGCATAGGTAAAGCTCGCCCTCACGGTCCACCCGGTAGACCGCGCTAACCGCAGGTCCGCATCGGTCACATATCTCGTTCATGGGTCGTCTCCTGATGCTTGATCGCTTCCTGGTCATCAAGCCCCGGGCCAGGCATGGCCTGTGATCCCGCGCGGTCACCCCCGCCGACGTGCGCGCTGCCACGTTCAGGCTCCAGACCGGGCAGCTCACCGCCCAGGCTGGCTGGAGCCCAGGCGCCCGCCTGGGGGGCGAGCCCGCGCACCCAGCGCATCCGGGTGGCAGCCACGTCGGGATGGTCGCCGAATTCTTGCGCCATCCGGCCGGTACAGCCGTGGATGCCGAACTGCTGGATAGTGCAGTTGATTGCTTCGATCACCATGTCGGCGGTCGGGGCGTCTGATGGTTGCAGTCCCGAGGCGAACAGCGCCTCGCGCCGCGCGTCGTTCAGGGTCAGCCGCGCCACGGCGAGCTGTGTAGTAGCAGTCATCTCATTCATCCCGGTTCCCGTTTGCTTGTATGTACGGTCGCGCTGCGGGCGGTCGGCCGCACCGGGCCAGGGCCCTGGCCGGTGCCCTGGTCCGCGGGCAGAGATCTGTCTAGACCGGTAGAGCCAGCCGGACGAGGTTGGGGAGGGGCCCGCGGAGTTCTTTGCGGGAGCTGATGCCGAGCTTTGCGAACACCTTCCGCAGGTGCCACTCGACGGTGCGCGGGCTGATGAACAGCTGGGTGCTGATCTCCGGGTTCGTATGCCCGCTACCGGCTAGCCGGGCGATCTCCGCCTCCTGAGGAGTGAGTTCGACGGCCGTCCCGGGCGCGCGTTTGCGTATGGTCTCGCCGGTGGCCAGCAGTTCGCGCCTGGCTCGCTCGGCGAACCCCTCCATACCCATCGCGGTCAGCATTTCGTAGGCGTCCCGGAGCTGTTCGCGTGCGTCCACGCGGCGTTTCTGGCGCCGCAGCCACTCGCCGTAGAGCAGGTGCGCGCGGGCTAGTTCTGCTCGGACGCGGGTTCGGCTGAGCCGCTCGAGCGCCTCGCGGTATAGCCGCTCGGCGGATTCGCCCTCGCTTAGTAGCGCCCGTGAGCGCGCCTGGACTCCCAGGGCCCAGTCGGTGCCGGCGGCACTGGTGGTCTCCGCCAAACGGCGCAGGGCACCGGTCGCCCGCTCGGGCTGCCCGGTTCGGGCAGCTGCTTCGATCAGCTCGACCATCGACCAGGTGGCCAACCCCAGCTCATCTGGGTATTCGCAGCCTTGTTCGGCCGCGGCCAGCGCATCGTCATAACGGCCAAGGCCGTTGTTGAGCATCGCCGCTGCCCAGTGAGCGACGGTCAGCCACTGTCCCTCTCCGCGCGCCACCATCTCGCCGGTGGCGGCCGCCACCAGCTGACCGGCTTCGGCATCCCGGCCTTGCCAGGCCGCGAGCAGCAGCGGACCGTACGGGCTCTGCGGGTTGCGCGTCGCCCGGGCAACCGCCCCGGCCTCTTGCGCCATTGAGGCGGCTATCGCGAACTCGCCGGCCAGCAGCTGGATCGTCATGCCCAAGAGCAGGGCGACCGGGAGCACGGTCAGCGCGCCGGCTTCGCGAGCGACTTCGATCAGCCGGTCCGAGAGCGCGTGCCAGCTATCGTCGTCCCAGACATCATTGGCCATCCGGCATGCGAGTGGCATCCAGCGGAATCCCAATTCGGTAGAGACGTCCTCGTGGCGGAATGCGCTCAGTGCCTTCGCCAGGATCGGGGCGCCCACGGCGTATCCCTCCCTGGTCAGTACGGCCAGTCCATCCAGCAGCAGATCGCAGGCACGCGGTGGCTGTGATCCTGGCTGCGCCGCACGTGCGGCCTCGGCCACCTCCAGTATCACGTCGCGCGGGGCCATGCGGCCCGCGGTCCGGGCTGCGGAGAATGCGTGGCCGTACGTCTCGCGCGCTAGCCCATGGTGGCACGGTTCGAGCCGCCTGGCCGCCGCGAGCTGCAGGGGTGGTGCGTCGTGACCACGACCGAGGTCGGCTGCCATCTGGGCACGCAGCAGCTCCGCACGCGTGTGGCTGACGTCGTCGAGCGGTCCGGCCTGCGCCATGGCCAGCAGCCGCAGGGCTGCGGTCGGCGCTCCGGCTTGGTGCTTGCTCTGGGCCGCGACCAGCGCACGGTGGGCCCGGCGGTCCGGGTCGGGTGTCAGCTCGGCGGCGCGTTCGAGGAAGGCGGCGGCCGCGGCCAGGCCTCCGCGGGCCCGGGCCGGGTCGGCCGAGCGTTCGAGCTCGGCAGCGACGCCCTCGTCGAGCCCGGGCGTCGCGTGCCCAAGCTGCCAGGCGCGGCGGTCGCGATCAACGTCGGGGTCGGTGGCTTCCGCGAGGGCGCGGTGGACGCGCTGCTGCTCCTCCGGCGAGGCCGCCCGGTAAACCGCAGACCGGGTGAGTGGATGACGGAACCTTACCTGCCCGTCGGCCTCGATCAGCCCGGCCGCGGCCGCCGGCGCCACGGCCGCAGCCTCGACGCCGAGTTGGCCAGCCGCACGCCACACTAGAACCGGGTCGGCTACCGGCTCGGCCGCGGCTATGAGTAGCAGCAGCCGGGTCGCCGGCGGCAGCGGCTTCAGCCGCCGGCGGAAGCCTTCCTCGATCTGGACCGGCATGGCCGCAGTACCGGGCGAGCCGAAGCCGCCCGCCACCTGCTCGGGCGTCAACCCGTGCGCTAGGTCCAGCAACGCCCGCGGATTGCCCCGCGTCTCGGCCACCATCCGATCCCGTACCCGCTCATCAAGCGGACCCGTGATGACCGAGTCCAATAGAGCCCGTACCTCACTATCGGCCAGCCCGCCGACCGCAAGCTCCGCCAGGCCCGTCAGGTCCTGCTTGTCACCGGGCTGACGCACCGCGAAGACAATACCGATCGGCTCAGCCGCCAGCCGGCGCGCTACAAAGGCGAGCGCTTGTGCCGAGGCCCGGTCGAGCCACTGCGCATCGTCCACGACGCAGACCAGCGGTCGTTCCCCGGCCACGCCGGACAGCAAGCTCAAGACAGCCAGACCGACCGCGAAGCGGTCGGGCGCATCCCCGCCCCGCAGGCTGAACGCCGTGCTGATCGCGTCGCGCTGCGGACCGGGAAGGCGTTCGAGCCGATCCAGAAACGGCGAGCACAGCTGATGCAACCCGGCGAACGAGAGCTCCATCTCGGCCTTGATGCCCGCCGCTCGCGCGATGTGACAGCCACGCGCGCGCTCCACGAGATATCCGAGCAGCGCGGTCTTGCCAGCCCCCGGCTCGCCATGCACGACCAGCGCCCGGCTATGACCCGCCTGCATATTCGCCAGGAGCCGATCTAGTTCTTCGCATTCGCTGCGTCGGCCACGCAGCCTGCGCTCGGGCGCCGCACCGGCCAGCGCGAGCACCGGGGTCTGGTCGAAGGCTGCCACCCCGGTTCCCAGGTAGCTAAGTGACTCGTTCATGACGCGCCGCTCTTTCTGCCGTCCGGCCGTTGAGTGACCGTGCGGGTGTTCTGCTTATCGGCGATGCCGCCGGGGATGACGGCATCGGGGTGGCGGTGACCTTGTTGCGGTCCTCGGTCAGCGGGCGGCGCCGGTCCCGTGGCGGCGTAGCCTCCGTCCCACCAGCTAGTGACCAGCGCCGCGTACTCGTCCGCGGCGTCTTCCCAGGTGAAGTGACCTGCCTCGAGGACGTCGAGTTTGCTGTTGGGCAGCCGCTGATGGAGGAACTCAGCGTTGACGGGCGGCACCGCCCGGTCATGCGCGCCGGCGATGATCTGCACCGGCGTCTCGACCTGCGGCAGCAGGCCGGCCAGGGCGGGGAGTTGGGCTGGGTAGGTGCGCACGTAGCCCATCGACTCGGCGAAACGGTTGCCCTGATAGGAGGACAGGTAATCCTCGCGGACGGAGTCGGGCAGCGCGTATCGCGTGATGTCGGCCAGGGCGCCGGCGACCATCTGCCGCGGGTCGGCGCCGCGGAACGGGTCGAGGTCGGGCGCTTCGACCCACTCTTTCAGCCACCCGCCCAGCTGGAGCGGAACCGCCGTGTTCCCGCTGCCCACCACAAGGCTACGAAGCCGGCCCGGATACGCGGCGGCGGCGAAAAGCGCCGCCGCGGTGCCCACGTCGGGCGCGATGACGTGCGGGTGCTCGAGCCCGAAGGCGTCGGCCGCGCGGATGAGGAACTCGCCCATTGCCCAGGGGGACAGCAGCGCGTTCCGGCGCTGGGAATGACCGAACCCGGGCAGGTCGATCGCCACCAGATGGGTGTGCTCGGCGAGGCGCGTCCAGATCTGCTCGTACGCGAGCAGGCTCTCCGGCCACGGGCTGAGTAGCATGGCGTGATCGTCGCGGTCCTCGCTCTGGGCGAACCGGACCGTCAACCCGTCGATGACCCGGAACTGCATCTGGAACGATGTGTTCAGCCAGATCGTCACGATGCGGCTCCCTGGTGTCGTGATCGCCCTGGTCGGGCGATTACCTCCCTGCGATTGTCATTTCCGGGGGGCCGCGCTCGCGTCCGCCAAGTGCACAGTGCAGGTGGCCAGTGGCGGCGGGGCAGTGCACAGTGCGAGTGGCCAGCCACGGCCCGGCAGCGCGCTGGCCGGGGCGCCGGGGCTAGCGTGACCGGGCGGTGTCCGCGTCTGCAGGCAGGACGCGGTGGAGCTGGCCGCGAGAGCTGATGCCGAGCTTGGTGAAGATCTTGCGCAGGTGGTACTGGACGGTGCGCGAGCTGATGAACAGCCGGGCGCCGATTTCGGGGTTGGACAGGCCGTCGCGGGCCAGCCGGGCGACTTGGGCTTCCTGGGGGGTCAGTTCGACTGTGGTCTCGACGGTGCGTTTGCGGGCGGTCTCGCCGGTGGCCGCCAGCTCGCGGCGGGCCCGTTCGGCGAACGCCCCGATGCCCATCGCGTCCAGCATGCCGTGGGCCGTTCGCAGCTGCTCCCGCGCCTCGGTGCGGCGGCCCTGGCGGCGCAGCCATTCGCCGTAGAGCAGGTGGGCGCGGGCGAGTTGGGCGCGGACCCTGGTCCGGCCCAGCCGCTCGATCGACTCGCGGTAGCAGCTGTCGGCGGCATCGCCCTCGCTGAGCAACGCGCGAACGCGGGCCTGGATCCCCATCGCCCACTCATTTTCAGTGATGGGGCTACGTTCGGACAGCCACTGCAGGGCGGCCCTGACCAGGGCGATGTCGCCGGTCCTGGCCGCCGCCTCGGCCAGTTCAGGCACGACAAGCGGTCCGTAGCCGACCGGATCACGCTCGAATGCGCGCCAGGCGGCGTCGCGGGCGTCGTCGTGACGGCCGAGGCCGTTATAGAGCACCGAGCGCGCGTGGTTCGCGTAGTTGACTACCCTGCCCATGCCGTTTGCGGTTGCTTCCTGCGCGGTGGCCTCGATCAGCTCAGATGCCTGCGGCTCCTGGCCCCGCCAGGCCTCGACCACCATTGCGGGATAACCACCCGGCGGGTTTCCGGTCGCCTCCCCGATCAGGCGATCTTCTTCGATCAGCTGCGCCGCCGTGGTCAGCTCGCCGGCGACAACGCGGATCCAGGCGAGCTGGCCGACCGCCAACTGCAAAAGCACGAGCGCGCCCGTGTCACGAGCGAACCCAACCTGGCGAGCGGCCAGGGCATCCCAAGAATCGAAGTCCCATAGCTCGAGGGCGATGATGGCGCCCGCTCTGGAACCGGCGAGCCAGAGCCAGCGGCCTACCTCGTCGGTGCCGACATCCACCGCGAGAAACAGCTCGAGCGCCCGGGTCAATATCGGCTCGGCCGCTGCGTATCCGTCGGTAAACCGCAGCGCGGACGCGTCAAGCAGGACATCAACCGCACGCGGCGGGTCGGGGCCGGGGGGTGCGGCTCGCGCGGCCTCGGCCACCTCTCTAACGCTGCCCGGGCTATCCAGGTCCCCGGCCCAGATCGCGGCGCCAAGGGCCTCCAGGTACGTCTCGCGCGCCACCTCGGTGTTGAGCGGTTCGAGGCGTGTAGCCGCGCTGAGGAGCAACGGAGCAGCATCGCTGATCCGTCGCTGCACCAGCGCAATCTGTCCGCGCAGATGCTCAACTTGCGCTCCCTGCAGGGCGTCGAGCGGGCCCGCCTCGACCGCAACCAGAAGCCCCAGCGCCGCATCGAGCGCGCCAGCATCGCACTTTGCCCGGGCCGCGGCCAGCAGGCGCCGCGCCTGGCGGGCGGGATCGGGTGTCAGCAGCGCCGCGCGCTCCAGGAACGCGGCCGCCGCGGCCAGGCCTCCGCGCGCCTGTGCCCGCCCGGCCGAGCGCTCGAGCTCCCCGGCCACGTCCTCATCCGGTCCGGGCGCAGCCTGGGCCCGGTGCCAGGCGCGGCGATCAGGGTCGACCTGCGGATCGGTGACCTGCGCCAATGCGTCGTGCACGGCCTGTCTCTGCTGGGCCGATGCCGACCGGTAGGCCGCCGAGCGTGCCAGCGGATGGCGGAACCGCACCTGGGCGCCGAACTCCACCAGTCCGGCCTCGGCCGCCGCCGCTCCCGCCTGGACCGGAATACCCAGCTTCCCAGCCGCCCGCCACACCAGCGACGAGTCGCCGGACGGATCGGCCGCCGCCAGCTGCAGCAGCTGCCGGGGGGCGGCCGCAAGAGCTTCGATCCGCCGCCCGAAGGTCTCCTCAATTCGGCCCGACAGGGGGGTCGTGCCGGGCAGCCCGAACCCCCCCGCCAGCTGCGCCGGCGTCACTCCACGGGGCAGCTCAAGCAACGCCAGCGGATTACCCCGCGTCTCGGCGACGATCTGGTCCCGGACCCGGGCATCCAGCGGACCGGTCAGTACCGAGTCCAGCAGCGCCCGCGCATCAACTTCCCCCAGTCCCTCCACGACCAACTCCGGCAACCCCGCTAGCTCCTCACCTGGGACCCGGGCCGCGAACACCAGCCCTACCGGGTCGGCGGCCAGACGGCGCGCAACAAACCCGAGAACCTGCGCTGAGGCGCTATCGAACCACTGCTGGTCATCGACCACGCATACCAGTGGCCGCTCCCCGGCCACCTCCGACAGCAAGCCCAGCACGGCCAGGGCGACCAGAAACCGGTCCGGCGCCGAACCGGCACCGATGCCGAATGCGGTCCGTAGCGCATCGCGCTGCGGACCGGGGAGCTGGTCAAGGTGATCCAGCATCGGCGCGCACAGCTGGTGCAGCCCGGCGAACGCCAGTTCCATCTCCGACTGCACACCCGTGGCACGCGCCACCTGGCACCCCGTTGCCCGCCCGGCTACGTATTCCAGCAGCGCGGTCTTGCCGACCCCCGCCTCGCCGCGGACCACCAGCACCCGACTCTCCCCGGCCCGGACAGCATCGATGAGCCCGTCGAACATGCCGCACTCGCCGCGTCGGCCTCTCAGCTCGGGCGCGTGTCCTCGCAGTCGGGAGCGGGTAGCCATCGTCCAGCGCTACGCCGCGTCCATGTCGCCGGATTCGGCGGCAGCCTCGCCATTCGCCCGGATCGCGGGCCCGATAAGGCCATGGCCAACCCCGACGAGCACCTCAGCCCGTTGCCATACACGGCGGTTCCGCTTCAAGACCACTTCCAGGCAAGTGCCAAGCCTGACCAGCAGCGCAGTCTTCCCGCCAGGCAGCCGCAGCCGCTGCTTGTTCCAAGCCTACTCCGGGGGGCCGGGACAGGAAACCCGCTGCTCCGCCGAACGCGGGGATGTCAGGAGGGCCCCGAAATGAAACAAGAAATTACGGTTATGCCCGTCTGCGACATTGATCGCACTGAATTTCTGTGAGACGTTGAGGTGTCGAGCCAAAATCGACCTTTTCCGACGAAGACTTCCGGGTAGTGCAACGATCAGGCGGGGCCTGAGCCTGATGCGGTAGCTGACGCCGTCGGTCGTAGCGTTCCCAGCGCATGTCCGCCAGCAGTGATCTCCTGAACCGCCACGATGCTGTGGTACCGCTCCGCTGACGGATCAAGAATTACCAATTCCTGACCCAGGAGGGATCTTGTCCCGTCACCATTTGGCCAAAGCGACTGCTGGCCTACTCCTTGCGACGGCCATTGCCGCGTGCAGTTCCTCCTCGTCCCCTTCTTCCGGGCCGACGAGTTCAAGTTCCGCCTCAGGCAGCACCAGTTCTGGCCTGGCGCCTCTCCGGGCGAAGATAGCCCATTACATGCAGACCCCATCATGGGTGTCTCCGGGGCCGTCCATCAACCTGGCCAGTCTGTCGGGTAAGAAAATCTTGGTTATACCTACTTCAAGTGCTATCCCCTTCTGCTCCGACATAAGCACAGAAATGGCAACTGTTGCGAAACAATTCGGCGTCACCGTCACCCAGTACGCGAACCAAGGCGAGCCCTCGCAATGGGTGGCGGGCATGGACCAGGCGCTTTCCACACATCAGAATCTGGTCGACCTCACCTGCGGTCTGAACCCGGCCACGCTGGAGCCGCAGATCACTCAGCTCAAGTCGGCCGGTATCGATGTAGTGTCCGCGCACGCTTACGATCCGTCGCAGAGCCCGCTCCCTGGACTCAGCGGAGTCGTCTACGCGCAGTATCACCTCGTGGGTGAACTGGAAGCCGACTGGGCCATTCTGCAAACCAGCGGCCACGGAAATGTCCTCGTCGTCAGCGACGAGGGAGATGTTTCCACGCCTCCCCTTCTTGCAGGTATCCGATCGCAGTTCAAGCAATATTGCCCGTCCTGCGCCGTCTCCTACGTTTATATTCCCATACCAGACTGGGCGACCAAGATCGAGCCAGCCGTTGCTGCCAAGATTAGCAGCGACCCGAAGCTGAACTTCATCATCCCGATCGGCGACGGGATGGTGCAATATGTCGCGCCGGCAATCATCTCTGCGGGCGCAACTGGCCGCATTCACGTCGGAAGTTTTAATGCCACGCCTTCAGTGGTTGAGATGATGCAGTCGGGATCGACTGTAACCTTCGACGTCGGCGAAGATTTCCCCTGGCTTTCGCGCGCGATTCTCGACCAGGACTTCAGGGTGCTACTGCACACTACGCCCAGCGTATCCGAATACGCGCCAGTTCGTGTATTTACCAAGCAGAATGCCAGCGACGCTGGCACTCCGCCGTCGTTTGAAACGGGATACGGCAATGCGGCGAATATCAACTTCGCACTTCTGTGGAAAAAATGACCGGGTAAAGTCCCGGTTATCAAGGCCAGGATGGACATCGACACGGTTAGAGCCTGATCGGAATTCGCTTATCTGCTCGGCTAGTCCATGTTGGCCTGTCGCCTGAAGATCTCGAGTATCTGGTCCAGTCACTAGCCCGGCTCATTCAAGCTGCACGGGGAGGTCCATCTGTGAGCGAGGACGACAACAGACCGCCTTATGACCTGGGAGAGACGTCCCGGCCAATCTTTGAACTAAGGAATGTATCAAAGCGCTTCGGTGGCGAGGAGGCGCTCATCTCTGTAGACATCGAAGTTCGCGGAGGTGAGGTCCATGGCTTGCTTGGCCAAAACGGATCAGGCAAGTCGACGCTGATAAAGATCCTGTCTGGATATCACGTGGCTGACTCAGAAGCTGAGCTGCTGATTCGCGGCCAGCCTCACCGGCTGCCACTCCCCGCGACAGCACTTCGCCGCCTTGGCTTCAGCTTCGTGCACCAGGATCTCGGTCTCATTCCATCGCTATCAGTGCTGGAGAACCTCTGCATGGACCAGATTGTGTCAGCTGGCCGGCGCATCAATTGGAGAGCTCTGGCTCGGTACGCGAAGAATTTGCTGGCCGAGTTCGGCCTGAACATCGACCCGAAGGCCACTGTCTCCGAGCTGCCGCCGTGGAACCGGCCGCTGATTGCCGTCGTGCGCGCGATCGGCAACATGCGCACGATCATAGCGGATGCGCCAGACCAGCGTGGCGCACTCATACTCGACGAGCCCTCGGCGCGAATGTCGCAGGACATGGTAAGTCATCTTCACGCCGTCATCCGCCAGGTGGCCGATCTCGGCCACGCAGTGCTGCTCGTTTCGCATAACCTCGACGAGGTACTCAGGGTCACCGACCGGATCACTGTGCTGAGGGATGGGCGGGTGGCCGGCGAGCTGGAGACCGCGGTTACGCCGCGCGCGCAGCTCGTCGAGCTGATCGTGGGTGAAATGCGCGGTCTGAGCTCAGCTCCAATCAGCTCGACAGTGCGCTCCTCTCCCGCGGCCGCGTCGGCCGAGATCCAGATCTCAGGCCTGTCCGGTGCCTCTGTTCGAGAATTCGCGCTCCGGCTGCGCCGCGGGGAAATCGTCGGCGTGACTGGGCTGGTCGGATCCGGGTTTGATGACGTCGGCGCCCTGCTATTCGGTGAGCGGCGCGCCACAGCGGGAATGCTGCACCTCGGCGAACATGCGGAGCTGCTAAGCCGCATGACACCAGTCAAGGCCCTCGCGCTGGGTATTGCACTAGTACCGCCGGACCGGCTCAGCCAGGGCTGTATTCCCGAGCTCACCGTCGCTGATAACGTCTCGATGCCGATACTTAAGTCATTCACGACCGCGGGAGCGATACGCCAGCAAAAAATCCACCACCAAGTCGCCGACTGGGTAAGACAGCTCGGTGTCAAGCCCGCTGACCCGGAAATGACCGTCAGCTCGCTGAGCGGCGGTAACCAGCAAAAGGTCCTGCTGGCTAAGTGGCTGCAACTGTCTCTTCGGCTGCTCATCGTTATCGAGCCGACGCAGGGCGTCGATGTAGGAGCGCGGAAAGAGATATTCTCCCTACTGAAAAAATATGCGACGCAAGGCAGTGCCATCCTGTGCTGCAGCACAGACCAAGATCAGCTCGCTGAGCTATGCAGTGCAGTCTGCATTATGCATCAAGGCCGTCTCGCGCAGACGCTCCGTGGCGCGGATATAAATAGGAAGCGAATCACAACCGCTGTTCTTGGTGTCAATATGGAGGACAGCGAGGAGTCATGATGGCGACCAAAGGTTTCTGGTCCCGCCGCCCGCGTAGCCCTCGGCCTGCAACCTCAGTAGGAGCACGGAACCGCCGTATCCAAGCATTCAGCAGCAAGTACGCTTTGTTCGCCGCCTGGGCATGCACGATACTCATATTCGCGCTGCTGGAGCCGCATACGTTCCTGGCCAGAGAGAATATCACTTCCACGCTGAGTTCTCAGGCCGTCCTTGTGCTACTGACTTACGCATTGGTGGTGGCGCTGACCGCAGGAGAATACGACGTTTCTGTGGCTGCGGTCCTGACGCTTTCATCGATGATCATTGCTATCCTGAATACCGAAGATCACATCAACATAGCACTGTCGATTCTGGCCGCGCTGGCCATCGGGCTGCTGGTTGGCGCAGCTAACGGTTTTGTCATTGTTGTCATCGGAGTTGACTCCATAATCGCGACGCTCGGCATGGGCAGTCTCCTTTCTGGAGTCGTCTTGTGGATCAGTGGAGGCAACACCCTCTCGGGCATATCCAACTCGCTGGTTACGTTGGTCGTCGTGCCGCATGTCTTTGGCCTGTCACTGAGCTTCATCTATGTCGTGGCCGCCACCATATTGCTGTGGTATGTGCTCTCATACCTCCCGGTGGGCCGTCGGCTCCTCTATGTTGGCAGGAGTCGTGAGGTGTCACGACTAACCGGTCTTCGGGTCGGCAGGCTGCGGTGGGGCGCGCTCATCGCTGCGTCCTTCATCGCCGCAGCCGCCGGGGTCCTGTATGCGGGTACCACCGGTGGCGCTGATCCGACTTCGGGTCTGGCTTTTCTCCTGCCCGCGTTCGCCGGGGTGTTCCTCGGAGCGACCACCATACAGCCGGGCAGGTTCAACGCCTGGGGCTCCTTCGCGGCGGTTTATTTCCTGGTGACAGGCATTAATGGTCTGTCGCTGATCGGCATTCAGGTGTTCGTCCAGGATCTCTTCTATGGCGCTGCCCTGATCGTGGCGGTCTCGGCGTCGATGCTCGCCCGCCGTCGCACCAGTGCTTTATGAGCTGCGCTTCGATGCCCATCCGGCGCGTCCTTCGCTAACTTCATGCTGTTCTCCCCGTATCTCATCCCACGGCTCGGCCCGAGACATAGGCGGCCGCTGCACCGGGACGCGTGAGCAGTCCGCCTGCTCCCAGCCATGAGGGGGATCCTCGGCCGCCCGACGTTCTCCGCCCCGCCAGCCTTGCGGTCGCACGCTCGGGACAATCCGGTTCGCAGACTAGGGCACCGCCCAGGGCCTTACCCGGATGCGACCGGCCTGCCGAGCCGCGACCGTAGGTGACAGAAGCAAACCTAGCTGAGGGAGGACGGACATGATTAGTGACCTTTTCGACAATCCGTGGAAAGTGCTCATCGTCGCCGTTGTGCTGATTGTTCTGTTCGGGTCGAAGAAACTGCCGGATGCGGCGCGTTCTCTCGGCAAGTCCATGCGGATCCTGAAGACCGAGGTCGGCAGCCTGCACGAGGACGAGCCTGCCGAAGAGACTCTGGCCAAGGCTCAGAGCGCGGCGATGGATGAGCCGGCCCGGCTCACGGCTGGCCCGGTGCCAGCTGGACAGCAAAGCCAGATCGACGTGCTGCAGCAGCAGATCCGTGATCTCCAGCGTGCGGCCTCCATGGACGCGACTCCGGCTCGGCCGATGCCAGAACCCCAGCAGACCTAGCAGCTCAGCCAGGCCTGGATTCTCAAAGCCCTCAGGCAGGAAGCGGTCATGGCGAAACTCCCCGGTGCCCTCGCGGGCGCTCGAATCGTCGGCGAGCGCTTCGTGCACTCACGGCGGCAAGAAAACCCCACGGGCGGGATGTCGCTCGTCCATCACCTCCGGGAGCTGCGGAACCGCATCGTCAAAATGGCTCTCGCCCTGGCCGCAGGGATGGCCGTCGGCTTTGCCTTCTTCGGCCAGGCCTGGCATGTCATCGAGCGCCCGCTGTGCTCGGCCGTGATACGGGGCCACTCAGGGTGCCACACGCTCGGCACCAATCAGCTGGTCCTCGACGGCCCGCTGGACTCGTTCTACCTGCGGGTGAAGGTCGCCTTCATCGTCGGGATTGTCCTGTCCTCGCCGATCTGGCTCTATCAGGTCTGGGCCTTCGTCGCGCCCGGCCTGTACGCCAGGGAGAAGCGCTGGAGTTACATCTTCGTCGGCATCGCCGTCCCGCTGTTCTGTACCGGTGTCACCCTGGCCTACTGGTCGCTGGGCCGGTCGATGCACTACCTGCTCGGCCTAACGCCGGGCGGTGTCTCGAACCTGATTCAGGTTGATTCATACATGAGCTTCGTCATGACGATGCTGCTGGCCTTCGGCATCGCCTTTGAGCTGCCACTCGTCATCATCTTGCTAAACCTGACCGGCATCATGACCCACGCGCGGTTCAAGAAATGGCGGCGGGTGATTCTGTTCGCAGTCTTCCTGATTGCCGGCGTGGCCAATCCCAGTCCGGATCCGCTCACGATGCTCATTCTCGGCGGTGCGTGCGTCGCCTTGGTGGAGGTAGCTGAGTTCGTCATCTGGTCGAACGACCGGCGGCGGACGCGGCTGGATACCTCGCCCTACGCGGACCTGGCCGACGACGAGCCAGCCCCGCTCGACCTGAACGACATTGGGACTCGCGACGGCACTTTGGACAAGCCCGCAACTCTGTGAGCTCGGCTAGGCCGAGCCTGAAGGCCCGCTCCGACGGAGCGGGACCTTCGGCTGCGGGAAGCACCACCCGTCACAAAAGAGGCTCGCGCCATGCAGGTGTCAAATCGGATCTACATTGTCTTGCCGATCGTCAGGCCTTCCTTCCCTGGACCGACCGCGCAGGGCTCCGGCGTGTTCCGGACTTACCCGGTTTTAGGCAGTATGCGGTGGCAGGGCGGTATTGCGCGGGTTGTAGGCACGGGCATGCCACGTCGATCATGTAGGTCTCTGAGGTCTACGTGAACGAGGTGTGGCATGCCCGCAATGGCATTGTCGCGCGTGGCGGCGCGCGCGGTCGAATCCGGTCCTGGCGGCGAGACCCTGGCCGCCGGGGCGTGGCAGCGGCTGGAAGCGCTGCCCGACCCGCGCTCGCCGCAAGGGCGGATCTACCCGCTGGCCTGCCTGATCGCGATCGCCCTGTGCGCGTTCACCGCCGCCGGGAACGACCGGTTCACCGCGGTCGGGCAGTGGATCAAACGGGCTGGCCAGGCTGACCTGGCCCGGCTGCACGCCCCGTGGGACCCGATCGGCGGCCGGTACCGGGCGCCGGATGAGAAAACGATCCGGGTGGTCCTGGACCGCCTGGACCCGCGGGCCCTGACCCGGGCACTGCTCGGACCGCGGCCGCCCCGGCGCCGACGCGGGCCGGCCTCAGCCAGCGTGCGCGGCTACCGGGCCCGGCGGACCGCCCAGCGGGCACGAACGCTGGCCCGGGCCCGGTTAAAGGCCGTGGCCGTGGATGGCAAGACCTCCCGCGGCGCCCGGCGCGCGGACGGCACCCGGGTTCATCTCCTCGGCGTCGCCGAGCACGGCGGCCACCTGCTGGACCACCTCGAGGTCGACGTCAAGCACAACGAGACCAGCCACTTCACCGAGCTGCTGAGCCCGCTGGACCTAGCCGGCGCGGTCGTAACTTTCGATGCCCTGCATACCGTGCGGGCGAACCTGGACTGGCTGGTGAGGGAGAAGAAGGCGCATTACATCGCGGTGGTCAAGCAGAACCAGCCGCTGCTGCATGCCCAGGTCAAGGCGCTGCCCTGGCGGCAGGTACCGGCCGGCAGCATCACCCGCGACACCGGGCACGGCCGCCTCGAGACCCGCACCGTGAAGGCCGCTCACGTCAGCCGCCTGGATTTCCCGCATGCCTGCCAGGCCATCAAGGTCACCCGCTGGCGGAAGGACACCAGCACCGGCAAGGTCTCCCGCGAGACCGCCTACGCCGTCACCAGCCTGGCCAGCGCGCACGCCACCGTACCGGACCTGGGCCGCCTGGTCCGCGAGCACTGGTCCGTCGAGGCTCACCACCACGTCCGTTCTCCCGGGGCGGGGCTGGCCGTTGCATCCTGTGGCGCCGGCGCGACACGGGTGTCGTTTAGCTGCTGATCTCCTCGGGTGTGGTGCTCGTGG
>Ga0302235_10000769_pt1 | contig 24695 bp, 15 predicted proteins | sample II_Palsa_N3_3_FD_193577 | JGI IMG/M metagenome (GOLD analysis project Ga0302235, IMG submission 193577) | Peat permafrost microbial communities from Stordalen Mire near Abisko, Sweden - II_Palsa_N3_3 | ecosystem: Environmental > Terrestrial > Soil > Palsa > Peat permafrost | place: Sweden...
GCTTATCTGCAACAGGTTTCAGTACGACTGATCGAGCACGGCCAGCTTGGTGTCATTGGTGCCGCAAGCTGGTTTCTGGACGAGCGGCAGGGAGAGTGAGATGACCCCGTCCAGTGACACGGCACCAAACCAACCACAACAGTCCACGACCGCGCCATGCCGGTCTTGATTCAAGCAACCTCTGAGGGGAGGACATCATGAATTACCGCAAGACATTGCTAGCCGCCAGCATCATCACGAGCCTGTGCGTGTCGGCTACCGCGTTTGCCCAGGACAGCACGCAGGGCACGCCGGCGCCAGCCACCCAGACTCAGTCGACGACGACCACCACCACGACGACCACGAACGGGCAGACGATCCAGCAGACCAACGCTGCCAACGCAAAAAATGCCACCAACCTGGTCGGCATCACCGTGACCGGCATCCGCGCCAGCTTGCAGGCGTCACTCGACACCAAGCGCAATGCCGACGCGATCGTGGACGCGATCACCGCGACGGACATTGGCAAGTTCCCGGCCACCAATGCTGCCGAGGCGCTGGAACAGGTTCCCGGTGTAACGCTCGACCGCAGCATTCCGGCGACCCAGCGTGTCAGCATCGACGGCATGGATCCGAGCCTCAACCTGAGCTACCTCGATGGCCACCCGGTGGCACAGGCCTTGTGGTTGTTCGGCGACACCCCGAATCGTGGCTTCAACTACTCGCTGTTGCCGCCGGAAATCCTCGGTTCACTGCAGGTCTACCACAGCCCCGAGGCACGCCTGCCCGAGGGCAGTCTCGGTGGAAGTGTATTCATGAACACCGTCAAGCCACTGGACGTTCCGGCCAACACGGTCAGCGGTTCGGTCGGCCTCAACTACAACGACATGGTGGGCGATACGCGCCCGGACTCCTCGATTTTTTACAGCTGGCGCAACGATGACAAGACCTTCGGCGTCGACGTCTCCGCCCAGCATTACGAGCAGATCACCAGCCGTGAAGGTGAAGAGAACTACGGCTACAGCAGTGTGGCCTCGGTAAATACCGCTGCACTGGCAGCCGGCAACAACGCGATCCAGAACGAGCTGAACGCGGGCACCATCAAGGCAACGGACCAGATCCCGAACCAGGTCAGTGCCGCGAACTTCCAGCAGACCGAGAAGCGCGACGACGTCACCATCAATCTGCAGTGGAAGCCGATCGATAATTTCAGCAACACACTCGGCCTGCTGTACATGAGGGACAACCTCAACAACGTCAACCAATCGATGTATCCGTGGGCAACGCATGCGCCGGCCGGCATCACTTCGCTGACGGAAGGCCCGAACGGCATCATCACCGGTGGCAGCTCGGTAGGTACGCCGTGCCTGAACAGCACCAATTGCAACAGCACGGCAAATACCTATACCGATAACTATGCACGCACTTCGGTGGTCACCACCAAGGGCGCGGATTGGCAGGGTGTTTACACCGGCGACGGCTGGACGCTCGGTGGCCAGGCAGGCGTGAGTACGTCGCGCAACCCGATGGAGTCCTTTATCAAGGAAATCTTCTACGGCGGCGGGTTCGACTGGACGCTCAACAATGGCGCCCAGTTCACCAACCCGCTCACGGCCAACAATCCCAACTACTGGGCTGACAATGGTTGGGGCGGCAACGAAGAGACCATCCTGTACAAGGCCAAGGACACTTATGGCTCGCTCGATTTCACCAAGGACTTCGACGGCTTCTTCAACGAGTTGCTGGTCGGCGTGCGCTACGCCAGCCACTGGGAAAGCCAGACCGAGAATGCATACACCGGTCCGCAGCAGCTGACCCTCAACCAGATCGGTTACGGCGGTCTGACCGACCTTTCGGGTATGTCCAGCCTCGGACTCGCCTCGAGCATGGTGACCCACGTGCAGACGGCCGGTGCCGCCGCCATCAAGAACGCGATTCTCAGCACCCCGGGCTTTGGCTCCTCCAAGGACGCGAATGTCTACTGGGACGACACCTGGAACGTACAGCAGCAGAACAGCGCCGCTTACCTTCAGGCGAACTTCGGCAACGATGACCTGCATGGCAACCTGGGCCTGCGTTTCGTGCATACCGAAGTCACCTCAAGTGGCTACAACATCCCGGGTGACTGCGCCGCTGCCGATTCGTTTGACTGCGTGTTCCCGGAGGGCTTTGGTTACGTCACTCAGAGCAGGACATTCAACAACTGGCTGCCGGCGTTCAACATTGCGTACAACGTCACGTCAGACTTCATTCTGCGCGCCGCCGCTTCGGAGACGGTGGCCTACGCTCCGTACAACCAGTACGCACCGTACTTTGAGGCGAACGACACGGTGCTGACGGCAACCGCCGGCAACCCGGATCTGAAGCCGTACCGTTCGGCAAACTTCAATGCTTCGGCTGAGTGGTACTTCACCGACCAGTCCGTGCTCGCCGCGTCGGTCTTCTACAAGGACGTCCTCAACTACATCGTCAATGCGGCGACCACGCAGGATCGCATCAACGGTTCCTGGACGATTCCGGGTTACGCGCAAAATACCGGTAACGCACAGGTCCAGCAGGGTCTGTGCACGGCCGCGGGTATCTGCGAGTACGACGTCACGGCACCGATCAACGGCGGTCGCGCGAAGGTGGAAGGCGGCACCCTTAGCTATCAGCAGGCGTTCACCGATACCGGTTTCGGCGCGAAGGCGAACTTCACCTACTCGAATGCCTCCACGGCATCCGGCGGCAAACTCCCGTACAACTCGAAGGACTCCTACAGCATCGGGCCGTACTTCGAGCAGGGTCCTTACAACGCGAGCGTTTCGTATAGCTGGCGCAGCAGCTACCTGGCTGGCGGTTACGTCGCTGGCGCGCCGTCCACGTACATCGACGGCTACAAGGAGCTGGATGCCTCGCTGGGCTACCAGATCGACAAGAACTTCTCGTTGTCGCTCAGCGCGCTGAACCTGCTCAACTCCAAGTACTACGCGTACCTGGGTAGCAAGACCCAGCTGTCCGAGGAGTACGTGACCGGGCGTGACTACATGCTCAGCGTGCACTTCAAGTTCTGATTCAGGTTTCATCAGGTAGTCATTTTAGGTTTTCTTCCCCATCGGACCTGGCACCCTTGCCAGGTCCCTTTTTTTTCTGGGGAACACAGTTGCAACGCAGGCGGCTCAGTCAGCCGTCTCTCCTGAACTGCTCGAACGTCGGTCACCGTGGAGACACGCCATGAACCTTGCACGCCTTGTCCTTTGTCTGGCCCTGGGCGGCTTCGCGTCAGTCGCCTGGGCGACGGCATCACCGACTTCACTCATTCCACTGCCAGCGCAGCTTGATCTTGCCGACGGCAGCTTCCAGGTCGATGGAAAAACACCGATCGTGGTGACCGACCACGATGCCTCGACTCGACATACCGCCGATTATCTGGCCGGCCTGATCGACCATACCCGTGGGCTGCACCTGCATGTGACGCAGGGCGCAGCGACGGCGAATGCGATCGTTCTGCAACGCGACCCACGCGCGCCGGTCGCAAACAGCGAGGGGTATTCGCTGGATGTCACACCCCAAGGCATTCGTATCACCGCCCGTGATGACGCCGGGCTGTTCCACGGGGCGATTACGTTGTGGCAGCTGCTGACTCCAGATGCGCAGCAAGGCGCGGTGCTGATACCAGCGTTGCACATCAGCGATCAACCGCGTTTCGTCTGGCGCGGCCTGATGCTCGACTCCGTGCGGCACTTCCAGTCGGTGGCTGAAATCGAGCAAATGCTCGATCAAATGGCGCAGCACAAGCTCAACGTATTCCACTGGCACCTCACCGACGACCAAGGCTGGCGCATCGAGATCAAGCGCTACCCCGAGCTCACCCGCATCGGAGCGTGGCGCACGCCGCCCGACGCCGGGCACGAAGGCGAGCCGACGCGGTACGGTGGCTTCTACACGCAGGACCAGATCCGCCAGATCGTCGCTTATGCCGCTGCGCGTTACATCACGGTGGTGCCGGAGATCGACGTGCCCGGCCACGCGCAGGCCGCAGTGGCCTCGTACCCGCAGATCGGTGTTACCGGCAAGCGCCCATCCGTGTCGGTGGACTGGGGTGTCAATCCGTACCTGTACAACGTGGACGATGCCACGTTCGGTTTCGTCGACAACGTCCTCGACGAAGTGATGGCGCTGTTTCCATCGGACTACATCCACGTCGGTGGCGACGAGGCCGTCAAGGACCAGTGGCGCGCCTCACCGGCAGCGCAGGCGAAGATGCATGCGCTCGGTTTGAAGGACGAGGATGCACTGCAGGGCTGGTTTATCAATCGGGTTGGCAAGTATCTGGCCACGCATGGACGGCGCTTGATCGGCTGGGATGAAATTCTTGACGGTGGCGTGCAGACTGACGCTACCGTGATGTCATGGCGTGGCAGTCAGGGTGCGATCAAGGCGGCGCAGCAGGGGCACGACGTGGTGTTGTCGCCTGCACCGGGCCTGTATTTCGATCAGCTGCAAAGTAATCGTGCTGACGAGATCGCCGGGCGTATTCCAGTGCAGGATCTGGCCAGCGTCTACGCATTCGAGCCGGTGCCGAAGGAACTCGACGCGGGCCAGGCGAAGCACGTGCTGGGTGCACAGGCCAATGTATGGACCGAGCACATGCCGACAATGCAACACGTGGAGCATGCAGTGTTTCCGCGTCTGGATGCGCTGAGTGAAGTGGATTGGTCCGCGGCAACATCACGTGACTGGCACGGCTTCCTCAACCGGTTACCGGCCCAGTTTGCACGCTATCGCGCACAGGGCATCGGCTATGCCGACAGCGCGTTCGCGCCTGACATCGGCGTGGATCGCAACGCCGCACTGACCAGCGGTACGGCACAAGTTACCTTGTCCAACCAGGTCAGCGCAGGTGCGCTGCATTACACGCTCGACGGTAGCGTGCCGGATATCCATTCGCCGCTATACCAAGCGCCGTTTGCGCAGAAGTTGCCAGTGACTGTGCGTGTGGCAACGTTCGCTGCTGATGATAGCGAACTGGCTTCGCCACGCGAGCGTGTACTGGACCACGCGAGCCTGCTCAGCCTCGGCGGCAATGAAATGCCCAATTGCCCAGGCAGCGATTTCCGCCTGCGCGTGCAACCGATGCCCGACGCCACCACGCTGGCGCCGGTCTACAGCATCAACGTATTCGACAGCTGCCAGCTGTATCCGGCGACGCCGCTGGATGGTGTCGCGGCGATTCGTGTCGACGCCGTTCGGCTGGAGCGCAACTATGCGTTGGCGCATGACGCAAAGCTGGTGGTCTCGCGACCACACAGCACACCGTTCGGCGAACTGGTGGTGCATCGGGATCGCTGCGATGGCCAGATCCTGGCCACTATGCCGTTGCCTGATCCTGCGCGCGGCGCGCGTAGCTTTACGCTGGATGCGCCACTGTCAGCGCAGCACGGAGAGCACACGTTGTGTCTGATTTTCACGGCACCGATCGACGGACCGTTCTACGCGATCGGTCGCGCCGCGCTGCTGCCGGCTGAAATACTGCCGACGAAGGCTAAATGATGGGCACGCTGTTGCGTCGGTTCACCTCGCTCGATGCGCTGCGCGGCTGCACGGTGGCGGCAATGCTGCTGGTCAACGATCCGGGCGACTGGAGCCACGTCTACGCGCCGCTGGATCATTCGGTGTGGAACGGTTGCACGGCCACCGACCTGGTGTTTCCGTTCTTCCTGTTTGTCGTTGGCGTGTCGGTGGCGCTGGCGATCCTGCCGCGACTGGAGCAGGGGGTGGCGCCAGCTGCGTTGATGCGCGCTGCGGGCTGGCGCGCGCTACGCATCCTTGCACTGGGCGTGGCGATCAACGTGCTGGCGTGGCTGCTGATGCCCGGTGTACACCTGCGCTTTCCCGGTGTGCTACAGCGAATCGGCGTGTGCTTCGCTGGTGTCGCACTGTTCGCGATTTATACGAAACCTCGTACGCAATGGGCGGTGATCGCGCTGCTGTTGCTCGGCTATTGGGGATTGCTGGAGCTCGGCGGCTCGCTCGATCCGTGGTCGAACCTGGTAAGTCGCCTGGATAGCGCGGTGTTCGGCCGATTCGTCTACCTGATCGATTCCGCGACGGGTCGCGGTCACGATCCGGAGGGCCTGCTCAGCACGTTGCCATCGCTGGTCACGACGTTGCTCGGCTTGCGCGCAGGCAGTTGGCTGCGACAGGAAAAGCGCAAAACCCTGCTGCTCGCTGGCGTGGCATCACTGCTGCTTGGCGCGCTATGGTCTCTGTGGTTTCCGCTCAACAAGAACCTGTGGACGTCGTCGTTCGTGCTGTGGTGCGCCGGTTGGGCCATGCTGGCACTACTGACGTTTCACTATCTGATAGATCGCTGTGACTGGCCGGCGCTGGGTCGCCGCTTCGGTGTCAACGCGATTGCCGCCTATGCCGGCTCCGAGCTGATGCAGATCCTGCTGCCGGCGCTGGGCTGGCAGGAGCCCTTGTACCGGCACCTGTTCGCGAACTGGATGACGCCGCTGCTCGGTCCCTACATCCCTTCGGTGACGTTCGCCGTGGTGTTCGTCGCAGTGTGGTGGTTGATTGTTTTCGCGATGGATCGACGTCGCTGGTATCTGAAACTCTGACGTTCACCGGTACTAACGATGTCCACGCAACGCCTTGATGAAAAGAGCCATCGCCAGCAGTCCCAGCAGAAAGCCGATGCCGGCGCCCCACAAGGCGCCGAGCTCTCCCGCCACGAGATAGCCAACGCCGCAGCCCAGCGGAAACAATAGCAACATTGGAAGACATCCCATCGGTTGCCTCGGCTTTATTGTGCCGCTGCCAGCATGTCCGGCAACGGTGGTGCGTGACGCAGCAAAGCATGTTTGGCGGCCTGAGTTTCGGCGCCCGACAACTCAATCAGCGGCACGAGCTTGCCGGCGATCAGCGCTGCCACCGGTACGCCGTCGCGATAGAGCACCCGCGATCCAGTCAGGGCCGGCACCTTGTCGCCCACCAGCACCGTGCCAACCAGATTCAGTGGGTCGCAGCCGCTCAGGCAAACCAGCTCGCCGTCATCGGCGCGTTGACGCACGGCACGCAAGGGAGCGATCGCCTCCGGCAGTGCGAATTGTTCGCCGACCAGGCCTTCGACGAATCGACCGCCGCGGATCTCGCCACGCGCTTCCAGTCGGTGATACACCCGCAGCAGCTCGCGCCATGAGGGCAGCCATGGTGCTTCGCGTTCCAGCAGCTTCCAGAACACCACGCCGTAACGTCGCAGCAGCGTGCGGGCGATATGTTCGATCGCGTCCGCATCTGCCCCCTCACCCCTTTGGGGAGAGGGTTGGGGTGAGAGGACGGTCTTGCGGGATGATCGTAATGAAACGGCTGCGGTTGGTGACATTCCCGCGAGCACCCGCCCCTCATCTACCCTATCGGGCATGTTCTCCCCAAAGGGGAGAAGAATGGGGTTGCGGGCTAGTGCCCAGCGGCCGGCATCCTCGATATCGTTGAGCAGGTGGCGCCGCAGGCGCCGATGGCGGCCGCCGTCGCGTTTGGCTGCTGGCAACAGCAATGCACGCAGGCCGGCGAAACTATCGGCGCTCACGCGGCCGGCGGCAACCAGTTCACCGAGTGCATCCTCCAGTTCGGTGCGCAGCAGGCGGGTGGCGTCGAGCAATTCATCGAAGAACAGCGCACCCTGTTCTTTCAGCGCATCAGCCACTGCCTGCGCGCGTGAACTAAGCAGGTTTTCCTGCGGATTGGATCCGGAAGCAATAGACGTCCAGACGGCCATGCTACGTCGCGGTAGCAACACAATTGGCGTGCTGCGCACCGGGCCGCCGCTGCCACCACTGCCTGCACGCAGACGACTCCAGCTGATCCGGCCGGCACGGCACAGCTCGTCCAGCCAGCTGATCGAGTAATCGTGAATGCGCATTGGGAGAATTTCCGATTCCCACGCGCCTGCCGCCGCCTCAAAGCCCTCTAGCTGAGCCAGGGTGGCGCTGAGCGCATCCGGCCCGCTCAACCGAGTGGCCGAGGAGACGTGCTGCCAGTCGAACAGGAAGCGCATCAGCTCGCGACGGCTGACGGGCTCAATTTCGCGGCGCAGGCGGCCGATGGTGTAGCGATGGATGCGCGCCAGCAGATGCCGCTCGCACCATTCGGTGTCGGTAGCATCGGCGGTGAAGCGGCCCTGCATCACATAGCCCTCGGATTGCAGCCGGTTCAATGCGAGTTCGATATCGCTGGCTTCAACCATGAGCGATTGGGTCAGCGCAGGCACGGTGACCGGGCCGAGGCCACCAAGTCGGCGGCGCACCAGTTCCAGTAAGGCGTCGTCGCGGGTCCAAACCTGGGTGGCGTATTCCGCCGGGGCGGCGATCGCAGGATGCATCGGTGCGTCGGGATGTACGGCCTGCCACAGCGGTAGGCTTTCGGCTGAACTCCACACGGCACCTCCGGGCGGGACTGAGGTGAGGGGTGGGTGCTCGCCAAGTGGCTTATGGGAGCCCGCTTTATTGTCGCTTTCCCGCGAGGCCGTCCCCTCACCCCAACCCTCACCCCAAAGGGGAGAGGGGGCAAGGCAGGTGGCTCGTTGCGCTTTGGCCAGTTCCTGCAGTCGTTCATTCCAACCGTGATTGGCCAGCATTTCGTCGGCGGTGACAAAGCCCAGCAAGGTCAGTGCTTCATGCATCTCGTCCGCATCGCGCACTTGCGGCCACGCTTCGTCGCGAACGGCCGCGATGGCCGCAGGATCGAGCTGGCCTAGATCGTCAGCGCTGTTGCTGTCATTCCAGCGGCGGCTCTGCACGGCCTGGGTACGGCGTTCTTCCAGTGGCGCGTCGTCGAGGAACGCGTAGGGCGCAGCGTTCAACACTTCCGCTGCGAGCGGACTGGGTCCGGTGAGGTCTCGTGCGACCACGCTGATCTCGCCGTTTTCCAGTCCGCGCAGGACCTGCAGCAGTCCATCAAGATCCATCGCCTCACGCAGGCAATCGTGCATGGTCTGGTTGACCAGCGGATGGTCGGGGACTTCACGTTCGCCGACGATGTTTTCGATACAGGCGACCTGATCGGGGAACACCGCGGCAAGCAGATCTTCGCTCTTCATCCGCTGCAGCGGTGGCGGCACTTTCTTGCCGCCGACAAAGCGCGGCAGCGCCAATGCCGTCACCGCATTCCAGCGCCAGCGCGCGGGGAACAGCGGCGCGTCGAGAAGCGCCTGCACCAGCACATGCTCGGCCGTGTTCGAGTGCAGGTAACGCGCTACTTCCTCCAGCGGAAAACTGTGGCTGGTCGACAGCGACAACACGATCGCGTCCTCGGTCGCTGCGGCCTGCAGTTCGAAGTTGAACTGGCGACAGAAGCGCTTGCGCAGCGCGAGCCCCCAGGCGCGATTGATACGACTGCCCCACGGTGTGTGGATCACCAACTGGGTGCCGCCGGATTCGTCGAAGAAGCGTTCCAGCACCAGCGTGTGTTGGGTCGGCAGCACGCCCAGCGCCGCCTTCGCGCGGGCCAGATAATCGACCAGCTGTTCTGCAGCGGCTTCGTTCAAGCCGAGTTGATCGTGCAACCAGGTCTGTGCGACCGGCATGCCGCCTGCATCGAGCTGCGCGGCGATTTCGTCGCGCAGTCGCGAGACGCCGAACGACAACTCGCTGCTGCGCCCCGGCGCTTCGCCCAGCCAGAATGGAATGCTCGGTGGTGCGCCGTGCGCATCTTCCACGCGCAGACGGTCGCGCTCGACGCGCTGGATGCGGTAGCTGGTGTTGCCGAGCTGGAAGATGTCGCCGGCCATGCTCTCGACCGCGAAATCCTCATTCACCGTGCCCACGATGATCGCCTGTGGCTCCAGCACCACTTTGTAGTCGGCGGTATCGGGGATGGTGCCGCCGGAGGTCAGCGCGGTGAGGCGGGCACTGCGCCGGGCGCGCAACTGACCATGCACCGCATCGCGATGGATATAGGCCGCCCGTGCGCCTCGCCGGGTGGTGAAACCTTCCGCCAGCATGCGTACCACCGCGTCGAAATCGGCGCGTGCCAGCTGGCGATATGGATGGGCGCGGCACACCAGTGTGTACAGCGCATCCTCGTTCCATTCCTGGCAGGCGACCTCGGCGACGATCTGCTGTGCCAGTACGTCCAGCGGCTGCGGCGGCATGATCAGCGCGTCCAGTTCGCCGCGACGCACGCAGTCCAGCAGCGCCGTGCATTCGATCAGATCGTCGCGAGTGGACGGAAACAACCGGGCCTTCGGCGTGCCGTCGATACTGTGGCCGGAGCGCCCAGCCCGTTGCAGAAACGCGGCGATCGAGCGTGGAGATCCGAGCTGGCAGACCAGGTCGACCTCGCCGATGTCGATGCCAAGCTCCAGCGACGCGGTCGCCACCAGCACGGACAACTCGCCGCGCTTGAGCCGCTGCTCGGCGTCCAGCCGCTGTTCCTTGGCCAGACTGCCGTGATGGGCCGCCACCGTCTCCTTGCCGAGTCGCTCGGAAAGATGCCGCGCCGCGCGCTCGGCCATGCGCCGCGTGTTGACGAAGATCAGCGTGGTGCGGTGCGCTCGTATCAGCGTGGCCAGCCGGTCGTAGACCAGCTCCCAGCAGTCGTTCGACATCACCGCTTCGAGCGGGACGGGCGGTACTTCAATCGCGAGATCGCGCACGCGGCTGTGGCCGACGTCGATGATGGTGCACCCAACAGCCTTCTCCCCGTCGGGGAGAAGGTGCCCCGTAGGGGCGGATGAGGGGCGGGTGCTCGCGGCGGAGTCACTAGCATGAGGCGCGCTGTCTGGAGTCTCCCGCAAACCCAGCCTTCCACCCCGATACTCGGGCGCGGATTGTGCACCCACCAGAAACCGCGCCACCTCCTCAATCGGTTTCTGCGTCGCCGACAACCCGATCCGCAGCAGGCGCCGCTGGCACAGCGACTCCAGCCGTTCCAGCGACAGCGCCAGATGCGAGCCGCGCTTGCTGCCGGCGATCGCGTGAATTTCGTCGACGATCACCGTGCGCGTACCGGAGAGCATCGCGCGACCGGAGCCCGAGCCGAGCAGCACGTACAGCGATTCCGGTGTGGTCACTAGAATGTGCGGCGGCGATTTGCGCAGCAGCGTGCGTTCGGCTTGTGGCGTATCGCCGGTGCGTACGGCGGTGCGAATCGCCACGTCCGGTAGTCCGAGTTTCTCAAGCTCGGCGCGAATGCCTTCCAGCGGCGCTTCCAGATTGATGTGAATATCGTTGGACAGTGCCTTCAGCGGCGACACGTAGACCACCGTGGTGGCGTCGGCCAGCACGCCGCCATGCGCCACACCCTCGCGGACCAGGGCGTCGATCGCCGCCAGGAACGCAGTCAGCGTCTTGCCCGATCCGGTGGGCGCTGCCACCAGCGTGTGGTTGCCGGCCCGGATCGACGGCCACGCCGCTGCCTGCGCTGCGGTCGGCGCGGCAAACGCCTGGCTAAACCAGGCGGCGACAGCCGGGTGGAAATCGCCCAACGGGCAAGGGTCCAATCGCATCGGCGGGTATCCGTGCAGGGGCGAGCGGAAGGTCACCGATCATATATGGGGTCCGTTTTCGGCATGGTCAATCCGCCACGGAGGATGGCTGCGTGGCAGGCACTGCAAGCGCCACGCCGCCATGTCAATATTCGGTCACGGCCGTCGCAAGCGATGATCCCCGACGGGGGTTCCGGCGACGGCTTTCATGTGAAGGATGCCCATGGACGTTCTGGAAGTGTTGTTGCGGAGATTTGGCGCGTCGACGTCGCCGCTCCGCCGGCTGGCGCTGATTCTCGTCATCGGCTTGTGCGGTAGTACCGCTGCCCATGCCGCCAGTCTGGATCCGGCGGTTTTGCCGAAGATCCAGGCGGCCACCTTTGAGGTGGTTGCGGCCAAACCAGTCAACGAAGCACTGACTTACGAGAGGCCGCTGCCGCTGGAGCTGCTGCCGTATCAGGAGCGCAACGACAAATACTTCTCCATCGGCACGGCATTCGCGCTCGGCAACAATCGCTATGTCACGGCGGCCCACGTCTTGCAGATCGGCATTGGTGGCCTGTGGGGGCCACCCTCACTGCGCGACGCCAGTGGCCACGTTTATGCGATCGACAAGATCGAGAAGTACTCGCTGCACCAGGATTTCGTGGTCTTCTCGCTGGCCGAGCAGCCCGCCAACGCGGCCGCACTGGAGGTCAACACCAAGCCGGAGTTGAACGAAGTGGTCTACGCGGTGGGCAATGCGCTGGGCACCGGCGTGGTGGTCCGCGACGGCCTGTATACCTCCGACACGCCGGAAGATCAGGACGGCCGCTGGAAATGGATGCGCTTTTCGGCAGCAGCCTCGCCCGGCAACAGCGGCGGACCGTTGCTGGACAAGGATGGCAAGCTGATCGGCATCGTACTGATGAAGTCGGCCAACGAAAACCTCAATTACGCGCTGCCGATCGGCGAGATTCTGAAGGCGCCGGATCATCTGGCCGTGATGGATACACGGATGCCTTATCAGCTGGATATCTTCGATACGACGCAGAATGGCACGTTCAAGCAGCAGTTCGCGTTGCCGATGAGCTTCGCCGACTTCAGCGCTAACTTTCGCAAACTGTTCGATGCCTATACCGACTCGCAGCTCAAGACGCTGCTGGCCAAGGAGCCGGACAAACTATTTCCGCATGGCACTGGCTCCAGCCGATTGCTACACAGCGTATCCTGGCAAAACAGCTTTCCTGCACTGATCACCCGCAGCAGCAGTGGCGAATGGGGATTGTCCGCCAAGCCGGCACAGAAGATTTCGCTGTCCAATAATGGCTACGTGGTACCCGGCATCGTCGGGCACAATTTGATGTTTCATCTGCGCAAGCCCGATGACCTGCCGGCCAGCGAACTTTATGGCAAGCCGGCAGTGCTGATGCAGCAGTTGGCGAAGGTCGGCTTTCTGCAGCGCGAGGTCGGCACCGAAAAGGTGAAGATCACTTCGTTGGGCCAGCCGACCAGTGACACGATTCATACCGATGACTGGCAGCGGCACTGGCAGGTTCGCGTATGGCCGATGCCGTACATGAACCTGCGAGTGATCACGTTTTCGCTGCCGGTGCCGGATGGTTACGTCACGATGCTGCGGTTTGCGCCGCCGGGCCACGAATACGACAGCATGGCTGACCTGAACGCGCTCACCGATTTCGTCTGCGTGGCCTACGACGGCACGCTGGCGCAGTGGAAGGACTATCTGAAAAATACGGCGCTGTTGCCGGCGGCTTTCAAGGACATCAAGATCGATTTCGACTACGGTCATCGCTTCAGCTACAGCTCGAAGCGGCTGGCGTTTTCCTTCACGCCGGAACTGCAGAAGATCGAGCAGAACAGCGAGCTGACGCTGGGCTTCAGTTTCTTCGACGACCACGGCAAGATCGTCTCAGACGTGGGCAACGTGCGCCTGGCGGCGAATGACACCGATCCGGACCGGATCAACATCCAGCGGCATGTGGCTCCTTCCGCCGACCTCGATGACGAATACAAGAGCGAGTGGAACAAGCTCGTTCATCAGCTGCATCCGTACGACGGGATCGCGCAGAGCAGCAACGACCAGATGGACATCATGGCGGTCGCCGACGCGCCAGGTGGGGCTGCCCCCTCGGTGCTCTACAGCGCTCTCTACAGTGTCGAGGGGAATCAGCCTCAGGCTGCAATGAAAGCCAAGCTCGACCTTTTCATGAAGAATCTGCGCGTCAACGAGCGCTGACCAGGGCATGAGTGGCCACGTCTGGCTGGCCACGATCCTGTGCAGCATCGGTCGATCGCGTTACGGTAACCAACTTGAGCAGGAGAGGGGATAGGGTGGAGCAGCGGGTACCATCGGCGTCGCAGGACACCAGCGCGGACGCAGGCGCAAGCAGCACCTGGCTGGCCATGGCCGATGGCCAGCAGCTATTCGTGCGCGACTGGCCACGATCGCTGGCGCGCGGCGCCGTGCTGATCGTGCACGGGCTGGGAGAACACAGCGGCCGCTATCAGGGCCTGGCGCAATGGTTCAACCAGCGCGGCTACGCCGTGCGCAGTTACGATCAGCGCGGCCATGGGCAGACACCTGGCCAGCGCGGCGCACTGAGGCATGCTGACGACCTGCTGGAGGATCTGGCCACCGTCTACATCGACTACGCCAACGGACTGCCGCATGCACCACTGCTGCTCGGTCACAGCATGGGTGGCCTGGTGGCCGCGCGCACCGTGCTGGATGGTCGCATTACGCCACCGGCGCTGCTGTTGTCGTCGCCGGCGCTGCGCAGTTGGGAGCCGGCCTGGCTACGCCGACTGGCCCGTCGGCTGACGCGTATTACGCCGAATCTACCCCTGCGCAGCGGCTTGAAATTCGAGAAGATCTCGCACGATGCGCAGGTGGTCGTTGCCTACCGCCGCGATCCGCTACGCACCGGCTGGATCACCCCGAGGCTGGCGGATTTCATCTTCCGCGCAGGCCCGACATGCATCGCCGACGCCACCAAGCTGGCAGTCCCGACCCTGCTGCTGGTAGCCGACAGCGATGAGCTGGTCGACCCCTCAGGCAGTCGCTCGTTCTCCAGGGCGGCGGCGTCGACCCGGCAGTTGACCACGCGTTATTTTTCCACGCTCTATCACGAGCTGTTCAACGAAGCCGAGCCGGGTCGAAGCCAGGTACTGATGCAGCTGGCCGACTGGCTGGGCAGGTACGCGGTGTAATTGCGACACGGCGATTTGAGCCGCGCACGCGTAGAGAGGTTAGACGGGCCGAGTGACGTTGCAAGCTGGCTACAGGTCGCTAAGGCAAGCCCGTACCAGTTCGAGCGTAGTGCGCAAGCGAGATCGTGTGCAGTACACAGGGAAGTTCAACGGTGACGCTTCGACCGGTGCGCTGGTACTCGTCGCGGGCGGCTTCGCGGGCCAGTTTGATCGCTGCACCGATCTGCTCCGCTTCATACAGCACGTTGTCGCCACAGCAGACGCCCCATAAGCCTGCGGGCTGTTCCCTGATTGAATAGACAATCGGCGAAGAAGGCATGACCGTTGCCTGGTGTGGAAAGGGTGCCCGGTGCATCGGTTCAGCCGTTCGCGACGCGGCGTCGTCCTGACTTCCCGGGCGTGCATAGAGTGCTAGCCCGGCCTGGGCGACTGAAGCGGCGTTGAGCTCGGCGTGATGTAGGCGTTCGCCTACTCATGCGTCATCGACCGATGCGTGTGGCTTGTTCGAATTTCGACGGGACCGCCCCCGCCTCAACCCATTGGCCGATCACATCGGGTTGCCTGCATGGGAATGCCCGGGCGCAGGTGGCTGTTCAACGCAGTTCGCCAGCAGCGGTGGAGCGTCAGTATCATCTTCTCGCGTGAGATTGCCCTGCGGTCCCTTGGTCCACCACACGTAGCGACCTGATGCATATTTCGCACCGGACCCGGACATGACCGTGACAAACACATGCCGCGTGCCGTCGACTGGCAGATAAGCAAATGAGTCACCGTCGGTCGTGTTGATATACAGCACGCCAAGTCTCTTGTTGCCATCGCACAGGTAGCTACGGACCTGCTTGTTGGCGACCGCAGTGCCCGGGAACGAGACGGTTTCGCCCCTCGCCATCGCAAGCGCAGGGATCAGTAACGCCATGAGGTATAGCAACGGAAGCATTTTCATCAACGTGGCCTATGGGTTGCGCTGTAGATAGACGCGCGTTCGCCATGGATCGCTGCCTGGCCGAACACGCACTCGATCACAGCACATGATGCCGCAGATCGCCGTCGCGGTCCGTCGGGTGCCCGCGCGGCATGGCTGCGGCTTCTTGCAAATGGACGGGGGTCAGACACCAGGACGGGCGCAAACCCTGATGATCCGCGAGCGTCCCGGTGCGCAGGTGCGCGCTGGTGGCTAAGCCCCGCAGGACTCACCGCTGGCAATCGACGTGTGGCTGACGTTGCCGGAGGCATCCAGCGCAAGAAAGGTACCGGGTGCACGCACGGTACTGGTGCCAACGCTGCCATCCGCTACGCCGCCGGTACTGCAAATCAGGAACGACGGTGGATTGCGGACGGTGGTGCCGGTACCGGAGCTGTTGAACTGCCCTTGTTGATCGAAGCGAATCGCCTTGCCGTCCGCCGCCTGAATGGATACGCCTTGCGAACCCGCATTCTGGCGCAGCAGGATGCTCCCGGCCGCGCCGCGCGCAAAAGCGGTGCCCGGCACGGCCGTTCCAGGTGTGTAGGTATACACCAGCCAGCCCGATGCATAGGACGAGTTCAGGTCTGGACTCATGCAGCTGGTGCCACCGGCGGCACTCGGACAAATCGATACGAAAGTTCCGCGCGTGATCGCCTCGGTGCGCGCATAAGCGAGATCGGCGGCCAACGCGATGCTGGCCGAGCTGACATGGTTGCGTCGGATCAAGTCGCGGAATGTTGGCAACCCAGCCGCCCCGAGAATTGCCAGCACGGTCAATGTGACCAGCATCTCGACCAGGGTGAAGCCGCGCTGGGGTATATCCCGGCAGGTCATGGGCGTCACCAGCAATGGCCATTGCGGTTGGCCGCAACATCACCCATTGCCGGCAGTTTGGTGCCGGTATTGTCGATCGACAGGCTGCTGCAGGCGTCATTCATCTGCACACCCTGCGGCTTGGCCGCCGCCGCGAAACTTTGCCAGTCGTTGGTGGCGCCCTGGGTCACTGCTACCTGGTAGAAACTTTTCTGCGAGTTTGTCGTGGTGGTGTCGGAATAGCCGATCGTCTTCAGATCGGCGTAGCTGTTGTAGGCCGCGTAATAGCGCTCCTGCGCATTGGCGACACGCAACAACTCCTCCTGCCCATCCGGACGCCGCGCACGAAACGCGTAACGGCCATACGACGGAATGGCTATCGCGGTGAGAATGGCAACGATCGCCACCACCACCATCAACTCGATCAACGTGAATCCTTGCTTGCATGCCATGTCCGACTTCCTGTGCTCATCATTGATTGCCGATCATCAGTTCAGGTCGTTGTTCAATACCCGCCATGAGCGGCGGCGCCAGATCGGCGCACCTGAACTGAAAGTCTTGTCGTCCTGTTGGCGCGTCACGCCTGGCAGATAGAGCTGCCCACCACCGACGGCCGTGGCTACCGGCAGGGATCCCCCTGTCGGCGGGTTCTTTACCAGGCCGCCGGCCTGCTTGTAGGTGTCGGGCCAGTTGCCGCCGCTGCCGAATTTCCCGCCTTCCGCTGCACCGCCGGTGGCGGCATCCACCAGCATCACTGCGCCGCGATGCGCCGGGTCGCAGGAATCACTGTCTTGCGGGATCAGCGTGGTGATGATTGCCCGATTGGTGTCGAACAGCGCCGTGGCGTCCACGACCACGCGTTCACCCTTGTCGATCTGGTCACCGGTGGAGGCATCGGTGACGTACAACTTGAAGAACCAGCCGCGGATCAGACTGCCTGCACCCCCCCCAGTGAGTACCGCCCTGGCGGGTACCGCACGGGTGGTCAGGCCACGGACGGAATCCCGCTCGATCATCGTCTGCTCGATCAGCGGGGTCGACGTCGTACCTTCCACCACCACTGCCTGGCCGGCATCGCCGGAGTCGCGAATGCCGTAGACGGCCTGTTGCTGGGTGTTGCTGTCGATTAGGTTATCGCTGCCGGCCAGGTACTTGCCGGTACCAAACACCACCATGAGACCCCCGCCCACGGGATCGGGGAACAGCCGCGGCATTACCGTGATCGGGCGATTGGCAGGACTGGATGAACGAAAGAACAGTTCGGCCTTCCAGCTTCGGCTGTCGCCAGTAAGGTCGAAGCGCCAGACGTTGCCTTGCAGGTCACCGGCAAATGCCACGTCCTCGATCTGGCGGCCCTGGTAGTCGCCCATCACCGGCGTGCCCAGGCCGTAGCTTTCCACATTGCCATCCAGGCCATTGAAACCGGCGGTCGGTGTCTTGATCTCTTTCAGCAAGCTACCGGTCTGCGCATCCAGCACGAACAGTGAGCTGAACTTGTTGCAGACCGGATTGCCGCTGTTGCCGGCTTTGCTGCAATCCACCGCCAGCTCGGTCGGAAAATAACCGCCAGGCACCAGCACCACCCATTGACCGCTGGCCAGCCGACCGACGTTTGGACGGCCAAATGTGTAGCCAAGATTGGCGCCGCCGGTACCGGTGTTGTTGAACTCCCACAGCACCTTGTCCGATGGCTTCGTTTCGTCGGCCTCGCTGCCGGTGACATCCAGCGCATACACGCCCTGGCCGCCGTAGCGCAGGCCGGCCACCAGGATGGTGTGCCAACCCTGATTGCTGCCGCCGCTGAAATACACATCTCGACTCACCGGCGTGCCGTCGACCGATGGTTTGAAATTGAAATTCTTCAGTGAAGACCAGTTGCTCAGCCGGCCATATACCGAGTACGGCACGTAAGCCCAGCGCTCCTTGCCCGGGCTCGGCAACACGTCGACGGTGCTTGCGATGGTGTCGCTGGTGGTCGCATCGAATGCGTGCAACATGCCGTCGTTCGCAGCCACGTAGATCGTCGGCGCACGCCTGGCGTGATCCTGCTGGAACCGGGTGTAGCCATAGCCGGCCTTCGCGGCCAACGCCTCTGGCGAATTGGCGGGCCAGTCGTCGCGATAGCCACTGGCGGGCTGCGCCACATACAGCGTCTGTGCATTCATCACAGCACCGAATACATGATTGCGCTGGCGGAAGCTGGTGCCTTCCTTGCTTTGAGCGCCGCGTAGCCAGTCCAGTCGGTCGGCGCCGGTAGGCGTGGTCGTGGTGGTGCCGAAAGTCGCGTCCACGGCGTTGATTGCATTGACGACGGCGGCGCCATTGAACGCCGCCGCTTTGCCACTGCCGGTACCGATACTGGTCAAGATCACCCGTGCGCCGCCGCTACTGCCGCGGGCATCCAGCAGATCACGACCGTTCCATAGCGCTGCGGTAGCCGTCGTGCCATCCGCGTTCACACGGTTCGCGGTCATCGTGCCGCTCCAGTCATTGGTGTCATAGCCGGCCTTGTAGACCACGGCTGCCGAGCCCAGTACGGATGAACTCAGGCTGCCGGCTACGGCAGTAGTACTGCGCGCCACGATGCTGCTGATGATCTTGGTCAGCGCAGCGATCAGGTCGCTCGGGCTGCTGGCGGCGAAGAACTGTCCGCGGCTGTTCAGCGCGGCATGCCACATGTCATCGATCTTCCTGCCATCGTCCGTACCGACCGCCGGTGCCGGCCACCTCGTCTCGCCTTTGCGCAGGCTCGCGTAGGTGGCGTTGTTGTTGGCAAGCGAGCCGGAAGCACCGAAGCCGATCATGTATTGCACCAGATGTGGCCAGCTTGCCGGGTCGTTCGTGGGGTTCCAGTAGATTTCCTTGTTGTCGCGCGGATCGCTGTTCGCCGTCACCGGCGTATTGAAAACGTTCGTCGAAGCATCGGTGATATACGGCGCCACCTTGCGGCGATTGGCTTGCGTGGCGAACAGGCTCGAGCCGGTCACGCCGGCCTGCAGGTCGTGCGACCAGTCATGGAAGGCCAGATCCGCCATCGTCACCACGGAGTTGCCGTATTCGTTCCAGACCACCGAGCTTTCCCGCTCAGATGTGGAAAACGAGCGACCGTCCGGCAACGCCGGGATGTTCGCCGTATCGTTGCCGTCCGGCGACGATGGATCATCGCCATTCCACATGCCATCGGTCATCTGGATATGGAAGTTCTGCCGGCAGACCAGTTCTTTGCCGGCGTCGCGATCCCAGTAGGGGTTTTCATCCGCCGGGCCGGTGCGATTGGTGAAGTACGTGCCCACCCGTTTCGCAGCGGACCGATTGGGAGTGCCGCCGCTGGCTGTCATGCCGAACAGCCAGTTGTAGAACCTGGTGCGTACGTTGCCGGTCGCGCTGCCATCCACGAACTTGTAGATCGCGGTGCTGTTGCTTAAGTTGTTGGCGTTGATGTTCTGCCAGGCGACGCGCACATTCTTGTCAAACGGCGCGTAGGCGCGAGAGATCGATGTCACCGCCGCGATCGTGCGGGTACGGTAGTACGAATACCAGTTCGCGAAGTTCTTCTGGTCCGCGGCCGAACTCAGCGATACCCAGGTCCAGTTGCCGCTCGTGTAGAGCGCGCCAATGGCGATCGCATTGAACTGTCCCTTTGTATCGAGTGGCAGGCTGGCCCTGGTGCCGGTGTACTTGTAGTAACCCGCACCGATATTCCCGCAAAAAGAGACGCCTCCAAGATTACGCGTGTTCTGGTTGCTTCCCGATATTTGTGCAGCCACCGGGGCAACCGGTCGATTGATCTGGATGCCGTTGTCCCAGGCTTGCGCATAGGTTGAATTGGGCATGGCTGTGGTGCCATCCGCTTTCAATGGCGGTGCATAAATATTGTCGGGATTGAAGTAGACGCCGTTCATGCTCCATGAGCGCGGTTCGGTTGGGTCGGCAATCCCCGGGGTGATCACGCCGGCGCACAGATATGGGCCGGCTTGCGTGCGATAGGTGATATTTGCCGTGGCACCCTGGTCGGTATCACTGGCCGTGTTCCAGCCCACGCCGGTGTACGGCCGCTGATCCGGCGAGTGATGCCAGTTCATCGAGCCGGAATCGTCGAAGGTCAGCACCAGGTTCGGTGCCACGGTAGTGCTGGCCTCCGGCGGTTTGGCGCTCAGATCCACCGTGCCGGCCATCAAGGTGGCCGGAAGGCCAGGGAGAAGGCTGATCGCGAGACCGAGGAAGCCGGCGGTCAATCGCTCACGTGCTGAAGCTTCGCTGCGCATGATCGGGTTGTGCCCCATCTCAGTTGCTGCTCGGAGCGGCATACGTGCTTTCCACGAGGCGCAAGGTGTCGGCGTTTGCGCCGGTTGAGCGCGCCGTTACCCGCCAGATCCACAACGACGTGGTTGGCGTGGAACTGCTGCCGTATGCGGCGGTGACGCCGCCTTCGATCTGGCTGCCGACACCAGGCGGAGTCTCCTGGCCTATTCGCTCGATGATGTAACGAGGGTTTTTCGCCAGCCTGGCGATCTTCTGCGACTCACCCGTCAACGTGCTGCCGCGCAACGTGGTGTAGTCGATCGCGTTGCCCCCATCACCCCTGTATTCGGTGGATGCGCTCAAATCGCTGTTAGCGGGCCAGCCGGTGCCCATGCGAAAACGGACGGCCGCGCTGTTGGGCGCCGCCGGATTGAAGCTGTAGCAGCTACCGAGAAGGTCACTCGGACACTCCAGGCGCAGCCCGCGTGCGGGAATGCTCCATAGCTTCCACTCCGCACCACGTAAGGCGGCCTCCGCACCCATTTCGGCCAGCTGCGCATTGCGCAGACCACCGGCCATGCGCTCCTGCAGCAACGAACTCGCGGCAGCACTGAGCGCCAGCATGGTCAGCAGCAATAAAAAAATCAGCGCGAGCAGCAGGACCGCGCCGCGCTGGGCTGAAGCGGGGTGTTGCCTATGACATAACCGATGATGCATGGACACGCTCGACTCCGTTCGCGTTGCAATGGATGACCATGCGACGGCATCACCCTTCGTCTTGATGGCCACAGGTTTCAGGGGGTGTAGTTACGCAGCGATATCAGCGCGCTGAACTCACGTCGCAACATCGGGTTGGCGAAGCCCTGTTCGCGAGGCTTGACGGCGCGTTTGGCGTCATCAGGTGCTGTCGGTACGCTGTTCCCGTCAGCGACGTAGACGTAATTCATTTCATGGGTGGAAAGCGTGTACAACGGCGTCTGGCCATCCATCAGGATGCGCACTTCGATGCTCTTGACCGCACGCCACAGGCAACCGTAAGGATTTATCGGCGACGCCGTACCGTCGGTATTCGGCACCGAGGCCGGGCAGTCGATGCTGCCGCCGGCACGCGTATCCACATCCGGTGCATGCAGGAAGCGCGTATTGCCGTTCCTGTCTTCCACGGCGTACATGAAATCCAGGCGCTCCACACCGCGCACGATTTCATCGGCCTTGCCATTGAGGCGACGCATCAGCGCCCCGGTTTTCTGACCGTTGCCGTTGTCGATCACCTGCAGGTAGTAGGTGACATTGAGCAGGTCGGTATTCAGGTCAAACAGCCGCGGCGATGCCTGTGGCTTCGGATTGCTCAGCGTGGCATCGGGAAAGTTTCCGGTTGCCGATACGGTGAAGAGGCCCGATGAAGGCGCGTCAACCGCAAAGATCTGTGCGTTGGAGCAATCGGCGAGTAGCGCCAGATGACCGGCCTTGAACTCCGATAGCGCAGGTTCGCCCGCGGCCGGCTTTGGCCTCACCGTGACGCTGCGCAGCTTGCCCTTGGCATCGGCAATGGTGCTGCTGTTGACGCCATCGATCGCCCAGCCACGGGATGAATCCAGGTAGCGCAGCGTCAGCACGCTGGCTCCGATAACCCGTTCACCGAGACTGGTTCCCAGTGAGGGCAATTTGGTAGACACATCGGGCGAGCAGTTCGTCTTGCCGCATTCATACCCCCGCATCGACAGAAATGCCGGCAGGTAATAGGGCGATGCGGGAATCGGCGGATAGGACGCGCTACCCCAGTTCGTGGTGACATCCGAGAGCGCGCCGATCAAGCCCGTGGCGTACACCTTCGGCGCCCGCAGGCCATCCATGTACATGCCGTTGCTACCGCTGGTATCGGCCACGCCACCGGAATTGCTGCAGTAGTGACCGTTCGCCATGCGCAGGTCAGCGCTGATCCGCAGGATGGCGAAGCGCCCTTCCTCCTGCAGACTCGCCAGCTGGGCCTGCGCCCGATTGTTGTTGGAGGTGGCAAGGAACACCGTGACAATGCCGGCGGCAACCAGCAAGCCCAGCACCATCGCGATCATCAACTCGATCAGGCTGACGCCAGACTGCCGATGGATGGCGCCGCGGCCCATCACGGCTGGAACTCCCAGGCGAAGGTCTGTTTGGCGGTATCGCTGTGGGTCGTGTCACCGGCATTGCGCTCGCTCCAGCTGAGCGTCATCGCGCAGTGGCCGCCATAAGGCGGACGCTGATTGAAATGGTCCGTGCTGGGGGTATAGCTGGTGGCGGCCGTACACTTGATGGTGGCTGCGGGATTCGGCAGAAGGGTGGTCAGCAGGCTGCTCCACACTTGCTTGTCGCGCGTTGCCAGACTGGCTGGAGTGCAGGCTGCCGACTCGCAGTTGGTGCGGCCGGACACGGGGTATCCGTTGTCGTTGTAGCTGCCGTTCCACACACCCAGCGGATTCGCCCGCATGCGATCGACCATGCCATCGGCGAGGAAGGTCACCTGGGTGCGCTGGTAGGCGGCCTGGTTGGATCGCATGGCCATCACCATCAGGCCGGCCAGACCGATCAGGCCTACGCTGAAGATCAGTACCGCCATGAGCACTTCGATCAGCGAGATGCCTTGCTGACACAACTTGAATGGCATGACGGCGCTCCCTGTCCTGCACGCATTCTAATTACGTAAGTTATTTCGTCAAGATCTTGCGTGATCAGCGGTAGCATATGCCCGACGAGCGGTAGGAAGCGGCTTTCGGAAGGGCCTGATCATTGGCCACGCAGGGAGCGAAAGCGGGTTGGCAGTTGATGGGCCATCGAGATCGATTCCCGGAGGCCAGCGATGACTTGCGGCGCAGAAAGTTCTGAAAATTCAGACAATTCTCATTTCAGCCGGCGAGAAGAGTAACGAAGCTAGGCGCGATAGTTCCACGACTGCAGGATGCACTCGGCCCCGCGGTGACGCGTTGCAGCGGACAGGAAAGTTTGTTGAGACGTGATGCCCCCCTGCATCGCCTCAACCCGCACGGAACTTCATTCGACGAAAGGAGCTGGCCACACACCATGGCCAGCTCTTTTTTTGGTGCATTCGGTAAGGCGCACCTGCCTGGGGGTGAACGAAGCGGGAGTCGGGGATCCGGTTAGAGGTGATCCTCTCCAGTTTCAAAGTACTGGTTTCGTCAGATCTCCAATAGATCATGTCCTACGATCAGCCGCCCCTTGAAGTGCGGCGCCACGGCGTCGTGCCACACCTCATCCGGAATCGGCGGATAGCCGCCGCCAGGTACGAAATGCGTGAGCACCAGCGTCTTCACCCCGGCTTCGGTGGCGATGCGGCCGACCTGCTCGGTGGTGGTGTGGCTGGCGAGCAGATGTTCGCGTAGGCGCTTGGCATTCGGCTCACTGGCGATCAGCTTGTCCAGCGCTGGCAGGTACATCACCTCGTGCACCAGTACGTCGGCGCCGCGCGCCAGCGCCACCAGGTTTTCAGACGGTCGCGTATCGCCGGAGAACACGATGGAGCGGTCGGGGCAATCGAAGCGATAGGCGAAGGCAGGCGTGACCGGCGGGTGCTGCACCAGCGCGGCGGTGACCTTCACCCGTTCGTCCTGCATCACAAGGCCGGCACCGCTGATCTCGTGTGGCACGATCAGTGGTGCCAGTGGCGGCCGCCCTTCGTCGGCGATCCGCGTGCGAATATCGTAATCGTTCAGTTCAAGGAACAGCCGTGTCATCTCCTTCAGCGGAGGCGGCCCCCACGTGTCGACCCGCGTATGCAGAGGTCCCGACCAGGCCAGCAGCAACAGGTTGCCGTAATCCGCGTTGTGGTCGGAATGCTGATGTGTGATGAAGACATCGCGGATCGCGCCGAGATCGAGCCCGGCCTCGACCATCTGCCGCGCCACGCCATCGCCGCAGTCGATCACGTAGATCACGCCATCGACGACGATGGCGTTCGCCGGCGCGGAGCGATTGGCCTTGGGCGTGGGGCCACCGGCAGTGCCAAGCAGGATCAGCCGC
>Ga0302235_10000774_pt1 | contig 24637 bp, 15 predicted proteins | sample II_Palsa_N3_3_FD_193577 | JGI IMG/M metagenome (GOLD analysis project Ga0302235, IMG submission 193577) | Peat permafrost microbial communities from Stordalen Mire near Abisko, Sweden - II_Palsa_N3_3 | ecosystem: Environmental > Terrestrial > Soil > Palsa > Peat permafrost | place: Sweden...
CGCCGAGCGAGCTCTCGGCCTGCTCCACCATCGCGATGCACTGCTCCTCATCGGCCACGTCAGCCGTAATCGCGACGGCCTTTGCGCCCTCTGCCTCGGCCAGCGCGACGGTGGCGGCGGCCGACTCGGAGTCGATATCGGCGCAAGCGACGGCAGCCCCTTCGCGCGCGGCCAGCACCGCGATCGCCCGCCCGTTGCCAAGCGGGGCGTCGGCGTCCGCGCTCGCCTGCGTGCCCGCGCCGACCACCAGCACGCGACCTCCGGAAAGCCGCCCGCGCGCCGGCGCCTCGCCCGTTGCCTCGCTGCTAAGCATCGGCGGACGGAAGCGCAACCACGCCCGGCTCGCGCTGGACGCCCAGCGAGTTGAGCGTGTATGCCACGAGGTGGTAGTGGCCGACCAGCATCGGCACCTCGATCATCTGGTGCTCGTCGTAGCGGCTCTGAAGCTCCGCCCATGTCTCGTCAGAGATGCGCGACTGCGCGTGCAGCTCGTCGGCGGCGCGCAGCAGCGTGACCTCGAACGGATCCCAGCCGGCCGCGTCGGGGCCGTGGGCGATGCGCGCGATCTCCTCCTCGCTCAGCCCGGCGGTTGCGCCGATCCGCGCATGCTGGCCCCACTCGTAGTCTGAGCGGCAGTTCCACCCGCACCGGAGGATCAGGATCTCGCGATCGCGCGCCGGCAGCTCGCTGCCCTGCAGCAGCTGGCCGCCGAGCGGAAGCCAGCGTTTGAAGAGCCTCGGATGACGCGCGAACGTGGCGAAGATGTTGAGCACCTGCCCGTCGGGGCTCTGCAGCGCCTCCAGAGTCCCCGTCACCGACTCGGGGAATTCCTCCGGGCTCAGCGGTGGGATTCGCGGCTCGCTCATCTACCGGGACCCTAGGCGGTGAGCCAGCGCTTAGGGTTCTCGACGAAGATCGTGTTGAAGCTCTCGTCGTCGAGCACCCCCTGCTCGCGCAGCGCCGGCACGACCTCGTCGAAGACGAGGGTCATCGTCCAGTTGTGGACCGCGCCCTGGCTCCTGAGCATCGCGTCCATCTCGGGCGGATACCAGTCGAGCGTCGCGCAGGCGTCCTGGGAGATCATCAGGCGCTCTGCGTGCCCGCGGCGGAGCAGCTCGGCGGTCGTCGCGTTGCGCTTCTCGATCGGCAGGATGATCTCGATGCCGTAGCGGTCCAGCCCGACGTAGACGCCCTGCTCGATCAGTCCCTCGATGTAGCCGACGTCCTCGCTGTCGCCGCAGTGGGCGATCTGCACCCGGCCGAGGTCCACCCCCTCCTCCTTGAAGATCTCGACCTGTCTAGGGCCCGTGGCGACGGCCGGCATCGAGTGGGCCATGATCGGCGCGCCGGTCTGCACGCTCGCGCGAGCAACCGCGCGATGGATCTTCTCCACGTTCTCGGTCACGCCCGGCGCGTCGGCCGCGCACTTCAGGAAGGCCGCCCTGATGTCGGTGCCCTGGATACCCCCCTGGATGTCCGAGATGAAGTGATCGGCGATCGCGTCGGCGTCCCGGTTTTGGAAGTACTGGGGCAGGGGGTCGTAGGTGTAGATGCCCGTGCAGGGCACGATCTGAACGCCGGTCTCATCGGCGACGCGCTTCATGAACCGCACGTCGCGCCCGCCGAACATCGCGGTCGGATCGACGATCGTCTTCACGCCGCGTGCCTTGGCCGCGTTAACTTCCTCCAGTGCGGCACCCAGCTCGGCCTGCTCGTCGTAGCGGCCCGGCCACTCCGCGGCCACCGCCTCATCGCGGAAGCGCACGTGCTCGTGGACCAGGGTCAGTCCAAGCTCATCGGCCTCAACGGCTCCCTGTACGGTCTGGACGGTTGGCATTCGGTCCTCCCTCTCCCTCGAATCCTCTAGCGGAGCGGCTTGCCCCACTCGGTCTCATCGCGAAGCTGCGCCTTCAGCACCTTGCCGGCCGGATTGCGCGGCAGCGGCTCATCGCGCAGGGCGACGAACTGGGGAACCTTGAAATCGGCGAGGTTGGAGCGGCAGTGCCGGATCACCTCATCGATGTCGAGCCCGTCACCTGCGGTGGGCACGATCACCGCGCCCACCTTCTCGCCCATCATGTCGTCCGGCACCCCGACGGCCGCGGCCTCGCCCACACCCGGCGCGCCCGCGAGCGCGTTCTCGACCTCGATCGAGTAGACGTTCTCCCCGCCCCGGTTGATCATGTCCTTCTTACGGTCCACGATGTAGATCAGCCCCTCCTCATCGATGCGCGCGAGGTCGCCCGTGCGCAGCCAGCCGTCGACGAACGTCTCGGCGGTCGCCTCGGGCTTGTTCCAGTAGCCCTTCACGACGTTCGGGCCCCGCACGAGCAGCTCCCCCACAAGCGTGTCGGGGTCGGGCTCGTCGATCGCCACATCCACCACCGGCATCGCAAAGCCGACCGAGTCGGCGTGCTCGGATGAGTCCTCGTGCGGTAGGAACGAAGTCAGCGAAGAGGTCTCGGTGAGGCCGAACCCGTTGCCGACGCGCGCGTTGGGGAAGCCCTCCTGAATGCGATGCACGAGGCTCTCGGCGATCGGCGCGCCCCCGTAGGAGACGTAGCGGACCTCGCTCACATCGAGCTCTGCGAATTTCGGGTGGCGCATGATCGCGTGATAGATCGCGGGCACCGAGGCGAGTTGCGTGATGCCGTGGCTGCCCACCGCCTCGAACAGCCCGTCCATGTCCAGCGCGCCCGCGAGGATCTCAACCCGCCCGCCGCGTTTGATCGTGGGGATCAGCTGGCTGTTGCAGCCGGTCACGTGGAACAGCGGCACCGACACGAGCGTTGACAGCTCCCGTCCGGAAATGGGTTCGTCCTGCATGCAGCGCAGGCAGTTCTCGGCGTTCGTCGTGAAGTTCACGTGCGAGGTCATCGCGCCCTTGGGAAAGCCCGTGGTGCCGCTCGTATAGAAGATCGCCGCGAGGTCCTCGGGCTGAAGGTGATCGACGATCACCGGCTCTCCGTCCGGCAGCTCGGCGCCGTCCAGGAATGTGAACGTCGCGCCCGAGTCCTTCACCACGTAGTCGACCTCGTCCTCGGTGAAGCGCGTGTTCACCGGCACCACCACCGCGCCGGCCAGCTGTGAGCCCCAGAACGCGAGCACCCAGTCGATCCCGTTCGCGAGCCGGATGGCAACGCGGTCTCCGGGAGAGACGCCGATGGCGGCAAGGCCCCCTGCGACGCGGACAGCACGCTCCCACAGTTGCTCATAGCTCAGCAGCTCGCCGCCCACCACCAGGATGGCCGGAGCAGTGGGGTCGCGATCGACGCTCGTTCGCAGCACCTCCACGAGCGACGCCGGCTGATCGACGTAGCGCGCGATGCCGTCGGCGCCACGCTCGACCCCCGTCTCGTCAAATGGATTACGTCCGCGCGGCGCCGGCTCCACCAAAATGCGCTCCCCTCGTGTCTGCTTGGAGTGGGGAGCCTATCCTCGTCGCGCCCTATCGTGTTCTGTTCGTGCCCGGCTTCTCTTTCTCAGCCTCGCTGGCCAACGGCGAGGCCCAGCTGCGCTTTCCCTACGACGACCGTCTTCGGCTGGTGCTGCGTGCGATCCCCGGCCGGCGCTGGGACCCGATCGAGCGGGCGTGGTGCGTGCCCGTCGACCCTGAGCGCGCCGATGCGCTCGCCCGCCTCTTCCGAGCACTCCCGGGCCGCCCGGATGTGAGCGACGCCCTCGCGCGCGCGATCGAGCGCCGCCGTTCAAGGCGCCGGCGAGAGGAGTGCCTCGTGGATCTCGCGCGCCCCGACGAGAACTGGTGGCTGAGCTTCGCCACCGACGCGGCCGCCGAGCCCGTGGCTGCGCTGCTCGGCCACCCCGAGGCCCGCTACCTCGCGGAGATCGGCCGGGCGGTCGTCCCTCTCGACGAGAATGCCCTCGAGCTGATCGCGGGTCTCGGTGAGAACAGCGGCCTGCGACTCAGCAACGCCGCCGAACGTGCGCTCCTCTCGCTGGCGAAGGGCGAGGATGAGCCGGAGCGCAGGCGCGAACCGCAGGTGCGAGCCCAGCCCGAGCGCCCCGCCCGCTGGTATGGCAACGTCGATGTGGCCGGGCCGAGCGAGGCGCCCGTGTTCCTACTGCTCGGCGATGTCGAGGTGCTCCCGAAAGAGCTCCGCGAGCACGCCTCGACGGTGCCGGGCGGCGCAGCGGTTCCGCTGACGCTCGATTCCTGGCGGCTGATCCACGGCGGGCTCGGCGGCTGGATCAGCGCCGCCACGAGGCGCTGCGTGGCGGCCCTGAAGGAGGGCCGGCCCGCGCCGCCGGCGGTGCTCGAGCGCTCGAGCATGGACGGCGAGGAAACCTTCGTGCTGGCCCCGGGCCACAACGCCGCGCTGCTCGAGGAGTTCGCCGAGCTGCGGGGGGTCATGCGCTTCGAGCCCGGGCGCTCAGGGAGGCGGCGCCGTCGAGCACGGGCCCCGGCCCTGCGCGCCGATCCCTTCTGCGTGCCGGAGCTCGACTGCTTCCTCACCGAGCACGAGATCTGGGTCGAGCCCGAGGCGCTCGAGCGCCTGCAGGAGGTGCGCGAGGAGCACGCACGCTCCGCCGGGCTCGTGGAGCTCTCCGCCGCAACCGACGCGCCCCTCGAGATTGCGGGACTCGGTGGTGAGCTGAAGCCCTTCCAGCGCGCGGGGGTCGCCTACCTGCTCTCCCAGCGTCGCGCCTTTCTGGCCGACGAGCAGGGGCTCGGCAAGACGATCGAGGCGCTCGCGACGATCCAGGCCGACGGCGCCTACCCGGCCCTGGTCGTGTGTCCCGCGAGCCTCAAGCTCAACTGGCTGGCGGAGACACGGCGCTGGCTGCCCGGCCGCAGCGTGCAGGTGCTCAGCGGCGGCGGGGGAGACGAGGTGCCCCGCGCGGACATCACGATCGTCAACTACGACATCGTCGGCTCGCGGCTGTCTGCGCTCGCTGCCCTGCAGCCCCGCGCGCTCGTGCTCGACGAGTCCCACTACTGCAAGAACGCGGCCGCCAAGCGCACGCAGGCCGTCCAACGACTGTCGGCGGTGGTGCCCGCCGAGGGTCTCATCCTCGCGCTCACCGGCACCCCCGTGATGAACCGCCCGGCGGAGCTCATCTCGCAGCTGCGGATCCTCGGTCGCCTCGAGGACTTCGGCTCGGGCGTCAAGTTCGGCGCGCGCTTCCAGGGCCCCGATGCGCACCTGCGCCTGCACTGGCATCTGCGTTCGCGCTGCTTCGCTCGCCGGCTGAAGGCCGACGTGCTGCCGCAGCTGCCGGCCAAGACCCGCGCCGTCGTGCCGGTGGAGCTCGACAACGAGCCCGAGTATCGCTTCGCCGAGCGCGACGTCATCGCCTGGCTTCAGAGCCAGCCGCTTGATCTGCGCGAGCTCGACGCAAAGGTCGCGGCGGCCCTGCGCGCCGAGCGTCTCGTGCGCCTGAACGCGCTCAAGCTGCTCGCCGTGCGCGGCAAGCTCCACGCCGCCCGCACCTGGATCCACGACTTCTGCTCCTCCGGTGAGCGGCTCGTGGTGTTCGCCCACCACCGCGAGATCCAGCATGCCCTCGTCGAGCACTTTCCCAGGGCTCTTCACATTCTCGGCGAGGACAGTCCCGTCGCGAGGGACAGGGCCCTGCGCGAATTCCAGGCGCCGGACAATGAGGCTAACCAGCTGATCGTCTGCTCGACCGAGGTCGCCGGCCAGGGCATCACGCTGACGCGTTCCTCAAACGTGGTCTTTCTCGAGCTCGACTGGACCCCCGCCCGTCACGACCAGGCCGAGGACCGCTGCCACCGCATCGGTCAGCAGGATGCCGTGAACGCCTCCTACCTGCTCGCCGCCCACACGATCGACGAGACGATCTCCACGCTGCTCGAGCGCAAGCGTGCCGTGATCGGAGCGGTGACCGATGGCCGCGAGCAGGACGAGGAGGGCGTCGTTGACGCGCTGGTGCGCGAGCTGCGAGGCACGCCCTACCGGCACCTGCGCGCCGTCGCCTGAGCGAACCCGGTCCAGGCCGAGTCAGGGACTGAGGCCGAGCGATTCCATCGCTGCGTCCCAGGTGTTGACACCGTCGATGGCTTCGAACTCGATCAGCTGATTTTCAAGCGACATCGTGCGACGCAGTTCGGCTCGCTGGCTGGGCGCCGCGAATGGCGTGAGCAGGGGGGTGGGCGTTTCTCCGACGGCGACCCAGTTGGGCATGAACTGCTTGTCGAACTGAATCGTGCTCGCGGTCAGCGTCGTATAGCCGCTCGCCACCCACGCCGTCACGTCGGCGCACACGTTGGGCGGCGCGAGCGTCGCCATCACCCTCAGCTTGCCCACGTAGGTGCGGATGGCGCTCGTGAGCTTTGCGTTGCTCCAGCGAAGTCCCCCGGCAGCGCTGATGAATTTCAGGAGGTCCGGCTTGCCCGTCTGCAGCGTCGGCAGCACGATCGCACCGATGATCTCGTTGCTGAGCTCTGTGGACTCCGGGTTCTGAGGTGAATTGAGCGCCGCGTTCCTGCATCCGCCTTCGATCCGCCGCCCGGCGCTCTTCAGGGCGACCCGCCCCTGCCCGAGTTTGGATACGCCCGATTGCACCAGCTTCAGGTTGGCCTGGACGTAGGTCTGCGTCGCCGCGGCGTTCCCCGATCCGGCCAGCGCGGACGCCGGCGCCAAGGCGAGTGCCAGCACCGCGGTCACCAGAAGAACGCATCGCTTCCCCATGAGGACAGCGTAGGGGATCGCCGCAGCACCATGCGCCAGCGAAGAAGTCGGTAAGGATCGCTCCGCACGAGCGCTCTCATGCCGCGCGCGCACCGGATCGCCCGATATGGTCGCAGCGCGAAGGTCCTCCCATCCCGGAGCCACCGGGGCAGAAGGTGGCGGTCATCGGCGCGCCCCGAAGCGACTCGCGAACATGAAACGAACAAGCCTCGTAGTGCTGGTGCTCGCGGTTCTCGCGTGGGCGGTGCTTGCCGTCGTGCTGGGCTCTGCGAGCCTCGATCTTCAGAGCTCCAGTACGACCGCCTCAAGCGGCGTCTCGCCGGCGTGCCTGCCCGCGACGCTCAACCACAGCGCGAGGCTCACAGGGGCGGCGGTCGATGTCTCCCCGGCTCCGGAAACCGACACGGCGAGCCCGTACACGCAGGTCAGCTTCCTCGGCGCGCCGGTTGCGCAGATCCATGATGTGTCGGTAACGGGCTCGCAAAGCGGCGCGCATGCCGGCCGGCTCCAGGGCTACTCGCAGCGAGACGGCGCGAGCTTCCTGCCTGAGACCCCGTTCCGGGCAGGAGAGAACGTCGTGGTGCACGCCGCCATCGGTCAGGGCAGCGGCGGCAGGCAGATCTCCTTCGGCTTTCGCATCGACACCCCCTACGCGACCACGGGCGTACCGCTGTTCAAGAACCCGCCGGCCGCGCCCGCCGACCATCAGAGCTTCTACACGATGCCCGGCGTGCAGGTCCCGATCCTGACCGTCACCACGCCCGATCGCGATCCGGCGGCCGGTGACATCCTCACGACCAACGGGCCCGGTGCGGGACAGTACGGGCCGCTGATCTACACGCCGCAGGGCCGTCTCGTGTGGTTTCAGAAGCTCTCGGGGGGCGAAGCGGCGGAGAACCTCAACGAGCAGACCTTCGAAGGCCGGCGAATGCTCACGTGGTGGAAGGGGCGCGTGATCACGCTCGGCTTCGGCCAGGGCGAAGACATCGTCACCAACTCCAACTACCAGACGGTCGCAAGGGTTCCCGGGGGCAACGGCCTGCACGCGGACCTGCACGACTTCCAGATCGCGCCGCACGACGTCGCCTACATCACGGCGTACAACCCGATCCGCTGCAACCTGTCGGCGGTGAAGGGATCGCCGGACGGGACGATCATCGACACGGCGATCCAGGAGATAGATCTGAAGACGGGCCTCGTGCGCTGGGAATGGCACAGCCTCGACCACGTCGGCGTCTCGGAGTCCGAGGTCGAAACGCCCGCCAGTGCCGCGCCGTGGGACTGGTTTCACCTCAACTCGATCGACCCGGAGCCCGACGGCAACCTGTTCATCTCAGCGCGCAGCACCTGGGCGGGCTATCAGCTGGAAGGCGGCTCGGGCACCGTGCTCTGGCGCCTGGGCGGGCTGAAGAGCTCCTTCAAGATGGGCCCGGGCACCGAAACGGCGTGGCAGCACGACGGGCGCATCCTCTCCGATGGCGAGGTCACCTTCTACGACGACGGCTCGAACCCGCCGATCCACAAGCAGTCGCGGGGGTTGCGGATCACGCTCGACTTCACCACTCATGAAGCGCGCCTGGCCTTCGCCTACATACACGCGAACCCGCCGCTGCTCGCCGCAAGCCAGGGCAACATGCAGACGCTCGCGAACGGGAACGCGCTCGTCGGCTACGGCGCCGTGCCGGAGATCAGCGAATACGCAGCCGGCGGCGCACTGCTCTACGACGCCCACCTGCCCTTCGACCTCACCTTCTACCGCGCCTTCCGCTTCCCCTGGAGCGGACGCCCGCTGGCCCCGCCCGCCGTCCTCGCCAGCGCCAACAACACCGATGAAGAGACGATCGTGCACGCGAGCTGGAACGGCGCCACCGGCGTGTCCTCCTGGCGCGTGCTCGCGGGTATGCAGAGCTCCTCGCTCCAGGCGCAGGCCACGATCCCGGCGAGCGGCTTTGAGAGCTCGGCGATCCTGCCGGCGAGGTACGCCCGCGTGGCGGTGCAGGCGCTCGACTCGCATGGCCGCGTGCTCGGCAGCTCTGCGACCACGCAGGTGATCAGCTATGACGCCTCGCTGCCGGCCGCCGGGGGATCGGGATGAGCGTCAGTAGGCCGGTTTGGTGGAGTGCTTGTGCGTCGTCGTCGGTGTCGTCGCCGGCGTCGTGGCCGGCGTCGTGGCGGTGCTCGTCGGCGTGGAGGAGGTACTCGCTTTGCCGCCGCAGCCCGCCACCACCAGGGTGGCCGCGAGGGCAGCCACGATCGTTAGCATGGCGGTCAGTGGCGTTCTTCTCATGGGCCGGGCTCCAAATGTCACGCGAGGGTTCGGGCGCTCACCCTACCAGGCGTTCACGGTGCCGATTGCAGTCGCAGGTGCGGCTTCCCGGGGCGTCGTGAACGTCGAGGCAAAGGCGCCCCCGGAGGCGCCGCAGACGCCTGCGGGCGAGGGCGAGGGCGGCTCGCACGCTGCCTGGCTGCTGGCCGTGTGCTGCGTGGCGCAGTTCATGGTCATCCTCGACCTGAGCATCGTCAACGTCGCGCTTCCCTCGATTCAATCGAGCCTCGGCTTCTCCTCGCCGGACCTGCAATGGGTCGTCGATGCCTACGCGATCACGTTCGCCGGCTTTCTGATGCTCGGCGGCCGCGCGGCCGATCGTTTTGGGCAGCGCCGAATGATCGTGATCGGGCTGCTGCTGTTCGGGCTCGCCTCACTCGCCGGCGGCGCCGCGCCCGACCAGGGCGTGCTCGTAGCCGCACGCGCGCTGCAGGGTTTCGCCGGCGCGCTGATGGCCGCGACCTCGCTGGCGATCATCACCGCGTCCTTCCCGCCCGGGCCGAAGCTCCACCGCGCGATCGGCCTGTGGGCGGCGATGAACGGGCTCGGCGGCGCGGCCGGTGTGCTGCTCGGGGGGATCATCACCGAATTCCTCAGCTGGCGCTGGGTCCTGCTGATCAACCCGCCGATCGCGATCGTTGCGGCGCTGGTGGCATATTCGGTCGTGCGCGAACGCCGCAGGGCGCGGGATGAGACCGCCTTCGACCTCGCCGGCGCGGTGACGCTGACGGTCGGTCAGATGGTGCTCGTCTACGGGGTCGTCGAAGCGGGCCTGAAGGGCTGGGGAACGTTCGCCGCGCTCGGCCCGATCGCCCTCGGTGCGGCCCTGCTCGGGCTCTTCGGCGTGATCGAGACGCGCGTGGCCTCCGCGCCGCTGATCCCCTTCAAGGAGTTGACCAAGCCGCTGAGAACGGTCAACTCGATCGTCCTGCTGTTCAGCGCGGCGCTGTTCCCGATGTGGTTCGTGGGCTCTCTGTACCTGCAGCAGGTGCTGGGTCTCTCGCCGCTGCACACCGGCCTGATCTTCCTGCCGATGACCCTGACGATCATGGTGATCGCCTCGCGCGCGGGGAAACTGGTCGGCCGCTTCGGCGTGCGACCGGTGCTCGGCAGCGGGCTGATCATGATGACCGGCGGGCTCCTGCTGTTCACCAGGATCGGATCCAGCGGCAGCCCGATCATCTACGTGGTGATCCCCGGCATCCTCACGGCGGCCGGCATCGCGATGTCGATCGTCCCCTCGACGATCGCCGCGACACAGGGCGCCAAGCAGGGGCAGGCGGGGCTCGCCTCGGGCCTCGTCAACACCTCCCGCCAGATCGGCGGTGGCCTCGGGCTCGCGCTGCTGATCACGCTCGCCACACAGCGCACCACCCACCTGATCGGCTCCGGCCAGCAGGTCTCCCAGGCCTTGACCGACGGCTTCCGCCTGGCCTACCTGATCGGCGCCGGCCTGGCCGCGGCGGCGGCCGTCATCACGTTCACGGCGATCCCCCGCCCTGACGCCGCGCTGGCTGCCGGCGCCCGTCGCTTCGCCCTGGCGATCGCCGGCGTGCTCGCGGTGTTCCTCGCGCTCACCGTCGTGTTCGCCGGCTCCCACGGCGCTCCGATCGGCGCCTACACCACGCGCGGCGCGTACAGCTTCGTCACCGAGCCCTCGCTGCACCCGCCGATCATCCGCACCACGGCGCACGCGCCCCCCTCACAGCTCGCACCGGGCTACATCTTCACCGCGAACTTCTACGACCTGAACGAACCGCCGATCGTCGGTCAGAGCGGCCCGCTGATCCTCGATCGCAGCCTGCGGCCGGTGTGGTTTCAACCCGTGCCGGAAAAGGTCGTCGCCTCCAACCTCAGCCTTCAGAGCTACCAGGGCTCACCGGCGCTCGCCTGGTGGCAGGGCCGAGTTACGAACACCGGCGCGACGGAAACCGGCGAGTACGTGGTCGTCAACCAGCACTACCAGACGATCGCGTCGCTGAAAGCGACGGACGGCTGGGTCCTCACCCTGCACGATCTCAAGATTCAAGGAGAAGACGCGTGGGTGACCGCCAACAAGAACATCCCGATGAACCTCTCGAAGTACGGCGGGGCGTTCAACGGCGCGCTGGTCGACTCGGCGGTGCAGGAGTACAACCTGCGGACCGGCAAGCTCATTCGCAGCTGGGACGCGCTCCAGCACATCCCGCTCAGCGAGTCCCAGGCGACGCTGCCCACCAACGGCTTTCCCTGGGACGCCTACCACGTCAACGCGATCGACCTGACCGGCAACGGGTCGTTCCTCGTCTCGATGCGCAACACGTGGGCCGCGTACCTGGTCAACATCGAAACGGGCAGGATCGAATGGACGCTCGGCGGCAGGAGCTCGAGCTTCACGTTCGGCCCCGGGGCTGCGTTCCAGTGGCAGCACGACGTTGCGCTTCAGCCCGGCTCGAAGGTCAGCCTGTTCGATGACCACTGCTGCCAGCTGACCGGCGGAGGCACCTACGTCTCACCGACGGCGCCCTCTCGCGGGCTCGTGCTCCAGCTCAACCAGCAGGCGCACACGGCGACGCTCGTCGCCCAGTACTCGCTCGGCGACGACTTCGACGCGCAGTACATGGGCGACACCGACCCGCTTCCCAACGGCAACGTGCTCGTCGGCTGGGGCTCAGAACCGTACCTCTCCGAATACAGCGCATCGGGCAAGCTGCTGTTCGAAGGCGAACTGCCGGGGCCCGACCTCAGCTACCGGGCGACGCTCGAGCCGTGGGTCGGCGAACCGCTCTCGCAGCCCGCTGGTGCCGCCCGCCAGGCGAACGGCAGGACGACCGTATATGCGAGCTGGAACGGCGCCACCGAGGTCACCGCCTGGAGGGTTCTCGCCGGCGCGACCCCGTCTCACATGACGTCGGTGGCGAGCGCCGCCAGGGCGGGCTTTGAGACGGCGATCCCGGTCGCCGAGGGCTACGGGAGCTTCCAGCTGCAGGCGCTCGACAGCGCCGGGCGCGTGATCGGAACCTCCCGCCCATTCACCCCGCGGGCGGCGCCGTGAGAATCCGCGCGACCCTGCTGGCTGCGGCGCTCGCCGCGAGCGTCCTGCTCTGCGCCTGCGGGCGCGCCTCTCAAGCCAACTCGGCGGTGCTGAACGTCGCCTCGGACGTCACCGCCGCGCAGGCCAATCCCGTGACCGTCTCACCGCTGCCGGGAACGGCCGACGCGTCGGCCTCGACGCAGATCAGCTTCCTCGGCGGGCCCGGCACGCACGTGGCGGACGTGCATGTCGCCGGCTCACGCAGCGGCATCCACAGCGGCGTTCTTCGTAGCTACTCGACCGGCACCGGGGAAAGCTTCCTGCCCGCGCGCCCATTCCTCGCCGGCGAGCACGTGACCGTCCACGCCCACGTCGTCGTCGCGGGCGTCACCGAGGTGGCCGGCACGAGCTTCACGATCGCCCAGCAGGCGGCGGTCAGCCAGAAGCAGTTTCCGATCAGCGCGGGCAATCCCACAGCGGTCCAGCACTATGCCTCGGCGCCCGCGCTGACCCCCTCGACCGTCAGCATCACGACGCCCGCGCGCGCCGGCGCGGCGCCCGGAGATCTGTTCCTCGCTCCCTACCAGGGGGAGGGCTCAGCCGGGCCGATGATCGCCGAACAGAACGGCCAGCTCGTGTGGTTCCACGCACTACCGGGCGGCGATGACGCGAGCAACTTCCAGGTCCAGCAATACGAAGGTAAGCCTGTGCTGACCTGGTGGCAGGGCCGCATCCTCGAGGTCGGCTTCGGCCAGGGGGAAGATGAGATCTACAACACCTCCTACCAGCATGTGGCCACGATCCGCGCCGGCAACGGCTATCACGCCGACCTGCACGAGGTCCGCTTCACCCCCCAGGGCACCGCGTGGATCGACGCGTTCGACCCGGTCAACATGAACCTCTCGCCCTTCCACGGCCGCAGCAACGGGGTGATCAGCGACTCCATCGTCCAGGAGATCGACATCAGGACGGGCCTTGTGATGTGGGAGTGGCACGCGCTCGGGCACGTGCCGATCTCCGAATCCCACAACCCGGCGCCCAGGGCGAGCTATCCCTGGGACTACGTGCACATCAACTCGATCTCCCCAGGTGTTACAGGCGATGTGCTGCTCTCCTCCCGCAACACGTGGACGATCTATGACGTCGATATCCACAGTGGCGCCATCAACTGGCGCCTCGGCGGCAGCCACTCGAGCTTCAGGCTCGGGCCCGGAACGCGCTTCTACTGGCAGCACGACGCGGAGTTCCAGCCGGGGGGTCTGATCTCGCTGTTCGACAACGGCTCGGACCCACCCAAGGAGAAGCAGTCACGGGGCCTGCTGCTCGCGCCCAACCTCGCCAACCACACGGTGACGCTCGTCAAGCAGTTCGTGAACCCGACTATGACGCTGCTGGCCTCAAGCCAGGGAAACACCCTCAGCCTACCCGGCGGAAACTGGCTGATGGGCTACGGCGGGCTGCCCAACTTCACCGAGTACAACGCATCCGGAGGAGTAGTGCTCGACGGGACGCTCGGTAAGAACGTGCAGGACTTCCGCACCTATCTCTCACCGTGGGCCGGCCAGGCGCCGGGCTCGCCGTCGGTCGTGGCGAAGCCCGCCGGCGGGGGTGCGCTCGCGGTCTCGGTGAGCTGGAACGGCGCCACCGCCGTGAGCACCTGGCGGCTGCTCGCGGGACCCTCGCCCACGGCGCTCACGCCGCTCACCACGGCGCCGAAGTCGGGGTTCCAGACGACGATCCAAGCGCACACGGCCGGTCCCTACGTGCAGGTGCAGGCGCTCGATGGCTCGGGCAATGTGATCGGCAGCTCGCCCGCGGTCAAGGGGTGACCGGGCGCCTGTCAGTCGTGGCGGGGCTCGCAGCGCTCCTGTCACTTCCCTCAGCCGCCGCGGGAGCGAGCTCCGCCGCCACAGCGCCGCGCTGCACGCCGGCGAGCCTGAACGACTCGGCGGCGCTGGCCGGCTCGCGCATCACCGTGTCCCCCGCACCGGAAAGCCGCGACGCCTCCGCTTCGACCCAGATCAGCCTGCTCGGCGTGCCCGCGACAGAGCTCGCCGATATCACGGTGCTCGGCTCGCGCAGCGGTCCCCATCCCGGCAGCCTCGAGGCCTATTCGCAGGGAGATGGAGCAAGCTTTGTGCCGGCGCGGCCGTTCACCGAAGGCGAGCTCGTGAGCGTCCACGGCGAGCTGCTCGAAGCGGGCCAGGCGATCCCGTTCTCCTTCAGCTTCACCGTCGCCGTGCGCGATCTGCCGGGGTCGAACAGCACCGCCGTGGGTACGGGCACGAGCACAACCTCCGGACCGGCGCCCGCGCCGAGCGGCTACCAGAGCTTTCACTCGCGCCCGGGCCTGCGCCCGCCGATCGTGAGCGTCTCAGCCAACGCACACACTGCGACCGGCGATCTGTTTCTCGCCCCCTACTCGGGGGTCGGCCAGTACGGGCCGATGATCCTGAACGAAAATGGGGGCCTCGTGTGGTTCAAGCCGCTGTCTCCGGCGGGCACCCGTGCGGCGAACTTCCAGGTCCAGCAGTATGACGGTGAGCCGGTGCTGACCTGGTGGCAGGACCCGCTGATCGCCGGTGGAAGCCGGGCGGCCGGGCTCGTGATCGCGAACAGCTCCTACCAGGACATCGCGTTCGCCCGCGCCGGCAACGGCTACCAGGCCGACCTGCACGAATTCCAGATCACTCCGCAGGGGACCGCGCTGATCACGGTGTATGACGCGATTGACTGCGATCTGGCCTCGGTCGGCGGCCCCGTCGACGGCGCGGTCGCCGACACGCTGCTGCAGGAGATCGATCTGAAGACCGGGCTCGTGATGTATGAGTGGCACAGCCTCGACCACGTCGCCCTCCAGAGTTCCTACGCATCGGCCAGGCCGACGAGTCGCGCCGAACCGTTCGACTACTTCCACATCAACTCGATCGACGTCGAGCAGGACGGGGACCTGTTGGTCGACTCGCGCAACACCTGGGCGGCATACGACGTCGATCCAACGACAGGTCAGGTGCGCTGGGAGCTGGGCGGCAGGCACTCGAGCTTCAAGATGGGCCCAGGCGCCAGCCCGGCCTGGCAGCACGATGCGATCCAGCAGCCCGACGGCGCGGTCACGTTCTTCGACAACGGCGCATTCCCGCTCGCACACCCGCAATCGCGCGCGATCGAACTGGCCCTTGACCCGGCGAGCAGAACCGCCACGCTGGTGCGCAGCGATGAGCATCAGAACGCGCTCGTCTCGGGCAGCCAGGGCAATGTGCAGGCTCTGCCCGATGGCGACTGGATGGTGGGCTGGGGTCAGGCCGGATACCTCTCGGAGGTAAACCCCGCCGGTCAACCGCTGTTCAACGCCCACCTGCCGCCTGACTGGGAGAGCTACCGCACGTTCGTGCTCCCGTGGACCGGGCAGCCGACGGGGTCTCCCGCCGTGGCGTACGTGCCCTCGCCGGTCGCGCACGGCGGCGCGGTCGTGTACGCCAGTTGGAACGGCGCGACTCTGATCGCCTCCTGGCGCGTGCTCGCGGGAGCTTCGCCCGCGAGCCTTCAGCCGGTGAGCTCTGCCGCGATCACGGGCTTTGAGACCGCGATCCCGCTGGCGCCCGCCGTCGCGCGGCCCTACGCCGCGGTGCAGGCGCTCAATTCCGCCGGCGCGGTCATTGGCGTCTCAGCGGCGGTGAGGCTGAAAGCGGCTCCGTGAGCGGGTTCTTCGCGCGGCGAGCCTGCGCTTCGATCGGTCCGCCCTTTTCGCGTTCGGAGCGCAGTTTGCGCCGCGCGGCCGCACTTGCGGCGGCGCCCCTGGCTGTCGAGAAGTAGTCGGCGAAGCCGCGCGCGTGGGCTTCGACGAGACGCGTGGGAAGCGGCTCGCGCAGCTCGTCCTTGAAGGCCTTTTCGTAGTCGGCGCGCAGCGATTCTTCCAGGGGGCTGTCACCGGCACTTGAGTGCAACTCGAGCCGCCCACTCTGGCTCGAGTAGTCATACAGCTCGCTTTCTTCGCCCCGCGCGAGCGGCTGTATGCCATCTGCGGGCCAGTTGGAGTAGGTCGCGTACTTGGCCTGCGGCGTGCGCAGCCCGACCACGTGCAGCGGCGCATCGGCCGCGTAGGGCTCGATCGCGAACTCGGTCACGGTCTCGTCGGTGGCGTGCAGCACGAACGGGCGCCCCGGCGCTTCGGGGTTGGCCAGGATCGCCGCGAGGTCCAGGCGCCCGGCGATGTGCGAGTAGTGGGACTCTCGGCGCCAGTCGTCTGAGCCGGTGGCGATCGTCAGCAGCAGCGGGGTGACGTCCACGCTCGAGCTGAGCTGTGTGCGGGGGATCTCCGGCGAGGAGGTCAGCGTGCCGCGAGGGTCCTTGACGATCAGCGGGACGCGGATGGCCTCCTCATAGGCGCTCGCCCCCTTGCCCCGCAGGCCGTGGGAGGCGCCGTACTCGCCGTGGTCGGAGGTGAACACGATCACCGTGTTCGCGGCCACCTCCGGGCTGCTCTGCAGGGTGCGAAGCACGTTTCCGACATGACGGTCGACCTCGCGCTGGAGCTTCATGTAGAGGTCGAGGAATTCGAACCATTTGCCGGGTGCTTCGGGGCCCGTGAAGGGCACCGGACCGAACGAGGCCGCCGCGGTGTCCTGAAAGGAGCGCTGCAGGCGGGGCTTGTTGCGCTCCAGCAGCAGCTCCGGCGTCTCGTAGTTGGGGGGCAGCCGGCTGACGACATGGCTTGCCGTCGTCTCCTGCGGCACGCGGTTGCTCCACAGATACCACCACGCGATGTCGTGTGGGTTGACGAAGGAGACGGTCGTGCACCACGGCGTGTCGCTGTGGCCCTCCTGCGCGAACCATTCGTCGAACTTGGCTGCGATCACCGGATCGCGGTGCCAGCCCTGGCCCGGGCCGCCGTCCGGCGATGGATAGACGCCGCCCGCGAATCCGTATCGCTCGAGCGAGCGTTCCCCGGTGAACGGCGTCCAGTGGTTGTCGTGGTGGGTGAGATGCCACTTGCCGAACCAGCGGGTGTGGTAGCCGTGTTCGCGCAGCATCGTCCCCCATGTCGGGAACCCCGGATCCAGAGTGCTTCCGCCGGTGATCATGCAACCGGTCTGGTGGGTGTAGAGGCCCGTCACGAGCGCCGAGCGCGACGGCGAGCAGTCGTTTGAGGCGGTGTAGTGGCGCGCAAAGGAGACGGCTCCCTCGCGCAGGCGCTGCAGGTTGGGCGGCAGGCCGAGGCCGAGCCCGGCGGGGGCGGGGGAGAACCACTGAGGGAAGCGCAGCTGATCGACGACTATCACGAGAATGTTGGGACGCCGGCCGCTCGTCGGTTCGCTCGCGCTTGAGATGGGCCGCGCGACCGGCGCGACCGCCGCCGGCGCGGGCGGCGTGTCGGGATCGGTGTCCGCCGCGGCGCGGATGGCCAGCCCGGCACCCGCGATCACCCCTCCGGCGAGCAGGCCTCCCTTGAGGAACGTGCGGCGATCGACTCTCCTATGCTCTTTCGGGTCGATGCTGTCCATGCGTGCTCTCATCCTAGGGCCGGCGGTGGCCCTGGGTCTGGGGGCGCTCGCGGCGCCCGCGTCCGCTGGACAGCCGGGCCCCACGTGCACGCCGGCGAGCCTCGACAACTCGGCTCTGCAGGCCGGATTGGTGACGGTCTCGCCTGTGCCCGGCAGCCGCGACGCGAACCCGCAGACGCAGATCAGCTTCCTCGGCGTTCCCGCCGGGGATCTGAGCCACGTCAGGGTCATCGGCTCTGAGAGCGGCGCGCACGGGGGCCGGCTGGCGGCCTACTCGCAGGGCGACGGCGCGAGTTTCCTGCCGTCGCGGCCGTTCGCAGAAGGTGAGCGCGTCACGGTTCGCGCGCTGCTGCGCGTGGGCGCCGCGGCGCACACGCTCGTGGACAGCTTCGCGGTCGCCCAGCAGGATTCGATCAGCTCCACACCGGAGACCATCCATCCCGGAAGGCCGAGCGAACAGCAGAGCTTCCAATCGCGCCCGGACCTGCACCCGCCGGCGCTCGCCGTCACCGCACAGTCTGCCGCGGTGGCGCCCGGCGATGAGTTCGTCGCCCCCTACACCGGGCCGGGTCAGGCCGGGCCCGAGATCCTCGATCAGAACGGCGGGCTCGTCTGGTTCAAGCCGCTGCCCACCGACACGTTCGCCACCAACCTGCGGGTGCAGGAATACCTCGGCGCGCCGGTGCTCACCTGGTGGCAGGGCGACATCTCCGTGCACGGCTTCGGACTCGGCGAGGACGTGATCGCCAATCAGGACTACACGGACGTCGCTCACGTGAGGGCGGGAAACGGCCAGCAGGCCGACCTGCACGACTTTCAGCTCACCCCCCAGGGGACCGCCCTGATCACGGCCTATGACCCGATTCGCTGCAACCTCTCGTCGGTCGGGGGCCCGACCGACGGCGCCGTGACCGACGGGCTGCTCCAGGAGATCGACGTGAAGACGGGCCTCGTGATGTTCCAGTGGTCCAGCATCGACCACGTCGCGATCGACGAATCCTACGAGGGCATCCGCGAGTCCTCGATCAGTCAGCCGTTCGATTTCTTCCACATCAACTCCATCAACCTGGATCCGGACTCGAGTCTTCTGGTCTCTGCCCGCAACACCTGGACCGCGTATGAGCTCGACGCGCAGACCGGCCAGATCCTGTGGCGCCTGGGAGGGAAGCATTCGAGCTTTAAGGGAAGCTCAAATACGCGCACGGCCTGGCAGCACGATCCCCGCGAGCTCGCCAACGGCTTGATCAGCATCTTCGACAACGGCTCCTCCCCGTCGATACACAGCCAATCGCGCGGCATCGTGCTCAGCCTCGACACGCAGGCCAAAACCGTGACGCTCGTCAGCGAACTCACCCATCCGCCGCCGCTGCTGGCCGAAAGCCAGGGCAACCTGCAGGCGCTCGCCAATGGAGACTGGTTCGTCGGCTGGGGCCAGGTGCCGGACTTCTCGGAGTTCAGCGCGAGCGGACAGCTCCTGTTCGACGCCCACTTTCCCGCTCACACGCAGTCCTACCGGGCGCTGCGCTTCGTGTGGACCGGCACGCCGGCGCATCCCCCGGCATTCAGCTTCCAGCCCGCCGCGGCGGGGGGCACGGTGTATGCCAGCTGGAACGGCGCCACGCTCGTGACGGCCTGGAGGGTGCTGTCAGGGGCGAACCCGGCCACGCTTCAACAGATCGCGCAGGTTCCGCGCAACGGCTTTGAGACGGCGATCGCGCTTCCCGCGACGGCCGGGCCCGTGATGACCGTGCAGGCGCTCGACGCCGCGGGTGCCGTCATCGGGACCGCACCCGCGAGCACGATCCCCTAGCGGACGGTCACCGTGAGCACCTTCGAGCCCTGGCCCGGACGGCCGCTGTCGCCGGCCCACTGAGCCACAAACACGGAGGACTGGGTGATGTGCCAGGTGGTTGCAAAGCTGCCACCGTTGGCTCCCGCGACCGCCTGCTGCTGCTGCCAGCCGCCACCGGCGAGATTGCGCCGTGACACGACGATCGTTTCGCCCCCGAGCGCGCCGGCGAGCGCGCCGGCGACCCTCACCGAGTAGTGCGCCGCCTTGAGCTTGCGCTTGGTGAAGGTCCTCTTCGAGGTGCTCAGCGAGAGCGTCTCTGAGGTTCCTGGCACATCGCCACCGGTGGTGGTGGTGAAGAACAGGCGATTGACCGGCGCATTGCTCACCGAGATGCCCTGCAGCAGCGCCGCTGCGTCAACCGAGCTGCTCGCCACGAGCCCGTCGTAGGGGATCGAACCAGCGCTGATCTCCTGCGGGTGCCAGGTTGCGCCGCCGTTGGATGTCCGTAGAACATACGCGTTGCCGGGATCTCCGATGAACCCCTGGATGCTCATGAATCCATCGTTGGGGTCAGAGAACGCGAGCTGGATTCCCCGGCTGCCGCCTGCCGCGAGGATTTCACTCCAGCTGCGCCCGCCGTTGCGGGTCGACCATAGGCGCCCCTGGGTATCCAGCAACTTGCCGTTCTGGGCGCTCGTGAAGGCGACGCTCGAGATCGACACGCCCGCGCTGGCGCTCACCTTCTTGCCGTTCTTCTTGCCCGCCTTGCGAGCGAGCGGCACGTTGACGACGGTCCATTTCGCCCCTTCCGCGCTCGAGCGCAGCAGCGTGTGGGTGCCCTGGCCGAACGCGAATACCGTCGAGCCCGCCTGCGTGTAGTCGGACAGTCCTGCCCTCGCCACGAGTCCCCCGATCGGTGTGAATGCGCCTCCGTTCACCGCCCGGTTGATGCCCACCGGCCCGATCAAGAGGACGGTGCCGCTACCCACAGCGACCACGGCCCTGGCGGGCCTCGTCGTGCCCGGGCTGAGCGTCTGCCAGCTCGCACCGCCGTTGCCCGTTCGCTGCAGGCCGCCCTTGGCATCGAGCGCATAGCCGAGCGCGGGGCCGGCGAAGGCCACATCGACGAGTTCCTGCGAGGTCTGGGTGGGGATCACCTGCCAGGTTTGCCCGGCGGTGTTCGAGATCGCCACGTCGCCGTTGGCGCCCGGCGCCAGCAGCATTCCGCCCGGTCCCAAGCGTAGCTTGCTGTATTGGCCGCCGATGTCCGAGCTCGCGGGTGTGAAGGTGGCGCCACCGTCGTTTGAGAGAACCGTCGCGCCGCTCACGCCCACCGCGACTATCTGGGAGGCGCTCGCGTAGGCGGCGCCGTAGATCAACGAGCTCGACGTCGTCTTCACCGTATCGGTCGCACCGCCGTCGGCTGTCTCCACCAGCTGATTGCCGCTGGTCACGGTGAGCAGGCAGTTGGTCGCCGTCGAGCAGTCGATCGAGTTGAACGAGTTGCCCGCGGCGATCGGCTCCGCTTCCCATTTCCCACCGCCGTTGGTGGAGCGCAGGAGCGTGTTGGGCCCGATCGCGTAGGCGTTGTTTGCGTCCACGAAATGCAGCGAGCTGACACGCGACCCCGCAGGCAGCGCGACCGGGGTCCACGACACACCTCCATCGGGTGTCATGTAGGCGGCGCTTGCGCCGGAGGTCGGGTTGCTCACGATCGCGATCCCCGCGGTCGGGGTGAGGAAGTGGATGTCCGTTCCGACCATGCCTCCTCCACCGCTCGAGGCGGCGGTCCCGGGGATGCCGGTCCTGCGGGAGAACGTTTCACCACCGTCGGTCGTCTGCTCGACCGAGCCATTGCCGAGCAGCAGGAAGCCGACCTTGGCAGAGACGAAGCTGAACGCAGCGACCGGTTCCGAGCAACCGGATTCGGCGACGTTGAAGATTCGCTTGAACACCTGTCCGCCGTTTTCGGAGATACGTGTGACGCAGCCGCCGCCGCCCCCGACGATGACGGTTGCCGGCGCGAGCGCCTGCACACGTTCGAGGTTGACGGCAGTGCCGGTCGTCAGGCCGCTCCAGGAGAGGCCGGCGTTGGTGGTGGACAGCGCGGTGCCTCCATAGCCGACCGCATAGCCGACGCCACCGGAGAAGGCGATGTCGGTCAGCGTCCTGCCCTGTGGCGTTGGATTACCCCATGCCCAGCCCGACTTGCTGACATTAACATTTGCCAGGCTCAGCCCGGCCAGGACGCTCATGGTGGCCACCCCACTGATCAGGCTCGCAACGATAAGTCGCCTCACGTTCAACCGTCTCACCAACGCTCGCATCTCTTACCCCCCAAATCAGTGGCTCAGTGGACTGCTAGGAATGCCCGCTCTAACAGACGGTGACAGTCGAAAGTTGCGGCAAGCGGGAAAACCACGCCTCTGGCCTGGATCGGTTTTTGGCCACCGGCGGTGCGATTTCTTTGAATGTGGTGAATTCCTGCTAACCCGGCAGCGCAACCTCATCGGAGGGCACGCTCTCGAGCTCGTTGCCGAGGCCCGCCCATGCCGGGACGCCGCCGTCGACGACGTGAAGGACATGCTCGGCGCCGTACAGCGCCAGCAGGCTGGCGGCCGTCGCCGCGCGCACGCCGGCTGCGCAGATAACGGCGATCGGTCGCGTCGGGTCAAGGCCGTCGGGCACGTCCACGATGTCATGCCAGGGCGTGAACGATGAACCGGGGATGTGCCCCGCGTTCCACTCGCTGCGCTCGCGCACGTCGAGCACCTGCAGCTCAGGGTCGGCGCTCATGCGCTCTGAGAAGTCGGCGACCGTGAGGCGCTCGGTCTCGGAGACCGGGTGGCGCTCCTGGCGCCAGTTGGTCATGCCGCCGGCGAGGAGGCCGGCGATGTTGCGCACGCCGACCGCGAGCGCGAGTTGCCCGGCGCGCCGGCTGTCGGCGTCGTCGCGGCCGATGAAGATGATCTCCTGGTCATGATCGGCGAGCCAGGCGAGCTTTGATCCGAAGCCGGAGCTGAACGACGGTATGCAGATCGAACCGCGGATGTGCACGTCGTCGAACTGGAGATCGGTGCGAACGTCCACGAGCAGCGCGCCCTCGTCGCGCTTCAGTTCGACCTGGTGGGGGTACAGGGCGGCAACCTCGACACCGCTCGTCAGCAGCGAGCCGCGGTTGAGCTCGACGATCTTTTCGAAGTTCGGCGGCTGCGGCCCGAGCTTTGAGAGCGCCTGGTGGACGAACTCCCCCTCATCCTCGACGGCGAGCAGGGGGTTGTGATGCTTCTCAAAGCCGACCGTCGAGCAGATCTTCATGTCCATGCCCGGCCCGCCGCACATCGATCCGCCGAGATGCGCAGGCCACAGCTCGCAGTCATCCGGCAGCTTTAACAGCGTGTCGTGCAGCGAGTGAAAGATCTGCCTTGCCCCCTCGGCCTTCTCGATCGCCAGATCGGGCCGCGCGACGTCGCCCACGAACAGGCTGTCGCCGCTCAACACGGCCCACGGCTCGCTCCCGCGCCTGGTGTCGATCAGCGCAAACGCCGTGTGCTCGGGCCGGTGGCCGGGTGTGTGCAGCGCGCGCACGATCAGCGATCCCAGCTGAAGCTCCCAGCCGTCGTCGAACGGCTCGTGCTCGTAGTCCGCGTTTGCCGCACGGTGAACGTGGATGACCGCGCCCGTTGCCGCCACCAGCCGCCCGTGCCCGGACACGTGATCGGCGTGGTTGTGCGTCTCAAGGACGTGGTTGATCGTGACCGAGCGGTAGCGGGCCAGCTCGAGGTACTCGTCGATCTCGAAGCGCGGATCGATGACCGCGGCGACCCCGGCCCGCTCGTCGCCAACCAGGTAGGACGCGCAGCCCAGATCGTCATGGGTGATCTGGCGGAAGATCACGGCTACTTCCTCGGGCAGGGCGCTTTGAACGTCGCGGTCGCGCTCTCGGGCGTGTTGGCATCGCCGTCTTCGGCGAAGATCACTTCGGCCTTCACCGGGAAGCCGCCGCTCGGGCACTTCTTCGGCACGGTCGCATAGTAGGTGACCTTCCCGTTCTTCCTGTAGGCGGCGCCGGCGAAGACGGTGATCTTTTCCGCCGAGGCGTCGGCCGCGCCGGGCAGCGTTTCGATCAGCGGCGCGGTCGTGAACACCTCCGGGCCGGAGCTGCCACTGCCGCTGGGGTTCGTGACGTGACCCGGGGATATGAATTCGAACAGCGAGGGCGTGATGCCCTTGACGAAGAACTCAAGGCCGCCACCGGGCGCGAAGAACCCCTGAATTCGCGCTTTCTCTTCAAGCGGTGGGCCCGAGCCGATCTTCACCACGCCCAGCGCGTAGCTTTCGTTTCCCAGCACGATGCTCGGGCTTTCCGGCTGCGCGGCGGTGATCGGGAACGTCAGCAGCGACCCCTTCGGGCAGGCCGTGGTCCCGATCGCAGGTTCTCCGATTTCCTTCAGCGCCGACGGAGAGCATGTGGGAAATCCCTGCTCGTGAGCTTTGCTGCCGGCCGGGAAGAGAATGTTGATGCCGATCACCGGTGGCGGGTGGCCTTCGTCGTATTCGCTGCCACTGAACGTCAGTTCCGTCCGCAGGGCCGTGCCGGCGCCGAGGATGTTGCCGGTGTGCGGGTAGCCCGGAATCGGGATTGCCGCTCCTTTGAGCTTGACGATCGGCACCGCCGAGGCCCCCGCCGCCGTTGCGAGAACGACGAGCATGATCACGGCCAGGCTGGTGCATGCGCTGCGCATCCCCATAATCGAGTATCGCACGCGTGCAGCTGCGCTCGATCGTTACGCTGCGGGCATGGCCGGCCCAACCGACATCGAGACCGAGTTCCTGTTCACGCTCACCGCAAGGGTGGGCGCGCCGTTCGACATCGGCGAGCTGTCGCAGGGGCGGCGGCGCATCAGCCCGATAGAAGGCGGCGAGTTCGACGGCCCGAGGCTGCGCGGACGGGTGCTGCCCGTCACCGGCGACTGGATGCTCATCCGCCCCGACGGCGTGACCGTGATCGACGTGCGGGCGACGCTTCAGACCGACGACGGCGCGCTCATCTACATGCGCTATGGCGGCTACAGGCACGGTCCCAAGGACGTCATGGAGGCCCTCGCCAGGGGCGAGCCCGTGGACCCGTCGACGTACTACTTCCGCATAACGGCGAGCTTCGAGACCGGCGCGGAGGGATACTCCTGGCTCAACCAGATCGTCACGGTCGGCACCGGCCGCCGCGACCCCGGTGGGCCCATCTACGACCTCTATGAGATTCTCTAGCCGGCTCGGCTCGGCTCGGCTCGGCTCGCGAGCGCTCGCGATCGGGCAACGGTTGCGTCTCAG
>Ga0302235_10000780_pt1 | contig 24583 bp, 23 predicted proteins | sample II_Palsa_N3_3_FD_193577 | JGI IMG/M metagenome (GOLD analysis project Ga0302235, IMG submission 193577) | Peat permafrost microbial communities from Stordalen Mire near Abisko, Sweden - II_Palsa_N3_3 | ecosystem: Environmental > Terrestrial > Soil > Palsa > Peat permafrost | place: Sweden...
CCGATGGGAGGACCGCCGGCGCCCACAGGATCCGCAAAGCGGGCCTGAGCCCACGCCGTACGCCAGTTGACCATCTGGCCGGCGAGCTCGGAATGGTCTGCGACCTCACCCCGAGCGGGGCCCTCGCTGAGCAGATGGCCGAGATGGTTGGCGGCGGCAACACGTGCCGTGACGGCGGGTATCTGGCCCGAAGCGTCCTTGCAGAAACGGGTCAGGATCGTCTTGATGATCGACGTGTGGTCGAAGTGAAACTCGTCGCCGAGCAGGGCCGTCGACGACGAGTGCGGTGCGACGAGGGGTGAGACCAGCAGCGCTGGGACTCGCACCCCCAGGTGTTGGAACTCGTGCTCGTCGTCGACGCCAGCCGGAGGTGGCACGTGGTCGAAAAAACCGCCATGCTCGTCGTATGCGATGACGAGCAGTGACCGCTGCCACAGCGGGCTCGAGCTGAGCGCGTGGTAGATCGTCAAGATCAGGTCCTGGCCGGCCAGCACGTCGGACGGCGGGTGGTCGTCGTTCGAATTGGGACCAAGGACGTGGAGATCCTTGAAGTGGGGATCGATCCACGAGACCGCCGGGAGCGTGCCCGCGGCGACATCGTCGAGGAACGAGCCCTCCTCGGCGAGCTCCCCAACCGCCACCTCGGCCGCGCTCAGCTTGCGCCGATCGACGAACGCGAAATGCTGATGACCGCTCAACCGGTACATGGGGTCGATCGCCCGGAGCGTCGCCGGATCGAACGAGTAGTCGTCCAACCTGTCCCAAGCACCATAGCGTCAGGCCTCGGCGCGCCCCGGTTGGTCGTTTCGCTCGTGGGCTCAGCCGGCGTCCTGCGTGAGCTCGGCGATCAGCCTGTCAAGCTCCGGCACCTCGGCGCGGAGGCTCGGCAGGTTCACGACGATGCCGTCCTGGGTGCTGCGAGCGAGCACGACGACCGCCTCTTCGGACGGCGAGGGGTTCTCCTCGCGGTGGGGAACGTATGGTGGCACGAACACGTAGTCCCCCGGCCCGGTCTCGACGCGGCGCTCTGTGTCGTCCTCCAGGAATACGAACACGGGGTGGCCGCGCACGACGTAGATGCCGGTCTCCGCCTCGCCGTGGTGGTGATCGCCGGAGATCATCGCCGGCGCGATGTGGCTCTCGCCCATCCAGATCTTCCGTGAGCCGTTGCGAGCCCCGGAGATCGCCTCGTATCGGCGCATGCCGGGCGTCTGCGCCGTGTCCTCGCTCAGCCGGTCGTGTCCGGTGTGGTGTAACCGCCGGTGCCAGGAGTCGGTGCCGTCGGCCGAGGCGGTGGGCTCGCTCACGTCTCAGACCATACCCAGCGGACACGCCGCCCGCCACAATGCGCGCCCGCAGCACTGGCTTATGGGACGAACCGCGCTCACGTCGATGATGGGTGGCCTCCCAAGTGCACCGATTGCACTAGGCGTACTCCTGACTCCCCCGGCCATCGGCGGACCACCCGGCTGACGTCGATCCACTGCCAGCGTGCGCGACTAACCCTCACCCGCTGGACTACGCTCCGTGCCGATGTCCGCCACCGCCTCCTCCGAGCGGTTCGCCAAGATCGGGCCCGTCGAGCTCTGCTATGAGACGCTCGGCCCCGACGACGCGCCACCGCTGCTGCTGGTGATGGGGCTCGGGTCGCAGATGATCTTCTGGGAGGACGAGTTCTGCGCGATGCTCGTCGACGCCGGACACCGGGTGATCCGCTTCGACAATCGCGACAACGGCCGATCGACGATCTTCCGTGACGCGCCGACGCCGACGCTGCGCCAGCTCGTCCTGCGCGACCGTCGCGCGAGTCCGTACCGCCTCGAGGACCTCGCCGCCGACGCCGCCGGGCTGCTCGACCATCTCGGGATCGAGCGGGCGCCGGTCGTCGGTGCCTCGATGGGGGGAATGATCGCCCAGCTGATGGCGATCAACCACCCCGAGCGGGTCAGCTCGCTCGTCTCGATCATGTCGACGACGGGCAGTCGCCGGGTCGGCAACCCCAAGCCGGCGATGCTGGTGCGGCTGCTGCGCCGCCCGGCCGCCGATCGCGACGGCTACATCGCCGACACGGTCGCGACGCTCCAGGCGATCGGCTCCCGGACACACCCGCCGGACCCCGGGCGCCTGCGGTCGCTCGCCGAGCGCTCATACGACCGCGGCTATCACCCCGCCGGGACCACGCGGCAGCTCGCCGCGATCAACTCGACTTCGAACCGCACCCGGCGGCTCCGCGCGCTGCGGATCCCTGCGACCGTGATCCACGGCACCGAAGACCCCCTGATCTCCCCGACCGGCGGGCGCGCCACCGCCAGGGCGATCCGGCGCTCCAGCCTGCTGATGCTCGCCGGGATGGGGCACGACCTGCCGCAGCCGCTGTGGCCGCAGATCATCGCGGCGATCGTGCAGACCGCCGCCGCGAGCGCCTGAGCGCTCGCCGCCGTCCGCCCGTCTGCATGCTCGTCACCCCAGGCTCCGGCGGGACCCCGCGCACGCAGACCAGGAACGTCGCGGCCAACACGCCGGCCATGATGTAGAAGACGGTTTGTGTCGAGTGGGCGAAGGCCAGTTGGACCTGGTGGATGAGTGCCGGAGGCTCGCGCGAGACGCCTCCCGCCCCGCCCGCCGACGAGCTCGACCCAAACGACGACGCGATCCGGTGGGCGACTGCACGCGGAACCCCGGAGCGCGTCAGCACCCCACCGACGTTCGCCTCGTTGCGGTCGATCAGGATCGTGCCGAGCACGGCGAGTCCGAGGCTGGCGCCGAAGTTGCGTGCGGTTTGAGTGATTCCGGTGACCTCGCTGTAGTTGGTGCTGGGGGCGCGGTTGACCGCGTCTGTGCTGGCGGGCCCCAGCATCAGGCCGAGCCCCACGCCCGAGAAGATGACGTAGCCGGTCTGTGCGTGGAGCGAGAGGTCGGTCAGCTTGCCGGCGAGCAGGTAGAAGCCAACCGCGCCGAGCGCGGAGCCGACCACCAGCGGCGGCCGCGCGCCGCGGCGGTCAAGGAGGCGGCCTCCGATCTGGGCGGCGATGACGAACCCGATGAACCAGTACATCAGGTAGATGCCGGCATCGGACGAGCTCTGCCGGAGCGAGATCTGCGCGTAGACGCTGGCGAAGAAGAAGAACGGAACGAACACGATCGACATTAGGCCGAGCACCGTGGTGTCGACCGAGAACGCGCGCGAGCGGAAGATCTCCAGGCGCAGCAGTGGATCCGGCGCTCGTAGCTCCCAACCCACGAACGCCGCGATCAGCGCGACCCCGATGATGAGGCATGCCCAAGTCGCTGGACTGCCCCAGCCCCACACGCTCGACTGCTCGAGCCCGAACACGATCAACCCCATCGCGCCGGTGATTAACACGGTGCCGCGGTAGTCGAGCTTGGCCGGCCTGGCCTCGTTGTCGGGCTTGGACAGGTAGATCAGGATCAGCGCGATGATCGCGACTGGGATGTTGACCCAGAAGATCGCGCGCCAGGTCCACTGGGTGAGGAAGCCGCCGGCGATCGGGCCAATCGCGGTCAGGCCGCCCGAGATCCCGAAGAAGATCGCCATCGCCTTTCCGCGCTCGTTGACCGGAAAGGAAGCGACGACGATCGCCACCGACGCCGGGAACATCATCGCCGCGGCCGCGCCCTGCAGCACACGCCAGCCGATGATCCAGGTCTCAGCGAGGCTTCCCTTCGGGGTCAGACCGCACATCGCCGAGGCGAACGCGAACCCGATGACGCCGAGTACGACCATCCGCCGCCGGCCGAGCACGTCGCCGAGCCGACCTCCGAACGCGAACAGTGCCGACAGCGACAGCAGGTAGCCGTTGATCACCCACTGCGAGGCGATCGCGTTGAGCGACAACTCCTTCTGGATGTGGGGGATCGCGATCGCAACGATTGTCTGATCGATGAACGTCATCGCGACCGCAAAGACCATCGCGGCCAGGACGAGATTCTTGTTCGCCGCCTTCACTGGACGCTCATCCTTTCATCCTGCGACTCCGCGCGCACGCCCACTCGGATCGGCGCCAGCGCGGTGTCAGCCGAGCGCAGCCTGGCTGATCGAGGCCAGCGCGGCGATGTGATCATCGACGGTCGAGTAGCCGGCCCCCATGGTGTTGATGCTCAGATGCGTGGCGCCGGCCTCGCGCCACGCGGCGATCTGCTGATCGATCGATGATGAGCTCTCCGATCCAAGGTTGATCCGGCCCTCCATGCCGAGCGTCGTCGGGTCACGCCCGACCTGTATCGCAGCGGCGTGAACGATCGCGATGGACCGTGCGAGCTCGGAGCCGGGCCGGTCCATCGGGAACCAGCCGTCGGCGATCCTGCCGGCCCGCCGCAACGCAACGTCCGCGCGCGCTCCAATCCACACCGGGATCGGGCGCTGGACCGGCAGCGGCGCGATCCCAGCCCCGGTGACGTGCTCCTGCTCGCCGGCAACTGTGAGGCTGGTCTCGGTCCACAGCCGGCGCAGTAGCGCCACCTGCTCGGTGAGTCGCGCACCACGCTTGGAGAAGTCCTGCCCGAGCGCCTCGTACTCGACCTCGTTCCAACCGATGCCAACGCCGAGACGGAACCTGCCCTGCGTGAGCAGGTCGATCTCAGCGGCTTGCTTGGCGACGAGCACCGTCTGTCGCTGTGGCAGGATCACGACCGAGGTGACCAACTCCAACGAGGTCAGCGCCGCAAGGAAGCCGAACAGCACGAATGGCTCATGGAAGGTGGTATGGACGTCGTATGGGCCGCTCCAACCGTGGTGGACAGCGGGATCGGCGCCGACCACATGGTCATACACCGCGATGTGCGCGTAGCCGAGCTCCGAAGCTGCGGCGGCAAACGCGCGCACCGCGCCCGGGTCGCCTCCAAGCTCGGTCTGCGGGAAGACCACGCCGATGCGCATCGACTCAGTGCACCGCACCGTCGCGACGAACGAGCTCGACGTCGCTGTCCCGCGGAGCGGGCATCTTGAACCACTGCTCCGCGGAATCCTCCACAAACGCGACCATGTCCGCCCGCCCCATGAACTCCTCGTCGATCCGGGTCACGGTCAGCTCCACGCCAGACCGGGCGCGCACGCGGTCACCCAGCCGAACCTCGGTCGCTTTGACCGTGGCCGGCGCCACGGTCATGCAAGCACGCGCTCGATCGCGCTTATGACCCGAGCGTCCTCCGGCTCGACCAGAGGACGCCACCGCGCGACGATCTCGCCCGCGGGCGAGATCAAGAACTTCTCGAAGTTCCACTCGACCTCGCCCGCCCGGCCGTCGGTGTCCGGCACGGCCGTCAGCCGCTGATAGAGCGGGTGCCGTTTGCGGCCGTTCACCTCAAGCTTCTCAGTCAACGGGAAGCTCGTCCCGTACGTCGCCGAGCAGAATTGCTGGATCTCCTCCGGCGTGCCGGGCTCCTGGCCCGCAAACTGGTTGCACGGAACGCCAAGCACCGTGAATCCTGCGGCGCCGAAACGGGCCTGCAATCGCTCGAGGCCCTCGTACTGGGGCGTCAGCCCGCACCTCGACGCGACATTGACGACCAAGACCGCCTTGCCTTCCAGAACCGCGGGACCGATTCGACATCCGTCGATCCCAGTAAGCCCATCGGCGAATATCACAGCGCGAATGCTAACAACACTAGTTGAGATTGCTCTCAAGCCCGCAGGTCGGTCTGGCTGGGGGAGCCCGCGCCGCCGTTCAGTGGCTGAGGATGCGCCGCAGGCGCTTCGAGACCCGTGCGACGGACCCGTGCCCGCCACTCGCCAGCCCGGTGACACCGAGCAGCATCACGAACCCGCCGGCGAGCAGTGCGAGGCCGGCGAGCAGCGCCGGCCAATGCGTCTGCAGCCGCTCCCGCGTCCTCGTGAGAATCCGCTCAGCCTCGTCTCCGGCGACCGTGAGGGTCACGACGATCGCAATCAGGGGCAGCACGAAGCAGACGTTGTAGAGCACCAGAAGGACAAGTTGACGTCCCGGATCAAATCCCGATCCGACGATCGCGGCGATCGCCGCGAAGTACGGGAAGGCGGTCGGAAGCTCGACCGCGGTGATCGTCACGCCGAGCAGAGCAGCCGATTTACCCTCCCTGGCCGGTGCCGGAAGCTCGCGATGCGCGAGGCTCCCACGGTCGCGCCAGACAAGACCCGCCGCGATCAACATGACCACCCCGGCAACGGTCTCGACGACGTATCGCGCCGTTGCTCCCGGACGAGGCACGAGCGAGAGCAATACCTGACCCGGCCCCAGCGCAACCACGACACCACCGGCAAAGTAGACCGCGAACACCCCGGCGGTGAACTGCATCAAGCGCCTACGAGGCCGCGCGCCTGAGGCGAGATACAACGCCGGGAAGACCGTGCTCGGGTTCATTGAGTCCGCGAGCCCGATTGACACCACCAAGGCGATCAACCGGAGCATGAGGCAACCGCCCCCTGAGATTCAGGCGCCCGGGACATCAAGCGTTCGCGAACCACCCCGCGCCAGGTAATCAGGAAGCCGAACTCGAGGTCGTATGATCGAGCTGCCGCTGCGATCAGCTGCGGGCTCGCGGGCTCCCCGGCTCGGTTCGCCGCTTGGTCTTGCGCGCCGGTGAGATCGGAGTACTCTGCTCTGCAGAGGGCATCATGTGAGGTCGGCCCCGGCGGGGTGGGCACCACCACTTGACTTCTAGGGTTTTGCCGAACCCAGAGGTCAATGATGACCCGGACGGTTGCCTTCCCAGACATCTCCGCGAGCCGCAAGCATGGCGTCGGACAGGCGTCCGTGTGCAGGCTTGTCGCCGTCGATCTTCGCGAGCTGAGGTCAATCGATCGCAGCGCTTCCACCGCTTGCGCGAACGGACGACGCTGCGCGAGCGAGACCAGCATCGCCGGCCGGCCGGCTAGATGAGCGCGTTGGTCCACGTATTCCGGCGCGCCGCGTGGCGATACCGTTGTCGGCACGCGCGACTTCCGTGGCGGCAACTGGAGGCAGAGGCGGCACGACAGGGGTGCTCGGCGGCGGACATCTTCTTCGACCGCGCGGGACGCGGCGCGAACGTCGTCTCGGGGGGCGCTGACACCCGGCGCCACCCCCAATCGACGCCAAACGGCGCGGCAGGCACGCGGACGGCATGATCGATCGCGAGCCAACGATCCGTAACACCGAGCGTGATCTGCCCAGCCGCACCGAGGCGATCGATTACGCCGCGATCGTCGCTGGACCGCGCGGCGGCGCTGAGCCCGCGCTTTGCGACGAGGCTGCGAGGGCTTTGTTCAACCACGCGGTCCGGCTTGGCGGGCTCGGGCGCGCCCAGGAAGCGATCACCCTTTACACCGAGGTCGTTGCTCGCTTCGCGGACGAACCCCAGCTCGCGTTTCGCCAGCTGGTCGCGGCGGCCCTGATCTTCAAGGGCGTCACACTCGGCGTGCTCGGGCGTGACGAGGAGGCAATCGCCGCCTATGACGAGCTGATTGCTCGCTGTGCCGACTCCCCGGAGCCCGCGCTTCGCGAGAAGGTCGCCAGAGCGCGAGACCACAGACGCATGCGGCTCGGGTTATCGAGCCCTGGCGTCGCTTATCGATCGGTAGCCGAGCCCGGCAGGCGCCATGTTGAGTGGATCGGTGTGCTCGGGGCGATCGGACACCCGCCTGGCGAGCAGACCAGGCACCGACGGCGGGGCGGCGCCCGGGTCGAGAACTAGACCCAGCCGCGAGCATCTTGACGACCGACTCGACATCCGACCCGCGGCCGGCCGCGATCTATCTCATCTGTCCTCGCTGCGGCCTGAGTATCGGGCTGCGGGCTCGCTGGCTCGCGGTCAGCCACTGCCCACGGTGTATCGCGCATACCCGAACCGCCGTCGAGCTGTTTACGTCGCAGCTACCGGCCGACCTCCTCTACGCCGACAACTCGCTTCCAGCAGCCGACACCTAAGCCGGCGGCGGGCGCCCCTCCATCTCGTGAGCTCACTTGGGGGTCGTCTGCTCGCCGAGCGCGCTGAAGACGATCGCCCGGAATCCGAGTACGACGAAGCAGACCAGGCAGACGACGCCGACCGCGTGGGCCCATTGGGCGTTCGCGATGTTGAGCAGCCCGAACCCCGCGATCAGGAGGGCAACGACCAGGCGGGCGAGCAGCCCAGGTCTGATGGCGCGAAGGGGCTGGGCGATCTCATCAGGCACGGTGCTTTCGGCGGCTTGAAAGCGGCCGGCGAGCGCGAGTCGGAAGAGGAATGCGAGCGAGGGAAACAGGATCACGCTGCCCCCCAGCACGCACACGATTACCCACACGAGCGTGTCGTGGCCGGCGGCGGCCTGATCGACCGTAAGGCCGGGGAGGATCGTCGGCCAGCGGGCGAGCGCCCAGCCGGCGACGATCGCGGCGACGGCGATCGCGGCGCAGTAACGCGCGGGCTCGTAGCGGCGGTCGTAGACGAGCATCAGCGTCACCAGGCCGGCGAGGAAGGACACGATTACGGCTGCGAGGGCACGTCCGCTGAGCAGCGAGTGAAACAGCGTGTGGTAGTCGGCGTTGACGATGAAGATCCCGCCGATCGCGGTCGCGCCGGCGAGAACGCCGGCTCCGAGTGCGCGCAGACGGAAGTCGCGCTCCAGCGCTTCGTGGCCGTCGCGGGCGGCGTCGGCTGCGAGGTAGACGGCGGCCAGGTAGGCGCAGCTGGCAACTGCCAGCACGCCGATGAAGATCGAAGTCGGGTTCAGCCAGCTGGAGAACAGATGGCCCGCGGCGTTGCCGACCGGGACGCGGTTGGTCGCGATCGCACCCACAGCCGCGCCGAGGGCGAAGGGAGTCAGGATCGATGAGAACGAGAAGATCGTGTCGATCCGCGCCAGTTCGCGATCGGTCGAGGCGCCCGAGCGAAATGCGTATGCGGCGCCCCGGAAGATGATCCCAAGCAGCGCGATGAACAGGACGACAGCAAGGGTCGATGCGATCGACCCGAACGCCTTTGGGTAGGAGGTCCAGAAGACCGTCAGGACGAAGATCAACCACACGTGGTTGGCCTCCCACACCGGTCCCATTGAGTGGTGAGCGAACTCCCGCACCCGCTCGCCGCGCTCGTTGCGACCAGCCAACAACTGCCAGAACCCGGCGCCGAAGTCGGCGCCGCCGAGGACCGTGTAAAGCGCGACCCCCGCGAGCACGAACACCAGTGGCAGCGATCGCAGGAGCACGGAGTTAGGCCGCCTGTAGCTGGGCGGGAGGTTCGACTGGCTCCTCGAACGGCGCTCGCGCGAGACGGCGAAGAGCCCACGCCAGGCCGCACGCGACGACGAGGTACGCGGCGGCGAGCGCCCCGTAACCGATGGGGATCCCGTGTGCGCCCGTGACCGCCGCGTCGGTGCGCATCACGCCGTAGACGACCCAGGGCTGGCGCCCGACCTCGGTCACGACCCAGCCGGAGATCAGCGCCGCGACCGCCAGCGGGCCCGCGACGACGAGCGCCCGGTAGAACCAGGTCGACTCGGGAAGCCGCTTTTTCCAGATCCAGATCGCGAGGTAGACGACCGCAAGCAGCGCCAGCAGCGTCCCGATCCCGACCATGATCTGAAAAGACCAGTGAACCACGTTGACCGGCGGTCGCTGACTGGGTGGCACAGTGGCGAGACCCTGAACCGTCCCGTTCCAGCTGTGGTCGGTCAGGAGCGAGAGCAGGTGGGGGATCTGGATCGCGTACTCGAGGTGGTTGCCGGTGTACCAGCCGAGGAGGTGCTCGGGAGCGCCCTTCGTGGTCTTATACAGGCCCTCCATCGCCGCCAGCTTGATCGGCTGCGTGCTCGCCACGTCACGCGCCGCCCAATCGCCGATCGGCCCCTCGGCGATCGTGGCGAGTGCCGCGACCGTGAGCGGGATCGTGAGCGCCACGCGCTCGTAGCGACCCCACCGTCCGCGGAGCCGGGAGTACGCGTAGCAGCCGGCAAGAATGAAGCCGCTGACCACGTAGCCGGCCACGTACATGTGCATTAACTCGTGCCACAGATACGTGTTGCCGAACAGCGCCTTGAAGGGGTCGACGTGGGTCACGTGGCCGCCCCGGAGCTGGAAACCACCGGGATGGTTCATCCAGGCGTTGACCGCGATCACCATCAGCGACCCGGTGAAACCCGTGATCACGATCGGGATCCCGCTCAACATATGCACCCGGGCCGAGAGCCTTCCCCAGCCGTAGACGTAGATCCCGATGAAGATCGCCTCCATGAAAAACGAGAAGCCCTCGATCGCGAACCCCACCCCGAACACCGACCCGAACGTGCCGGTGAAGTTCGGCCACAAGAGCCCCATCTCGAAGCTCAACACCGTGCCGGTGATCACGCCGACCCCGAACAGCACGAGCATGACCTTGCTCCACCGTCGCGCGAGCGTCAGGTAAAGCCGGTCGCGCGTTCGCTGTCCGAGCCACTCGACGAACAGCACCATCGCCGGGAACGAGATCCCGAAGCACACCAGGACGATGTGCACGGAGAACGACAGCGCCTGCATCTGGCGCGCCTCCAGCAGATAGTGCTGGTCGACCGGCGCAAACGCGGCAGCGAGGGAAGGACCGCCCATTGCCCTAGAGGGAGATCGTCGGCCTCGGGACGTTGCGCACGTTCGCGCGCGCCAGCTCGATCATCTTCCCGACCCCGCCATCGAGCACGATCTTGCCGCCCGCCAGCGCGAAGCCCTTGACCTGCTGACCGGTGATATGCGGCGGGATCGACAGCGCGTCCGGGTCGGTGACCAGGTCGATCAGCGCCGGCCCGGGGTGAGCCAGCGCCTCGCTCAGGCCGTCGCGGACCGCTCCCGGCTGTTCGATGCGGACCGAATGGATCCCGGCCGCCCGAGCGATCGCGGCGTAGTCGAACTTGCCGTTGTCGATCTGGTAGTCGGGCAGCCCATCGACCATCATCTCCAGCTTGATCATCCCCAGCGCACCGTTGTTGAACACGACGATCTTGACCGGCAGCTGGTACATCGAGACGGTCAAAAGCTCGCCGAGCAGCATCCCCAGGCCGCCGTCGCCGGACATCGAGATCACCTGCCGCCCGGGGTAGGCGAGCTGTGCCCCAATCGCGTGCGGCAGCGCGTTGGCCATCGACCCGTGCAGGAACGAGCCGATCACCCGCCGACGGCCGTTCGGGGTGACGTATCGCGCCGCCCACACGTTGTTCATGCCGGTGTCGACGGTGAACACGGCGTCCTGCGAGGCCAGCTCGTCGAGGACCCGCACCGCGTACTCAGGGTGAATCGGAAGATGGTGCTCGACGTCGTGCGTGTATGCCGAGACGGCGTGCTCGAGCGGTTCGGCGTGCTTGTGCAGCATCCGATCAAGGAACGAGCGGTCGTGCTTCTGTTCGACCAGCGGCAGCACGGCGCGCAGCGTCGCACCGACATCGCCGTGCACGGCCAGCTCGAGCGGGGTGCGGCGCCCCAGCCGCGTCGGGTCGTGGTCGACCTGCACGGTCCGCGCCCCCGGCAGGAAGTCCTGATAGGGGAAATCGGTCCCCAACAGCACCAGCAGATCGGCCTCGTGGCTGGCGTCGTAGCAGGCGCCATACCCGAGCAGCCCGCTCATCCCCACCTCGTAGGGGTTGTCGTACTGGATCCACTCCTTGCCGCGCAGCGTATGCCCAATCGGGCTGTGCAGCTTCTCGGCCAGCGCCATCACCTCGGCGTGCGCGTCTTTCACCCCCGCGCCACAAAACAGAGTCACTGTGTCCGCCCCGTTCAGCCGCTCGGCGAGCGCCCGTACCCGGTCGGCCGTCGGGGTCGCAGTCGCTCTCGGAACTAGAGCGTCGGTCTTGCCGGTCAGGGTCGCCGGCGATCGATGCAGCACGTCGCCGGAGATCGCCAGCACCGCCACGCCCCCACGCCCCAGCGCGTGCGCCACCGCGCTGCGCGCCACCCGCGGCATCTGTCCGGCTTGGCTGATCAGCTCGCAGAAGTCACTGCAGTCGACGAACAGGCGGTCCGGGTGCGTCTCCTGAAAGAAGCTCGTGCCGACCTGCACGCTCGGGATGTGCGAGGCGATCGCCAGCACCGGCGCGCCGGTGCGATGAGCATCGTATAAACCCTGGATCAGATGTGTATTTCCAGGCCCGCAGCTCCCCGCGCACACCGCCAGCCTACCGGTCAGCTGCGCCTCGGCCGCCGCGGCGAACGCGCCGGCCCCCTCGTTGCGCACATGAACCCACTCGATCCCATCCGTCCGCCGGACGGCGTCCACCACCGGATTCAGACTGTCACCGACGACGCCGTAGATGCGCTGCACCCCGGTTTCCAACAGGACTTCCACCAACTGATCTGCGAGCGTTCCCCTACTCACTTTCGATCTCCTCGATGTCGTCACGAATGCAGGCCGCAACCTATATCCAGCTCGGGTGAATCGGCATCAACCGATCAGGTTGATTCCGCGAATCAACCGGGTGATGCGGGGCCCAACCTGTCCGGCCGTCACACGCCACTGATGTCGTTCGCCTCGCTCACCGATCACGCACCGGAAGAGGCTAGCGCGCGGTCGGGAACGGGGCGCCTGGACGCGGCCCAGGCGGAGGCGATCGATGAGGCGGCCAGGCCGACGGCAATCCCGATAACCCGATCGGCGAGGCGAGCCCGAAGGGGTGCGCGGTGATCGTTCAGCGGTCGCTGTCGACCGCCGACGCGAAGCTGACGAGCTGCCGGCCGAAGGCGCTCCACGACCCCAAGTAGGCCAACGCCGAGCCGCGGGAGCTGGCGCGCAGCATTCTGCTCGCCGCGGTTGCAAGCGGCCCGTTTACCTACCCGCGGTCTCCGGATTCCTCGCGCACGACGGCTCCGGCCAACCTAGCGGTCGACTCGACGCCCAACCAGGACAGCCCGATCAGCGTGGGTAGGACGCCGGTCCCCGGGCGTCGACAGACACCGGATAAGATCAAACGAGTATCGACAAGGCTGGCGGCATATCGCGCCAGCGACCGCGAACAGCTCTGGGGTTTCCGCCAGCCACCATTGGCAAGAGATGACCGTTGAGCGAACTCACGCGAACGTGAGCCACCAGACGCGCTACGAACTCCACGGTGGTGCGGGGTTGCCGTGTGTGCTGACCTACACCGCACAGCCGGATGAGCCGGCGATGTGGACGCTCCTGCTGCGCGATCCCGCAGGCACGGAAGCTGCCTACGGCACCCACCGGTTCCGGACACCCGACGCGGGGCGGCTCCGGGCCTGGCTGACGCCGATCGTCGGCAGTGACCATGCTGCCGAACTCGCCGATGCCGTCGATGCCGCACCGCCGCCGGCAGCCGGCTGGAGACATGACCGCAGCCAGGATGACTGAGCGCCCGTCCCGGCACCACCCCGAAGCAGAGCAGGAACATATGTCAACAGAGAAACAGAAAGAAGCTGCGCGACGCAACATCGAAAAGGCTCGGGAGGTTCAGAGCGAGCGTGCTCATGGGGAGGGGCGCAACGCCACCCGCGGCCTCGTGACACACGGGTATGACATGAACTGCCGGAAGGTGTGGTGCGTTATCACGAGTTGCTAACGCGCGCCGGTGCTCCCAGCGGCGCTCGCGGACAGCGGTCATCGGCGCGTGGGCGACGGCAGGCTCTCCGGGTCTGCAGTGGCCGACTTGGTCCCGTTTTGTGACGGAAAACGGCACTTTCTGGTACCAAGTCGGGGGCTGGGCCCTCGAGCCGTCGCTTTCGTGTTTGTCAGTTCTAGACAGCGCCTGAGGTTTGCGCGACCTGTGGGCCTCTCGACGACCCTCGGAAGCGGTCGGCGCGGTACCATTCAGCGATGCCATTCAGAGTGGTGTCGCCTGAGGACTTTGCGTGGATCACGCGACCTCACGGCGAGAACGAGCCCGCGCGGCACGTCGCAGAGCTGAGCGAGATGGCCTGCTTTGCGCACACGCGGGCGAACGTGTGGCGGTACGAGCATGGAGCTAGAGGGATGCGGCATCGGCATCCTCATCAAGAGGAGACATTCGTCGTCCTTGAGGGGACGCTAACGATGTACTTGGGCGAGCCCGTTCAACGAGTTGAGGTGCGCCGCGGTGGTCTCATCCACGTCCCCGCCGGGACTCCACTGCAGACCGTCAACGAGGGGAACGGTGACCTCCTTCTCTATGTCTACGGGTACCCGCCTGAGAATGAGCACGCCGAGATCCTGAGCTCGGCCCTCTAACTGCGCGAGGAGCAGCTCACCTTCCGCGAACTCACGGCTAGGTGCGTAGGCTTCAGCGCCTCCGTTCTCAACGACCGGCTCGCAGAGTTGCGCGCCGCCGGAATCCTCGCGCCAGGACCGGCCGGCAACCAGCTCACCAGCGAGGGTCTCCTGCTCCTTGCGATCTAGACCGAGCGCCGGAAACCGCCCCGCGCCACGTAGCGTCACCGAGTACAACGGCATCGGAGCGGCGCTTGCCTTGGCGACCATCTGAAAATCGGGCATGCTTCTCCCCGTGACCAACTACGGCGATTTTCAGATGGAGCTTTATGTCGGTGGTCTCGCCGGCGTGCGCAGCGCGCACCCGATGACCTTCGCGGAACTCGAGGCCCGCGGGAGTAAGGCGCTCTCGACCGAGCTCTTCTCCTACGTGGCAGGCGGTGCCGGTAACGAATACACACAAGACGTCAACGTGACGGCGTTTGAGAAGTACGGGCTGATCCCACGGATGTTGACTGCCGCTGCCGAGCGCGACCTGTCCATCGAGTTGTTCGGGATGACCCTGCCGTCACCGCTGATGCTCGCGCCGGTTGGTGTGATCGGGCTCTGTGCACACGACGGCCATGGTGATCAGGCGACCGCGCGTGCCTCGGCGCGCACCGGCGTCCCGATGATCGCCTCGACCCTCAGCGTCGACCCGATGGAGGACGTTGCGCCGCTGTTGGGCGATACGCCCGGCTTTTTTCAGCTCTACACGCCTGCGGATCGTCATCTCGCGGCGAGTTTGGTCGCGCGTGCCGAGGCCGCCGGCTTTGCTTGCATCATCGTCACGCTGGACACGCAGATCCTCGGCTGGCGTCCGCGGGACCTAGCGCTGGCGTCATTTCCGCAGCTGAAGGGGCACTGCCTCGCCAACTACTTCTCTGACCCTCTGTTCCGGGCCAAGCTGGAGAGGTCCCCGGAGGAAGACGTGCGCGCGGCGGCGCTGATGTGGGCGCTGGGATTCAGCGACCCGGGCCTCAGCTGGGATGACCTGGCCTGGCTGCGGTCGCTGACCAAGCTGCCGCTGGTGCTGAAAGGGATCTGCCATCCCGACGACGTGCGCCGGGCGATCGATGGCGGCATCGACGGGATCTACTGCTCAAACCACGGCGGCCGTCAAGCCAACGGCGGCGCCGCAGCGATCGACATGCTCCCCGCGGTCGTCCAGGCCGCTGGCGAGGTGCCCGTCATATTCGACTCAGGCGTGCGGTCCGGCGAGCACATCGTCAAGGCGCTCGCGCTTGGAGCGACGGCTGTCGCGATCGGCCGCCCCTACGCCTACGCACTTGCCGTCGGCGGCGAGGATGGCATCGTCCACGTGCTGCGCTCGCTGCTCGCAGAGGCCGACCTCCTGATGGCCGTCGACGGTTATCCGACGATCGCTGACCTCACGCCGGACGCCCTGCGGATCAACTAACGCTTTCCATTCGTGGCGCCGCGGCGCACCGGCCTTCTGAGGCTTGCGTGACGAGCTGGTGGTGCCGAGTCGATGGATGGAGGCGGAACCTGCTGTGCCAGCTGTGATATAGAAACCGCATGTCCCGCCCAGCCCGAGCGAGCTTCACTCATCCTCTTGGCGTGACGCTCGTCGATGGCGGGGTCAATGTGGCGGTGTACTCGAGCGTCGCGCAGTCGGTGGAATTCTGCTGCTTTGACGGCACCGGCAAAGAGACCCAGTATCCGCTGTCCCTGGTCGACAACGATATCTGGCACACATTCGTCCCGGGCATCGCCGCCGGCCAGGAGTATGGGTTCCGCGTGTCGGGGCCGTACTCGCCCGCGTCGGGGATCCGGTGCAACCCGGCGAAGCTGCTACTCGACCCATACGCCCGCGCGGTCACCGGCAACCTCGTGTGGAAGCCGTCGTGGCGCGGTGCCGTGATCACGGGGGGATCAGACACGCCCGATGGCACGGACTCGGCGCCGGACGCGCCGCGTTCGGTGCTCGTCGACACGAACTTCGACTGGGGCACGGACTCCCAGTTGCGCCACGTTCCGACCGACAGCGTGGTCTATGAACTGCACGTGAAGGGATTCACGTACCTGCACCCGGCGGTCCCGGACGCCGACAAGGGCACGTACGCAGGGCTCGCGCACCCGGAGGTGGTCGCCTACCTGCGGTCGCTGGGGGTGACGGCGGTCGAGTTGCTGCCCGTGCATCAATCGCTGACCGACGGGGACCTCGCCGCCAAGGGTCTCAGCAACTACTGGGGCTACGAGACGCTCGCGTTCTTTGCCCTCAACAGCGCCTACTCGGCGGCGCGTCGGGGTGGGGGCGCGCCCGGGAGCGAGATCGAGGAGTTCAAGGCGATGGTCAAGGCACTCCACGCGGCCGGGATCGAGGTGATCCTCGACGTCGTCTTCAACCACACCGCCGAGGGCAACGAGCAGGGCCCGACGCTTGGCTTCCGTGGCATCGACAACGCCACCTACTATGACCTCGTCCCGGGGCAGCTGCAGAGCTACGACAACCTCAGCGGATGTGGAAACACCGTCAACACCGGTAGCCCCGCCGTTCGTCGCCTGATCATGGACTGCCTTCGTTACTGGGTGCAGGAGATGCACGTCGACGGCTTTCGCTTCGACCTCGGTACGGTGCTCGGCCGAGATCGCCCTGGAACGACGGCGGACGCTGATCCGGGCTGGGACGAGAGCGCGGCGTTCTTCGATCTCGTTCTCCAGGATCCCACGCTGGTCGGCATCAAGCTGATTGCGGAACCATGGGATGAAGCCGGGAACGAGCAGGGCCAGTTCCCGTCGCGCTGGGGCGAGTGGAACGGCCAGTACCGCGACGTTGTGCGCGATTACTGGCGCGCCCAGGTCTCAAGCCCGCGCTGGGTCGCCGCGCGGCTGGCGGGCAGCCCCGACATGTACGCGCTCGGCGCACCCCGGTTCGGCCTGCGCCGACAGCCTGGCGCGTCGATCAACTTCATCACCTGCCACGACGGGTTCACGCTCGTCGACCTCGTGTCCTACGACGCCAAGCGCAACACAGCCAACGATGCCGGCAACACCGATGGGACCAACGACAACCGCTCTTGGAACTGCGGCGGCAGTCCCGCCGACGACGGCCCGAGCTCGAACGAAGCGATCAACTCGCTGCGGCGGCGCCAGCAGCGCAATTTCCTCGCGACCATGCTGATCTCGAGGGGCGTGCCGATGCTGCTCGCCGGGGACGAGCGGAACCGCACCCAGCAGGGCAACAACAACGCCTACTGCCAGGACAACGCGATCAGCTGGGTCGACTGGAGCGAGAGCCCGACTGCGGACAACCTGACCGCACTAGTGCGGACGCTCACGGCGCTCCGTGCCCAGACCCCGACGCTCCGCGCGCGGCGCTTCCCGACCACGCCCGCACGGCCCGACGAACCGGTCGGGGAGACGGGCATCGAATGGTTTAACCCCGATGGCTCGCCGGCATCCGAGGCAAGCTGGAGCAACACGCAGGGACACGCATTCGCCGCCCTGTTCCCCGACACCGCACCGGCACCCTCTGTCCTTGCAATGCTCAACGCCTACTACGAGCCCCTGCCGTTCATCCCACCACCGCTACGCACGTGGGTGCTTGTCCTCGACACGAACCAGGAGGACGGGCATCCCGCGACCACTGAGCCCCTACCGCAGCGCGCAGCAATCACGGTCGCCGCCCGCTCGCTGATCATCGCGACCGGATGACAACTGCCGGTCGGGTGCAACCCCCGTTGCCCGAGCAAGCCCATTTCCCGCCCCGGCATTGCAACTGTTCGGCGTCGATAATGCCGAAGCAACCGCCTGACGGAGACCTCGCCGAGCGCGCTCGGCATCCCTGAGCGAAAGGACGCGAATGCCACTCGCCGCTTCTACCTACACCTTCGGAGACGGGCTGCTGACAGTCCTTGAGCTCGCTTTCCTGTTCCTTTGGATTTGGATCGCGATTGGCGTGGTCTTCGACATCTTCCGCAGCCACGACCTCTCCAATTGGGCCAAGGCCCTGTGGGTGCTCTTCATCTTCGTCTTTCCGCTGATCGGCGTGGTCGGCTACCTGATCGTGCGCGGGCACACGCTGCACGAACACCAAGCGCAGGACCGGGCGCAGTACGAAGCGTTCCGCCAGTTCACGCAAGGGCCGAACTCAGTTGGCGCCGTGGACGACCTCCGCAAGCTCGCCGACCTCAGGGATCGCGGAGTGCTGACCGACGAGGAGTTCGAACGCGCGAAGGCCAAGGCTCTCGGGTAGGAAGTTGAGACAGGGCCGGGACAATATGGGCCACGAACGGACGCGTTCGCCGACCCGCGAGAGCTCGAATGCCGGGCTCCTCTCACCGGATCGGTTGCGTCTCGCATCTCGCCCGTAAGCAGGGCGCCTGGGTCGGCGCGGCGTGAGCGGCACGTGACTCGCGCGCTAGAGCCGTCTATGGGGTCATGCGCCGGGACTGCGAGTCGACGCCGACGAGCAGAAGCCATGCCCCGGACACTATGAACAGGAACGACGCCATCATTCCCCCGCCGACCGCGTACAGGCCCCATGTGTGTCCGAAGAACAGAATCGCAGCGCCGGTCTGCTCGATGATCAGGCAAGCCGCGTAACCGAGCGTTCGGGATAGAACGTCGTGCTGTGCCGCGCCGCTGCCGCGGAGCGCTTCGTGGAGACTTCGGAACACGACGACCTCGACGCCGACGATCACAACGAAGATCTCGCCGCCCACGGCGCGCGCGGTTTGGCCACCCATCAGGACGAGGCCGCAGCGGATGAATACAGTCGTAAGCGCGGTGAGGATCGTGCGGGCGCGGTGGCGGTGCGCCGGATCGGAGGCGACGTCTGAGAGGTGCAGCGACATCGCGACGAACACGAGGCCTGTCAACGCGGCTGCCCCGCCGCCGACCATCACGAAGTAGTCGCGCCAGAGTGGGGCGTCAAACATCGGTGGGCACTGGGAGTACGGGTGGGGCCGAGGTCCGGTGATGCGCGCGGTCGGTCATGACGCGGTGAATGATCCGGTTCCTAGCCCACAAGACCTTGGAGAAGCTCGACTTCACCTTTATCGCAGGGCGAAGAAGACCGTGGTCGAGCACATCGGGCAGCGCGACCCCCGGCACGACCGAGAGCGTGGTCCTGTCCGCGTCAATCCGGCGCACTTTGCCGTCCCGGGGTCTCGCGTCGCCAGCGTGCGGGTGAGCTGCCGTAGTGGGCTCGGAAGGCGCGACTAAAGCCCGGCTCCGAGGTGTAACCGACCATACGTGCGATCACCCCGACCGGGGTTGAGGTGTCGCGCAGCAGCTTTGCGGCGCCGCCGAGGCGGACCAGTGTCAGGTAGGTCGACGGTGGTTTTCCGACTCGTTCGGTGAACCGCTCCGAGAATCGGGATCGGGACAGGTTGCATAGGCCGGCGAGCTGATCGACCGTCCAGTCACCCCCGGGGTCTGCGTGGATCGAAGTTACCGCGGGGCCGATCTGGGGATCGAGCGCCCCAGCGAGCCAACTAGCCGGTCCGTCTCGGCCGGCCGCCCAGGCCCGCAAGATCTGAATGAACAGCAGATCGAGGATCCGAGCAATCATCACGACCGATCCCTGCGATGGCCTCTCCATCTCGAACAGCAGCATTCGCTTAGCCACCTCGAGCCCCTCTAGCGCCTGGTCGCGGGCACCACCGAGCATGATTACATCGGGCAGGCCGGCGAGCAGTGGGCTTGCCTCGGAGTCCCCGATCCTGAAGGTGCCGGACAGCCAGCGGGCTGGCTTCCCCACTTGCACGTGCGGGCCGACCGCGTCGCGCATCTGATGGCGGTCGCCGCGCGGCAGCAGCACGACATCGCCGCGTCGCAGGCGCTTAACATGCTCGCCAACCGGGACCACCAACTCCAGTTCGCCGTCCTCGACGATGTGCAGAGCTCCGGTACCCTCAAAGCCAATCGAGAAGCCAGCGGATGGCGCGTACGAACTGATGCGATCACCGTTCAGTCGAACGTTTGCGAGCAACTCCGAGAGCAGATCGCGCTGCCCATTACCAGAGACGAGGCCGAACCCGTCGCGTGCTGGGTCCACCGTCGCGATGTCGGGGACTCGAAGCTCGGCCTTGTCGCATACGAGCGCCGAACCGGAAGCGAGGCCAAGAGTTGCGCCTAGGGTCCTGATCGGACGATCGGCAAGAGATTCCGGCGGATCCATCATTCCATCTGATCGCGCATCGGACTAATTTAGCCAGGGCCACCGGTCGCGGTCGCCACGTTGGCCTTGGAGCGGTTGATCGTTCGTCGGCGGCGCGACACCGGATGTCCAGAGGATGGGTTTCGATCTCACTCGGTAACAACGAAACGTAAGGAAGCAACAATATGTCTGATCCAACTGCCGTCCTTATCCACGGCGCGTTCGCAGACGCCTCGAGCTGGCGCGGACTGTATGTCGCGCTCGCCGGCGACGGTCTCGACGTCAGAGCGCCGGCGAACCCGCTTCGCGGCGTGACGGCCGGCGACGCGGCTTACACGCAGTCCGTGCTCGCCGCCATCGACGGGCCCGTGGTGCTCGTCGGGCACTCGTACGGTGGAGCCGTCATTACAGCGGCCGGGCTCAGCGATAACGTTGTCGGCCTCGTTTACGTGGCGGGATTCGCGCCTGACGAGGGGGAGGATCTCGGCCAGCTCCTGTCGAACTTCCCTGCGGCAGTCGCCGACCAATACATGCGCCCGAGTGCAGGGCCCGGCGGAGGGCAGGAGTTGTTCATCGACCCAAGCGGGTTCCATGAGGCCTTCTGCGCGGATCTCCCGGCTGATCAGGCCAGCTTCATGGCTATCTCGCAGCGCACGCTGTCCGCTGTTGCCTTGGGCGAGAAGGGCGGGACGCCTGCTTGGCGGAGCAAGCCGTCATGGGCAGTCCTACCGACGGCTGACGGCGCGATCCACCCAGACCTGCATCGGTTCTCGTACGACCGGATGGGGGCGACGGTCACCGTCGTCGAGGGGGCCTCGCACGTGGTGATGCTCTCCGAACCAGCGGTCGTCGCGGAAACCGTGCGCCAGGCGGTGCGAGCCTGCGCCAAGTGACACAGCCGCCTCCTGACACACCGATGTGCCTCGGCAACCTCGGCGAGCGGGAAGGTCTGCGCGACCGGAAGCAAGAAGCGGCCGAACTCGGGCCGCCCGCGAGCTCGATGGTGGTTTGTACGGTTCCGGTGGGCTTTGGCGTAGGTGTAGACTCGATGGGAGCCTGGCCTCAGCTTTTAGGCGCGGCCCTGCTTTTCCGGCTCTAGCCACTCGGTCGGTGTGTGCGTGACCCGAGCGGGTCGCTCGGGAGTCGAACCTTCGAAGCTCGTGAAGGGAATCGCCTGGCCTGACACGAGGAGAACGAGATGCACAACCTTTCCGATCTGCTTAGCCGCGCCGCCTTCGAGCGCCCTGACCGTGTCGCGATCAAGCTCGATCAGATCGAGCATTCGTATGCCGCGCTGGATAAGGCCGCCACGCAGGCGGCCGGGCTTCTGAGCGCGCACGGCGTGCAGCCGGGGGACCGCGTCGGGATCATGCTGCCCAACATCCCGCACTTCCCGATCTGCTACTACGGCGCGCTGCGCGCAGGCGCCGTAGTCGTGCCGATGAACCCGTTGCTCAAGGAGCGGGAGGTCGCCTTCCATCTCAGCGATTCCGAAGCGAAGGTACTGCTTGCCTGGCACGATGTCGCCGACGCCGCACAGGCCGGCGCCAAGCAGGCGGACGCCGATTGCATCCTGCTGAAGTCTGGCGAATTCGACGCCCTGCTCGCGCGCTGCCCGCCGCCCGCCGAGATCGCCGAGCGCCGCCTCGACGACCCGGCCGTGCTCCTCTACACCTCCGGCACGACGGGCACGCCGAAGGGCGCCGAGCTCACGCACGACAACCTCTTGCGTAACGTCGAGATCACGGTGGAACTGTTCGGGTTCGACGAGCGCTCCGTGACGCTGGGTGCACTGCCGCTATTCCACGCTTTTGGACAGACCTGTGCGCTCAACGCGACCGTCTCGGTGGGCGGGATGCTCACATTGATCCCGCGCTTTGACGCCGGCATGGCGCTGGACATCATCGAGCGCGACCGCGTAACCATCTTCGAGGGCGTCCCGACGATGTACGCGGCGATGCTCAATCATCCGCGGGCCGGCGAGGCCGATGCATCCTCCCTCGAGGTGTGCGTCTCCGGCGGCGCCGCGCTGCCGATCGAGATCATGCACGCGTTCGAGGAAAAGTTCGACTGCCAGATCCTGGAAGCCTACGGCCTCTCGGAGACATCGCCAGTCGCCTCCTCCAACCGCCGCGACCGCGAGCGCAAGCCGGGATCGATCGGATTGCCAATCGATGGTGTCGAGATGCGCGTGATCGACAACCAAGGGACAGAGGTTCCCCAAGGGGGTATCGGCGAAGTGGCTATCCGGGGCCACAACGTGATGAAGGGCTACTGGCGACGCCCGCAAGAGACGGCCGACGCCATCGACAAGGATGGATGGTTCAAGACTGGCGACCTGGCGAGCGTCGATCAGGACGGCTACTTCTTTATCGTCGATCGCAAGAAGGATCTCGTGATCCGCGGTGGCTACAACGTATACCCCCGCGAAGTCGAGGATGTCCTATACGAACACCCCGATGTGCACCAGGCCGCGGTGATCGGGATCCCACACAACGTGCTCGGCGAGGAGGTCGCTGCCGCCGTCGTGCTGAAGGCAGGCGCACACTCCACTCCTGCCGAGTTGCGTGCCTTCGTCAAACTGCGGATCGCAGCGTACAAGTACCCACGTCACATCTGGTTCGTCGACGAGCTTCCCCAAGGCCCGAGCGGGAAGATCCTAAAACGCGAGATCAAGCCACCAGACACCCTGCTGACGGCAGAGCAGTCAGACCTGACGCCGGTACTGCAGGTCGTCGAGCGACGATGATCGCGAACGATGGCTAGCGTCGTCGACTGGAGCCCCTCGTCGTCACGGCAGCCGGCCTTCGCTTCTGGTCCAGCCTCCCGTGGCTGCACCGGCCGCCCCCGTGTCCCAGATTCTCCATAACATCCTCCGGCTTCTTCACCGCCCGCCTTCAGAGCGCGTCTCACTAGGTCAAGACGAGCCGGACTACCGCGGGTCAGCCGACCCGCGTTGGTCCCCGCACGATCCGCAGGTTGCTCGTCTGTGCCGCGAGCCGATCCATCGCGGCCTCAACGTCGCTCGGAAGCGACTCGGTCGACCACCGCTTCCCGACGCGCCGGACCTCGCCGCGGCGCTCAAGCTGCTGCAAGCGAGCGAGCGCCTTCTCATCGTTGAGACCCGCCTCTCTCGCGACCATCGCGGTCGAGAACGCACCATCCATCTTGCCCAGTGCCACCCGTAGGCGATCCGGACGCTGTTCACCTCGCCGCTCCTCATCACTTGGCGCCGGCGATGAGGGACGCTGAGCCTGAGCCGCGGCGGCTTCGGATTCGGGCGCCGTTCTGCGCGCGATCGACGGCTCATCCCCAAGGCGGGCCCGGCAGCCGCCGCACAAGACGACTGGGTCGCGCCCCGCTAGGCGGAGAACCTCAAACTGGCGCCACCCGCGACCCGAGCGGCAAACGCCGCAGCGCCGTCCAGCGCGTTCGATCTCGGTCAGGTCCTCGTGCGATACCGGCATCTCCCCCTCACCATAGAACGTCGCGCACGCGACCAAGGTCAAGTCCCGCCCAAGTGGAATGCCTGGGTTCGACGGAGGCGTTGATTTATAGGACGCACGGTCGCCTCAGACGGCAGCGCGGCTATCCGCTAGTCCCAGACGGCCTTTACCCGGTCGCAGATCGTTCGGGCCTGGGCACGACCGGCGATCGCCGCGCCGCGCCGCGCTGTCGGATCAAGGGTGTTGTGGCCGATCTCCGTCAGCGCGTCGCGGTCTGGAGAAACGACAACAGCCGGCACGGCTAGCGCATCGACCTGCGCCTGCGGGCTGGCCCCCCGTGTCCCGCGGGGCATTGGCGAGAGCACCACGACCCGGCTGCAACCGTGCGCTAGGTCTGCGTTGGCGCTCGATCGAGAGCCACCGTCGATGTACGGGACAGTATCGATCGGAACCGGCGGGAATACGCTTGGGACTGCGCAGCTCGCGGCGACGGCGTCGCGCAGCGAGACTTCGTCCTGACCGGTGAACACACGGAACGCTCCAGTGAGCGCGTTGACCGCGGTCACGCGCAGGTCCCGGTCGGGCCATACATCTGTCGCTAGCCGCGATGAGATCAGGGCAAGGCGCTCTGCGAGTGCCGGCGTTCGGCCTGCGGCCGCAGCGCGGATCGAAGCTGCTCCCAACTGACGGCCGATCGCGGTCGGCTCGCCGCGCGCGCGTAGATATGCGGAGGCGTAGTGGAGCAGCACCCGCGCACCGATCCGGGCGGCCTGCTCGCCGGCCGGCGGATCGAGCTGACGGGTGTACAACTCCTCGAGCGTCGCGCCGCTGCTGATCTGTGCCGCGACGATCGCTCCGG
>Ga0302235_10000781_pt1 | contig 24558 bp, 24 predicted proteins | sample II_Palsa_N3_3_FD_193577 | JGI IMG/M metagenome (GOLD analysis project Ga0302235, IMG submission 193577) | Peat permafrost microbial communities from Stordalen Mire near Abisko, Sweden - II_Palsa_N3_3 | ecosystem: Environmental > Terrestrial > Soil > Palsa > Peat permafrost | place: Sweden...
CCGCCCAGCCCGTCCAGCGGTACAAGCTCAACATGCGGAACATGCTCGCCGAGCGCGACTTCGGCGAGGCAGTCCAGGACGCTCCGGCGAACGGGCGATCAGCGTCAGCGGCGGCCGCCATGGGTCCGTACTACCCCCGCATAGCTTCCTGCCCACTCGCGACTCTGGTCGCCAGCGGACCCGCCGTGTGCATGCGCGCCTCGGCACCGCCATCAGCGAACGCGAACCAGACAACAAGCTCAGGGCACACCGTCCCGGCGTTGCTCTTTATATGCGCCATCGCGGGCTGGGCCGCAGGCGAAGCATGGCAGGTCCTCAGACGCCGACGTAATACGGGCCCGGCAGCGACTTCGGCAAATCGCGCCAGCCTGCTCATCATGGTTCTAGGCGCCATCGTCGCCGTCGCGATAGCAATACTGGCGGCCGCGGAAGTTCCAGCGGCATCGGTCCCTGGAGGCCTCATTACGTTTGGCATAGGTCTATTGATCATGTGCAGCGGAATCCTTCTTCGGTGGCGGTCCGTCAAGACACCAGGGCACCCCGACCAGCCGGTCACTACAACAGGACCCTCCCGCTTCACACGGCACCCGAGCTATCTCGGCTTCATTTTGGCGCTGACCGGAATAGGCGTCGTACTAGACAACTGGCTGAGTATCACAGCATTGGCTCTCATTCCTCTCATTAGCCTTATCTACCTGATCCAGGTCGAGAAAAAGCACTCGCCGCGACCCTAGGTGCCGCCTACACATCTTACGCATCCAGGCACAACGCCTTATCCCGTTCGTATGGTTAGAGAGCTTAGTTTGGCTCATCACCCGAGCCCGACTGCCATTCCGCTCTAGCCCGGCGCTCGACAACAACGCTTTCTCCCAGCCGCCGCCATCCGATGCGCTGTTCGGCCGGCCTGATCCCTTGGTCCTGAACGGCACCGCGCAGCAGGAGGTCTGCACGAACCCGGCTGCACTCGCGGAAGGAACGGGAATGCTCGTGTCTGCGTACCGGGTCCAGCTTCCCACTCAGGAGGTGGCCGGCAGCGCGTCGGAGGGAATACTCGATTACTACCCGGCCGCATCGACGCCCTGGATCCAGTTCAACGATCAGTACAGCGCCCGCTGCGTGAAAAGCAACGGAGCCAACGTGCTCATGGTGACGCCGATCCACGACGGCTCCCTTCTCACCGCGGTTCCTAACTCGGCCTGGGGACTGCACGTCGATGATCCGAATCTCGCGCTCGGCAACCTCGTTGATCTTGTGCAATCTGAGGCGGCCGCCTACATCAGCCCGCACCGGCCTCCCGCGTGAACCCGGGTCCGACGAAGTGGCCGGCGCACGCGGTGCGACGTGATAACCACAGGCATCACAGCTGGAGCGCGGCTTCGATGGTCAGCCGTCGCGCGGCTGGGACATTTTCGGATTTGGCATGCGGCTCTGGGGTCTTTCACATCCGCACAGTGTCCGCACGGTCGGGCGCTGCGCGTGCCACTGGCGAGGTCCGTCAACCTCACCGGCACCTGCTAGCCCATGAATTCTAACGACGATTTTCACCGTGAGTCGTTAGTTAGTGGCCGGGCCTGACGGTCCCGGTTTCGTATGCCAGGACGACGGCCTGGACACGGTCGCGCAGGCCCAGCTTGGAGAAGATTCGGCTGACATGGGTCTTGATGGTTGCCTCGGGGATGACGAGCTGGTGCGCGATTTCAGCGTTCGACTTACCCTGCCCGATGAGAGTGAATATCTCCAGCTCGCGGGCGGTCAGCTTGTCCAGAGCCTCGGACCTCCCGGCGGGATGGGGCCGCCCGAGGAACTCTTCGATCAGGCGCCGGGTGATGGCCGCGGCTATCAGGGTGTCACCTGACGCGACGGCCCGCACGGCGTAAATGAGGTCGTCACGGCGGACGTCCTTGAGCAGGAATCCACTGGCGCCGGCCTGGAATGCGTCGCAGACGTGCTCGTCGAGATTGAAAGTGGTAAGCATCAGCACTCGCACCCCGGCTCGCTTCGTAACCTGCCTGGTGGCTTCTATGCCGTCCATGAGTGGCATCCTCACGTCCATCAAGACGACATCGGGCTGCATGCGGGCGCAGAGGGCGACCGCCTCGCGCCCGTCGCGGGCTTCGCCGACTACCTCGATGTCGGTTTGGGTCTGCAAGATGAGAGTGAAGCCGCTGCGGACCAGATCCTGGTCATCGGCGATGACGGTCCGGATCATCGTCATTCATACCTCGGCACCTTGAGGCGCGCGGTCACCGTGAAACCGCCTCCGTCACGCGGGCCTGCCTGCAGATCACCGCTGTAACTGCTGACACGCTCGCGCATTCCGATGAGCCCGTGTCCCGGCGTGCCGGGATGAGCAGAGCCCAGCCCGTTATCGGCGATCTCCAGCTCGACATACTCGGTCCCGCAACGGACATCGACGCGCACCTGGGACGCTTGGGCATGCTTCACGACGTTGGTGAGCGCTTCCTGGACGATCCGGAAAGCGGAAAGGTCCACCGCAGGAGGCAGAGACCCGGAAGCCCCGTCGATTTCGAGGTCGACGACTATCCCCGAATCCCGCAGAGCGTCGGCGACCCGACCGAGGTCGTTGAGGCCGGGCTGGGGCGCCAGCGACGAATGGCCCTCGGTCCCGGGGCGCAGCACACCGAGCAGCTGCCGCAGTTCGCCGAGGGCCTGACGGCCTGTCTCCTGCACCGCGACCAAGGGCGCGCGGGCTCTGGCCGCGTCCACATCGAGCATCCCCTCGGCAGCCGACGCCTGAATCACCATGACACTCACGGTATGGGCGATGACGTCGTGCAGCTCCCGGGCGATGCTGACCTTCTCCTGCGAGATCCGGGCGTCGACCATTTCCTCGCGGCGGGATTCGAGCTCCGCCACGGTGGCTCGGAGCTGGTCGCTTATACGCCGGTAGGAACTGACTGCCCGGCCGATCGCCACCGCGCCGATGAGGATGAACGCGGCGAGACCCGACTTGAGGAAACCGCTGCTGGGAACAGCGGCCAGTAGCACCATGCCCAGGCTGAACCCCAGGGCGAGCACCGACTCCAGGAGGCGGGCCCCGGTGGCGGGAGCAGGATCGGCGGAGCCGCCGGGCTGCTGTCGATGGTCCTGCTGATGGCCGGCCTGGCCCTGGGGCCGAACAAGCCGGTCAGCACCAATGCCGCCCTTTCCGCCATAGTGGCGAACGTGAGCGGCGACCCGCAGCTGCAAGCGCTGTCAGGCGCCCTGAACATCCTGGGCGCCATCCTCTTCCTGGGCTACGCGACGATTTCCGCCGCCGCCCGGCGAACACACTCCTTCCAGCATCAGGATCCCTGGGCGACCTGGATGGCGGGCGCGGCGGCGACCTTCGTCGTGTTCGCAGTCCTGGATGTCGTGGTCGATACCGCCTTGACCTTTATCGCACAGCAGGGCAGCCTCAGTGCCGAGCCGGAACTCACCCGGCTCATGTACCACCTCTACGACGGAATCCTGATGCCGGGCGTGGCCCACCTCGCGCTGGCCGGTTACCTGGCCCTCGTCGCGATCGGGGCCTTCACCGGGCGGCTCCGTCCCCAGTGGATCGCCTGGCCATCGGCGCTCCTAGCCGTCATGGCCCTGATCAACGGGTTCGTCGGCCTCACCGTCTCCACCGGAGGCGCCTTCCCGCTGGCTCCCATCACAGTGTTCGGGTTCATCGTGGTCACCATTGCCGGCAGCATCTCAATGCTGCGGGAAGTACGGACGGCAGCGGCCAGCCAGGCAGAGGCTGTCAAAAGTGCCTGCGGCGGGATAACCCATCAAGGTCATGACGCTGAGACGAGTACGATGACACTGCCGACATCACCTCTAGTGAAGCCGCCGAGGCGGAGGATTCGAAGTTCGTCCACCAGCCGGGCTTCGACCGTTTCCCGGCCCGGCGCATCGGGCCGCGCGAAAGCCGCGCCGGTGACAGAACGGATGATATCGGCCTGGGCGGCCGATTCCCGTCGAATCAGCATCGCTTAACGTTGCGCTTTTGCCACGTCCGTCCGCAACCGAATAAATCTCCGGCGATCATACTTTTTCGCTATCTAAGCGCCATGATTCCGGGGGCCAAACAAAAGGAGCCATTAGTGATTGGCTCAGCAGGGTAAAACCACGGTCCGTTCGGCAAATAAATTATCCAGAACGGGCCGTGGTACTACGGTCCGGCCTCCGCTCCAGCCCGGGTGCCGGGAGAGGAGCGGCGGTCTGCAGCAGGTACGCGTGCCTGACCAGATAGCCAAGGAAAGGCCAGCCCGGCGATCGTCCGGTAGCCGGCCAGCCTGCGGATAATCACGACGGAGTAGGCCAGTGATAGGCCCGTGAGCCCCTGGTCGACTGACACTCCCTAGGACCCTACCGTCAGGACGGCACCAGCAGCAGGTCGGCGAACGCGGTCGCCATGAGCTCATGGCCGCTGGCGTTCGGATGAATCCGGTCCGGCCCGAACAGGCCCGGGTCGCTGGCCCCCGGCATCGCCCAGGTGTCCAGGCACACGACGCCCCGGCCGGCCGCCTGCGCCCTGATGATGTCGCTGGCCCGCCGCATCCGCTGGCGCGCCACCTCGACCAGCTCGGCCGGCAGCGGCATGATCCCGGCGATGTCCGGCAGGGTGCAGGTCGCCACGGTGGCCCCGGTCACGGTCAGGCCATCGAGCAGCTGCCCCAGACCGGCCGCGAAGCGCTCCTCGCTGAAGCTGGGGTCACGGATGTCGTTCATTCCCACGGTGACGCTGACCAGGTCCGGGCCGATCCCGGCCACCGACGGCAGCTGACGCTCGAGCACGGCGGCCACGGAGGCCCCGTCGGTGGCGAGGTTGGTCAGTGTGCACGGCACGCCGGTCCGCGTGGCCAAGATCCCGGCCAGCCGCCGCGCCCACCCGATCCGGCCGCCGCCCGGCCCGGGATCGTCTCGCCCGGCCGTGAGACTGTCGCCAAGCGCGACATAGTGCGACCAGTTCAGCATGGCTTCCCCTCCGGATTGGGTACCGCGAACTCAGCACCCGATATCCCACGGTAAGCCGCCGTGCCCCGCACCGGGACATCGGCCTGATTCGGTACGAATGTAACGGCGATTTCGGGGCAGGAGCACTGACTTGGGTGGGCGCGCGGCTGGTATCAGGGCCAGCCGCCCGATGAGGAGGGGAACAGGAGCTTGATGATCACCAGCTTCGTTCCGTGGAAAGCGGCCGCGCTGAGCGTCAGCACGGCCGGTGTCATGCTGCTCGCGGCCGGGTGCACTTCGAGCACCTCGCCGTCAGCGGGCTCGTCGGGCTCGTCGGGCTCGCCGTCAGCGGCCTCGTCCGGTTCGGCCGCGCCTTCGTCCACGGCGGCCGGCCCCAGCGGCTCGCAGGCCAGCTCCGCGAGAGACGGACATTAGTGGTCAACGACCCCATGGCCATGCACCTCGTCGCGGCCCAGCCGGTCGGCTGGACGGGGCTGGCCGATCTCGGCCGGGCGGCCGCCCATCCTGCTGATCGACGGCGGCAGAAGGCAGGCCGCATCCACCACCGTTATGCGCCGCAGGGTGCGGGCGGCGGGTCGTGCCGCGGATCACTAGCCGACTCGATGAACATGTCCGCGGTGCGTGGCATATCGCCATCCTCCGTCCTGCGCGTAGCGCCCTTACCGAGCGGCGACTCCAGCCCGTGCAGCCGCTCAAGCACGGCCGACAGCGCGGCGCAGTCGCCGATCTCCAGGTCGATGTCGCGCGCCCGCGTCCAGTGCTGGTATGCCGAGTCCTGCTCGCCGTCGCGGTCATCCATGTCGCCGAGTTCCACGTGCGCCGCCGCCTCCGTGGTCCGCAGACCGCTCTCGGCGGCGAACCGCACGGCCGAGCTGAAGTGGCTCCTGGCACCGGCCGGATCGGCGGCCAGCACGCTCAGGCTAGCTAGACCAAGGTGGGCGATCGCTTGCCCGTGGGAGTTCCCGGCCTGCTCGTAGAGTTCCAGCGCCTCGCGCGCAAAACTGCGTGCCCCCTCATCGTCACCGTTCTCCCGGCTTAGATTCGTCAGTGCCATGGCGACGTTGCCCTGGCCAATCACGATCCCCAGCGCGCGGTAGCTGGCCCGCGCTTGTTCCAGGTAGTCGCGGGCGTTCCGCGGCTCGCCGATCTCCGCGAATATCACTCCGAGCTCGGTGATCGCACTGGCCTGGCCCCAGTCGATGCCGAGTTCGGTGTAAATCTCAAGCGCCACACGCGCATGCTGCATGGCGCGATCCCGACGGTCCGCCGCCCGCTCGACGATGCTGAGGTCGATGAGCAGGCCCGCCTGGGCCAGCATGTCCCCGTGTGCGCGGGCCGCCTTTAGCGCGCCTTCGTGGAGCACGCTTGCCTGCCGGTACAGACCGCGGGCCTGCAGCACGACGGCGAGCGCCCGCGGGAACCGCCACGCGCTGTCGGGCTGGCCTTTCTCCACAGCGTAGTGTGCGCAAGACAGCAGTTCCGGCATCTCGTCCTCGAACCAGCCGTGGTCCTGCGCGCTCTCGTGATCATGGACGGCGTCGATGTAGTGGCCGATGAGCCGTCGCGTGGCGGCCTGTCGGAGAGGCTCTGAGTCGCGGTCCGCCGCGAGGTCAGCAGCGTAGCCCCGGATCAAGTCGTGGAACTGGTACCGGCCTGCCCGCGGTTCCTCGATGAGGTGCCTGTCGTAGAGCTCATCAAGCAGCGCCTCGGCTTGGTCAGGGTCGGCATCAACAAGCACCGCAGCCGTGTCCCGGGTGAGCGTCTGGCCAGGATGCAGCGCCAGTCGGCGGAACATCAGCTGCTGGGCGTCGTCCAGGTCGCGATAAGACAGCTCGAAAGCGGCGGACACAGCGCTCAGGGTCCCCGGAAGCCTGCGGATGGCATCGGCGATGCTTCGCGCCGGATGGTGCCGCAGCCAGCTCGCGACCAGGCGTATCGCGAGCGGTAGGTAGCCGCAGCGGAGCACGATCGCGGTGGCCGGGCCAGGCTCCGCCGCCACCCGGCCAGGACCTACGATGCGGGCAAGAAGCTCGACCGCATCATGGGCGGGCATCGCCTCGAGGGAGACCGACTCGACCCCTTCAAGGCCCATGAGCCGTACCCGGCTAGTGATAATTAAAAGAGAGCCGGGACTAGCCGGGAGCAGCGGCCTGACCTGCGCCGAAGACACCGCGTTGTCTAGCACGATCAGCGCTCGCCGATCTGACAATTCGGTGCGCCAGCGGGCGACCCGTTGATCAAATTGCACAGGAATCTGGTCGCCCGGCACGCCCAGCATCGATAGCAGGACCTCAAGGGCATATCCAGGCTCCAGCGGCAGCTGGTCCTTTGTATGAGCCCGCAGGTCAAGGAACAGCGCGTCGGAATACTGAGATTGCAAGTGATGCCCGACATGAACGGCGAGGCTTGTCTTGCCGATCCCTGCCATCCCGTTGACCGCGTGAATCGCCACGGCACGTCCGGCGGAGGCCATCGTGCTCAGTTTTCTGAGCAGAAAGGCAACCTCATCCTCACGGCCGGTGAAATCAGAAAGATCACGGGGCAGTGCCCTTACCGGTGACCGGGACGGCGCAGCGGCGGCAGGCGTGTTTGCCGTGATGGCAGGTAGCGTCTGGATGCTTTCCGGATCCGCGATACCCAGCGCATCCCAGAATTGCTGCCTGATTCCAGCGGGCAGGTCGCTGATCGACGTGATCGGGGTGATGGTCAGCGACTGGCCGCCGGCCGCGAGGTTATGACTGCGGATCACTCCGATAAGGAGGTCTCCGGTCAAGACCCCGGCACCGGACATCCCACCCCACGGGGAGCCCGCCGTATCGGCCACCATTCCGGGCGAGATCTGCGGGGCGCCCGGTATCCGGTCGCCGACGAGCGTGAGGAACCCAGCCCGGAGCCCGGAATCAGCCGTCGGCTCCAGTCCCTCCGCGGTCGGGATCATCCCGTCCACCTGGGCGGAGCGCCGCTGATCGCCGTCCTTGCGCCACCGGGGGAAACCTACCGTGACGCAGTCGGCTACCTGGGCAATCCGCCCGCGGTCGACCCGAGCGAATCCTATCGGCCCAACGCCCGCTATCGGTTCGCTCAGCGTGAGCACGGCCAGGTCAACGGCAGCCGTCCCCGACCTGAGCACCCTGGCGACGGCACGCGCCTGGCCCGCGCAGTCAATGTTGTAATCCCTCCCGGCGGCCACATGATCGGCGGTAAGCACCGTGCTCGCGTCAATCAGTAGGCCCGAACCCGCGTAGGGGGTGCCATTGGATGCCGTGTAGCGAATCAGCGCAACGCGGCCCGTTTCCATGGATTACATCCGGACCTGAAAGATCCCTAAGAGGGATCTTTCAGCGGCTGTTCGTATGCGAGGGGGCCGGACTGTATCTCCCGGTCAGTGACGAGTTGCTCGGCCTCCGCGAGCAGATCTCCCTGCTCATCGAATACCAATGGGGCAAGCCGTAGCTTCAACGTCTGCGTCACGGCGGATTCCCGCGACCGTTCACCCCCGAGCGTCAGCACATTCCACTTGATGCCGGCACTGCCCTTGCCGACCCGCGTTACCCCCACCTGGACGGTGAGCTCGACGGGTTCTACGCGAAAACGCACGCGACTATGCTGCCCATCCCACCACGCTCGCACCAGAGCTTCCCGCAGGGCTTCAATGGCCTCTGCCAGTTCAACCGTGTCCGGCGTACCGTCGCCCCCCGTCATGTTGGCCCTCCCCGAGGTATCTGGTCGTACCACACAAGCTCGTAACATTATTTCTGCCATGAGATTACGCCCGCAGGCAGCCAGTTCATCATAGGTTGCCCATTCCCGATGCCCTGAAGCGGTTTCGCCTGCGAACTTGTCCACGTTGGTAACCGTCCGCGGTTGGCGACAACACGATCTCGCGTTGCCGGCGGGTCCAGTAGCCCTCGTACCCGGTGGGGTGAGTGACCCTGTAGCCTTCACTGCGATCGACGTGATCTGGCAGTTGATCTTCCCGCAGCTCAGCCGGGTCATGCTCGGGATCGCCGGCTGTTCCGTCCAGCCCGATTCGCTCGCCTTGAGCCTGACGTCGACCGGCGCGCCGCACCACGGGCAGCTGACGGCCTGGCCAGGGTCGCTTGCCTGCCGGCAATACCGGCAGAGGCGGCTGGTCATGCGGTGATGCCCGCCGCGTTACTCAGCGTGGTGGCGGACATCCGCCGGCTGGATGCCGGCGCTGTCACGGCCCGAGCTTGCCGCCCGGTACCAGCCGGGTAATCCCGCCCGCAGGCCGCACCATCCACCGTCGCGCTCCAGACCTTGTGAATTGCCCCGCCCCGCAGGTCACCCCCCGCCGCGATGTCATCACATCAGACCACTTGAAGTGACTTATATAACCAGACATATGCCGACAGGCCGTGAGCCAGACCGTGCTGGCGGTGCCAATGCAGCCATGATCCACGTGCAAACGATAATGACACACATTGTCGAGGCGGCTTCTAGTCCGCTACCCCGCGCCGTCTGGCGCAGGCACCCGGCCACCAGGTACCAGCCGGGCAGGCCCGTCGCCGCGACTGGCGCCCCCGGTACTTTCGGCTCTCCTGGACGGTGTCATTCGTATGGCGGGATGGGGCTGCTCAGCAGCTGGCGGATGCGCGCGACTCGTTCGCCGTCCCACTTGATTCCGGGGTCAGGTTCGAGGAACGCGGTCGCGACGCTGCCCACGCCCAGGGCGGGCAGCGACCACTCGCGTACGGTCGTCGCGCCGAATGGGCTGGCGCTGACCTGGGACGCGGCGATCTCAGGGACTGGCTGGGCCATGATGATGAGCCCGCGCAGCGTGGCGTCAACCAGGGTGATCAGAGTGTCGAAGGTGGCGCAGGTCTCCGGCCGGATCCGGTAGCCGAACAGATTGGCGAGCAGCTCCCAGGCCGCCGCGACGCGGGCCCGGCGTTCCTGCTCGGACGCGGCAAGGGCCGCCCGCACGCGGTCGCGCCGCTCATCGTCTGCGATGGAGTTGAATGCCGCCTGCAGGGCTATGTACGTCCGCCACTCCGGCGCGCCGGCCAGGGCCTGGAAGTCCAGGAGCGCGAGCCGGCGGAGTAGCTCGGTCACCAGCTCGTGGCGCTGCCCGGGCGTGTCAAGCTCGCCAGGGAACTCGCTGACGGCCTGTTGGATCAGCGCGTATTCCGCGTGCACGATCCCTGGTGGCGCGCCCTCCTTGGCCAGCTCCTCGATCAGGTCGCCGTAGAACAGGTCCTTGTACGGCCAGCGCCGGTAGGCGGCGCTGCGCGAGACGTCCGCGTCGCGGATGACGTCCTCGAAGCTGATGTGGTCCAGGCTGACCGTCAGCCCGGCGTGGTGCACCATGGCGACGGCTGCCCGCAGCGTCCGCCGCCGCAGCTCCTCGTCGGGGAGCCGCCGCCCGCGGCGCCCGAGGCCGGTCGGAGTTTGCTCGTGATCTGGCACTGTCTGCCTGCCCCTTGCGTTGAGTTCTGGCGTGTGGAATGGTGGACTTGGAATTTGAAATATCGTATTTCAAATTCCAAACTCTGATCCTCAGCATATTTGGCGGTGGCCATGAAGACCTGGATGTCCTACAGCGACAGGCTGCGGTCCATGTACCAGGGCGGCCGGGCCGACGCGCGAGCGCGCCGTCTCTCAAGGCTGTGGGCCACCGTGTTCGGCCTGGGCCTCGGGCCGCGGCGGTGGGTGAGCCTCGAGGTGACGGGGCGGAAGTCCGGCCGGATCGTCCGCTTCCCGCTGGGCACGGCGGACTTGGCTGGTCAGTGGTACCTGGTCTCGATGCTCGGCGAGCGCTGCAACTGGGTGCTGAACGTGCGGGCCGCGGGCGGCCGGGCGGTTATCAGGCACGGGCACGCCACCGCCTGCCAACTCGTCGAGGTGCCGCCGGCCGAGCGCCCGGAGATCCTGCGGCGCTCCCTGCGGAAGGTGCCGGGCAGCCGCCCGCACATCCCGGTCAGCCGGCACGCGCCGGCTGCGGACTTCGCGGCCATCGGGCCGAGGTACCCCGTGTTCCGCGTGGTTCCAGGAGAGGGTGGCAGGCCGTGAGCGGGCCGGGCCGCCGCCGGCGCCGCTGGTGGCGGTGGCTGCTGGCCGGCGTGGTACTCCTCGTCGTCATCGTCGTGGGAGGCGCCGCGATCTACGTCAAGTCCCAGCCGTCCGCGGCGCCGCTGACGCTGCCCTCGGCCGCCGCCAGGCCGCCGGCCGGGTCGGTCGACGGCACCTGGGACGTGGCCGCAGGATCTGTTGCCGGATTCCGCATCAGGGAGAGCGCCCTCGGCTTCGGTAATGACGTGACCGGGCTGACAACCGCCGTCACCGGGACGGCCGTCATCGCCGGCGGCCGTGTCGTCAGCGCAGTGTTCCGCATCGGCCTGACCGCGATCACGGTCGGCGGCAAGCCCAGCCCGCAGTTCGCCACCAGCCTGTACACGGCCGCGCATCCGGACGCCACGATCACGCTCGCCGGCCCGGCGCGGCTTCCCGCGGGGTTCAGCGCCGGGCAAACCGTCACCGCGTCGCTTCCCGGCCAACTCACGCTGCGGGGCGTCACGCGGCCGGTCACGATTACGGTCTCGGCCCGGCGGGACGGGGCCGCGGTCGAGGCCGCCGGGTCGCTCCCGGTCGCGTCAGGGCGCTGGGGCATCACGCTGCCAGCCGGATTCGGTTTCCTCGGCGGGCTTTCCAGCCAGGCGACCGCCGAGTTCCTCCTCATCCTGCACAGGAGGGAGTGACAGCGGCCACAGCCACTTTCCCCGTGGGCCTCTTCCCGCTGGCCCAGCGCAGGCCACGCCGCGGAGGTAAAACCCGGATGGGCAGCATCTTCGCTGATCGCGTCAATGGCGCCGCCAGGCCAGGGTCCGGATGAACTCGTCCAAAAACGCCAACCCACTCACCAGCCCTGCGTCAGCACGCGGTCGAGGGTGTCGGCGAAGAAGTCGGCGCTGTCGGTGTCCAGGCACAGCGGCGGCTTGATCTTGAGCACGCACATCCGGTCGCTGGTGGGCTGGATGATCACGCCGAGTTCGAGCATACGGTCGCAGATGGCCATGGTCTCCTCGGTGGCGGGCTCCAGCGTGCCGCGGTCCCGGACAAACTCGACGCCCAGGTAGAGCCCGGATCCGTGCACGGCGCCGGTCAGCTCGTGCCGCCCGGCCAGGGCCTCCAGCCGCGCCTTCAGGTGCGCGCCCACCCGCGCCGCGTTGGCCTGCAGGCCCTCATCGCGGATCACGTCCAGAACGGTCAGGCCGATAACGCTCGCAACCGGGCTGCCTCCAGTGGAGGAGAAGAAGCTTCGGCGGCGTACCGGCGGGCGTCGGCGCCGCGGTAGCGCCCCCGGTAGGAGTTCGGCGCGTCCACGGTGTGCGTCCAGCGGGGCCGGGTGCTCAGCGCGTTCGGGTTGTCGGCGGTCGAGGTCGAGACGGCATCCGAGGCGTAGGTCCAGCCGTGGTAAGCCTCCCGCACCGCGACGATGTCCCGGTACCCGGTGGTCGCCACGGCCAGCCGGATGCCTTGGTCGACCGCCTCCGAGCCGGAGTTGACGAGGAAGACGGACTCCAGCGGCTCGGTCAAGGTGGCGGTCAGCCGCTCGCAGAACTCGACGACCGAGGCGTAGTTGAACCGCGAGTTGGTGTTCAGCCGCCTTAGCTGCCGCGCGACCGCGGCCTCGATCCGCGGGTGCGAGTGACCGAGCACGGCCACGTTGTTGACCATGTCCAGGTACACCCGGCCATCGGTGGCGGCCAGATGATGCCGCCATCCGCGTTCGATTCGCGGCGGGTCGGGGTAGTAGAGCTCCTGCACGGCCGCGAACGACGCGTCGCGCCGGTGCAGCAGGTCGTCGTCCCGCTCGCGGGACACGGGCGGCAGGCCCAGCAACGGTGCTGGGTCAGCGGCCAGCGCCAGCCAGCCGGGTGCGTACTCGGGCCTGACCAGGGGCGGCATCGGCGGCGCGGTCGCGGCCCGCAGGTTGACGTGCAGCCGGCTCCCGGCCGGCAGCCGGCCGAGCGCCTCCCCAGCCGATACCTCGCCGGCCGACACCTGGCTGCCTGAGCCGGTCCAGCGCCCCGGAGCTGAAGAGGTCAAGGCCGGCCGCGGAACTCATGGCGTGAAGACGATCCGGCCTACCGTGTCTCCGTGGGCCAGCTTGTCCAGCGCGTCGGGTACCTCGTCGAGGCCGAGCCGCTCGCTGACCAGCGGCCGGATCGCTCCGTCGGCGACGAGCTTGGTGAGCTGCCGGTGGCACTCCCCGATGGCCTGCGGCTCTTTGGTCTGGTACAGACCCCAGTGCAGGCCCACGATCGAGTAATTCTTGATCAGCGCGTGGTTCAGCGCGGCCGAGGGGATCTGCCCGCTGGCGAAGCCCACCACCAGGATCCGGCCCTCGAACGCGATGCACTTGGTGGACCGGGCGTACGCCTCGCCGCCCACCGAGTCGTAGACCACGTCGGCGCCGCGGCCGTTGGTGACCTCCTTGACCACCTGGACGAAGTCCTGGCTGAGCCGGTCGACCACCACATCCGCACCGAGGGCGCGGGCCACCTCGGCCTTGCGCTCGCCGCCGACGACGCCGATGACCCGGGCCCCGGCGGCCTTGCCGAGCTGGATGGCGCCGCTGCCGACCCCGCCCGCCGCGGCCTGCACGAGCAGCGTCTCGCCGGCCGCCAGCCGGGCCCGCCGGTGCAGCCCGAACCAGCCGGTCTGGTAGGTGATGAAGAAGGCGGCGGCCTCGGCATCGTCGAGGCCCTCCGGGGCGGGCAGGATGGCCTCGGCATTCATCAGGGCGAGCTCGGCGTAGGCCCCGGACGGGAGCACGGGGGCGCCTATGACCCGGTCGCCGACGGCGACGCCGGTCACGCCGGACCCGACCGCGACGATCTCGCCGCACAGCTCGATGCCGGGGGTGAACGGCAGCGGCGGGCGGACCTGGTAGGAGCCCTGGCACATCAGCACGTCGGGAAAGTTCGCCGCTGCCCCGAGCACCCGCACCAGCACCTGGCCCGGGGCAGGTTCGGGGTCTGGGACTTCGGCCAGCCGCAGCGCGTCGCGCGGCTCACCGAGCTGATGGATCTGCCATGCCCTCATCGCGTGCCTCCGTGGATTCCTGTGCCACTAGTGGTGTTCCCCGGTGCGTTCTACTTCCTCGATGCGCTGCTGCATCCGGTTCATCCCGCGCAGCCACTTGCCGGTGTCGCCGGCCCGCATCTGGTAGTAGTCCCGGACCTGCGGATGGGGCAGGATGAGGAACCTGTCCTCGGCCATCCCGGCCAGCAGCGCGTCCGCGACCTGCTCGGGCTCGATCGCGGCATCGGCCAGCACGACCTGCCCGGCCCGGCCGGACTCGCCCAGCATACTGGTCTTGACCCCCTGCGGGCAGATGCAGTGCACGGTGAGCCCGCGGTGAGCGTAGGTCGCGGCGAGCCATTCCGCGTAGCCCTCGGCTGCGTGCTTGGTCACCGAGTAGGGCGCGGATCCCAGCATGGTGAGCAGGCCGGCCGCCGATGCGGTCACGATGAAGCAGCCGCGCCCGCGTTCCAGCCACGCCGGGAGCAGCTCCCGCGACGCCCGCACGTGGGCCATGACGTTGACGTCCCAGGCCCGCTGCCAGGTCGAGTCCGGGGTGTCCGGGTCGGTCCCCACCGCGATGCCGGCGTTGGAGCAGTAAATGTCGATCGAACCCAGGTGCTCGCGGGCGGCGGCGATGAGGTCACGCACGCCCTGCTCGGTGGAGGCGTCGCCCGGCACAGCGTAGCCGCCGGTCTGCTCGGCTACGGCTGCCGCGGCGTCCGCGTCCAGGTCGTTGATCACCACCCGCGCGCCGGCTGCGGCCAGGCCACCGGCCAGTGCGCGGCCGATCCCGGCACCGCCGCCGGTGACGACAACTCCCGCTCCATCGATGATCGTCACGTGCAAACCCCACCATCAGCGTCGACACGGGTCGGAGCCCGGGCTCCTTGGCAGGTTACCGTGGCCGCTAGCCGCCGTCGCCCCTGGTGCCGCGGGTCTTCCGTCCGTTCCTGATCAGGTCGGTAGCGGTCGAGATGAGCTGATCGATCCTGAGCGGTTTGGATAGATAGGCGTCGGCCTCGCTGAGCAGCGCGGCGTGCGTCATTCCCACGGGCACGTGCGCGGTAACCACCGCCACCGGAAGCGCGGGCGCGACCTGGCGCAGCGCGTGGAGCAACTCCAGGCCGGTCATGCCGGGCATCTCCAAGTCGGTCAGCACCAGGTCCCAGTGCCCGGCCGCGGCCAGGCGGAGCGCGACCGCGGGATCGGCCGTGTGCGTGACATCGAACTGCGCGCGTTTGCTGAGGACGTGGACGGCGAACACGGCCGCATCGGGGTCGTCCTCGACGAGGAGGATCCGGCCGCGCGTTACTTCCGGGCTGGTAGCGCTCATGCGCCTAATCTGCCCGAGCAAACCCCCCGGTGTCGTTGCTCCACCGGTGCGGGACAGTTGCGGGGGAGAAAGCTCACTTCGTGGCGGCGGGCGCCACGTACCGGTAGCCGAAACCCCGGACCGCTTGGATCGGCGAGCCGGGCCCGGCACCCGCCGGATCCCGGCCGAGCTTGCGGCGCAGCCGCATGATGCCGAACTTCACCCGGTCAGGACCGATGCCAAGCGGGTCGTTCCAGGCGAGCTTGAGCAGCTGGTCCGGGCTGAGGGTCTGGCCCGGATGCCGGATGAGCGCGGCCAGCAGGCGGTACTCGGTCGGGGTCAGCGCGATCGGCGCGCCGTCCACGCTGACCTCCCGTGATGCGAGATTCATCTGCAGGCTGCCGTCGTCGTACACCTCCACCTGCGGCTGGCCGGTCCTCGGTCGCCGCAGCAGGGCCTCCAGCCGGGCCGCCAGCTCGCGGTTGCTGAACGGCTTGGTGAGGTAGTCATCGGCCCCGCCGTGCAGCCCGCGCACCTTGTCGGCCTCGTTCCCGTGCGCGGTCAGGATGAGGACGGGGACATCGCTGAGATCCCTGATGCGCTCGAGCACCGCCCACCCATCGAGCGTGGGCAGCCCGATGTCCAGGACGACCAAGTCGGGACGGCTGTCGTGAAAGACGCGCAGGCCATCCTTGCCGTCGGCCGAGCTCATCACGTCGAAACCGTTCCGGCCCAGGACGGTGCGGATGCCGAGCGAGATGTCCTTGTCGTCTTCGACCACCAGGACCCGGGCCTTCATGCTCTGCCTTGATAGACGGGGGCCTGATAGACGGGGCCTTCGGAGGCTGTCCCTTCGGAGGCTGTCCCTTCGGAAGCGGGGCCTTCGGAAGCGGGGCCTTCGGAGGCTGCCCCTCCGGAAGCGGGGCCCGTCGCGGCCGGCAGGTAGACGCTGAAGGTGCTGCCGTGGCCCAGGGTGCTGGCCGCCTCGACGTGCCCGCCGTGCATCTCGACGAGCACCTTGACGATGGACAGGCCGAGGCCCGTCCCCGGGAGCCCCGCGGTGCGTGCGTTGGAGGCGCGGACGAAGCGGGTAAAGAGCTGCCCGACCTCTTCCGGTGGTATGCCGATGCCGTCGTCCGCCACGTCGATCCGCCAGCTGCCGCCGTCGAAGGCCGCGGTGACGTCAACGTGCCCGTTCCGGTGCGAGAACTTGACCGCGTTGGCGATCAGGTTGTCGAACACCTGCATCAGCCGTCTCTGGTCGCCCTGCACGGCTGGTCCCGCTCCGGCCGTGACGCCAATGGTGATGCCTTGCTTGGCGGCGCCCGCCGCGGCGGACCCGACGGCCTCGCCGGTGAGCTCGGCCACCGAGACCGGGGCCAGGTCAAGCGGCAGGGCGCCCGCGTCGAGCCGGTCCAGCATGAGCAGATCGCCGACGAGCCGGTGCAGCCGGTCGGCGTTCCGCTCGATGATGTCGAGGAAGCGAATTCCTTCCGGGGTCAGCCCCTCGGCTTCCCCGCGGATCAGCTCGCTGAAGGACAGGATCGACGTCAGCGGCGTGCGCAGCTCGTGCGACACGATGGCGAGGAACTGGTTCCTGGACTCGTCGAGCTTGCGCAGCCGTTCGTTCTGCTCGGCCAGCTTCTGCTGGACCTGCTCGGCCAGGTGGCGGGCGGCGAGCTCGGCGTCGAGCATCTGCTGGCGCTGCTGCTCCAGGGCCGTGCGTTCCGACGTGTCCGAGGCCAGCCACAGATCACCGCGGAAGCGGCCGTCGACCACCACGGGCCAGTAGTCGTTTTCGATGGTGCGACCATCGGCGAACTTCAGCTGTTCCCCGGACACGGGCTGCTTGGTCCGGCGCGCCTCGGCGCAGCGTCGGGCGAAGCCGTCGGGGTCGGCGAACAGGTGCTGGATGCGGCGCACCATCGAGGCGGCGGAGGCCCCCACCAGTTGTCCGAGATCCTCGATGCCGAACAGGACGCCGAAGCTCCGGCTGACGTGCGTGATCCGGCTCTTCTCATCGGCGATCATGATGGCGGGGATCGCCGCGCCGATCAGGCAGTTGAGCCGCTCGGTCTGGTCGGCCAGCGCGCCGAGGGAGAGCTCGATCTCGGTGATGTCTCGCAGGAACCCGGTAAAAATGACCTCCTCGCTGACGGTCATCTGCACCGGCGTCAGCTCCACGGTCCGCTCGGTGCCGTCCGCGCGCCGGATGGAGATGCGCATCTGGCCGGTGAACTCTTCCGCGTCACCGGTGGCCACAAAGGTCTGCAGGTGCTCGTGGAACCGCGGCAGGTCCCGCTCAGGAATCATGATCTCTGACATCGGCTGGCCCAGCACGTCGTCCCGCCGGTAGCCGGATAGCGTTTCCGCGGCGGGATTGAACTCCACCATGCGGCCGCCGGCGTCCATGGCAAGGATCGCGGTCGGCGACGCGGTGATCAGCGCCTGCGTCAGCGCCTGCCGTTCGGCGAGCGTGGCCAGGTCGTTGGCGTGGCGAATCTGCGTCGCCACGATGGTGGCGACGGCGTGCGCGGTGGCGCGGATCTCGTCGTCCCAGCGCACCGCGTCGCCGATCAGGGCCAGCGCGCACAGGCACCGGCCGCCGACCGGCGCCGAGAAAGCCAGCAGCGCGCTTGCGGTCAGGCCGTCTGAGTCCACCGTCATCACCTGAACGGGAGCCGCGTCGGGCGTCGGGCCCACGTCACGCTGGATCAGGGTCAGCGCGCCTATCTTGGCGAGCACCGCCGGAGCGACGGCGCCATGAGGCTCCATCGCGAGGACGGCGGCCGGCTGGCCCGCCGATGGCTGAAACGCCACCGCGGCCCGGACCCCGGAGATGGTCACGAGCCGGGCCAGCACGGCGGGCAGCGCACCGAGGGCCGTGTCGTCGCGCAGGATCTGCGCTACGGCGAAATCAAGGATCGCCGCCGACCCGTCCTGACGCGTACGGTGCGTGACCAGATCCGAGCCCGCCCTAGCCCGTGGTGCCCCCATATGGCTGCTCCCGCGCCTTCTCAGGCGGTTGTTACTCTAGGTGATAATTACGCTCTAACCTGTCTTCACATGGTCAAAACGGGTACCGTCGTGCCCCAAAGCCCCCATGGCTCTCGTCTCTTAGCATCCTATGACACTTATAGTCATCGATCGACCGCAAATTGTTACCAACCTATCCCCAGCCCGTGGAATCGCCCCCACGGCAGTCCAGCGGACTCGCCCCCGCGGCAGTAGGGGAGTAGCGTTATGGGCGGTGGTTCCGGCCGCCGCTAGGTCCGCAGGCAGAGCTTCAAGCTCACCGGCAGCGTTGATGCGATCGATGGCGAGTCTTTCCCGCCCCGAGTAAGCGGACCCGGGCGCGAGGGAAGGGCTGCCGTGTCCGGTGGGTCACGCTCACTGCCTGCTCGGCCCAGCCTGCGGTTCTTGCGGCTCGAAGCCAAGCGTCGGCTGGCCGCGGGCGAGTTTCCGACCCTGCACGAAGCTCAGATCGCTATCGCGTGGGAACACGGCCTGCCCAGCTGGGCCGGACTGAAGCAGGCCTGCGCCCAATCCCAGCCGCCTGAGCCGCCAGAGCCGCCAGAGCCCGGGCAGGAAACCTACGCTCTGGCCCAGCTGCGCTGGGTGATCTCCCGCTTCTCCGATGCCGACCGCCCGGGCTGGACGCCCCCCGCCGATGACGAGCTCGCCGAACATTTCGATGACCGGCTCCTGGCCGCGGTCCCGGCCGGGCGCCTGGTCGCCGAGCTCAGCAAGACCGCCCCGGACCTGCGCGAAGAACTCGTCGTGATCGGCCAGGCGCCGCTGCAGGCGCACGTCCAGCTGGCCGGGATGCGGTACCTGGCGGAGGTCGATGCCCACCCGCCGCACCGGCTGACCGGGCTGCGGGGATTTCCCCTCGCCGAGCGCATCACCGATCCCCGGCTGACGGCCCCGCCGCCAGCCCGCACCCATGGCGCCGCCGAGACCGCCGCCCGCGCCGAGACCGCCGAGCTACTCGCGATCGCCGACGATGCCTTCTCCCAGCTCGGCCTGGCCGCCCTGGTCCTGGCCGGCGGCGAGCCAGGGCGCCGGGCGTGGGTGGTCACCAAGGGCTACGCCGACCTCGACCGGGCCGAGGTCCTGGACGCCGGCCATCGGTTCGCCGCGCCCGGTGTCACCGCGCTGGTCACGGCCACCGCCGTGCTCCGGCTGGTCGCCGAGGGCCGCTTCGGCCTAGACGCCGCCGCCAACGACCACCTGCGGACGGTGCGCCTGGCCGACGACGCCATCACCGTCAGGGAGCTGCTCAGCCACGCCGCCGGCGTCGATAATCCCGCCGAACTCTACGCCGACAGCGTCCCTGACCTCGTGACCTTGCTCGGCCCGGTCGTCCCCTGCGGCGGCCCGCGCGGAACTGCCCGGCCGAGCAACGGCGGGTACGCCGTGCTCGGTCAGCTGATCGCCGACGTCACCGGAACGCCCTACGCCCGCGCGGTCACCCGCCTCGTGCTCGATCCCCTCGGGATGCGCGACTCGTGGTTCCCGGCCCGGGCGGCGGACATCGACGCCGATGCGGTCACCGGCTACACCGTGACCCCGGAGGGCGACTTCTCCCCGGCCACGGCCCAGGTTTCCACCGTCCCGGCCGTGGCCGGCCTGTGGTCCACCGGAGCCGACCTCGTGCGCCTGGGCACCGCCTGGCCGTCCCTGCTGCCGGCGGCGCTGGCCCGGCAGGCGCTCACCGTCCAGGCCGAACCGGGACCCGGCGGCTACCGGGTGGGCCTCGGCTGGCTGCTCGGCGCGGCCGATGACACCGCTGTGCACAGCGGGGCCGGCATCGATGCCACCGCCTTCCTGCGCGTCCGCGTCCGCGACCTCCGCACCCACGTCGTGCTGACGAACCGGGCGATCATGCTCAATTCCATCGACGCCCGCCTGCGGCAGGCCTGGAACCACTAAAGGAGAGACATATGTACCAGCCTTATCCGCAAAACACTCAGGTGCCGGAAACCCAGCGCCCGCCCGCTCCCGCTTCCGTGCTGAACGCCGCCAAGGTCATGTACGTGGGCGCGGCCAGCGTGGACACGCTGGGCGGGCTCAGCGCCCCGATCGCCGGGGTGGTCAAGATCTGGGCGATCCTGGTCTGGCTGGTCGGGCTGACCGCGGTCGTGTTCTTGTGGCGGCGCAGCTCAACCGAGTTCTTTAAGGCCACGCCGCAATGATCGAGCTGGACCGGCTCAGCAAGCGCTTCGGCTCTGTCGCCGCGCTGGACGACCTGAGCTTCACCGTCCGCCCGGGACATGTGACCGGCTTCCTCGGGCCGAACGGCGCGGGCAAGACCACCACGATGAAGATCATCCTCGGCCTGGACGCCCCGACGGCGGGGACCGCCCTGGTCAACGGCCGCCGGTACGACCGGCTGGTCCGCCCGCTGCACCAGGTTGGTTCGCTGCTTGACGCGACCGCCCTGCACGGCGGCCGCACCGCCCGGCTCCACCTGGCCTCGATCGCGCAGAGCAACGGCATCGGGCGCCGCCGGGTCGCCGAGGTGCTCGGGCTGACCGGCATGGAGGCGGTGGCGGACCGGCGGGTCAACGGGTACTCGCTCGGCATGAAGCAGCGGCTCGGCCTCGCCGCCGCGATGCTCGGCGACCCGCCTGTCCTGATGTTCGACGAACCGGTCAACGGCCTGGACACCGAGGGCATCGGCTGGATCAGGCAGTTCTTCAAGGCGCTGGCCGCTGAAGGCCGCACGGTCCTGGTGTCGAGCCACCTGATGAGCGAGATGGCGCTCAGCGCCGACCACCTGATCGTCATCGGCCGCGGCAAGCTGCTCGCGGACATGCCCACGGCCCAGCTCATCGCGTCGAATGCGCGCCACGATGTGCTACTGCGATCGCCACGCAGCACAGAGCTCGCCGGGCTTCTCACCGCCCGCGGCGCCACCGTCACCCCGCAGCCCGACGGCGCCCTCGTCGTCACCGGCCTGGACGCGGCCGCGATCGGCGACCTGGCCGCGAGCCGCGGCATCGCCATGCACGCGCTGGTGCCGCGGCAGGCTTCCCTCGAGGACGCCTACCTGGACCTCACCGGCGAAAGCGTCGACTACCACGGCACCCCCGTCCCAGCTCAGATGAGCGCGGCCCGATGAACGCGGCCACCGCACCGGCCCGGCCGAACGCACCGGCCCGGCCGAACGCCCCTTCGATTCCCGTCCGGGCTCGCGACCTGCTCGGATGCGAATGGACCAAGTTCCGCTCGGTCCGCTCGACCTACTGGACGCTGGCCGTCGCGGTCGTCACGCCCATCGGGGCGAGCATCCTGGTGGCTTCCGCCTTCGCGGCCGCGCCGCCGGGCGGGGCTCCGGTCGATCCGCTGCTGCCCGGCCTGCTCAGCCTGGAGTACGCGGTGATCGCGGTCGCCGTCCTGGGCGTACTGTCGTTCAGCTCGGAGTTCGGCACCGGGCTGATCCGCACCACCTTCGCCGCGGCGCCGCGACGCCGCGCGGTGCTCGCCGCCAAGGCGGCCGTGACGGGTACGGTGACGCTCATCGCGGGTGAGGTGGTCGCCTTCGCCTCGTTCTTCGCCGACCAGGCGATCCTGGCCGGCCACCACCTCGGCGTGTCCCTGTCTCGCCCTGGCGTGCCCGGCGCGGTGCTGGCCGCGGGCGTCCTGCTGTGCGTGTGCGCCCTGATCGGCGTGGCCATCGGCGCGATCGTCCGGCACACCGCGGGCGGGATCGCCGCGGCCATCGGGGTGATCGTCCTGCCGGCCATCGCGGCCCTGCTCCGGGCCCCGTGGAGCGGCCGGATCGGCCGGTTCACCCTGCTGGACGCGGCCAGGCAGGTGACGGCCTTGCACCCGCAGCCCGACCTGTTCGCCCCGGCCGTCTCCCTGCTGGTCCTGCTGGCCTGGCCGGCCGCCGCGCTGGCCGCCGCGGCCCTGCTGATCACCCGTCGCGACGTCTGAACCCACCGCCGTTCGGCGGTTCCCGTCCGGGTATGCGAACCATGCCCGCACGCGTACCGTCGGGATATGAGGCGCGGTGTGGTTCTGGTGCCGCTGGCAGTGGCGTCCTTGCTCGTGGCGGCGTGTACCAGTCACAGCCAGCCTTCGGCGCGCCCTCAGCCGTCGGCGGCGCGGGCGAGCGCTACCCGGGCGAGCGCCGCCCAGGCGAGTACAGCTCAAGCAGGCGTGGTCACCTCGAACGGGTGTGCCGGGCAGCCGCCGGTTCGCCCGCTGCCCGTCTGGGCGCGGGCCGGCTTCTTCCCGCCGGATCAGCCCATGGCGCATGTGACAGGCGAGGCAGGCAACATCGTGGCGATCTTGTGGGCCACCCGGGACGCACTGCACTCACCTTCGCTGCCGGACATGGGCAACAAGGTCCTCTGGGTATCCAGGATTCCGCTCGCCGCACGGAATCCACTGATCATCAAGGCCACGCTCGCCGGCAGCACACGCACGGCGACCATGTCCGTGCCGGGCGGGCCAGGACCGTCGCTCATCAACCTGCCGGCGCCAGGCTGCTGGACATTCCACCTGAGCTGGTCCGGCCACACCGACGAACTCAAACTGCGCTACGTGGCCTGATCGGAAATCCAGGACCACGCTTGCCCTCAGGCGCAGCGCCTCCAGGGCAAGCCAGATAAGCCGCCCCTCCAGCACGTCAAGCCGTAATCACGTACTTCCACCCCAGGTCCCAGGGTGTCACCAATGGTACCGCCCAACTGGAGCCACAATGTGACGGTGACCGAGACCGACGTACCTGCGCTCACCGTCACCTTCGCCGGCAGCGGTGACGCCTTCGGCAGCGGTGGCCGCTATCAGGCCTGCATCCACCTGCGTGGCTCCGGTAACGCCGACCCGGTGCTGCTGGACTGTGGTGCCACCTCGCTCAGCGCCCTCAAACGCCTCGGCCTCGACCCCGGCGAGATTGCCGCCGTGTTCGTTTCGCACCTGCACGGCGACCACTTCGGGGGCCTGCCTTTCCTCATCCTCGACGGGCAGTTCTCCGGCCGGACCAAGCCGCTTATGGTGGCAGGACCGCCGGGCCTCAGCCGCCGCCTGACCGACGCCATGGAATGCTTGTTCCCCGGCTCATCCACGGCTTCCCGCCGCTTCAGCATCGACACCGTGGAACTGAACCCGGGGTCTACCCATGCCGTGTCAGGGGTGACCGTCAGCGCCTGGGAGGGCGATCACCCCAGCGGTGCCCCGGCCCTTCTGCTCCGCCTGGACCTGGCCGGAAGGACGGTGGCCTACACCGGCGACACCGCCTGGACCGGCGCGGTCGCCGACGTCGCCGCCGACGCGGACCTGCTTATCGCCGAGGCGTACTACCGGGATAAGAACATCCCTTACCACCTCAGGCTCGCCGACCTAGAGGCTCACCGTGACCAGCTCACCGCCAGGCGCATCATCGTCACGCACATGTCCGCCGACGTGCTCGGCCACCAAGTTTCCTTCGAATCCGCGCACGACGGGCTCGTCATTGCCGTGTGAGGCACGAGCGCGCCGGGCAAACGTCACCGCTAGCCCGGGACCTGGCACAAGATCTCGCCGTGCGGAATCAGAAACCAGCCATCCTCGCTGGCCGCCCAGCGGCGCCAGGCCTGGGCCAGCCGTTCCAGGTCATCCCGGGTGGCCAGGCCATGTTCGACAGCCCGGTCCCCGAACGGCGACTCGGTCAGCCGCTCGGCCCACGATGCGCCCCACCAGGGCCGGTCCACGGGACCGGTGTAACACCACGCGCTCGCCGACGCCTCGACCGTCTCGAAGCCGGCCTGCCGGGCCCAGGACGGCATCCGCCGGCCCGCGTCCGGCTCCCCGCCGATCGCCCGGGCCACGTTCCGGTACAGCGCCTGCCACTCGGTCAGCCCCGGGTCGTCGGGAAACCAGAACATCCCGCTGTAGTCGCCGTCCCTGGCGGCGATCAGGCCGCCGGGGCGGCAGACCCGCCGCATCTCGATCAGCGCGGCCACCGGGTCGGTCAGGTGCTGGAGCACCTGGTGCGCGTGCACCACGTCGAACGTGTCGTCCGCGAAGTCAAGCGCGTACACGTCGCCGACCTCGAAACCGATGTTGGCCAGCCCGCGGCGGTCCGCTTCGGCCTTGGCCAGGGCCAGCACGTCCCCGGCCGCGTCGATCCCGGTCACCTGGCCGTCCGGAACCCGGGCCGCGAGGTCCGCGGTGATCGTGCCCGGGCCGCAGCCGACGTCGAGCACGCGCGCGCCGGCCGTCAGCCGCGCCAG
>Ga0302235_10000791_pt1 | contig 24419 bp, 17 predicted proteins | sample II_Palsa_N3_3_FD_193577 | JGI IMG/M metagenome (GOLD analysis project Ga0302235, IMG submission 193577) | Peat permafrost microbial communities from Stordalen Mire near Abisko, Sweden - II_Palsa_N3_3 | ecosystem: Environmental > Terrestrial > Soil > Palsa > Peat permafrost | place: Sweden...
CCCGCTGACCAAGCTGCTCCCCGTGACCAGTGACCTGGTGGACGTCGGCCGGATGGCGATCGGGCAGGACAAGCTTGCTGTCACACCGCTGCAGATGGCGATGGTCGCGGCGACAGTCGCCAACCGCGGGACGCTGATGACGCCGCGCCTGACGGCCAAGGTGGTGAACCCCGACGGCGTGATCGTCGATCACGTCAAGCCGACCGTCTACAGCCATGTGATGAAGCCATCGGTCGCGACCGAGCTGACGACGATGATGACCAAGGTGGTAGAGGAGGGCACGGGAACCGCCGCGAACCTCGCGCCGCTGACCGGTGAGGTCGCCGGCAAGACGGGCACGGCGACGGTCGAGACAGGCTCGGTGCTCGACGACGCCTGGTTCATCGGCTTCGCGCCGGTGTCGCACCCGCAGATCGCGGTCGCCGTGGTGCTGACCCACATCGCAAATGGATACGGTGGTGTGTACGCGGCACCGATCGCCGCGCAGGAGATGAAGACGTTGCTGGCGGAGGGGCTGTGAGCGCAACCAATCCGGGTGATCTCGTCGACGGACGCTACAAGGTCGTCTCGCGGCTGGGCGCCGGCGGAATGGCCGACGTGTTCCTGGCCGAGGATCAGCAGCTCGGGCGCGAGGTCGCACTGAAGCTGTTGCACCGCAGGTTCGCCGAGGACCCTGGCTTCGTCGAGCGTTTCCGGCGGGAGGCGCAGGCGGCGGCCTCGCTGCAGCACCCGAACGTCGTCAGCGTGTTCGACCGCGGAGCGTTCGACGGGACCTACTACATCGCGATGGAGTACCTCTCCGGTCGCACCCTCAAGGCACTGATCCGCCAGGAAGCGCCGTTGGACCCGGTGCGGGCGATCGACCTGACGATCCAGATCCTCAAGGCGGCACGGTTCGCTCACCGCCGCGGCGTGGTCCACCGCGACCTCAAGCCCCACAACGTGATCGTCGATGAGAACGACCACGCGAAGGTCACCGACTTCGGAATCGCCCGCGCGGGCGCGTCCGACATGACCGAGACGGGGTCGATCATGGGGACGGCCCAGTACCTGTCGCCCGAGCAGGCCCAGGGGCACGCCGTCAGCGAGTCCTCGGACCTCTACTCGGTCGGCGTGATCCTGTACGAGCTGCTGACCGGGCGGGTTCCGTTCGACGCGGACTCGGCGGTGACGATCGCCCTCAAGCACGTGTCGGAGCCGCCGATCCCGCCGAGCGTCATCAACCCGGCGGTGCCGGCGCCGCTCGAGCAGGCGGTGCTGTGGGCGCTCAACAAGGATCCGGCCGACCGGCCGGCCGACGCCGATCAGTTCATCACCGTGCTCGAGCAGGTGCGCGAGGCGATCGTCTCGGGCGCGACCGGAAACGTGACCGCCAGCATGCCGATCGTCAGCGCCGCGACCGGCGCGACGATGGCGCTCAGCCGAGTGCCGCCCACCCCCAGCCCGACGGCGCTCGTGCCGTATGGCGCGACGCTTCCGCCGGCGCTCGTCGAGCCGCCGCTGACGACCAGCTACAACGGCGCCGGCGGCGATGAGCGCCGGCGGCGAAACCTTTGGCCGTGGCTGTTGGGCTTGCTGATCCTGCTGATGCTGGCGGGCGGCGGCGTCGCTGCGTACCTGCTGACCCGCCCGCCGGCCAAGGCGACCGTGCCAGACCTCGTCTATCTGCAGCTCTCACAGGCGCAGGCGTTCGTCCAGAACGACGGTTTCAACCCGGACGTCGTGTACGAGTTCTCGAACGAGCCGACCGACGAGGTGATCGACCAGAGCCCGCTCGCCGGCGCTCGCATCAGCCAGGGCTCGACGATCACCCTGACGGTCTCGCAGGGCCCCGGCGACGCCAACGTGCCGTCGGTCGTAGAGCTCTCACAGGCTGCGGCCACGCGGGCGATAATCAAGGCCGGGCTGCAGGTCGGCCGCGTCCTCTCGCAGACCTCTGGCGTGGTCCGGGGCGGTGACGTGATCGGGACCAGCCCCGCGGCCGGGGCGCCGCTCACGAAGGGCACCTCGGTGACGCTCTACGTCTCATCCGGGAAGGCGCCCCAGAACGTCCCGCCCGTGACCGGCTACACGGAGACCGCGGCCAAGTCGGCGCTGACCGGCGTCGGCTTCAAGGTCAGCGTCACACGGCAGCCCTCGACCACGGTTGCTGCCGGGGACGTGATCAACCAAGCACCCAGCGGCGGCGTCAACGCGCCCTACGGCTCGACCGTCACGATCACCGTCGCGACAGCCCCGACGACCCAGCAGGTACCGCCCGTCGTCGGCTTCACCGCCTCGGCCGCCACCACCCAGCTCACAGGCGACGGTTTCAAGGTGACGGTCACCAAGCAGACCGTGCAGCAGCAGAACGAGGACGGCATCGTCCTGTCCGAGTCGCCGGGCTCGGGCAGCACGCAGAAGAAGGGCTCAACGGTCGCGATCGTCGTCGGCCACTACGTCCGCAGCACCCAGACCCGCACCACGACCACCACCACCACCGCCACCACCACCACGGCGACGACGCCGTTCCTCAACCCGATCACGACGACGACGTCGACCGGAACGACTCCGACCACCACGACGTCGACCGGCACGACTCCGACGACGACCACCAGCACGAGCACCAGCACGACCGACACTGCCGCTACGACCCCGCCGACGACCACGACCACACAATGACGCCGGTCCGTGTCGCGGTGCTCGGCGGCGGCCGCTCGTCCGAGCACGAGGTGTCGCTCGCCTCGGCGGCCTCGGTCGTCGCCGGTCTGCGGGAGGCGGGGCACACGGTCCTGCCGCTGACGATCACGCGGAAGGGCCTTTGGCGGATGGACGGCGTCGACCCGCTGGCGCTCGTCCCCGGCCGCGGCTTCCCTGGCGCCGACGTCGTCTTTCCCGTGCTGCACGGGCCGTTCGGCGAGGACGGCACGATTCAGGGCCTACTCGAGAGCCTCGATGTCCCGTACGTCGGCGCGGGCGTGCTCGCGAGCGCGCTGTGCATGGACAAGGTGCTGTTCAAGGACCTGATGGCGCGCGCCGGAGTTCCGCAGGTCCGCTATGGCGCGATCGGAGCCGAGCGGTTCCGCGTCAGCCCCAAGGACGCCGAGCGCGAGCTCGCCGGGCTCGGATTGCCGGTGTTCGTCAAGCCGGCCCGGCTCGGGTCGTCTGTCGGTATCGCAAGGGTGGATCAGCCGGGCGGCCTTGGGGCCGCCCTTGCACAGGCGCTCGCGCACGACTCGCTGGCGATCGTCGAGGCGGCCTCGCCGGGGCTCGAGGTCGAGTGCTCGGTCTTGGGCAACGACGCCCCAATCGCATCGCAGCCGGGCGAGATCCTGCTGGCCACCGGCGAGCGTGGATGGTACGACTACGCGGCGAAGTACACGGCGGGCGGGATGAAGTTGGTCGTGCCCGCGCGCCTCAGTGAGGCGACCCGCGAGCGGGTCCGCGAGCTGGCCGTGGAGGTCTTCAAGCGGACCGGCTGCAGCGGGCTGGCCCGGGTCGACTTCTTCGTCGAGGACGACACGGTGCTCGTCAATGAGCTCAACACGATGCCGGGATTCACCGAGACGAGCGTCTACGCCGCGCTGTTCGCGGCGAGCGGGATCCCCTACCCCGAGCTGCTCGACCGTCTCGTGGCGCTCGCGCTCGAGCGCCACGAGGCACAGCGCGCGTACCGATTCTGAACCGAGTCCGCTAGCCTGCCGCGGTCATGACCGTGATCGCCGCAATTGACTCGGTCGCCGTTGTCGGCGGCGGCTTCATGGGGTCCGGTATCGCCGAGTCGGTCGCCGTCGCCGGACTGCCAGTCGTCGTCCGCGAGGTCGACGAGGTGGCGTTGCAGAGCACCAGGGAGCGGATCGAGCAATCCCTCTCGCGCGCGGTGCGCGGCGGCAAGCTCGATCAGCAGGCCGCCTCAGATGCGTTCGAGCGGATGACGCTGACGACGGACCTGCTGGACGTCATCGCGGCGGACCTGATCGTCGAGGCCGTCCCGGAGAACGAGCAGCTCAAGGTCGAAGTGATGCGGTCGATCGGAGCGGCGGCCAGGCCCGAGGCGATCGTGGCGTCCAACACCTCCTCGATCCCGGTCGCCCAGCTGGCGCAGGTGGTGCCGCACCCGGAGCGGGTCCTTGGGCTGCACTTCTTCTCGCCGGTGCCGGTGATGTCGCTCGTCGAGGTCGTGGTCGCACTCGACACCAGCCCCGACGCCGTGACGACCGCCAAGACGTTCGCCGCGCGGATCGGCAAGCAGGCGATCGAGACCAAGGACCGCTCGGGGTTCATCGTCAACATGCTGCTCGTGCCGTACCTGATGGCGGCGGTGCGGATGTTCGAGGACGGGTTCGCGACGCGTGAGGACATCGACGTCGGCATGAAGCTCGGCTGCGGGCACCCGATGGGGCCGCTGACGCTGTGCGACTTCATCGGCCTCGACGTGCTGTACGCCGTCTGCAACTCGCTCTACGACGAGTTCAAGCGCGACGAGTACGCGCCGCCGCCGCTGCTCAAGCGGATGATCGCCAGCGGCCGGCTCGGTCGAAAGTCGGGGCGCGGCTTCTACGAGTACTAGTCAGACCGCTGAGCGGTCAGGACGACCAAAACGTCACGGCGCCTCCCGCCGAGGGCCGTGCCTGTGCGGCTGGGGCGCTCTGGGCGCCCGATCGGCACAGGCGCCCGCAGATCGACCATGACCCGCGACGTTTTGGTCGTTCAAGCGCCCGTCCAGCCACCCCGAGCGGCGCGGCGTCGCGGGCTGAGCCCTAGCGGGTCGTCCCGTAGAGGTCGAACTCGTTTACCGCCACGAAGTTCGAGTTCGGCGGCAGCGATGTGATCCAGAGCAGGTAGTACTCGTAGCCGTGGTCGGCCGTGTCCAGCGCTATCTGCTGACCGTTGGCGACGCCACCGCTCGAGGCCGCCAGCACCCACTTGCTGGTGGAGAAGCCGGTCGGGTCGGGCTGCTGGTTCGAGACATAGATCTGCGCACTCCAGCCAGGAGTCGCGGTGTTGATCACGACGTGCTTGACGACCGTCCCGGGCGTCGCCTTCACGTAGATGCCGACGCCCGTCTTACCGAGCGTGTGGTCGTAATACTGCTCGGTCGGCCAGGCTGTGTTCGGGTTGCCGTCGATCGCCTTGTAGGCCTGGGGGTTGTTCTGGTAGGTGCCACCGATCCCGTACGGGTTGTAGGCGCTGGCGCAGGTCGGGCACAGGGCGATCGGATGGACATGAGAGAGAGCTGTCTGCTGGGCGGTGTGGTGGGTGCGGCTGGCGAGCCACAGGGCGACCCCGAGCGCCGCGAGCACGATCGCCACCACCGCGATGGTCGAGAACCGGCGGCGGCGCACGAAGAACGGAACGCGCCGCTGCTTGCGCGCGGGCAGCGTCCGCAGCACCGATGTGACCTCGCCGGTGGCCGAGCCCGCGCGGGCGGTCTCGATCGCGAGCACGTCCTCGAGGTCGGCGATCAGCCGGCCGTCGTTGTCGTAGCGATCCTCGAGCCGCTTGGCGGTCAGGCCGTCGAGCACCGCGGCGAGCGCCGCGGACACCTCGGGCCGGGCGATGCGGACGTCGGGAATCGTCTCGCGGACATGCTTCATCGCGACCGCCACCTGGTTGTCGCCCTTGAACGGCACCTCCCCGGTCAGCATCTCGTACAGCGCGACCCCGAGCGAGTAGAAGTCCGACTGGCCCGTGACCGGCTGCCCGAGGGCCTGCTCGGGGGACACGTAGTCGGTCGTGCCGAGGACCCGTCCGTCGGCCGTCAGCCCCGCCTCGTCGAGCGTCCGCGCGATCCCGAAGTCGGTCACCTTCGCGCGGCCCTCGCTGTCGATCAGGACGTTCTGCGGCTTGACGTCGCGGTGCACGATGTGGCGCGCGTGGGCGGCGGCGAGCGCCCGCGCGATCTCGATGCTGTACGCCACCGCCTCGGGGATTGACAGCCGGTCCTGGCGGCGGATCCGCTCCTTCAGCGTCTCGCCCTCGACGTACTCGAACACGATGTAGGGGCGGCCTTCGTCTTCGTTGGCGTCGATCACCCCGACGAGGTGCGGATGCGAAAGTTGCGCGACCGCGCGCGCCTCGCGGCGGAACCGCTCGAGCTGATCGGAGTCGCTCGCGACCTCGCGGTTCATCAGCTTGATCGCCACCCGCCGCTGGAGCGTCTGGTCCATCGCGCGGTAGACGGTCGACATGCCTCCCGAGCCGATCTGCGCCTCGAGTTGATAGCGGCCGTTGAGCGTCGTTCCGAGCAGGGTGCTCATCGCGTCCACCTATTGTGAGGCACGCGTCTGCGCGGCGGCGGCGCTGACCGCGTACTCGATCAGCGCCGGTGATCCGGATCACTCACTGCGGTGGCGCGCGATCTCGGCGGCGGCCAAACCTACCAGCCGGGAAAGATCGGAGCTTTGCGGGGAGAGACTCAGCTCACCATCGAGACCGTCAAGCGCCGCCACCAACGTGTTCCAGAACGCCTCGAGCTCCGAGGTCTCCGCCGCGGCGACCGCGGCCCGGGAGCGGCGCGTACTCCCGGGCCGCGGTTGATCGCGCCGGCGCCTGCCCTCACCGTCGCGCGTCGTGGCCCCCGGCCGAAGTCGTTCTTGATCGTCGCTGTCGTCGCTGCCGTTCATGTCTGGCTCGGAGTGGACCGGCGGGGTGCCGGTTGTGCGGTCGAACATTGCCGCGCATCGGCGGCGGCCGCATCGTGGAACCGACCACGATCTTTGGGCCCCGCGTGCGTCCACCACCGAAGCTGTTTGTGGGCCCAGGCGACGCGAAACCCTGTTGATCCCACGGTGTTCTCGGTATCGTTGCCGTGGGTAATTTCCGGTGGGCCGACAGGGGATCACGAGCACGTCATTGGTCGGTCGCGACGCCGAGTTCGCAAGGCTGGGCGAGTTGATCGCGCGGGCAGCCTCTGGGGCGGGAGCGATTGTCTATGTGGAGGGCCCCGCCGGAATCGGCAAGTCGGCGCTGCTCGCCGAGACCGCCAGGCTCGCCGGTGACGGTGGCTTTCGCGTACTGTCGGCGATCGCAGCCGAGCTCGAGCGCGACTACGCGTTCGGGCTGACGCGGCAGCTATTCGCGCCAGTCCTGTCGCAGCCCGGCGCCCGCGACGGACTTCTGCAGGGCGCTGCGCAGCTCGCCGAGGTGCCACTCGGTCTGGTCAGCGATCCCGGGCCCGGCGACAAGCCGGCGATCCCGCCCGACGTCTGGAGCGCGATGCACGGTCTGTACTGGCTGACGGTCAAGCTCACCGAGCACGCCCCGCTCCTGCTGGTGCTCGATGACGTGCACTGGGGAGACACCATGTCGCTGCGCTTCATCCTGTATCTCGCCCGACGGCTGGAGGGCCTGCCCGCTCTCCTGCTCCTCGCCGGGCGCCCGCCGGGCGAGCACTTCGATCCGATCGTGCTGGCCCAGCTGGAGGCGATGACGACGATCGAGGTCCTCAATCCGGAGCCGCTCACGCCCGGGCAGACGGCCGACCTGATCGCCGGGCGCGGGTTCGTCGACGACCTGGACGCCGACTTCCTCGAAGCGTGCCATTTCGCCAGCGGGGGCAATCCCTTCCTGCTCGGCCAGCTCGTCGCGCGGATGCGGGCCGACGGGGTCACCGGCACCGTCGGCGACGCGGCATGGGTCGCGAGGAATGCGCCTGAGGGCGTCGTTCGCTGGGTTGGCTGGCGGCTGCTGTCGCTCGGCGCGGCTGCTCGCGAGCTCGCTTCGGCATACGCCGTGCTCGACGCAGGCGCCTCGCTCGCCGACGCGGCTGTGCTGGTGGCGATGGACGCGTCGACGGCCGCCGCCGCCGCCGATGCCCTGATCGGTGCGGACATCCTCACCCCGAGTCGTCCCTACGAGTTCGTCCATCCGCTCGTGCGAGCGGCGATCTACGACGCCCTGACGCCGGCGCGGCGGGCCGAGAGCCATGCACGGGCGGCGCGCCTCGCTGCGCAGCGAGGCGAGCCCGCCGCGCTGGTCGCCGCGCACCTGCTCGCGAGCGACCCCGGCAGCGACGAGTGGACGCTCGAGATGCTGCGGCGGGCGGCGCGGGACGCTTTGGCGACCGGCGCTCCGACATCCGCCGCCACGTATCTCGAGCGGGCACTGCGGGAAGCGATGCCCCGGTCGCTGCGGGCCCGGCTGCTGGTCGAACTGGGCGGCGCCCAGCTGCACACGGCACTGCCCGACGGGTTGCGCGCGATGCGCATGGCGCTCGAGTTGGAGGAGGAGGCACTGCGACGGGCCGCGATCCATCTGTCGATCGGGCGGGCGCTGTTCGCCAACGGCGATACCGCCGCGGCCCGGGGTGCCTTCCTCGCGGGGCTGGATGAGGCAGGCGGTGGCGATGACGACCTGGTCCTCGAGCTCAGCGCCTGGTCGGTGATCGGCACCCGCTACGACCTGGCCGCCGTCAAGCCCTCGGCACAGGCGCGCCTGCAGCAGGTGTTCGACGGCACGATGAACGGCCAGACGAGGATGGAGCGGCTGCTGCTCGCCTTCTTCGCGTTCACCTGGGCGCGAAACGGCGAGCGCCGGGCCGAGGTCGTCGCCGAGTTCGCCAAGCGAGCGCTCGCGGACGGCAAGCTGCTTGAGGATTGTGCGGTCGACGTCGCCCCGTATGGCGCCGCCTGCAGCGCCCTTGTCTCTGCCGGCCAGCTCGGAGTCGCGATCACCGAGCTGAACCGGGCTGTGCTCGCTAGCCAGCGGCGCGGCTCCCGGCAAGCCGTCTCGTGGTTCTGCTACCTGCGTGGGATCGCGCGCTATGCCGCCGGCAACATCTTCGAGGCGATCGCCGATCTGGAGGACGCGTACAACGCGTCGGCCGAGGTCTCCGGTTCGGTGGCGCCCGACCTTCGCGGCTACCTGGCCGTCGCCCTGGTCGAGCGAGGCGACCTCGCCGGCGCTGAGGAGGCGCTCGCGATCACGAGCGATAAAGCTGCACGTGCGATGACGGACGGTCAATCGGTGCCATATCACTTCGGCCTCGGACGCCTCCGCGCGGCTCGCGGCACGCTGCCCGCAGCGCTGGAGGCGTTCCTGGCGTGCGAAGCGCCGATCCACGCGATGAACGCCACCAATCCCGCCGCCCACCTTCCCTGGCGGAACGAGGCTGCCGTCGCCGCGCTGCGGTTGGGTGATCGCTCGCGGGCTCGCGAGCTGCTCGCGGACGCGGTGATCAGGGCGAGGGCGTTCGGAGCTCCCGGAGCGCTCGGTCAGGCATTGCGTGCGGCGGGGATGATCGAGGGTGGCGAGTACGGCATCGGCCTGCTGGGCGAGGCGGCCGCGCGCCTCGATGGCTCCGGCTGCGAGCTGCAGCTGGCGCGCACCCTCACCGAGCTCGGCGCCGCCCTGCGCCGGACCGGCCGCCGCAGCGAGGCGCTCGAGCCGCTTCGGCGCGGGCTCGACATCGCCACCCGGTGCGGCGGCCTGCTCGTCGCGGCGCGTGCGCGCGAGGAGCTCGTTGCGGCGGGCGGGCGTCCACGCCGCGAACGCATCCGCGGCGTCGACTCTCTGACCGCGAGCGAGTTGCGCGTCGCCCGGATGGCCGCGGTCGGTGAGACGAATTCGCAGATCGCACAGGATCTGTCGGTCACACGCCGGACCGTCGAGACGCACCTCACGAGCATCTATCGCAAGCTCGACGTCAATGGTCGCGAGCAGCTTGCGCAGGCGTTGGAGCGGGACGCCGCGCTCGTCTGAAGACGCGGCGGAGGACCACCGAGGCGAGGCCGATCCGGTAGAGCGCATACGGCAGCAGCGAACGGTCGCGCTCGACCTGGTGGATCAGCCAGGTGAAGCCGAGCGTCGAGGCGAACGACGCCGCTGCGCCCGCCGCGAACGGTGCCAGCGCGCCGGGTGGCAGTCCGCGCCGGCGCAGCCGCTCGCCCTTCAGGATCGTCGCGCCGGCGATCACCGGGAGCGCGACGTGGCGCGAGAGGCGGTTGGCGTCCTCGCGCGTGAAGCGTCGCAGCCGCGCGGCCGCGAGCGTCGCGCCGTTGCGCGAAACGCCCGGCATCAGCGCGCTCGCCTGCGCGACGCCGAGCCAGAGCGCGTCGGCCGCACCGGCCTCGGCGCTCGCCCGCGTCTGCGGGGACCGGTCGGCCAGGGCCATCACGGTCGCCCCGACGATGAGCCCGACCGCGATCGAGCCGGGGCGGCCGAGGTGGCGCTCGATCGGCCGCTCGAGTCCGTAGCCGACGATCGCCGGCGGCAGAAATGAAAGCCCGACCAGCATCGGGGTCCGCGGGCGGGCGCCGCGCACAGCGTCGGCCACCTCGGCGCGCAGCGTGACGAGGAGCGCCGCCGCTGTGCCCGCGTGCAGCGCGACCTCGAACGCCTTGCGCAGCTCAGGGTCGAGCAACTCGTAGTCCCACTCGAGCAGCCACGGAACGAGGGTGACGTGCGCCGATGAGGAGATCGGCAAGAGCTCGGCGGGCCCGTGCAGCAAGCCGAGGGCGACCGCGTGGCCGAGCCGGAGCCTGTCGCTTGGTTCAGGCGTGAGCCTGCTGCTCCCGGGCCGTCCGGATTCTCCGGACGACGAACCAGACCAGCAGCGCGACCAGCAGTACCGCCACCGTGTAGTCGACGTACTCGAGGTGCGAGCGCCAGCTGGTCCACTGGCTGCCGACCGCGCGTCCGATCAGCGCCAGGCCTGTGATCCAGACGATCGAGCCGGCCAGCGTCAGCGGCAGGAATCGCGTGTACGGGACCTTGCCGATCCCAGCTGCGTACGGGAATGCCGAGCGCAGCAACGGGATCAGCCGCGAGAACACCAACGTGGGCGCGCCGTAGCGTTCGAACCAGCCGTGCGCGCGACCGAGCCCACTCGGCCCGATGTGCAGCGGCCCGCTCCGGCGGGCGAGCAGCTCGTACAGCCCGAAGAACCCGATCGCGTACGCGATCGTCGCGCCGACGATGTCGCCGATCACGCCGACGCCGACGATCCCGAGCAGCGTCAGGTGATGCTGGTAGACGTTGAACCCGGCGAACAGCATCGTCAGCTCGGTGCCCGGGGCGCCGATCACGGCAGAGCTGACGTTGAGCCCGGCGACGCCGGCGAGGCCGCCATGCCGGATGACGCTCGTCGCGACGTTGACGAGCGAGTTGGTGATCGAGGCGTGGACCACGGGCGCAAGCAGTATGCCCGACGGGACTGGCTAGTACGGTGTGGCGCCGATGCCAGAAGTACCGCTGTTCGACACCGAAACGCCGCTCGCGCCGCTGCGTGAGAAGCTCCTCAGCACGGTCGCCGAGGTGATCGGCGCCGGGCGCTTCATCCTCGGCCCCGAGGTCAGGGCGTTCGAGGAGGAGCTCGCGGCGTACGTCGGCGCCGCCCACGCGATCGGCGTGGGTAACGGCACCGACGCGATCACGATCGCCGCCCGGGCGGTCGGCGTCAAACCCGGCGACGACGTCGTCGTGCCGTCGTTCACCTTCTACGCGACCGCCGAGGCGATCGCCAGCCTCGGCGCCAATCCGGTGTTCTGTGACGTCGACCGCGACAGCCGCAACGTCACTCCGGAGACGGTCGGCGCGGCGCTCACGCCGAACACCACCGCGGTCGTGGCGGTCGACCTGTTCGGCGTCCCCGCGCCGTGCACCGCGATCCGCGAGCGGGTTGGGCTGCCGGTGATCGAGGACGCGGCGCAGGCGCTGGGCGCCACCCTCGACGGGGTCCGCGCGGGCGCGCTCGGGGACGTCGCGACCTTCTCCTTCTACCCGTCGAAGAACCTGGGGGCGTTCGGCGATGGGGGCGCCGTCGTGACCGACGACGACCAGGTCGCCGAGCTGGCGCGCGCGTTGCGCTTCCACGGCTCCCGCGACAAGCGTTCGTTCGAGTACGTCGGCTACAACTCGCGGCTCGATGAGCTCCAGGCCGCGATCCTGCGCGTGCTGCTCCCGCATCTGGACGAGTGGTGCGACGGGCGCCGCCGCGCCGCCCAGCACTACGAAGCGGCCGGCATCGCTCGGTACGTGGACCCACCCGCTAAAGGCCCGGGCGCCGACCCGGCCTGGCATCTGTACGTCGCCACCCACGCGGACGCCGACGGCCTGCTGGCGCGCCTGGGTGGCGCCGGCGTCGAAGCGCGGGCGTACTACCGCACGCCGCTGCATCGCCAGCGGGCGATGGCGCCGTACGTCGGGCAGGGGCTCGAGCTGCCGGTGACCGAGGAGCTCGCGAGAACGAATCTCGCGCTGCCGATGAGTCCGAGCCTGACGGCCGAGCAGGCGTCGACGGTCGTCGCCGCGCTTGCGGCGTGAGGGTCTGGGTCGACTTCACCAACTCGCCGCACGTGCTGGTGCTGGCGCCTGTGATCCGCCGGCTGCAGGCGGCCGGTCACGACGTGACCGTGACCGCGCGCGACTTCGCGCAGACCGTCGGATTGTGCGAGCGCCTGCAGATCGAGTGCACGGTGATCGGCCGGCACCGCGGCGGCTCGCTCACGGCCAAGGCGCTCGGGCTCGCCGACCGCTCGGTGGCGCTCACCAGGTTCGCGCGGAACGGCCGCTTCGACGTCTCGTTCGGTCACGGCTCCAACGATGTGACGGTCGCCAGCGCGCTGCTGCGGATCCCGTGCTCGACGATGTTCGACTACGAGTGGGCGACGGTTCAGCACAACGTCAACTGCCGGCTCGCCGCCGGCGTCGTCGTCCCCGAGGCGATTCCGCCCGGACGGCTGCGCCGCTACGGGGCGACGGCGCGCAAGCTGCACCGTTATGCCGGCCTCAAGGAGGAGTACTACCTGCATGATTTCGAGCCCGATCCGACCGTCCTGCGCGAGCTCGGGCTCGACCAGGGGCAGCCGATCGCGGTCGTGCGGACGCCGCCGACGGTGTCGCTCTACCACCGCTTCGAGAACGACCTGTTCGGAAGCGTGCTCGCGCGCCTCCAGGGACAGCAGACGGTCGTTCTGCCCCGGACGCCCGAGCAGCGCGCGCAGCTCGCGGCCGCCGGCGGCTTGATCGTCCCCGAGCGCGCGATCGACGCGCAGTCCCTGATCTACTACGCCGACCTGGTCGTGTCGGCCGGCGGCACGATGAATCGCGAGGCCGTCGCGCTCGGCACCCCGGTCTACACGGTGTTCGAGGGCAGGCTTGGCGCGGTCGACCAGCGCCTGATCGCCGACGGGCGGCTACTGCGCTTGCGCCGGGCTGACGAGATCGCGCTCGTCAAGCGGGAACGAGGCCCCGGCGAACGGCTACGCGTTCGCCGCGACCCTGCTTTACTCGTGGACCTGCTCGTGGCACCAGCAAAGATGGCCTGGAGAAGCTGACCGGCCCGAGCGCAATGCCCGCACCGCTTCACTCCAGTGACAAGAGCCCATTGCTGACGAGTGACGAGAACGTCGCGCCCGCACCGCCCGGGCCTGCGACCGCTTCCGCAAGTCCACCCGTACCGCCGCGGCGGGGCTGGGTCGAGATGCTCGCGCGAAGTCCGTGGACGTACGTCGCGGTCGGGATCGTGCTCGCCTCGGCGATCATTGCCCGCGTCGATCATGCGAGCCCCGGCTTCGATCCGTACGGATGGCTCGTGTGGGGCTACCAGACGCTGCACCTGAACCTCAACCTCGGTGGGGCGCCGTCATGGAAGCCCGTGACGTTCCTGTTCATCGTTCCGTATTCGCTGGCCGGCCACTACAGCTACTGGCTGTGGATCGTGACCGCGGTCGCCTTCGCGCTTGGCGGGCCGGTCGTCGCCGGCCGGATCGTGTTCACGCTGGTCCTGGAGCACACCCGCGAGCGCTGGCCGGCGGTGCTCGGCGCGCTCTGGGCAGCGGTCGGGGTGCTGGCGATCGCGGGGACTCCCGGCACGGTGAACCCCTACACCTACACGCACTACTGGCTGAGCGCGCAGTCGGATCCGATGCTGGTGACCTGCTTCCTGCTCGCGATCGACCTGCATCTGCACAAGCACCCGCGCTGGGCGCTGACGTTCTTGTTCCTGTGCTCGCTCGGCCGCCCCGAGACGTGGCCGTTCATGGGGCTGTACTCGATCTGGGCGTGGCGGACGATTCCGGGGATGCGAAAGCTGATCGCCGTCGAGCTCGTGCTGATCCCGCTGTTCTGGTTCGGGATCCCGGTCCTGTCCGGTAACCAGTGGAACATCGCCTCAAAGCTTGCCTACGACTCCCCGCGTGAGCTGCACGGCAACAAGATCACCGGCACGCTGACCCGCTTCCGCCAGCTCAGTTACTGGCCGATCGAGGTGCTGGCGTTGGCGGGGCTCGTATGGGCAGCCGTGCGACGCGACTGGAAGGTGGTCGGCGTCGCCGGCTGCGTCGTACTGTGGATGCTCGTCGAGATAGCGTTCGCGCTGCACGGTTACCCGGGTGTCTCGCGCTACATGTTCGAGCCGGCCGGCGCGGCGATCGTCGTCTCGGGTGTCGCCTTCGGTTGGTTGCTGAGCGAGCCGCGCCGGCTCGCGCCCCTGCCAAGGCTCGCCGGCGCCGCCGGCATCGTGCTCGTCGCTGTGCTCGTCGGCTTCCTCGTGCCCGACATCTCGCACCAGGTCACGCTCGAGCGGGCGGACATCGTCGCGCAGAAGGCGAGGACGCAGGAGATCGCGACGCTCAACCAGCTGATCGAGCGCGCCGGCGGCGCCGCTCACATCCGCGCCTGCGGGGATCCGACGGTCGACGTCGCGTGGGTCAGCATCCTCGCCTGGTACATGCACATGAACATCGGCAAAGTCGGCCACCGGCCGCAGAAGATGATCCGGGAGCCCGTCCCGGTGATCCTGTTCACCGCGCTGCAAAACGGCTGGGTGATCCACATCTATCACCTGGGTGCACTCGCACAGGGCAACTGCGGCCTGCTGGACCGCGCCTACTTCATCCGCGACCAGCAACACCCGAACGGGATCCTGGGCCACCAGGAGGTCTAGGAGCTCTCACCACTAGAATCCCCCGCATGCGCCGGCGGATTCGCTCCGCGGCCTTCCCCGTCCACCGCCATTCCCTGCCCCAGCTGCTGGTGGACGGCCTCTTGGTCGCGCTCGCCTACTTCCTCGCGTTCTGGCTGAGGTTCGACGGCTACCCGCGCAACGGGAACCACAAGTACGACGGATTGGTGTTCCCGGGGGTTCTGTGGGTCGTCGCGCTGACGCTCGTGGTGCTGGCCGGCTTCGGCGTCTACGAGCGGCTGTGGAAGTACGTCGGCCAGCGCGACTACGAGGCGGTTGCCAAGGCGGGGATCGTCGCGACGCTGCTGGTCATCGGGCTGATCGACCTGCTGCACCCGGTCACCTACCGCGTCCCCGACACGTCGAACCTGGCCGCGGTGACGCTTCCCCGCAGCGTGGCCGCGCTGTTCTTCCTGCTGATGCTGGCGCTGCTCGTCGGCGTGCGCTTCTCCGTGCACCTGTTCGTCGAGGGCCGGATCCGGAGCTTCCACGTCGCCAAGGGCGCGCGCGACGTCCTGATCGTCGGTGGCGGCGACGGCGGGCGTCTGGTCGTGCGGGAGCTGGCGCGCAACCCGGAGTTGCGGATGCGGCCCGTCGGCTTCGTCGACGACGACCCTCGCAAGCGCGGCACCAAGGACGAGTACGGCTTGAAGGTGCTCGGCACGACCGCCGACGACGAACTCGCGCGCGTGCTGGACGAGGTCGAGCCCGACGAGGTCGTGATCGCGATCCCGTCGGCCCCCGGCGCGCTCCGAGCCCGCGTCGTGACGGCCTGCCGTCATCGCTCGATTCCGGTCCGCACGATGCCCACCGTGTTCGAGCTGCTGCGCGACGGCGCGGGCGAGATGCGCGTCACCCGCCAGCTGCGCGAGGTCCGGGTCGAGGACATGCTCGGCCGTGAGTCAGTGCCGATGGACCTGGACCGCGTCGGCGCCTACCTCGCCGGCCAGGTCGTGCTGGTGACGGGCGCCGGCGGCTCGATCGGGTCGGAGCTGTGCCGGCAGATCGCGCGCGTCGGACCGCAGAAGCTCGTGCTGGTCGACCACGCCGAGGACAACCTGTTCGAGATCTCACGTGAGCTCGAAGAGGAGCGGCACGTCAACGTCGCCATCCCGGTGCTGGCCGACTGCCGCGAGGCCGAACGGATGCGCGAGGTGTTTGGGGAGCACCGCCCGGCGATCGCGTTCCACGCCGCCGCCTACAAGCACGTCGGGATGATGGAGCTCAATCCGGTGGAGGCGATCCGCAACAACGCGCTCGCGACGCGCTTGGTCGCGCGCGTCGCCGGCGAGCTCAAGGTCGAGACGTTCGTGCTCGTCTCGACCGACAAGGCGGTCAAGCCCGCGACCGTGATGGGCGCCTCCAAGGCGCTCGCCGAATGGGCGGTGGAGGCTGAGGCGGCCAGGTTTCCGGATACCAGCTACTCGACGGTGCGGTTCGGCAACGTCCTCGGCTCGTCGGGCTCGGTTGTCCCGATCTTCCGCCGGCAGATCGCGGCGGGTGGTCCCGTGACCGTCACCGATCGGCGGATGACCCGGTATTTCATGACGATCCCGGAGGCCGTTCAGCTCGTGATCCGCGCCGGCTCGCTGTCGGAGGGGTCGGGCGAGGTGTTCGTCCTCGAGATGGGAGAGCCGATCTCGATCTACGAGCTCGCCGAGACGATGATCCGGCTCTCCGGGCTGGAGCCGGGGCGCGACATCGCGATCGAGATCGTCGGGCACCGGCCGGGCGAGAAGTTCCACGAGGACCTGTTCAACCCCTACGAGCGCCCGCAGCCGACGCCGGCGCAGCGGATCGTCCGCGCCGAGCGCGCCCACCTCGATCCGGCCTGGGTGCGGGAGACGTTCGACTACATCAACCTGCTGGTGCTCGAGGGTGACGCGGCGGCGCTTGCCGAGCACGTCTCCAAGGTCGACGCCAAACGGATCGCCCGCACCGAGACCAGCTCGATCGCCGGCCGTGCCGGCACCGAGACGCAGGGTCCCGGCGCCACCGGCGCCCGAACCGGCCCGTAACATCTCGTAGTCGCCCGTGACCGTTCCGTTTGCGCTCTCCGTCCACACCTTCATCAAGAACGTCGGCGCCGACGCGGGGTTCGCCTCGATCATCGGGCTCGCGTTGCTCGTGCTCCTGTACTTCGCGCAGATGCGGGAGACCTCGACGCTGCGTGACCGCCTCGAGGATGCAAGCGGCCGCGTCGGCCAGCTCGAGAACCGCCTGGCGCACCTGATCCGCGCGCAGAGCGCCGCCGCCGCCCGCCCGCCCGTCGCCCCGCGACCGTCGGTGCCGCTCCGGTCGATGGGGAGCGCCGTCGCCGCACTCCGCAACTCGCCCGCAGGCGCCGCGGCGGAGGGGGTCATGGCGCGCCCGATGGCGGCGCTGCCCGGAGCGCCCGCGGGCGTCGCGGCGCCCGCGCTCGCGTCGGCCACCAAGCTGATCCCGACCCCCGAAGTCGTCCCCGCTCCCGCTGCCGAGCCGGAGATCGGCGTCGCCGGTGTTGTGGCCCCACCGATCGACGATACCGTCGTGGCCGCGCCAGGCGAGCTCGTTGCGGCCAACGGCAACGCTCAGGTCGCGACACCGGTCGGGCCGGCGCTGGGCGGGCCGGCGCTGGGCGGGCCGGCGCTGGGCGGGCCGGCGCTGGGCGGGCCGGCGCTGGGCGGGCCGGCCCTGGGCCCCGTCACTGCGGGAGCGCAGCTGTCCGGCGAAGCCCACGCGGCCGCGCCCGACGAGTTAGCGGCGCCCGACGCGGGCGCGACGGCGGTTGCGGTCGCGCCGCCGGCGGCCGGCGACGCCGCCGTCCTGCCCGCCGAGTTCGAGCCGTTCGCGCCGCCGCCGATGCGGATCGGGCCCGGGGGCGGCGGCGGCCCGGGTGCAGGCTCGCCCCCGGGCGGGCGACGCCGGGACTACGGCCGATCCTCGCGTGCCCGGCGGATCGTGCTGCCGCTGGTTGGCCTGGCGCTCGTCGCCGCTGTCGTCATCGTTCTGCTGTCGGTCACCGGGGGCGCCACCCCGAAACCGACTACCAGCGCCGGCACGACGCAACACAAGGCGGGGGGACGCCATCGCGCGCAGCCCGCTCCGTTCAACCCCGCCGCGGTCACGGTCGCCGTGCTCAACGGCACCTCGACCGACCTTCTGGCGGCGGCGATCGCGAACGAGCTCGCGGGCCGCGGCTACACGAAGGGCACGGTCGCCAACGCCTTCCCGCAGACGCAGACGACCACGGTCGTCGGCTACCTGCCCGGCGACAAAACCGACGCCCAGCACGTCGCCAAAGCGCTCAACCTGAGCCCGACGGCGGTGCAGGCGGCCGCTCAGTCGTCGGTACAGTCGTGCGCCGCCGGGCCCACGCCGAGCGGGGCGACGACCCAGTCGACCTCGTGCCAGGCGAACGTCATCGTCACTGTCGGCTCCGATCTTGCCAGCGCCGCAAACACGTCAACGGGGTAATCACTGATGCTCGACCTACTCGAACTTCCCGAGCGCAGCGCCAAGCCGCGCGACCAGGGCCTCACCCACGTGCTCGACCGCGGACTCTCGGTCTCGGCCGTCGACGCGCTCGCCGAGGTGGCGGGCGACTACGTCGACATCGTCAAGCTCGGCTGGGGGACGGCGCTCGTGACCGGCAACCTCGAGGCCAAGCTCGCCCGCTATCGCGCCCACGGGATCCCGGTCGTACTCGGCGGCACGCTGATGGAGATCGCGATCGCCCAGGAACGCCTCGACCCAGTGCTCTCGTGGATCAGCCGACTCGGGCTCGAGCACGTCGAGATCTCCGACGGCACGATCACGATGCACCACGACGAGAAGCTCGAACTGATCGAGCGGCTGACGCATGACTTCACGGTGATGTCCGAGGTCGGCTCCAAGGACGACACGAAGATCATGGCGCCCTACCGCTGGGTCGAGCTGATCCAGCGCGAGCTCGAGGCCGGCGCGTGGAGGGTGATCGCCGAGGCCCGGGAGAGCGGTACCTCTGGCATCTACCGCCACGACGGCGAGGTGCGGATGGGCCTGATCGACGAGATCGTCCATGCAGTCCCGCCCGGCAGCCTGCTGTTCGAGGCGCCTCGTAAGGACCAGCAGGTGTGGTTCATCCGCCGGCTCGGATCCGACGTCAACCTCGGCAACATCGTGCCGGACGACGTGCTCTCGCTCGAGACGATGCGGCTCGGCCTGCGGTCCGACACCGCGCTCGGCGCGATCGGTGGAGTCGCCGAGGGCGAAGGCGTGCGCGCGGAGTGACTCACCCCGTGCATGCCTGAGGAGGCGAGCGGCGGCGCCAACCGTCAGGTCGCCGGCAGCGGTCTGAGCGGGCTGGTGCTCGCCCGCCACGGCCAGACCGACGACAACCTCGAGCCGATCCGCGCCCAGGGGTTCAGCGACACGCCGCTGAACGAGACCGGTCGCCGCCAGGCGCACGAGCTCGCGGAGCGCGTCGCGCGGATGCCGATCGTGTCGCTGTGGGCGTCCGATCTGAGCCGAGCCGCGGAGACGGCGGCGATCGTCGGCGCCCGGATCGGCCTCGAGCCCAGGCCCGACGCCCGCCTGCGCGAGGGCGACCGCGGCGACTGGGAGGGGCGGCTGTTCCTCGACATCCGGCGCGATGACCCGGACGGCTACGCCGCCTGGATGCGCGCCGGCGCGAGCTTCCGCTTCCCAGGGGGCGAGTCCCTTCAGGAGCAGTCGGATCGCGTCTGGGCGTGCCTCCAGGAGATCCACGCCACGGGCGAGCTACCGGCGCTCGTGGTCTGCCATCGCGGCTCGATCCGGGTCGTCCTCTGCCGTTTCGAGGCCCGCGGCCTCGACGCCTTCCACGAGTACGACGTGCCCAACACCGGGCTGGTCGAGCTGTGACGACGCCGCCCACGCCCGCGATCGACGCCGGCGCGGCGCCGATCGGGCGGCTGCCGGTCGTCGTCCTTGCGACGCTCGCGGCCGCCACCGTCGGCGCCTTCTTCCTGACCCAGCACCTGAAGTCCCAGAACCCGTTCATCAACGGCGATTACCGCGCCGATCCGCCGGCGATCAACCCGGTCGCCGGCCGGGTCTGCCGCGATCTCGCCCGCACGCGCGTCAGCTTCAAATCCACGCGTGTCGGCTTCTACCTGCAGACGAACGCCCAGGTGGTCGACGTGTTCGTGGTCGACTCGAAGGGTCAGCAGGTCGCGACGGCGAGGGGTTCGGGGCGGTACGCGCGACCCGGGCCCAAGCACTACGTGTTCTACAGCTGGGACGGCGGCCTCTCGACCGGCCGGGTCGTCCCCGATGGCACCTATCACTTCCTCGTATCGCTGCCCGCCGAGGACCGGACCTTTCAGATCCCCACGCCGATCCAGGTGATCACACGCCCACCGCAACCACAGGTGACGAGCGTCACCCAGAACGGCGCTCGAGCGAAGGTCCCGGTGATCTCGCCTCTGGCAGGCCAGGGCGTGACGATCCACTACCAACCCGACCGCCTTTGGCGGGACGCGCGCATTCAGATCATCCGCACCGGTCTGCCCGGAGGCCACGCCAAGGTCGTCTACTCCTTCGGCGCAGACCAGGCCATCAACCGCACGGGCTGGAACGGGAGGATCAACGGCGTGCCCGCGCCCGCCGGCACGTACATCATCGGGATGCGTGTCACCGACCAGGCGTGCAACGTCGGCACCTTCCCGGTCGTCGTGCCGCCGCCCCCCGGCGAGACCCCGCACGCCGGCGTCACCGTCCGCTACCTCGCCGCGGAACCGCCGCAGACGCCCGTGCCGGCGGGGACGCACGCGGACGTGTTCGTCGACTCCCGCACGAAGGCGTACACATGGCGGCTGCGTAACGGCGGGTCGACCCGGGTGCTCGCGCACGGAAACGTCTCGGCCGCGGAGGTTGCTGCCGCCGGCGGGGTGCTCCTCAAGAGCGTGAGGCTCCCCGGCCCCGGGCCCGGGCTCTACGAGCTCTCGCTCGCCTCGGGGATCCACCGCACCGCCGTGCCGCTGGTCGCCTCCGCCGTCGGGCGCCGGGCCGCCGCCAAGGTGCTCGTCGTCCTCCCGGCGCTCACCTGGCAGGGCGAGAACCCGGTCGACGACACCGGCGACGGACTGCCCACCACGCTCGCGGCCGGCGAGCAGATCGACGTCGACCGCCCGTTCACCGACGGCCTGCCGCCCGGCCTGCCCGGCGAGATCGCCCTGCTGCGCTACCTCGCCTCCCAGCACGACTCATACCAGCTGACGACCGACATCGCGCTTGCACTCGGCATCGGTCCCTCGCTCAGTGCCCGCAGCGGCGTGATCCTCGACGGCAGCCTTGCATGGCTGCCGTCGAGCCTCGGCGTGGTTCTACGCACGTTTGTCGAGAGCGGCGGCCGGGTTGTCGCGATCGGCACGGACTCGATGCAGGCGACCGCGCCGCTGCGCCTCGGGTCCGCCTCGACGGGGCCGACCGCCGGGCCGCCGGAGCCGGACCGTCTCGGAGTCGACCCGTTCGGCGCACGCCACGGGTCGCTCGTGCCTCACACCGGCGAGCTGATCACGGTGCTCGACGACCAGCTCGGGATCTTCGGCAGCCTGCCCGCGGTCAGCGGGTTCAGCTCCTACCAGCCGATCTACCCGCCGTCGAAGGCGGCGACGTCGGAGGCGGGGATCGCCGAGGGCATCCCGGCGATCGCCGGCTTCCGCCTGGGACACGGATCGGTCGTGGAGGTCGGGCTGCCCGGTTTCGGCTCGAGCCTCGCGGGCAACGTGGACGCCCAGGAGCTCGTCTCGAACCTCTGGCGCCAGCTCTCCGGATAGCGTCAGTTAGCCGTGGCCGGCTATCTGAAACGCCTCGTCTCCTCGCTCGGCGCCTACCAGCTCGCCGACCTCGTCTCGAAGCTGATGGGCGTCCTGCTGCTGCCCGTCTACACGAGCTACATCGAGCCGGCCGGCTACGGGATCGTCGAGACGCTCGCGACGGCGGTGATCCTCGTCAGCATCGTCGTGCGCTTCGGGATGATCGAGGCGTTCCTGCGCTTCTACTTCGCCGACGTCGATCCCGCGCGCCGGGCGGCGCTGCGGCGCCGCGCGGTGCTGTTCCTCGCGGCAACGAGCACGCTGGCGGCGATCGTGCTGATCGTCCCCGCGCGCCCGCTGTCGCGACTGGTGCTGGGGCACCCATACCAGACGGACTACCGGATCGCCGTGGTTGGTCTGTGGGGGTTCACGAACCTCGAGCTCGCCTACGCGCTGCTGCGCGTCGACGAGCGCCTGCGGGCGTACGCCACCGCGTCGCTCACCAATGTGGGGCTCACGATCGCGACCTCGCTCGTGCTCGTCGTCGGGGTCGGCCTGCACGCCGAGGGCCTCATCATCGGCAACTACGGCGCCACCGTCGTTGTGCTGCTGGCGCTGTGGTGGACGCAGCGTGACCACCTGCGGCCCCAGCTGCGGGGCGGTGCTCGCGTCCCCGAGTCATTCCGCATCCTGCTCCACTTCGGCCTGCCGACCGTCCCTGCGGAGGCGTCCGTGTACGCCCTCAGCGTCGTTGACCGGCAGTTCCTCGTGCACGAGCGCGGCCTCGCCGCCGCCGGCCTGTACTCGATCGCGGTCAAGTTCGCCGGCGCGGTCGCGTTCATCGTGCGCGCGTTCCAGTATGCATGGCCGCCGCTCGCCTACTCGATCACCGACGACCGCGAGGCCGGCCGCCTGTACGGTCTCGTCACGACCTACTACCTCGCGCTCAGCGGCTGGGCCGTCGCCGGCCTGACGCTCGAGTCCCGGTGGATCCTGCGGCTGCTGGCCAAGCCCGCTTACTTCGACGCCTACCGAGCCGTCCCGTGGCTGTCGCTCGGCTGGGCGCTCTACGGGCTGTGGGTCGTGTTCCTTGTGATCGCGGGTCGCGTCAAGATGACGGAGCGCAACTTCCCGGCGGCGCTCGCCGGCCTGGCGGTGAACGTGGTGCTGATCGCCGTGCTCGTCCCGCGCTACGGGATCGCGGGCGCCGGCGTGGCGCTGTGCGGCGCCTACTTCGGCATGCTCGGTGTCATGTACCTATTGCTCCGCGGGGCCTTCGCCGTGCAGTTCGAGTGGCGGCGGCTGGCGCAGCTGGCGATCGTCGCGGGCGGCCTCGCGGTCGGTGGCGAGGAGCTCCTGCCGACAGCCGGCCTCGGCGGCTTCCTGACGCGCGCGCTCGTGTTCGCCGCGATCCCGCCGGTGCTGCTGGCGACCGGCTTCGCCCACCGCCAAGAGCTCGTCCACGCGCGCTCGCTGCTCGCGCGGATCCGGACCCCGCGATCGGCGCCGCCGTGAGCCGTCCGCCCGTGAGCGTGGTTGTGCCGTTCGCCGGCGACGCGGCGCAGGCGCTGATTGCGCTCGCGCTGCTGCGCTCGCTGCGGACCAGAACGGGCGACGAGCTGATCATCGCCGACAACTGCGGCCAGGTGGCGCCCGGCACCGAGGACGTCGCCGTCGTCCGCGCCGCCGGCGAGCGCACGCCCGCGCACGCCCGCAACGCCGGCGCCGCCCGCGCGAGCCGCGACTGGATCCTGTTCCTCGACGCCGACGTGCGGGCGCCCGCGTCGCTGCTGGACGATTATTTCACCGAGCCGCCGGGCGACGGCGTGGGCGCGCTCGTCGGTGAGATCGAGGGCGCGCCGGGCGGGCCCACGCTCGCGGCCCGGTACGGCGCGAGCCGCAACTTCCTCAGCCAGCGTGCGCACATGAACCATCCGTTCCGGCCGCGGGCGGCGGCCGCCAATCTGATGGTCCGGCGCGCCGCGTTCGAGGCGGCCGGCGGCTTCATCGAGGGCGTGCGGGCCGCCGAGGACACCGACTTCAGCTGGCGGCTGCAGGATCTCGGCTGGACGCTGGAGCTGCGCCCGCAGGCGGTCGTCGCGCACGAGTACCGCGCCTCATTGCGCGAGCTGCGACGCCAGTGGCGCGCATACGCCGCCGGGCGCGCGTGGTTGGCCAGTCGCTATCCGGGCTTTCGACCGGAGCCGGCGCTCGAGCGCGCGCTGCGTCGGCTTGCGCGCCGGGCGCCGGAGGCGGGGCCCGGCTCAGCACTCGCCAGACGCTCTGGCTCGCGCCTCGAGCGCGTCGAGTTCCTCGCGATCGACGCGGTCCTCGCGGTCGACGAGATGATCGGGCTGCGGCTTTCGAACAGCGCGGGCGGCGAGCGATGAGCCACGGCGCGACCGCGATCAGGGTCGATCTCGTCGACCCGTCGGCGTTCACCGCGCCCTACGACCACGCCCTGGCGGCGGCGCTCGCGCGTGCGGGGGCGCAGGTCCGCCTGATCACAAGCCGGTTCGCCTACGGCTCGCCCGCGGCGCCGGACGGCTACGAGCGGCGCGAGGAGTTCTACCGGCGCGTCCGCGGCGCCCCCGGGTCGCGGACGCGCGCGGCGTGCAAGGCGGTCGCGCATGCGCCGAACATGATGCGTCTGCGCCACATCGTCCACCAGGCCGACGTCGTCCATTTCCAGTGGCTCGCGATCCCGGCGATCGACCGGCAGCTGCTGCCGATGCGCCCGCTCGTCCTGACGGCTCACGACCTGCTCCCGCGCGAAC
>Ga0302235_10000793_pt1 | contig 24392 bp, 28 predicted proteins | sample II_Palsa_N3_3_FD_193577 | JGI IMG/M metagenome (GOLD analysis project Ga0302235, IMG submission 193577) | Peat permafrost microbial communities from Stordalen Mire near Abisko, Sweden - II_Palsa_N3_3 | ecosystem: Environmental > Terrestrial > Soil > Palsa > Peat permafrost | place: Sweden...
AGCGACACCAGGGATTCACGGATTTCCCTGGCCACTTCCAGGCGCCGCGAGCGCCGCTCGTACCGATGCCGCAGCGCGGCGGACGGAGACTGAAATACCATGACCAACCTTGCGCAGAAGGGAACAGCGGCTGGACTAACCCCGCATGCGTCGCAAGCCGTTAAGGCAAAGAGGACCGGGCCGGCCGGGATGCCGCCGTCTCAGCCGGCGCGCCCAGGCGAGCTGCGGGAAGGATAACGGGACTATCAGGATCGGCCATCGTCGCCCCACCTCCTTGCGCTCACGCGCCTCCGCGCTTCCGCGCTTCCGCGCTTCCGCGCATCGTGTCGCCGTTGGCAACCAGGGCCGCGATGAGCCTATCCTGCCACGTCAGCTAGCGTCCCTGCCCGAGACGGGCAGCTCAAACCGTGACGATGTCCTAATGGATCACCAGAATTCTCACTTGTGCCGACGTGCTCGTCCCTATGCTCCGGTCATGGTTCCCGGCCGTCACAGTCACAGGAGCACGCGCTGGCCACTGCTTCGGCTCGGGCTTGGCGGCGGGGGTGCCGTAGCGGCCGTGATCGTTGTGGCGATCGGCATCGGCCAGGTGACGGGAGGCCGTGCCTGCGCGTCGGCGGTATCGGCGGTATCGGGGGCCGGGGCGGTGGCGGGTACCGCCACGCACTACGTGCTCTCCGGCACCGGCAACTGCTCCTACCCGTCCCCGCCGGCGGACGGGCTGTACGTGGCGCTGTCGCCTTCGGAATACAACGGCGCCGCCGCGTGCGGCGGCTACGACGAGGTCAGCGGCCCGGACGGCTCGGTCCGCGCCGAGGTGATCGACCAGTGCCCGCCCTGCGCGGCCGGGCACATCGACCTGAGCGAGGCGGCGTTCTCCCGGATCGCGCCGCTGTCCGCGGGGCTCGTCTCGGTCACCTACTCGGCCGTCGCCGACCCGCCGCTCTCGGCACCGGTATCGCTGCGAGTCAAGGAGGGGTCGTCGCCGTACTGGCTGGCCCTGCTGGCGATGAACACCGGGAACCCGCTCGCTTTGGTCCAGGTGGAAACCGCGTCGGGCAGCTGGCGTGATCTTGTGCGCGCCGATTACAACTACTGGCTCGCATCATCGGGCGCGGGGCCCGGCCCATTCACGGTCAGGCTGACGGACACGGTCGGCCACCAGATCACGGTGCACGACGTCACGCTGGACCCGGGCGTCATCCAGGACTCCGGGACCTTGATGTACGGTGCGGGCACCGTGACACCGGCCGCGCCAGTCACGATGGCGGGCGTCCCCGCGAGCAGTGCGCCCGCCCGGCGCCAGCGCGTATCAGCGCCTGCGGCTGCGCGTTCAGCGACGGCGCGCCCGGCGGCACCGCGGGTCCCTGCCCAGGTAACCGCGCCGCAGGCGCATGCCCAGCGCAGCCCCTCCGCCGCCCCGAGCTGTTAACGGCCCTGCCGATTCGTCCAACACGTGAGCCTCGACACCTGACCTCAGCCCTCGCGGGTCACACCGTTCCAGCGTCACGCAGCACAGCCACCTCCGCGGCGGCGAAGCCGAGCTCGGCCAGGATCTCGTCGGTGTGCTCGCCCACCGCGGGGATATCGCCAAGTACGGGAACCGCGCCGCCGATACTGACCGGCGGAGGCAGCGCGCGCAGTGGCCCGGCGGGGGAGTCCACCTCGGCCCAGCGGTGCTCAAGCTGCGGATGCTCCAGCAGGTCGCCGACGGTGTTGAGCTTGCCGTTCGCGATCTGGGCGGCGTCGAGCCTGGTGAGCACCTGATCCGCCGAGTACCGGCTCAGCGCGTCCTCGATCTCGGCGTGCAGTTCGGTCCGCGCGACGACCCGGGCCGTATTGGTCACGAACCGCGGGTCGTCGGCGAGGGCGGGACGTCCGAGCACCTGGTCGCAGAGCCTGCGCCACTCGCGGTCGTTCTGCACCCCCAGCTGCACCGAGCCGCCCCCGCCGGTGCGGAAGGCGCCGTAGGGTGCGATGGTGGCGTGGCTGGTGCCGGTCCGGGCCGGGGGAGTGCCGGTGTACATCGCGTAGTACATCGGCTGGGACATCCACTCGGTCAGCGCCTCGAACAGCGACACCTGCAGCGCGGCGCCGGCCCCGGTGCGCTCCCGCGCGTACAGCGCCGCCAGGATCGAGCTGAACGCGTACATGCCGCCGGCGATATCGGCGATCGAGATGCCGGCCTTCGCCGGAGCGTCCGGGGTGCCGGTGACCGACAGCACGCCGGTCTCGCACTGGATCAGCAGATCGTAGGCCCGCCGGTGGCCCATCGGCCCGTCCGCCGCGTAGCCGGAGACGTCGCACACGATCAGCCGCTCGTCGCGAGCTCGCAGGGGCGCCGCCGACAGGCCCATCCGCGCGGACGCGCCCGGGGTCAGGTTCTGCACGAACACGTCGGCCCGCTCGATAAGACGGGTCAGGACAGACCGGCCCGCGCTGGCCTTCAGGTCCAGGCTCAGCGACTGCTTGCCGCGGTTGAGCCAGACAAAGTAGCTAGCCAGGCCCTTGACCGATGTGTCGTAGCTCCGGGCGAAGTCGCCGGCTCCCGGCCGCTCGACCTTGATGACCCGCGCTCCGAGGTCGGCGAGCTGGCGGGTGGCGAACGGCGCGGCGACCGCCTGCTCGACCGAGACCACCGTGATCCCGGCCAGCGGGAGAGACCCGGCGCCCCCTTCCGAAGCTGGCACCGGATCAGCCGAGCACGAAGGGGTCGCGGGTACCTCCGGTCGTCTCGATCCACACCGCCTTGTCCCGAAGGTACTCGTGCAGCCCCTCACTGCCGTTTTCACGGCCGAACCCCGACGCCTTGACCCCGCCGAACGGCATGGCGAAGTTCAGCGTCCGGTAAGCATTGACCCACACCGTGCCCACCCGCAGCTTCTTGGTCATGCGGAACGCGCGCTGGATATCCCTCGTCCACAGGCCGGCCGCCAGCCCGTAGCGCGAGTCGTTGGCCAGCGCTATCGCCTGCTCCTCGTCTTTGAACCGAAGCATGCTCAGCACCGGGCCGAAGATCTCCTCCTGGCAGACCGGCGAGTCGTTGGTGACGTCCGCGATGATCGTGGGGGCGAAGAACAGCCCGCCCATGTCCAGGTCGTCGCCGCCGGTGACGATCCGGGCGCCGGAGTCCCTGGCTTCCTGAACGAACTTCTGGATCTTCTGCAGCTGGCCGGGGAAGCAGATCGGGCCCATCTCGGTTTCCGGCCGCTGCGGGTCGCCCATCACGATCCGGGCGGCGCGGTCGGCGACGCGCTCGAGGATCTCGTCGTAGACGTCCTCGTGGACCAGGCCGCGGGAGCCGGCGATGCAGGTCTGTCCGGCCGCGGCGAAGATCCCGGCCACCAGGCCGTTCGCCGCCGCGGCCAGGTCCGCGTCGGGGAACACGATGTTCGCGGACTTGCCGCCGAGCTCCAGGGTGGCCGGGGCGAGGTGCCCCGCGGCCGCCTTGGCCACCGCGGCGCCGGTGGCCTCCGAGCCGGTGAACGAGACGTGGTCGACGCCCGGGTGACTGACCAGCCACTCACCCACCTGCCGGGAGGCCCCGCTGACGGTGTTGAAGACACCGGGCGGGAAGCCTGCCTTCTCGAAAAGCTCGGCCAGCAGCAGGATCGACACCGGAGCCTGCTCCGAAGGCTTGGCGATCATCGTGCATCCGGCGGCCAGCGCCGGGGCGAGCTTGAAGGTGAGCAGCAGCAGCGGCGAGTTCCACGGCAGGATCGAGGCGACGACGCCGACCGGCTCTCGTGATACGTACCCGAAGAAATCGCCTCGGCCGGTATCCACGACCCGGCCGTCGATCTTGTCGGCGAGGCCGGCGTAGTAGTCGTACCAGGCCGGCAGGCCGCGAACCTGGCCGCCCATCTCGCGCAGCAGCTTGCCATTGTCCCGCGTCTCGGCGATCGCGAGATCGTCGGCGGACTCGGCGATCAGCTCGCCCAGCCTGCGCAGCAGCCGCCCGCGCGCGGTGCCGGTCAGGGCGCCCCACTCACCCTCGAACGCGGCGCGCGCGGCCGCGACCGCGTCCTCGACGTCGGCCTTGGTCGCCTCGGGCGCCGCGGCCCACGGCTCACCGGTGTAAGGATCGATCGATTCGAAAGTAGCGCTACCCAGGCGCCGTTCGGCCCCGATCTGCATGCTCAGCTGTCGCATCACACAAGCTCCCTGCTCGTCGCTCGGCCCTTAAGCTCAGTCTTGCTCAGGCCGCTGCCTGGCCGCTAGCTGCTCACTGCCGCGAGCCAGCAGCGTCACGTCGGCAGCGACGAGGATGAATCGTGCCCCGGTCGCTGAGCGGAACCGGCATGTCACCGCTCCGAGCAAGCCCGCCCCAAGGAATTACGGCGACCACGTGCCGAATAAACGGAAGATTTTTCCTGGAGACACGGAAAATAAATATCGGAATCGCGGAACATTTTCTCAAGCCGCGCCGCGGGTTCGTGGTCGCCCCGCTGTCCGCTTCTGACGTCCGGGACCTGTTCACCACCCAGGCCCTGCTGGAGGCTTCGCCAACTGACATAGTGCCGCGCTCAGGCGGCCACCCGCTCCCAGATTGCGGCCAGGCCCTGGCCGCCGCCGATGCACATCGTCTCCAGCCCGTAGCGGGCCTGCCGCCGCTGCATCTCCCGGGCGAGCGTGGTCAAGATGCGGGTGCCGGTGGCGCCGACCGGATGCCCAAGCGAGATCCCCGAGCCGTGCACGTTGAGGCGCTCGAAGTCGGCCTGGCCGAACCCGAACTCCCGGGTGCACGCCAGTACCTGGGCCGCGAAGGCCTCGTTGAGCTCGATCAGGTCCATGTCGGACAGCTTCAGCCCGGCGCGCTCCAGCGCGGCCCGGCTCGCGGGGACGGGACCGATGCCCATGGTCTTGGGCGGCACGCCCGCCACCGCCCAGGACACCAGCCGGACCAGCGGCCGCAGCCCGAGGGCCTCGGCCCGTTCGGGGTGGGTCACGATGCACATGGCGGCCGCGTCGTTCTGGCCGCTAGCGTTGCCCGCGGTCACGGTGGCCTCGGGGTCGCCTCTGCCCAGCACCGGCCGCAGGGCGGCCAGCGCCTCGAGCGAGGCGTCGGCCCGCGGGTGCTCGTCGGTGTCGACGACTTCCTCGCCGTTCCGGCTCCGGATCGTGACCGGGACGATCTCCTCGGCGAAGACCCCGGACCGCTGCGCGGCCACCGCCCGCTGGTGCGAGACCAGGGCGAGCTGGTCCTGCTCGGCCCGGGAGATGCCGTACTCGCGGCGTAGGTTCTCGGCCGTCTCCAGCATGCCGCCCGGCACCGGGTAGTCCCGCCCGCCCGCGGTGACCCGGCCCCGGGCCAGCCCGTCGTGCAGGGTCACGCCCGGGCCCTTGACTCCCCAGCGCATCTCGGTGGAGTAGAACGGGACGTTGCTCATGCTCTCCGCGCCGCCCGCGACCACCAGCTCCTGCCCGCCGCTGCCCACCTGCAGGCCGGCTATGAGCACCGACTGCAGCCCGGAGCCGCAGCGCCGGTCGACCTGCATGCCGGGCACCGTCACCGGCAGGCCCGCGTTGAGCGCGACCACCCGGCCGATCGCGGGTGCCTCGCTGTTCGGGTAGCAGTGCCCGAGCACCACGTCGTCGACGGCGGCCGGGTCGAGCCCGGTCCGCTCCAGCAGGCCGCGCAGCGCCATCTCGCCGAGTTCCGCGGCGGTGAGCGCCTTCAGGGTGCCGCCGTACCGGCCGATCGGGGTCCGGACCGGTTCGCAGATCACGATCTCGCGCATGGTTTGTACCCTTTCACACGGATCCGCTAGGCCGGCGAGCCGGGCCTCGCCGACCGCTGCTGCCGGCGTCGGACTGCAGGCGTGAGCACTCCCAGTCGCCTGAGTCCCGCCGCCTTGCAGATACTTAATATATAATGTTAACTAGCCATCAACGAAGACGGGTGCGGAAAAGAGGGACGCCATGGGTCGGTACGAACGGTTCCGGCATCTGCGAGTCGACAAGCCCGACGAGGCGGGGGTCATCGAGCTGGTACTCGATGCCCCGAGGCTGAACGCGGTCAGCGAGGGGGCACACGCCGACCTGGCCGAGGTGTGGCGCGAGTTCGACGCCGATCCCGAGGTGCGGGCCGTGCTGCTCCGGGGCGAGGGCCGGGGTTTCTCCGCGGGCGGCTCGTTCGAGCTGGTTGAGCGGATGAGCGCCGACTACCAGGTCCGGTCGCGCGTCATGCGGGAGGCTCGGGATCTGGTCTACAACGTGCTCGACTGCTCCAAGCCGATCGTCTCGGCTATCCACGGCCCGGCTGTGGGGGCGGGGCTGGTGGCCGGGATCCTGGCCGATGTCTCCGTGGTCACCAAGACCGCGAAGATCATTGACGGGCATACCAGGCTGGGGGTCGCCGCGGGTGATCACGCGGCGATCTGCTGGCCGCTGCTGTGCGGCATGGCCAAGGCGAAGTACTACCTGATGACCTGCCGCCCGCTCAGCGGCGAGGAAGCCGAGCGGATCGGCCTGGTGTCGCTGTGCGTGGACCAGGACTCCGATTTGCTGCCTACGGCGCGAGAGGTGGCCCACGAGCTCGCTATCGGCGCCCCGACGGCGATCCGCTGGACCAAGCAGTCGCTGAACAACTGGTACCGGCATGTGGCCGGGTCGATCTTCGACGCGTCGCTGGCCCTGGAGTTTTACGGGTTCGGCGGATCCGAGGTCCAGGAGGGCCTGGCCTCCCACCGCGAGCATCGCCCGCCGCGTTTTGAGATTCCGAGCAAGGAGGAACACTTGTGAAGCCCTATCGATCGATGCTCTTCGTCCCCGGGCACAAGTCCAGCTGGGCGGAGAAGGCGGTGGCCGCGGGGGCCGACGCCATGATCCTTGACCTGGAGGACTCGGTCCCGGCCGCGGACAAGGCTGACGCCCGTAAGACCGTCCGGGAGACGATCGGGCGGCTGCGTGAGCAGGGCCCGCGGACCGACGTCTGGGTCCGGCCGAACAGCTACGACAGCGGCCTATTCGGCGCCGACGCCGAAGAGGTCATCGTCCCGGGGCTGGCCGGCCTGTTCCTGCCCAAGGTGTTCACCGCCGAGGAGGTCGTCCGGATCGACGCGGTGGTCTCGCACATCGAGGCGCGTGAGGCACTCCCGCCGGGGTCGGTCGGGCTGATCATAAGCTTCGAGACGGCGGTCTCGGTCGCGCACTGCGAAGAGATCGCGTGCGCGAGCCCCCGCGTGTCGAGTCTGCTCGGCGCGACAGGCCCGAACGCGACGTCAGCCGCGAGCTGGGCTTCGAGTTCACGCTTGAGGGGCTGGAGACCCTTTACCAGCGCAGCCGGATCGTCGTGGCCGCCCGCGCGGCGGCCTTGCACCACCCGGTCACCGGGGTGTGGCAGGACCTCAAGGACCTGAACGGGTTCCGGCGCTTCACGCTGGATGCCCGCAAGCTCGGCTACCGGGGCATGGTCTGCATCCATCCCTCTCACGTGGCCATCTCCAACGAGGTGTTCACCCCGTCAGCCGAGACGATCGACTCCTGCCGCCGCATGATCGCGGCGTTCCGCGAAGCGGAGGCCCAGGGTCACGCGGCGGTCGACTTCGAGGGCCAGCACATCGACTACGCGCACGTGAAGACGGCCGAAGGCGTCCTCGAGCTCGCCGCGGCCATCGGCCTGTAACGCACGCTCGTCGAGCTCAGCTCGCGTCCGCTGTGCGTCGATTTCGGCTTCCCGGCCAACGCGCCGAATGGGTGAAGCTGCACAGCATGGTGTGAAAAGTGTACACTTTTAAGTCATGGACGAGTCTTACAGCCTCACGTCAGCCCGGAATCACCTGGGTGAACTAGTCTCCCGGGCCCGGTATTCGCATCGTCCGGTGGCGATCACCGAGCACGGCAAGCCCTCGGTCGCCATCATCAACATCGACGACCTCGCCGACCTGGAAGACCGGGCCGCCCTGGCCGCCCATTACGCGGCCCGGCTGGCGGGACGCGGCGGCGTCCCGCTGGCTGGCCTGGATGCTGCGCTGGACCAGGTGGACGCTGACGGCGCTCGATGAGCCTTACCGTCGTCGTGCAGGAGACCGCGCTGCGGGCGCTGGCCCGGATCCGCGCCGAGGACAAGGAGGCCTTTGCCTCGATCAGGCGGGCGCTGGCGGTGCTGGCGGATCAACCGCATCCTGACGAGGCGGTGGCGTGGGGAGGCAGCGGGATCTATCGCCTGCGCTTGCCCGGCATCCGGATCCTGTACGAGGTGGACGAGCACGCGGCGACCGTCTACGTCATCAACGTTGCCGTCACGATGTGACACAACTGCACGACCTCGGCGCAGGTGGCCCCCGACCGGAGATGGGACAGGGGGACGCGCGACGCGCCCGCGTGAGCGTATCCGCGCGGCGCCTGGCCCGCACCGAAACACACCGGCACCCCAGACACGGTAGCGGCAAATTAAAACTTAATATATTATCCTCAATATGAACGCGGAGAGCTCCGGCGAGACACCCACGACAAGGAAACGCCCGTGATCCGGCTGCACCACGATGACCCGACGGCGGACTGGACAGTCCCCGGTGTCTATGAGGTAGACACTGGCCTGTACCGGATTCCGCTGCCGTTGCCTCATGACCATCTGAAGGCCGTCAACGTCTACGCCGTGCGTGACGGCGACGGCCTGGTGCTGGTGGACTCGGGCTGGGCGCTGACGCAAGCGCGGGACCTGCTCGAGCAAGCGGTGAAGACACTGGACTGCGCCCTCCCTGAGATCCGGCGGTTCCTGGTCACCCACGTCCACCGCGACCACTACACGATGGCGGTCGCGCTGCGCCGCGAGTTCGGCCTGCGGGTCAGCCTGGGCCGGGGGGAAGCCGGCACGCTCCGCCTCGCGCGCGGGGCGATCCCGTTCAGCGGCCTGCTGAGCCAGGTCCAGCGAGGCGGCGCGGACGACCTGGCCCGCGAGCTGAGAGTGTCGCCGGTGGAGCATGACACCAGCCTCTGGGCCGACCCCGACGACTGGCTCGACGCCCCCGGCGAGGTCCAGCTCGGCGCCACGACCTGGCAGATGTACCCGACCCCTGGCCATACCCGGGGGCACGTCGTGTTCGTGGACCCCGCCCGGGACGTGATGTTCGCCGGGGATCACGTGCTCCCGCACATCACCCCGTCGATCGGCTTCGAGCAGAATCATGCCGAACTCCCTCTGGGCGACTACCTGGACTCGCTCAGGCTGGTCCGGGGCCTGCCGGACCGCCGGCTGCTGCCCGCCCACGGCCCGGTCTCGCCGAGCGTGCACGCGCGCGTCGACGAACTGCTCGACCACCACGACACCCGGCTGCGGCGGATCGAGGAGCTGGTCGACCGGCAGGCGGGCACGGCCGCCGAGGTGGCCGGCCGGCTCCGGTGGACGCGCCGGGAACGGCGGTTCGACGAGCTTGATCTGTTCAACCGCTGCCTGGCCGTCAGCGAGACCCTGGCTCACCTCGACGTCCTGGCCGTCGCGGGCCGGCTGCGCCGGGCCGACCTCGACGGGACCTCGTACTATGCCAAAGCCTGAGGCGAGCCCGGCCGGCGCCGCGCCCGCTCTGGCCGATGCCCTCCGGGACTGGCGGCCCGGCACGGCGCAGCTGTCCCGCCGGGTCGACCCCTGGCCCGCGGCGGCGTTCGCGGACTTGATCGGGGCGGACCTGCCCCGGCTAGGCCCCGGCGATCCGCTGCCGCCGCTCTGGCACTGGTTCTACCTGCTGGACCACCCCGCCCAGGCTGACATCGGCGCGGACGGCCATCCGGTCGGCGGCCCGTTCCTGCCCCCGATCCCGGGGCGCCGCCGGATGTTCGCCGGCGGACGGCTACGGCTGGACGCCCCCATCGGGGTCGGCGCGGAGCTGTCCAGCCGGTCCGTCGTGGCGGACGTGTCGGTGAAGTCCGGCCGCAGCGGCGATCTGGCGTTCGTGACCGTGCGCCACGAACTGATGGCCGACGGCGTCCCGGTCGGCACCGAAGAACAGGACATCGTCTACCGCTCCGAGCCCGCTGGGGCCCCGCCGCGGGCGGTGCCCTGGCCCGGGACACGCGCCCCGGAGCCTGCCGTCCCGGAGCCCGCGGGGGAGTGGCGGTCAGAGCTGGCCACTGACCCGGTCCTGCTGTTCCGCTTCAGCGCGCTGACCTACAACGGGCACCGCATCCACTACGACCGGCCCTACGCGACGCAGGCCGAGGGATACCCCGACCTCGTGGTGCACGGGCCGCTGCTCGCCCTGCTCGCGCTGGAGCTGCCGCGGATCCACGCCCCTGACCAGCCGGTCCGCTCGTTCGCCTACCGGCTGGTGCGGCCGGCCTTCCTGCCCGCCCGCCTGATCGCCATCGGCCGCCCGGCTAAAACGTCGGCCGAGATCATCGTCGGGGCGCAGGGCGCGGAGCCCTCACTGACCGCTACCGCAACCTTGGAAAGGAAGGCCCACCCATCATGCTGAGCACCGAGGAACAGGCGGTCGTCGAGACTGTGGCGGACTGGGTCGACCGTGAGGTCCGGCCTGTGGTCCGGGACATGGAGCACGCCAACACCTACCCGGAAAAGCTCATCGAGCAGATGAAGGAGATGGGCATCTACGGGCTGGCCATTCCCGAGCCCTGGGGCGACGCGCCGGTGTCGATGCCCTGCTACGCGCTGGTGACCGCCGAGCTGTCCCGCGGCTGGATGAGCCTGGCCGGCGCGATGGGCGGTCACACCGTGGTCGCCAAGCTGCTGCTGGCCTTCGGCACCCGGGAACAGCAGGACCGGTACCTGCCCAAGATGGCCACCGGCGAGATCCGCGCCACGATGGCGCTCACCGAGCCCGGCGGCGGCTCGGACCTGCAGGCCATGACCACGCGCGCCCGCCGCGACGGGGATTCCTACGTCGTCAGCGGAGCCAAGACCTGGATCACCAACGCCCGCCGCTCGAAGCTGATCGCCCTGCTGTGCAAGACCAACCCGGACGCGCGGCCCCGGCACAAGGGCGTCTCGATCCTGCTCGTCGAGCACGGCCCGGGCCTGACGGTATCCAAGGACCTGCCGAAGCTGGGCTACAAGGGCGTGGAGTCCTGTGAGCTGGTGTTCGAGGACTACCGCGCGCCCGCCGACGCGGTGCTTGGCGGGGTCGAGGGACACGGCTTCGCGCAGATGATGAAGGGCCTGGAAACCGGGCGGATCCAGGTCGCCTCCCGCGCCCTGGGCGTCGCCCGGGCCGCGTTCGATGACGCGCTGGCCTACGCTCAGCAGCGCGAAAGCTTCGGCAAGGCCATCTGGAAGCACCAGTCGGTCGGCAACTACCTGGCCGACTCGGCCACCAAGATCACCGCGGCCCGGCAGCTGATCCTGCACGCCGCCGAGCGGTTCGACGCCGGGCAGCGCTGCGACATGGAGGCCGGCATGGCCAAGCTTTTCGCTTCCGAGATCGCGATGCAGGTGGCGCTGGACGCGGTCCGCGTCCACGGCGGCTACGGCTACTCCACCGAGTACGACGTCGAACGCTACTTCCGCGACGCCCCCCTGATGATCGTCGGCGAGGGCACCAACGAGATCCAGCGCAACGTCATCGCCGCCCAGCTCGTCAAGCGCGGCGGCCTGGACCGGGGCTGAACCACCCTCAGCGAAAGCGAAGGAGCCTGATGAACATCGTCGTGCTGGTCAAGCAGGTACCAGACACATATTCCGACCGACGCGCTGGCGCGTATCTTCACCGGCCGGACGGCCAGCGCGCTGGCGCAAGACGTGATGTACGAGCGGCCGGTGATCTGGTCCGAGCAGTATCACAACGTGCCCAGCCTGCCCTCCGACAGCTCCTTCCCGGGGGTCGTGACCAGCTACCAGGCTCAGTACGAGAAGCTGTGGGGCAAGTAGCCCGGCGCCATTCGGAGTGAGCCGTCAGCGGATGACGTGAAGGACGTGCCATGCCCGGTCTGAATTTCTCCTCCACCTCGGTGTCCGGCCTCCCGAGGTGGTACTCATGAGCGCACTGATGGACAAGCAGGTCACCATCGTGACCGGCGGCGCGCAGGGCATCGGCCTGGCCATCGCGGAGGCGGTGCTGGCACACGGCGGGAGCGTGCTGGTGGCCGACGCCGACGGCGACAAGGCCGCCGAGGCAGTGGCCCCGCTGACGGCGGAAGGTGCAAACATCGCCGCGGTTCAGTGCGACGTGACATCCGAACGGGACCAGGCTCGAGTGATCCAGGAATGCCTGGATCGCTTCGGCCGGGTTGACGTGCTGGTCAACAACGCCGGCGTGATCCGTGACGGCTACATCAGCAAGCTCAGCGAGGCCGACTTCGACCTGGTGCTTGATGTCAGCCTCAAGGGAGCCTGGCTGGGCAGCAGGGCCGTCGCGCCGCTGCTCCGCAGGCAGGGCAGCGGCTCGATCGTCAACATCTCCTCGCTGTCCGGCAAGGTGGGTAACCCCGGCCAGACGAACTACAGCGCGGCCAAGGCCGGCCTGATCGGGCTCACCAAGGCGCTGGCTAAGGAAATCGGCCCGTCGGGCGTGCGCGTCAACGCCGTGCAGCCGGGCCTGATCCGCACGGCCATGACGCTGGTCATGAAGCCCGAGATCTACGCAGCCAAGGAGGCCGAGGTCCCGATGGGACGAGCCGGGCTGCCCGAAGAGGTGGCCGGGGCGGTGGTCTTCCTGGCCTCACCGCTGGCGTCCTACGTCAACGGCGCGGTCATCGAAGTGACCGGCGGCCGGGGAATCTGAGCGCGCCGCCATGGTCGACGGTGTCGCGCTGCTGACCGCGAAGCTGCAGGGCCTGGGGGCGGCCGGCCTGTTCAGCGACCAGCCCACTTCTACCGCGAGTTCGTCTCGCGCCTCGGCGTGGACGTCTCGGGCCCGGTCGCCGGCCGCGCCGGAGACCGGGCCCGAGGACGTGCACCAGCTCATCGATACCTGGTGCCCCGCGCCCCTGCCCGGCCGGACCTAGGAGGAGATTTCCCGTGGCTGATCTCGATATCGCCCAGTACCTGAGGCCGGGCGATACGGTGCTGATCGGCCAGGCCGCCGCCGAGCCGCCGGCCCTGGTCGAGAAGTTCATCGCGGCGGCCCACGCCATCGGCGGGCTCACGGCGTTCTGCGGCTACACGCTCAGCGATGCCTGGGCCGGCGTCAGCCCCGGGCAGCCGAACATAAAGGCCTACGCGGCCCACGGCGCGCTGCGCAAGCTCAGCGCGAAGGGCTTGGTGGACATCGTCCCGTGCCACTACGGCAGGATCGAGGAGCTGATCACCGCCGGGCACATCCGGGTCGACGTCGTCCTGCTCCAGGTGGCCCCGGCCGACGCGGACGGTTACTACAGCCTGGGCGCCACCGTGGACTACGCGGCCGTCGCCGCCGAGCAGGCGCGGGTCGTCCTGGTCGAGGTCAACGCGAACATGCCGCCGACCTCTTCCTCGCGGGCTCTGCACCGGTCCCGCGTTGCGGCCTCGATCACCTCGTCCCGCGTGCTGGCCGACTCGCCCGCGCGGCCAGCCGCCGCGGCCGAACGCGCCGTCGCGGAAAACGTCGCGGCATTCGTCCCGTCGGGTGCGACGATCCAGCTAGGCGTGGGGGCGCTGGCCGACGCGATCGCGCGGGCGCTGCACGGCCGCCGGGACCTGCTGGTGCGATCCGGTCTGGTCGGCGACTGGCTGGTCGATCTCGACGAGGCCGGGGCCCTAGCCGACAGCCCGGGGAGCTGCGTGACCGGGATAGCGCTGGGCACGGACCGGCTCTACAAGTTCCTGGCTGACTCTGCCAAGGTGCGGATGGCCCCGGTTGACGAGCAGCTGGCGCCGGCGGCGCTGGCGCAATGCGACCCTTACGTCGCGATGAACTCAGCCATCGAGGTGGACCTGCACGGCCAGGCGAACGCCGAGGTGGTCGCGGGCCGGTACGTCGGCGCGGTCGGCGGGCAAGTGGGCTTCTTGCGGGCCGCCAGGAAGGCGCGGTCGGGGCTCGCGATCCTCGCGCTGGCGGCCACAAACTCCGATGGCAGCACGAGCCGTATCGTCCCGGCCGTTAGCGGCCCGGTGACGACAGCGCAGAGCGACGTCGACCTGGTGATCACCGAGTTCGGCGCGGCCGACCTGCGGGGCACGTCCTACCCCGAGCGGGCCGAGCGTCTCATCGCGGTCGCCGCCCCGCAGCATCGCGCCGCACTGGCGTCAGCCCGGCCGCCGTGGGGGTAGACCCGGCGAGCCACGCCTCAGTGACGGTTCGTGTATAATACTTCATATATTAAGGAGGATATAAGGCATGGCGCACGAGGTAGTCGCGATGCGCGACCGGCTGACCAGGCGGCAGCAGCTTCCGATTAGTCAGTATTTTATATTAAGTTTTTAGTGTCAAGGGAGGCCACGTTCACGGGTCGGCTCGGCGCGCGGGAACAGCCGGCCGGCGGCACTCGGGCGGCTGGCGAGCGATACCCCCGGCAGGCCGGGCGCTCGGCCCGGTCGGCGCGTCCTGGCCCGAACGGAGGCGGCCGATTTGTATCATGCTTTATATATACGACGGAAGGGTGAGTGATGGCGGACGAGGTAGTCGGGATTCGTGACCGGGTTTCCCGGCGGCAGCAGCTGCCCGAAGAGGTGGCGAGCTACGTTCGCGAGCTGATCATCTCGGGAACCGTAAAGCCGGGCGAATTCCTCCGGATGGAGCGCATCGCCGAGCAGGTGGGGGTGAGCAACACGCCGGTCCGCGAGGGCCTGCTCGCCTTGAAGGGCGAGGGCTTCGTCCAGCTCGTGCCCCGCCGCGGCTTCGTCGTCGCCCCCTTCACCCGGCAGGACGTGCGGGACCTGTTCTGGGCCCAGGCCCAGCTGGCGAAAGAGATGGCGGCCCGCGCGGCCAAGAAGATCACGCCCGAGCAGGTGGCTAGGCTCGAGGCGAACCTCGAGGAGTTCCAGGAGGCCGTGGCGGCCCGGGACAGGGAACGCATCGCCGACCTCGGCTACTCTTTCCACCGGCAGATCAACCTGGCGGCGGACTCCCACCGCTTGGCCCTGCTACTCGGCTCGGTGGTCAACCATCTGCCAAACCGCTTCTACGCCTCGATCGAGGCGCAGGTCTCGGCCACCAGCGACGAGCACCCGCTGCTGGTGGAGGCCGTGCGCAAGCACGACGTGCGCAAGGCGAGGTCGTTGATGGAGCACCACATCCTGGCCAGCGCCGATCACCTGATCGACATCCTGGAGGAGCGCGGGCTGTGGGACAACCCGGGGACGGACGCCCGGGAGTCGGCGTCCTGAATGTGCCCGCCTGAGCCCACTGCGTCCCCGGTCCTGCTCTTCCAGGTAACAGCAGAACCTGCCTCGGGGCACCGAGAACACCTACCGTGAAGTCAGGCATTGCGGACACCTAACGCAACGCCCGCGCTTGCGTCGTAAAGAGAAGATAATTCGCTTCGCCGAGGGCGACAGCATGCCGCCTCAACAACGTGGTCTCAATCGCCACGTAGGCCCTGCGTCTGATCCATCCAGAGATAAGGAACATCGCCGTGCTGGTCAAGCAGGTACCCGACACCAACTCAGAGCGCACGCTGAACACCGCGGCTGGCATCCTCGACCGTGCCGGATCCGCCGCGGTCCTCGAGGAGATCAATGAGCGGCGGTCGAGGCGGCGCTGCCAGGCCGCCCAGTAGCGCTGGCGAGAAGATCACTGATGACGGTGCCGCGCCGGGTGAGAGATTCCGCGGGCCACCGACCCTAGTGCGCCGTTTAGGTTTCACCAACGTGGACTGGGCCCCGGCTAGCGTCTATTGTGGGATCAGTTATGATCCTCGTCACACATTGGGACGGGAGTCAAAGGAGAGCCGCCGATTCGGCGAGTCTCAGGTTCTTGCGGCTGAGGAGGATACAGTGAGCGTGTACCGGGTTACCGAGCTCATCGGGACGAGTTCTCAGTCGTGGGCGGACGCCGCCGCCACCGCTGTAAACACCGCACGTAAGACGCTGAGGGACCTGCGCGTCGCCGAAGTGGTCGAGCAGGACCTGCAAGTCGCCGAGGATGGCGAGATCACCTTCCGTACCAGGCTCCGGCTCTCGTTCAAGTACGAGGACGAGGAGTAGGAGTAGGAGTCTCGCCCAGTTCGGCGCGGCCGCCAGAGCACGCAGGCCGACAGCCAGCGCGGGCCACACCGGCCGCGGCCACACCGATGAGCGGGTCGCCGTCGCTGTTAACGACCAGCGTGGGACCCTATACCGGCTACGGCTCGGTGCGGTCACCGACGCGAAGATGGCCATCATCTCGCCGGGACCCGGACCTGTGGGGTTTTGTGGGCGCGCCCGTCGGTGTCGCCGCTGTGCACGGGGGCACGGACGATGAGGGCGTCGCTCTGGCCGCCGCCACCGCACAACGCGGCGGCGTCGGTTCCGCCGCCGCAGCGTAGTTCCAGGGCGACGGTGAGGACGAGTCGGGCACCGCCATGCCGACCGGATGACCCAAGGCGATCAGTTCCAGGTCACCGACGCTCGCTGTGCCGTCGATCCTCGAACTCGCCGACTTCGGCGTTGTAGGAGACTTGTTCCAGGTGGCGCCCCAGCTCACCCAGGAGATCACGAACCGCAAGGGCTAACGAACCTAAGCCGGAGGACCCGATGGCACGTCTCGCCCAAACTGCTGGCCTGTCCGAATTCCAGAAAGAGATCCTGTCAGTGGTCCGGACTTTCGTGGACAAGGAGATCATCCCGAACGCCACGGCGCTTGAGCACGCCGACGAATTCCCCGACGCGATCGTGGCGGGAATGAAGGACATGGGCCTTTTCGGCCTGACGATCTCCGAACAGTACGGCGGCCTCGGCGAATCGCTGCTGACCTACGCCCTGGTAGTCGAGCAGATCGCCCGCGGCTGGATGTCCATCTCCGGGATCATCAATACCCACTTCATCGTGGCGTACATGATCGCTCAGCACGGGACAGAAGAGCAGAAGCAGCGGCTGCTGCCGAAGATGGCCACCGGCGAGATTCGCGGGGCGTTCTCGATGAGCGAGCCGGAGTGCGGCTCGGACGTCGCGGCCATCAAGACCCGTGCTCACCCCGACGGCGACGAGTTCGTCCTTGACGGCCAGAAGATGTGGCTGACGAACGGGGCCCGGGCCGGCGTCGTCGCGACGCTGGTGAAAGACGAGCTCGACGGCGGCTCGGCCTATAAGAACATGACCACGTTCCTGATCGAGAAGCAGCCCGGGTTCGGCGAGACCCGGCCGGGCCTGACCATCCCTGGCCAGATCGACAAGATGGGCTACAAGGGCGTCGAGACCACCGAAATGGTGCTCGACGGCGTCCGGTTGCCGGCCGACGCGGTCCTCGGCGGCCCGGCTGGTCGCGGTCGCGGTTTCTATCAGATGATGGACGGAATAGAGGTTGGCCGCGTCAACGTCGCAGCCCGCGCGTGTGGCATGTCCATCCGCGCTTTCGAGCTGGCTGTGGCCTATGCCCAGCAGCGCAGGACCTTCGGCAAGCCGATCGCCGAGCACCAGGCGATTGCCTTCAAGCTGGCGGAGATGGCCACCAAGGTCGAAGCCGCCCACCTGCTCATGGTCAACGCCGCCCGGCTGAAAGATTCAGGCGAGCGCAACGATGTCGAGGCGGGCATGGCCAAGCTGCTGGCGTCGGAGTACTGCGCGGAAGTGACTCAGGAGTCATTCCGCATCCATGGCGGGTACGGCTACTCAAAGGAGTACGAAATTGAGCGCCTGATGCGGGAGGCGCCGTTCCTGCTCATCGGCGAGGGCACATCAGAGATCCAGAAGACCATCATCAGCCGGGGCCTGCTGCGAGAGTACGGCGTCGCTCCTTGACATCCCCATCGCCTTAAAGCGTTACGGATCGTCGGCGCCGGGGTCCCTACTTGCCGAGCATGAAGTCGGCCATGAGGTCTTGCCCGGCTTCGACCATGTGTCCGCCGTTGGCGGTGTTGCCGCCGGCAGCCTGTGCGGCCTCGATGAACAGCGTCACACCGTGTCCGGCGATCACATCGCCGACAAACATGGACGGGGTGAGCAGTGCCGCATCGACCGGCAGCGGATCACCGTCCTCCATGCCCATAGGCGTTGCGTTGAACACCAGATCACAGCCGGCCGGGTCCGGCGGCCCGGCCGCCACCCGTCCCTCGCCGAGGTCTTCGAGCAGGTCGAGGAGGCCCGTGACCCGCGACTCGTCGGTATCGTGGATGACGAGTTCGCGGACGCCCGCCTCAAGCAGCGCGATGGCGATCGCGCTTCCCGCGCCTCCTGCACCTACGAGAAGTGCCCGCGCCCCCTCAATGTTGGCGCCGTGGTCCTTTTGCGCCTTCACGAAGGCGAGCCCGTCGAGCATGTCGCCGTGCCAGGTGCCGTCGGGGTTGCGCCGGATGACGCTCACGACCCCGAGCATCCTGGCTCGCGCGGAGCTAGTGGTGCAGTGCGCGAACGCGGTGTGCTTGTGCGGCATCGTAACGAGGATTCCGTCCACATTTGGCGTGGCCGCAAGACCCGCCATGACAACGTCGAGGCCTCCCGCCGATACCTGCATCGGGATGCACATGCCATTGTGGCCACGCTCGGAGAAAGTGCGGGTCAGGCGCACCGGGGACTCGGCGTATTTGACCGGGTCGCCGATGATCGGAAACAGTCGCGTTGCCCCACTGAGCTGGTTAAACATCGCGTGGCCGGGCCTACCTGGGCTGCGAGTCGGGAAGCTCCAGCGTCGCCGCGGTCAGGCTGACGTGCTGCACCGGGTCTCGGTATGCCTGGGCGGCCGCGGCGGCTTGCTCGGCGAGACCGCTGATCTCGATGACGGCGTGCTGGTCAGCGGCGGTGCGAGCGACCAGGTCAAGGTACTTGTCGTTCAGCTGCGAAACCCGCAGGGCATCCTGCCAGTCCCGGTAGGCCGTTCCGGCCGCGCTGACCTGGGCCGCGTAGCGTTCTAGCGCCGTGACCCTGGCCGAGATCGCGTCGTGCGCGAGCTGCAGGGCACGCTGGTGCGGCTGGAGGACGGCATCGGTCATCGGGCCCATGCTGTCAGCCGCGTTGAACTCGTGCTCGGTCCGCAGCTCCGTTATGTCGCGCAGAGCCACGGCAATCTCCCACTCGTGCCGGCGTAGGGTGCCTTCGGCCACGATGTCAGGCAGTCCTGCCTGCTCGGCGCCGGGATCGGGAACCGAGTCGATCGCGACCTGGGCGCGGAGCAACAGCTGGCGGCAGGCACGGTCCAAGGAGAAAGGCACGACGATCTGGTTGCGGTGACGGACCTGACGCATCGGCTCGGCCACGCCGACCGGATCCCTGGCCAGGCTGTCGCGGACCATCCGCCGGCGCTTGCCCTCGGGCAGATCCGGATTAGCCACGGGCATGATGTCCCAGGAAGGGTCGCTGTACATCAGCCCGCCCCTCCCTGAACGGGGCGATGCGGGAAGCCGGAGCACAGTCCAGGCACTCGATCCCAGAGCATCCTGTGCATGCTCAAGTTTCGCACCTTGGCCCCGGGATCGCTACGCACCCACTGGCCAGCCTGAGCAGGACTGGCGAGACTGGGTAGCATGCGCGCGCGCATCCGGATACCGCTGCGGGTCCTGCTGCCGTGCCTGGCCGTGAGCCTGGTGGCCGTCGCGGCGGTTGCTGCCGGCCTAGCCGACGTATCGGGGACCCGGGGCTACCTGACAAACCAAGCGGACAATGACCTGCTGAACTGCGCCAGAAGCATGCTGAGCCACCGCTTGGTGGTGGCGCCTGTCTCCGGTCCGGTGCCTGCCTCCTGCGATGTGGAGTTGCTGAGCGCGGGCGGGCAGTTGCTGACCCCGCTGGCCCCCGGTGCCGCTGCGGGCCCGGCTATCCCCGCCGGCGGCTCGTGGCCTGCCGCGCATGCGGGCTGGCCAGTAACCGTGCCGGGTGCCGGGACCAGCGGGAGCTGGCGTGTCCTGGTTGAGGCGGTCCGTTACGAGCCGCAGCGCATCTTGTACGTGTACGGGCCGGACGATGTGAGGTACGTGGTCAGCGGCCACTCAGGGCATGGCCCCGGCGGCATGCTGGTCGTCATGACCGGGCTGGCCGGCATCGGCCCGGTCACCACGCGGGTCGCCCTGAGCTACGCCGCGGCGGCCGGCACCGTGCTGGTGCTGCTGGCCGGCGCGGCGGTCGCCCTAACTCGCGTCATCCTGCGACCGCTGCGTCAGGCGGCCGAGGTCGCGGAAATCGCCGGACAGGCCGCGGGCGCGGACCTGTCGCGGATGATGCCAAGCCATGCCGGGCCGCCGGGAGAAGAAGAGCGGAGCCGCTGGCTGTCCGGGATGACGTGCATTCCGATCTCAGAACAGATGGAGACGAGCCGCGCGGCCGAGGCCTCGGCGCGCCGGTCGGCCGAGCAGCTGTCGAGCCGCCTGGCTGAGGTCAGTCTGGACCTGCGGACCTCGGTAAATGTCGTAGCCGGGTTCGCTGCGCGCTGCCGGCAGCGAGGCACGCCGCTGCCCGCCGACCTTGCCCGGATGATGCGGCGGGTGGCCGGTGAGGTCGCGCGGATAGAAGCGGCAATACAAAGACTCGGCCCGCAGCCAACCCAGACAGATGATTTGCCCTGGGTTCGATGCTGTACAGAGCCGGCCAAGCGCGAGAGCATGGTCGTCAGCTACCGGCTGACGAAGGAGCCTGCCTTGACCGAGACCACCGCGGGGCCGGCTGTCACCGGCTTCAATCACTTCTCGCCGACCGTGTCCGATGTGGAGGCCAGCGCTCAGTGGTACGAGCGGGTCTTCGGGATGAACCGGGTGCCGGTCACGTTTCCCCATTACGGTGCCGAGGAGGAGGGTTACGCCGTGCTCCTCATCGACCCGCGTTCCGGCATCGCGATCGGCCTGCATCACCACGAGGGCAACCCCGGCCAGCTCTTCGACGAGGTCCGGACCGGCCTGGACCACATCTCCTTTGGCGTCGCTGACCGGGCCAGCCTGGAATCATGGGCAAGCTGGCTCGACGAACTCGGCATCGAGCACTCCGGCGTGGTCGACGCCGACAAGCCGATGCCCTACTCGGTGGTCGTGTTCCGGGATCCCGACAACATCCAGCTCGAGCTCTTCTACATGGCAACGTGACCGGCAGAGGCCCGGCCTCTCTCTAGCCCGCGGCCTGCCCGTGCAGGCGGGCAAACCATGCCGTAATCGAGCGCTTATAGCCGTCCGGCATGGCCAGTTGCGGCACCTCGGCCGGGCCGAACAGGCCAGCCCGCTTGTGCTCGCTGCTGACGACCGGGGGACCGGCGCTGAGCAGGTGGCAGGCGTAGGTGACGATCACGACGTCCCGGTCCTGGCCGATGTGATACTGCCAGCAGTCCAGCAGCGGCCCGGCCGTGACCTGCCAGCCGGTCTCCTCGCTGATCTCCCGGGCCACGCAGTCGGGCGGGTCTTCCCCCAGCTCGAGTTTCCCGCCCGGCAGTTCCCACTCGCCGCGCTCGTTTTCCAGCAGCAAGACCGCCCCGTCCAGGACGACGACGCCCTTGACCGATACCGGGAACGCGCGCACCGCGGGCATGCTCGCTGTCACCTTCTGCTCACTCCCTCGGCCAGCTTCCGTCTGACGCTAGCATCCACGTCCGCGAACACTCCCTCCCTGCCTCAGAGGCACGGAACGATCCTGGTGCGTGCCCCTCGCCGGCCGACCTGCCCCGGCATCCTCGCCCTTCCCGGCCGCCCGCGGCTACCAGCCTGGCTTGCGCCAGGTGAGCTCGTAGCGCCAGTGGACCAGCCACCGGACCCGGGCTCCGGGCAGGGCCGCCGAGGCCTGGGCGCGGACCTGCCGGAGGGACAGCTGCGGGTCCTTGACCGGCATCGGGGGCTGGGCCGCGTGCCGCCGGTACATCTCCCGCCGGTAACGCCGCCCGGCGGGCAGGCACAGCAGGACGGCGCGCCGGGCGTTGCCGCCGACGACGGACACCGCCTCGGCGGGCAGGCCGCGCGGGATCTCCAGCCGGTGATGGGAGACCGCGATCAGCAGGCCCCCGGGCCGCAGCGCGGCGGCGAGCCGCGGCAGCACGGCGGCCAGGTCCATGTGGTGCAGGGCGCTGATGCTGGTGACCGCGTCGTAGGCACCGGCGGGCAGGTCCGCGGTGGCAGCATCGCCGAGCAGGCAGGTCACGTTGGCCGGCACGATCCGCCGCGCCTCGGCGATCATGGCCGGCGACACGTCCAGGGCGTCCACCCGGTCAGCCCGCTCGGCCAGCCGCGCGGCGAACCGGCCCGCGCCGCACCCCACGTCAAGCACCCGTCCGCACTGCGCGGGCAGCGCCCGCAGCAGGCGCTCGTAGTAGTAGGAGTTGTGGTCCCATGCAGCGTTGATCACGGAGGCGATCCTCGCGCATCCGGCCGCGATCGCAGGCCGGAACGGCAGTGGAATGATCATCGATCCCTCGGCCAGGAACGGTGATCGGGGAGCACATTCAGGAAGCTGACGCGAACCCCTTGCTCGTCGCATAGCCGTCTGCCCAGATCGGCGGCCCGGCTAAGCACGCCGAGCGGCTGCTGGCTGTAGACGTGGACCTTGACGCACTGACGGCGCGTACTCAGTGTCGGGATGAGCACCAGGCCGGTTCCCGGGCGATGGCCCCGGCGAGCACCCGCTCGTCCTTACGGTCGGCCCAGCGGCGGTCCTTATCGTGCGGCAGGAACCGGCCGGTCCCGGCGATCTCGATGACGTCAGTGAACAGGCCGGAGGCCACGGCTTCCGGGTGGGCAGGACCGGCGGTGGGCACGTACGGGGCAACGATCAAGGGTTGCAGCCAGTCCCACCCGATTCCTGTCGGCACCGTACTCGCAGGCGCAGCGGGGCGGTGCACCGCACCCGTTAGCGAGGGGCGAAAAACTCGGCCAGCGCAACAGCAAGTACGTCGGGTGCTTCCTCGGCCATGTGGTGGCCAGAGTCGATGCTGTGGCCGCGCACATCGTCGGCCCAGTCTCCCCAGATCACGAGCGGGTCGCCGTAGAGATCCTCGAGATCGTCTCGCTGGGACCACAGCACCAGCAGCGGCGACCGCACCCGGTTCCCGACCGCCCGGTCGGCCTCCTCATGCTGCCGGTCGACGGTAAGGCCAGCCCGGTAGTCCTCAAGCATCGCCCGGACCACGTCCGGATTTCGCGTGGCCTTCCGCCATTCGTCGTAGTTCTCGCGCCCCATTGCTCCGGGATCGCCGCGGTACCAGCTGTCAGGGTCAGCGTTGATGACCCGCTCGGGGATCTCAGGCTGAGCGAAGAAGAACCAGTGCCACCAGCGGGTGGCGAACTCGGCGGTGGTCCGGGAAAGGTGCTCGCTGATCGGGATGCCATCGAGCAGCGCAAGCCGTGATACCGCCTCGGGATGATCGAGCGCGAGCCGGAGGGCGACATAACTCCCTCGGTCATGTCCGGCCAGAGCGAACCGGCGGTGACCGAGCGCACCCATGACCGCTATCAGGTCACCCGCTGTCGCCCGCTTGGAATGCGCGGTGTGATCCACGGTCGGCGCCGGCCCGCGCGACCGGCCGTACCCGCGAAGGTCGGGGCAGATGACTGTGAAGCCGCGCTGGACGAGCCGCGGAGCGACTCGATGCCACGTGGCCGAGGTCCGCGGGTGCCCGTGGAGCAGGACAACCGGAGGGCCATCGCCGCCGTGGCGCACAAAGATCGATGCTTCCCCGACGTCGACTCGATCCGTCTTGAAGCCCTCGAACATGCTCCCAGTCTGCCAGTATTCTCCAGCGGACGGCGGCGGCCCGCGATCCGGCCTCGAAATGCATAAGCGCTGGTCAGCGGGGGGTGACTCAGGCGGAGCGAGCGGGCTGTAAAACCGTAGACCCGGCCTAGCAGGTGGGGTAGAGCCAGCTAGATCAGGGCTACTCGGCGGCTGGGTCTGGTGGCTCATCGCCGAGGAGCCAGCGCGCGCCCTGACCGAGTTCGGCGGCGGCGTCCTGCGGGTTGTAGAGAGCGCACCGGCGGAGCGAAAGGCAGCCGCAGCCGATGCAGCTGTTCAAGGTTGTGGACAGCCGCTGCAGTTCGGCGATCTTCGCATCGATTCTGGCCTGCCATGCCCGCGCGGCGCGGCTCCACTGGGCCCTGGTGGGGGCCCGGCCGGCCGGAAGCAGCGCCAGGCTTTCGCTGATCTCCCGCAGTTCCAGGCCGAGTTGGCGGCCGGCCCTGATGAAGGCCACCCGGCGCAGCGCGTGTCGCGGGTAGCGGCGCTGGTTGCCGGCGGTCCTGGTGGCGGTGATCAGACCCAGGCCCTCGTAGAACCGCAGCGCCGAGGGGGCGACGCCGCTGCGCGCGGAAAGTTCGGAGATGGTCAGGAAGCTGGGCCGGGCCGGCGAAGATGCCACGGCCGCCAGCATAGGGGTAGCGGCTTGACTTGAAGTGCACTTTAAGTTGCAAGCTTCTCAGCATGAGGGATGAACTTGAGAGCGGCTGTCTTTCGCTGATCTGCCGGGCCTGATGGAGGAGATGAGCGGCGATGA
>Ga0302235_10000796_pt1 | contig 24362 bp, 21 predicted proteins | sample II_Palsa_N3_3_FD_193577 | JGI IMG/M metagenome (GOLD analysis project Ga0302235, IMG submission 193577) | Peat permafrost microbial communities from Stordalen Mire near Abisko, Sweden - II_Palsa_N3_3 | ecosystem: Environmental > Terrestrial > Soil > Palsa > Peat permafrost | place: Sweden...
CAACCCTCTCGTCGCTCACCTCGGTGGCGACCGGGACCCTGACCTCGGTGTCCGGGCTGGGCAGCCAGGCCGACTCCACCACCACGCCCGCCTCGGCCGTGTACGTGTTCCGCTCATCGGGCGCTTTCAGCGTCGTCGACGGAAGCGATCTGCTGCACGTGAGCCAGGTCGAGGCGGTGGCCAAGGTGGTCCTCGCAGGCTGACCGGGAGCGCGTCGCCCCGCCGCTTCGCCCCCGCAAGGCCCGCGACGACGGCTCCTACCGCCTGGCGCCCCGCCTGCCCGCTGTCGCGGCCAGGCCTCCGGCACCATCAACGCCTGGCAGTGGCCCGGGGTGGCGCTTGCCGAGGGTCTTCAGGACCGCGGTGACAGCGGAACTGCCGGGACGCGGTGAGGCCCTTAACTAACGGCCTTGCCGCTAGCCCGCGGCCGGGAGAACCGGCTGCACGCCGGCCGCGTGGCGGCGGGCGAGCGCCCGGTAGGTGGCCGGGTTGTTCTCGACCCACATCCTCGCCCCGGGCGTCAGCTCGCCCACGATCCTGGCCGGCACCCCGGCCGCGAGCATGCCGTCGGGGATGGTGAGGCCGGGCGGGACGGTGGCGCCCGCGGCGACGAGGGCGCGTCGTCCGATCACCGCGCCGTCCAGCACCGTGGCGCCGTTGCCGATCAGCGCCTCCGCCCCGATGGTGCAGCCGTGCACCACGCACAGGTGGCCGATGGTCGCGCCCTCGCCGACCTCGGTGACCGGATCGGGCCCGCCGTGCAGCACCGACCCGTCCTGCACGTTGGCGCCCCGCCGCACCACGATCGGGCCGAAATCGGCCCGCAGCACCGCCCCGTACCAGATCGAGGCCTCCGCCTCCACCGTGACGTCGCCGACCAGGGTCGCGGTCGGCGCGATCCACGCGGACGGGCTGACGTCGGGCTCGCGGCCCTCAAAGGAAAAAAGTGGCATCAGGCAATGATGCACCGCAGCCGTTGCTGGTTGGCGGTGGCGGGCCGGCTGAGCTCCCGTTGCGGGCGATGACAGAATGTGACAGATGTGTCTCTCTATGTGGGAGCGACGCCAACGGAATCAGACAGGAGCAATATGCCGAAGCCTACGATCGTCCTTGTCCACGGTGCCTGGGCAGACGGATCGAGCTGGAACGCCGTATCGACCGAGCTCCAGGGACAAGGTTTCACGGTTCTCACTCCGCCCAACCTGCTGCACGGAGTGGCGAGCGATGCCGCGTACGTCGCCTCGTTTCTAGCGCAGCGCACGACCGGTCCGGTCGTCTTGGTCGGCCACTCCTACGGCGGCGTGGTGATCACGAACGCAGGAACGAAGGGCGGCGACGTCAAGGCGCTCGTGTACGTTGACGCGTTCATCCCCGACGAAGGCGAGACCGTCTTCCAGATCCTCGGCGGCTCCGGTTCCGCGGTGGACGTTCCTGACCCGACCGCCGTTTTCGATATCACCGGGTACCCCGGTGCCCCGCAGGGGGACGCCGAGGCGTTCCTGAAGCCGTCGACGGTCCACAACTCCTTCGCGCAAGACCTGCCCGAGGCGGACCGCTGGCTGATCGCCGCAAGTCAGCGCCCCATCACCCTCGGCGCGAACACCGCTCCCACGGAAACCGCCGCCTGGAAGACCATTCCAAGCTGGACCGTGATCGGAACCGAGGATCGGGTCATCCCGCCCGCCACCCAACGCAGCATGGCGGAGCGGGCGGGTTCGACGATCACGGAAACCGCAGGTTCGCACGTGTCAATGGTGTCCCACCCGAAGGCGGCGATCGCCGCCATCCTGGCGGCCGTCGACGCCATCGGCGGCTAGCGTGGCTTTTCCGTAGTTTCCTCGTCCTGAGCCCGACATGACGTGTTCACCCCGAGGCGGCCTTTTGCGCGCAGACTAACAACTTATGACTGACTCGGACAATTCACGCAACAACGCGCACGGCGCAGCCGGATCCCCCTGGCAGCCAGGCCAGCCGGTCGTGCCGGGCGTCACCCGACGTCGTTTCCTGACCTACACCGCGCTCGGCACCGCCGCGGCGGCGGCGGCCGGCGTCACCGGCGGTATCGCCGACGCCAGCGTTCGCGGCGGCTCGGCGGCGGCCAAGTCGCTGCCCAAGGGCTGGACCGGGACGATCGCCGACGTCAAGCACGTGGTGATCCTGATGCAGGAGAACCGGTCGTTCGACCACTACTTCGGCACCCTCTCCGGCGTCCGCGGCTTCGGCGACAAGCAGGCCCTGTCCTACCAGAACGGGACCAGCATCTTCCAGCAGCCCGACGCGACCAGGACCGACCTCGGGTACCTGCTGCCCTACAACCTGACCGACCAGGTCGACGGCGACCTCGACCACTCGTGGGACGGCGACCACGAGGCGCGCAACGGCGGGCTCTGGAACAACTGGGTGGCGGCCAAGTCGGAAGAGACGATGGGCTACTTCACCAGGAACGAGATCCCGTTCCAGTACGCGGTGGCCGACGCTTTCACCATCTGTGACGGCTACCACCAGGGCATCATGGCGCCCACCAGCCCCAACCGGATGTACTTCTGGACCGGGACGTCGTCCGGCTGGACCAGCAACCCGAACGACTACGAGGTCGACTTCGGCTCCGACGCCGGCACGGCCGAGGTCACCACCTACCCCGAGCTGCTGCAGAAGGCCGGGGTCGACTGGCAGGTGTACACCAACGACCAGGTCGGCGACAGCGGGAGCTACCCCGATTTCTTCCTCGGCGACTACGGCGACAACCCGCTCTGGTTCTACCAGCAGTACAACAGCAGCAACAGCCGCAACGGCGGGACCAGCGAGCTGGCCGACCGCGGCGCGGTCACGCCCTGGCAGACCGACGCGGGGGCGCCGCCGCTCAACCAGGCCCACGCCGCCTACGTGCTGTCCTCGTTCATCAACGACGTCAAGAACAACACCCTTCCGCAGGTGTCGTGGATCGTCGCCCCGGCCGGCTACTGCGAGCACCCGTCCTACACCCCCGACTACGGCGCCCACTACGTCAACACCGTGCTGCAGACGCTGATGTCCGACCCCGAGCTGTGGAAGAACACGGCCCTGTTCATCACCTACGACGAGCACGACGGGTTCTTCGACCACCAGCTCCCGCCGTTCCCGGAGCCGACCGTCACCGACGAGTACATCGACGGGCTCCCGATCGGTCCCGGCACCCGGGTCCCGATGCTGGTCTGCTCGCCGTGGACCCGTGGCGGCTACGTGGACTCCAACGTCTACAACCACACCTCGATGCTCGAGTTCCTGGCCGCCTGGACCGGGGTGAAGCCGGCCAACGTCACCCCCTGGCGGGCGTCGGTGACCGGCGACCTGACCGCCGCGTTCGACTTCACGCACCCGGACTTCTCGATCCCGGCCAACATCCCGACCCTCGAGCAGACCTGGGCGCTGACCCAGCTGACGGGCGGATCGACGACGCCGCCGGCCGAGGGCGACCAGCGGATGCCGGCCCAGGAGCCCGGCTCCCGCCCGCACCGCCCCACCCTCCACCAGCCCTTCGCCGACGTGACCGTGGACCGCCGCAGCAGCGAGGTCACCGCCACCCTGACCAACACCGGCACGGTCGGCGTCTCCTTCGCGGTCTACCCCGACGCCGTCCTCGCCGCCGCCCCCACGCCGGTCACGGTGCTGCCGTCGAAGTCCGGCGGCTACGTCTGGGATGCGGCGGCGACGGCCGGGAAGTACGCCTTCTCCGTCTACGGCCCGGACGGGTTCCTGACCAGCTTCGCCGGCGCGGTCGTGCCGGCCGGACTGGACGCCGGCCAGGTCCCGGTCGTCACCGCCGCACCGCGGCGCGGCGAGACCGCGACGGTCGAGCTCGCCCTCGCCAACGAGGGCAGGGAGACGATCGTCTACACGCTCACCCGCAACGACTACGAGGGCAGCACCCGGACCGTCACCGTGAAGTCCGGCGGCGTCAAGGCCGTCAGCTGGCCCACCAGCCACGACGGCTACTACGACGTGGTGATCACCGCCAACACCGCCGACGGCTTCCGCCGGCGTTACGCCGGCCGGATCGCGTAGCCGGCGACGGCGAGCTGGCTCCTCAATCGCCCCGGGGTGGACAATGACGGGGTGATTGAGGAGCTCATCGCCCGGATGGCGGCCCAGCTCGAATCGCTCCAGGCGGCCGGCGACCAGCGCCGGCACTTCCACGCGACGTACCAGCGGACCACGATCGCGGTCGCCGGCCGGATCCGGGCGGGCGGCTTCGACGACCCCGAATGGGTCGAGCGGTGGGATGTCGCGTTCGCCGACCTGTACCTGGACGCGCTCAGGGACGGGCTGGCCGGGCGTCGCCCGCCGGGGCCGTGGGCAGTCGCGTTCGGCGCCCCAGCCGACCTGCCGCCGGTCCGCCACGTGCTGCTCGGCATGAACGCGCACATCAACTACGACCTGCCGCAGGCCCTGCTGGCGGTGATCACCGACGAGGAGTTCGCGGACCCGGCGCTGCTGGCCCGGCGCGAGTCCGATCACCGGGCCATCGACGAGGTGCTCGCCTCCCGCGTCGGCGCCGAAGGCGACGAGCTGGCCGGCGTGTCCGGCCCGGTCTCCCGGCTCGACCGCCTGCTCGCGCCGCTCAACCGCCGGGCTACCCGGCGTTTTCTGCGCGAGGCGCGGGAGAAGGTGTGGGCCAACGCCGTCGTGCTCAGCCGGGCCCGCGCGAGCGGGCCGACGGCGTACGCGAGCGTGCTCGATCAGCTGGCGGAGCTGAGCGCCGCCAAGGTAACGGCCCTGCAGGCGCCCGGCCAGGTGCTGCTGAAACTAGCGGCCACCGGGTTCGGCGTCCGGCTGAATGATTAAGCAGCCGTCTATGTTTGCGCGCGCCTATTTGCTGTGCCGATTGGTTGCTCTATGGTCGGTGGGTCGAGTTTCTTACCTGACCTGGAGGGACACGTGCGCAGAGGGAAAGTCACCGCGCTGGCGGTGAGCGCGGCCGCGTTGTCGGTCGGCGTCGCCGCCGCCGTCGGGCCGGCCGGATCCGCCGCGGCCACGTCCGCTGCGGCGGCCGCGTCGACGGTCGCCATCAGCCCCAGCGTGGTCCACCCGATGGGCGTCATGTCGACCCCGTCGCAGGCGAACTGCCTGAAATACGGCTCTTACCGCTGCCTCACTCCCGGCCAGGTCGAGGACGCGTACAACCTCCCTCCGCTCTACCACCACGGCGTCACCGGCAAGGGCGAGACGATCGTGATCGTCGACTCGTTCGGCTCGCCGACGATCAAGCACGACCTGGGCGTCTTCGACAAGCAGTTCGGCCTGCCCGCGCCGCCCTCGCTCAAGGTCATCACCCCGTCGGGGAAGATCCCGAAGTGGAATAAGAACAACTCCGACATGACCGGCTGGGGCGGCGAGACCACCCTTGACGTGGAGTACGCGCACGCCATCGCTCCCGGCGCGAACATCCTGCTGGTCGAGACGCCGGTGTCGGAGACGGAAGGCGTGACCGGCTTCCCGCAGATCGTCGAGGCCGAGAACTACGTGCTCAAGCACCACCTCGGCGATGTCATCAGCCAGAGCTTCAGCGCCACCGAGCAGACCTTCAGCGGCGGCCTCGCCCAGATCAACAAGTACCACCTGCGCTCCGCCTACCAGACGGCGGCGAAGGAGAAGAACGGCCCGACCGTGCTGGCCGCCTCCGGCGACAGCGGCGTGGCCGACGTGGAGCTGAACGGCTCGACTTACTACACCCACCGGGTGACGTCCTGGCCGGACAGTGACCCGCTGGTCACCGGGGTCGGCGGCACCGAGCTGGTGGCGGGCAAGCACGGCACGTTCACGTCGGTGGCGTGGAACGACACCTATAACAAGAACCTCGGCGACGGCACCGTCCCGTACGCGACCGGCGGCGGCCTGTCGATGCTGTTCAAGCGCCCGCCCTACCAGAACGGGGTCAAGAACGTGGTCGGCGCCGCCCGCGGCGTGCCGGACGTGTCGATGAGCGGTTCCTGCAGCGCCCCGGTGTTCACCTACCAGAGCTTCCCGCAGGCGGGCACCCCGGCCGGCTGGTACCCGACCTGCGGTACCAGCGAGGCGACGCCGGAGTTCGCCGGCATCGTCGCGCTGGCCGACCAGGTGGCCGGGCACGCGCTCGGCGTCATCAACCCGACGCTGTACAGGCTGTCGTCCGAGCACGCCCGCGGCGTCGTTCCCGTCACCTCGGGCGACAACACCGTGACCTTCGTCCAGAACAAGAAGACCTACACGATCAAGGGCTTCCCGGCCCGGGCCGGCTACAGCCTCGACGATGGCGTCGGCACCGTCAACGCCTGGTACCTGGCCTACGAGTTGGCCGGTAAGACCCCGCCGAAGTAGCATTCCCGACCAGACGCGGTGGCCCCGGCGAGCGGACTGGCCGGGGCCCGACCTGGAGGGACACGTGCGCAGAGGGAAAGCCGCGGCGCTGACGGCAGCCGCCGCCGCGCTTGCCGTCGGCGCGATGACCATCACCGGGTGCGGCGGACCGGCCGGCGCCAAGGCGATCGAGCCGGGCGCGATCCACCCGGCCGCGGTCCTGCCGACGCCGTCGCAGGCGCACTGCACGGCCGCCTTCTCTTCCCGCTGCCTCACCCCGGAGCAGCTGGAGAGCGCGTACAACCTCGGCCCGCTGTACCAGCGCGGCGTCACCGGCAAGGGCGAGACGATCGTGATCGTCGACGCGTTCGGCTCACCCACGATCAAGCACGACCTGGCCGTCTTCGACAAGCAGTTCGGGCTGCCCGCGCCGCCGTCGTTCACGATCATCGCCCCGGCCGGGAAGCTCCCGGCCTGGAAGCCCAGCGACTCCGACATGACCGGCTGGGGCGGCGAGACCACCCTTGACGTGGAGTACGCGCACGCCATCGCCCCCGGCGCGAACATCCTGCTGGCCGAGACGCCGGTATCGGAGACCGAGGGCGTGACCGGCTTCCCGCAGATCGTCGAGGCCGAGAACTACGTGCTCAAGCGCCACCTCGCAGATGTCATCAGCCAGAGCTTCGAGGCAACCGAGCAGACCTTCTCCGGGCTCGCCCAGATCAACGCCTACCACCTGCGGGCCGCCTACCAGCAGGCGGCGGGGGAGAAGGACGGCCCCACGGTGCTGGCCGCCGCCGGCGACACCGGGGCGGCCGACATGGAGCTGAACGGCTCGACCTACTACACCGACCCGGTGACCTCCTGGCCGGACAGCGACCCGCTGGTCACCGGCGTCGGCGGCACCGAGCTGGTGGCGGGCAAGGACAGCACGTTCACGTCGGTGGCGTGGAACGACACCTATAGCAAGCACATCGGCGGCGGCACCACCCCGTACGCGACCGGCGGCGGCCTGTCGGTGCTGTTCAGCCGCCCGTCCTACCAGAACGGGGTCAAGAACGTGGTCGGCGCCGCCCGCGGCGTGCCCGACGTCTCGATGAACGCCGCCTGCTCCAGCCCGGTGTTCACCTACCAGAGCTTCCCGGAGGCCGACACCGCGGCCGGCTGGTACCCGGACTGCGGCACCAGCGAGGCGACACCGGAGTTCGCCGGCATCGTCGCGCTGGCCGACCAGATCGCCGGGCACGCCCTCGGCGTCATCAACCCCACGCTGTACAAGCTGGCGGCCGAGCACGCGCCCGGCATCGTGCCCGTCACCGCGGGCAACAACACCGTGACCTTCGACCAGGACAGCACCACCTACACGGTCAAGGGCTTCCACGCCCAGGCCGGCTACAGCCTGGTCGACGGCGTCGGCACCGTCAACGGCTGGTACCTCGCCTACGAGCTGGCAGGCCAGACCCCGCCGAGTTAAGGCTGCTGTCGCGGGGCGAGCCGTTCGAGCAGGCGGGTTCTCACCTCGGGCCACTCGTTCTCGAGGACGCTGTAGACGACGGTGTCGCGGAAGCTGCCGTCCTCGCGCTTCATATGCCGACGCAGCACGCCCTCGCGGATCGCTCCCAGCCGGGCGATCGCCGCCTGGGAGCGGGTGTTGAGCCGGTCGGTCTGGATTTTGACCCGGCCGAACCCGCGGTCATCGAAGCAGTGCGCCAGCAGGAGCATCTTCGCTTCGGGGTTGACCTGGGTGCCCCACCAGCGGGGCCCGTACAGCGTTCCGCCGATGTGGGTGCTCTCGTTGCGCAGGTCGATCTCGGACAGTCCCGAGGTTCCCACCAGGGTGCCCGCCGGGCCGAGGTCGCTGTCGGCCGCGAGCCGGATCGCGTAGCGGATCTTGCCTGCGGTCGCGCCGAACGTCGCCCGCGCCAGCTCCGTCGCATCGGCCGGGGACGACGGGCGCCGGTGCATGACGTATCCGTGCTCGTACACGCGCGGGTCGCCGAGAAGCGCCCCCAGCTCGCCGAAATCAGCGTCTCCGATCGCGTCCAGCCGGACCCACCGGCCGGCGAGCGTCCTTCCGTCCGGCTCTGTTATCTCTCTCGCCACGGGAGTGTTGGATAGTGCCATGTCAGAGAAGGTACGCGCGAAGCGGACTTGCTCAAAGAGCCACTTTCGGGAAGTTTCCAGTGACCACTAGGCCCAAGGCTGCTGGCCGGCTCAGACGAAGGCGCCCAGGCCGGTGATGGCGCGGCCGACGATGAGCGTGTTGATCTCGCGGGTGCCCTCGTAGGAGTAGATCGCCTCCGCGTCCGCGACGAACCGGCCGACCTGGTTCTCGAGCAGGATGCCGTTGCCGCCGAGCAGCTCGCGGGCGTAGCCGACGGTCTCCCGCATCCGGACCGTGCAGAACGCCTTGGCCAGCGCCGAATGGTGGTCTTTGGCCTTGCCCTGGTCCTGCAGCTGCGACAGCCGGACACACAGGCAGGCCGAGGCGGTGACGTTGGACAGCATCTTGACCAGCAGGTCCTGCACGAGCTGGAAGCCGGCGATCGGCCGGCCGAACTGCTGCCGCTGCCCGGCGTAGGCGAGCGCGTGCTCGTAGGCGCCGCGAGCGCAGCCGGTCGCCTGCCAGGCCACGCCGGCCCGGGTCAGCCGCAGCACCTTGGCGGTGTCGCGGAACGAGTTGGCCCGCTGCAGCCGGTTGTCCTCGTGCACGCGCACGTTGTCCAGGGTGATCTGCGCGTTCTGCACCACCCGGAGGGCGATCTTGTCGTGCATCTTGACCGGCGTGAAGCCCTCGGTCCCGGCCTCGACGACGAACCCCTTGACCTGGTCGTCGGCCACGTCGCGAGCCCACACGATGATCAGGTCGGCGAAGGTCGCGTTGCCGATCCATTTCTTCTGCCCGTTCAGCACCCACACGTCGCCGTCGCGCCGCGCGGTGGTGGTGAGCCCCCCGGCCACGCCGGAACCGACGTCCGGCTCGGTCAGCGCGAACGCGCCGATCTGCTCCATCCGGGCCATCGGCGGCAGCCAGCGCTGCTTCTGCTCCTCGGACCCGCACAGGTAGATCGAGCCCATCGCCAGGCCGCCGTGCACGCCCATGAAGGTCGCGATCGAGCAGTCGACCCGCGCCAGCTCCAGCGCGATCATCCCGTCGAGCAGGCTGTTGCCGCCCGGGCAGTCGTAGCCCTCGCAGGCCAGCCCGGCGATGCCGAGCCCGGCCAGGCCCGGCAGCAGGTCGGTCGGGAACTCCTCCCTGATCCAGTACTGATCGATAACCGGCGCGACCGACTTCTCCATGAAGTCGCGCACCGCCATGACCCGGCCCAGGCCGTCGTCGTCAAGCAGCGCTTCCAGCGAGTAGAAATCAGCGTCGACATCTGGCTCCATGCCCGGTTCCTTTCCCGGTTCTTCCGGTCTATGCGGACGCGACCAGGCTCGAGCCGCGGACCGTTCGATCCAGTGCTTGTGAGTTTCTGAACTTCCTAGCTTGATGCCCTGAAACCGAGCACCGGCAGGGTTGAGGCGACGACGCCGATGAGCGCGCTCGCGCCGGTGATGGCGCCGATCAGCAGCCACGGAACGACGATCGGGGTGGACCCGGCCGCGCGGGCGAAGGCCACCCACAGCCCGCCCAGGACCAGGCCGGAAATCGCGGCCGAGGCGGCAACCGCGGCGAACGTGAGCGCCAGGGACTCGGCGGTGAGGATCCAGGCGATCTGACGGCGGGTCGCGCCGGTCAGCCGCAGCAGCGCGAGCTCGGGCCGGCGGCCGCTGGTCGACATCAGGGAGGTGCTGGCGATGCCGATCGCGCTGTAGGCGATCGCGATGCCGAGCAGCAGCTCCAGGCCCACCTGGTTCTGCTCGTTCTGCTGATCGGCGACGGCCGCGGACCACCGGGACGCAGGCACCACCCGGTCGTCCGCCTGCCGGGCGACGGTCTGCAGCGCGCCGACCGCGGCCCCGGCCGCGTCGCCGTCCAGCCGCACGTAGACGACGCTCGGCATGGCGTCGCCGGCGTTGCCCGCGGTCACCACCAGGCTGACCCCCGACCGGCTGGGGGCGAGAATCGCGACGACCCGCAACGAGACCGGGGTGCCGTCGGGCCGCCAGAGGCTCATGGTGGCGCCGAGATGCTCGTGCCAGGACGTGTCGACGGCGATCGTGCGCGCGTCCAGATCGGCCAGGGAACCCTCGCGGACCGGGAGGGTCAGCGCGGGGGAGGCACGGTCGATGCCGATGGCGGCGAACGGGATCGGCATCGGGGCCTCGAAGTGGAACCGGGTGATGGCCGGCTCGTGCGCGAGCAGGCTGGTCTGGGTCACGGCGGTCGCGTCGAGGCCGCCGATGGCGTCGATCCGGTCGACCAGCGCCGTGGTCAGGCCCGGCGTCCCCGCCGCCGGGAGGACCACGTAGTCGGCCGCGCTGGCCTGCTCGTGCAGGCCGGCGTCGGCGGCCGCGTTGGAGGTGTCGCTGCTGCCCAGGATCGAGACCGACAGGCCGACGATGATCAGCGCCGGCACCACGGCGGCGGCGGCGCGACCGGGACCGGTGCGGATGTCGGCCCGGATCAGCATCCCGGCCGTGCCGCCGCCGAACGGCCGGGTCAGCGGGCCGACCAGGAACGGGGCGAGCAGCACGGCCCCGGCGACCAGGAGCAGCACGATCATCGCCTCGGTCTTGGCGTCGCTGGTGGCCGACGGGAACAGCACCGCCACCGCGGCCAGCGTCGCGATCCCGGCGACCAGGCAGCCGAGGCCGCCGAAGAGCCGGGCCGGGCCGATGCGGGACGGCTCGACAGCCGCCTCGCGCAGCGCCTCGGTCGGCCGGATCAGGCCGGCTCGGCGGGCCGCGACCAGCACCGACACGACCGCGACGGCGACCCCGGCCAGGAACGCGATGGCCAGCGCGGGCGCCGAGCCCGCGGTCAACTGCACGCTGAACCAGGCCGGGGACAGGCCCTGGCCCGCGATCCAGCGCGCGAGCAGCGGCGCCCAGACCACGCCGAGCAGGCAGCCGAGGGCCGAGCCGGCCACCCCGACCAGGGCCGCCTCCGCTCGCACCATCCGCGCGACCTGCCGCGGCGTCGCGCCGATGGTGCGGAGCAGCGCCAGGTCACGGCGGCGCTGCGCGACCGAAAGCCCGAAGGCGGAGGCGATCACGGCGATGGCGACGAAGGCGGAGATCGCGGCGGCGACATCGAGGAAGGTGGTCAGGCCGGCCAGCTCGGCCTCGTCCTGCACGGCGTCGGGGTCGGCCTGATGCCGCGCCGCGCCGGTCAGCACCTGCAGCCCGGGCAGCGCGGCCGCGCGCCTCGCGGTCGCCGGATCGTCGGTCACCAGCGCGTCGACCCCGGGCGAGAGCCGGGCCGCCTCCGCGTCGGTGAAGAAGATCGGCTGCTCGCCAGTCCGCGGCGGCACGGTTCCGACGATCGTGACGGCCAGCGGCCCGCCCGCCGTGAGCACGGTGACGGGCCGGCCGAGGACGGCCCGCCCGGCGACGACGATCTGGCCGTCGGCCATCGGCGGATGGCCCGAACTGAGTCGGTAGGGGGCGAAGGCCGCGCTCGACCAGCCGTGGCCGAGCGTCGGCCCGGTCGCCGGCCCACCCACGAGCTGCGCATAGCCGCCCACGAGCTGCGCGTAGAAGCTGCGGTCAGCGATCGCGCCGGGCAGCTGCGCGATGACGGACGCGGGCACGTCCGGCTGCTGCGGCAGCGGCACCGCGTCGATGCCGTCGGCGTCGTGCGCGCGCAGCGCCGGGTCGGCCTGGATGACGAACGGCGCGGCCGCGAACCGTTCCGGGCTCTGGTGCCCGCCGCCGCCGGCGGCGGCCAGGACCAGGGCCATGGTGGCGATCACGGACACGCCGAGCGCGAGCGCGGCCAGCGTGCCCGCGAACGCCACCCAGCGGGTCCGCAGGGTCGAGAGAGCGACGGTGAGCGTCATGCGCTGACCTCCAGCTGGGTCATCCGGGTGGCGACGGCCTCGGCCGTCGGGCGGTCGAGGGCGCCGGCGATCCGGCCGTCGGCGAGGAACACCACCCGGTCGGCCCAGGCGGCCGCGATCGGGTCGTGGGTGACCATGATGATCGTCTGGCCCTGCTCGGTCACCAGCGCCCGCAGCAGCCGGAGCACGTCGCGTGACGTGCCGGTGTCGAGCGCCCCGGTGGGCTCGTCCGCGAACAGCACCTGCGGCCTGGCAGCCAGCGCCCGGGCGATCGCCACCCGTTGCTGCTGGCCGCCCGACAGCTCGCTGGGCCGGTGCCGGGCCCGGTCGGCCAGGCCGACGGCGGCGAGCGCCGCCTTGATCGCGGCCGGCTCAGGCCGGCGGCCGGCCAGCCGCAGCGGCAACTCCACGTTCTGCGCGGCGGTCAGCGACGGCATCAGGTTGAAGGACTGAAAGACGAATCCGATCCGCTCTCGGCGCAACACGGTCAGCGCGGTCTCGCCGAGGCCGCCGAGCCTGGTCCCGTTGATGCTGACCTCGCCCGAGTCGGGCCGGTCGAGGCCCGCCGCGCACTGCAGCAGGGTGGACTTGCCCGAGCCGGACGGGCCCATCACCGCGGTGAAGGAACCAGCGGGAAAGGCGAGCGTCACCCGGTCGAGGGCGGTGACGGTATCCGGCCCGCTTCCGTAGGTTCGGGTCAGCGACTCGATCAGGACGGCGATGGCGTCAGCGTTCATGCCTTCATGCAACCGGTCCGAGCCGTCCGGCGGCATTGCCCCAGGACCCCCTCCCGAGGTATGGCCAGCCCTACCGTGGCCGGTCTGGTCTGGCCCAATGCCGATGCCCGGCCCCGGCTCTATCCTGTTCACGTGGATCCGATCACGGCCATGGGACGGCGGCCGTTCCTGGCCTCGGCCTGGCCGTGGCGAGCCTGGGCCTATCTGGCGACCGCGAGCCTGCCCGGTGCGCTCGGGCTGTCGGTGCTGGCGGCCGACCTGGCGGTCGGCGGCGGCCTGGCCAAGGCGCTGATCGGCCTCCCGCTGCTGGGCGCGCTGGCGCTGGCTGGCATCCCGATGGGCCGGGTCGAGCGATGGCGCCTGCGGCTCATCGATCCGGCGCCGATCGCCGATCCGCATCGCTCCCCGGCCCGGCCGGGCGTCCGATGCTGGCTGGCGACCCGCGGCCGGGAGGCGGCGACCTGGCGGGAGCTCGGCTACGCGGCGGTCTTCGTGACGCTGCTGTGGCCGCTTGACCTGGCCGTGGCGATCGCGGCGGTCGTGCTTCCGCTGGCCCTGATAACCTCGCCGCTGCCGGTCGCCCTCGGCGCTCACCGAGGGCTCTGGCCCGGGGTGGCGATCAGCACCCCGCTGCAGGCCGCCGCGGCCGTCCCGGCCGGGCTGGTGCTGCTGGCCGGCGGCGGCTACCTGGTAACCGCGCTGGCGGTGGCTCAGGGCAGGCTCGCCCGGCGGCTGCTGACCGCCCCGGCCAACCTGGACGGGCAGCTGGCGGAGGTCACGCGGTCCCGCGCCCGCCTAGTCAGCGCCTTCGAAGCCGAACGGCGGCGGATAGAAAGGGACCTGCATGACGGCGCCCAGCAGCGGCTGGTCGCCTTGTCGATGAGCCTCGGGCTCGCCCGGCTTGACCTGCCGGACGGCCCGGCCGCCGATCAGGTGGCGCATGCGCACGAGCAGGCGAAGCTGGCCCTGACCGAACTGCGGGAGCTCATCTACGGCATCTATCCGCAGGTGCTGACCGACCGCGGCCTGGCGGCCGCCGCCGAGGAGGCGGCCGACCGTTCGCCGGTGCCGGTCGAGCTGGAATTCCGGCTGGACCGCAGGCTGCCGCAGGCGATCGAGGCGACGGCCTACTTCGTGATCTGCGAAGCGCTGGCCAACATCGCCAAGCACAGCGAGGCGGCCGGTGCCTGGATCCGCGCCGAGCTGACGGGCGGCCTGCTGGTGCTGGAGATCGGAGACGATGGCGTCGGCGGGGCCGACGTCAGCCGCGGCAGCGGCCTGTCCGGGCTCGCCGACCGGGTCGCGGTGGTGGGCGGTACGGTCGCGGTGTCAAGCCCGCCCGGCGGGCCCACCTCGATGCGAGCGGAGCTGCCATGCCAATGAGCCTGCGGGTGGTGCTGGCCGAGGACGGCGCGCTGATGCGGGTCGGGCTGACCGCGCTGCTGACCAGGTTCGGGCATCAGGTCGTGGCCGAGGCGACCGACGCCGCGCAGCTCGTCCAGGCGGTGGCCGCCCACCGGCCCGACATCGTGGTGACCGACGTCCGGATGCCGCCCGGCTTCTCCGATGAAGGACTGCGGGCCGCGGTCGCGCTGCGCAAGACCCAGCCGGGACTGGCGGTGCTCGTGCTCAGCCAGTACATCGAGAAGACCTACGCGGGCGAGCTGCTGGACTCCGGCGACGGAACCGGGGTCGGCTACCTGCTCAAGGACCGGGTCGGGGACGTGGCCGAGTTCATCGACGCGCTGCAGCGGGTGGCGGCCGGCGGCACCGTGGTCGACCCGGAGGTCGTCCGGCAGCTGCTCCGGCACCGCCGTGACCCGCTGGAACGGCTCAGCGCGCGCGAGCGCGAGGTGCTCGCGCTGATGGCCGAGGGCCGCTCGAACGCCGCCGTCGCCCGCGCCCTGGTCGTCTCGGAGGCGGCGGTCGGCAAGCACATCGGGCACATCCTGACCAAGCTCGACCTGCCGCCCGACGACGACGACCACCGCCGCGTCCTCGCCGTCCTGTCCTTCCTCCGGGCCTGACCCGGGTCACGGGCTGCCGCCGAGCTGGCTGATCACGTCGCTCTCCTGGACACCGTGCTGAGCGCACCAGTTCATCGCCACCTCGAGGTCCAGCGCTACCGGCAGCTCCTTCTCGGCCTCGTCGGCCACCCCCCGAAACCCGGCCCTGCGCAGGATGTGAACCACGTGATCCCTGGAGACTTCCACCTTGCCGATTGTCGAGTGTGACCGGCGCGCTCCGCAACCCCCGAGGAAGTTCTGTAACATTCGGTACAGATATGTCTTAATTGTCTTATATGGTAACGATCTACAACAACGACGGGAGAGGAGACAGGGATGATCGATGCACGCGAAGTGCGGGTCGACCTCGGCGATCAGGGAGTGCTTGGCATTCCGTACGTCAACGTCGTCGGTGAGGCGGGCGAGGGACCGCACCTGACGGTGATCGCCGGCGTGCACGGGACCGAGTACACGTCGATCGCCGCCGCCCGCGAGCTGCTGGCGGAGCTCCGGCCGGCCCAGCTGTCGGGCACGGTCACGGTCGCGCCGCTGATCAACCTGCCGGCGTTCTGGGCGCGCACGCCGTTCGTGGTCCCGCTCGACGGGAAGAACCTCAATCGCAGCTTCCCCGGCGACGCCCGCGGCAGCGCGGCCGAGCGGATCGCCGCCGCCGTCACCGAAGAGCTCATCCAGGGCTCCGACTACGTGATCGACCTGCACGCGGGGGACCTGCCGGAAGCGCTGGAGCCGTTCGTCTTCTACGACGCGTCGCCGGTCGAGCGGCAGGCCCGCGAGCTCGCCCTGGCCTACGGCCTCGGGCACATGGTGCGGCAGTCGTCCGACGGCCGGACGGTGGTAGGCAGCACCTCGGCCGCCGCGGCCGATCTCGGCATCCCGTCGTTCACGGCCGAGTCGGGGGAGTGCGGCATCCTCGACCGCGACGCCGTCGACCGGCACCTGCGCGGGCTCAGGAACGTCCTGCGCCAGCTCCGGCTGCTGCCCGGTAACGCCGTCGCCTTCGACCCGCCGGTCGAGCACGACGGGTGGATCTGGATGAGAACGGCCGACGCCGGATGGTGGCAGCCCGCGGTGGCGACCGGTACCGCGGTTGCGGAGGGTGACCTGCTGGGAACGGTCTCGCCGGTCATCGGGGGAACGCCGACGCGCATCACCGCGCCCGCGGCCGGGGTCCCGCTGTTCATCACCTCGAGTCCGGCCGTCTGCGCGGACGGTCTCCTGCTCGGCCTCGCCCGTCCGGTGAAGACAACTTAACCAGTCGACAATATATGTTGTAAATGTCACACATCATGAAAAATTAGTGTCTCTTGTAACATTTGGTACGAGAGGGCTAGGCTTCGGAAATCGCGCCGCAGCGTCGCTGCGCCTGTCCCTCTCTGCTGGTTGAGTGCCCCCGCGCTCATGACAACCCAGGAACGTGATGAAGAGTAAAGTTCGCCTCTCGGCTGCCGCGGCGCTCGCCGTGGTCCCGCTGGTCCTCGCGGGCTGCGGGGCCGCAGCGGGTTCCGGTTCCGGCTCCGGTGCGAGCGGCTCGTCGAAGCCGGTCACCGGGGGCAACCTCGTGATCGACCGCTCCAACGACGCCGTTTCCATGAACAAGACCACGACGTTCGACAACAGCTCGATCTACGTCATGGAACAGATCATGGAGCCGCTGTTCACCGTCAGTAACGACGGGAAGTCGGTCGAGCCCTGGCTGGCCACCGGCTACACCGTGTCGCCGAACAAGCTGACCTACACGATCAAGCTGCGCAGCGGGGTCAAGTTCTCCAACGGGCAGCCGATGACCGCCGCCGACGTCAAGTTCTCGATCGACCAGGACACCGCGACCGGGTCGTCGGGCTGGGGCTACATCAACTCCGCGATCAAGCAGGTCGTCGCGGTCAACACCTCGACCGTGCAGGTCGACCTCAAGCACCCGTGGGCGCCGATCCTGGCTGACCTGTCGCTGTTCAGCAACGGGATCATCCCGAACAACTACGGCGGCGAGAGCGAGACCGCCTTCTACAGCCACCCGATCGGCACCGGGCCGTTCGAGTGGGACGTGTGGAAGAAGGGCCAGTACATCAAGCTGGTCAAGAACCCGCACTACTGGCAGCCGGGCAAGCCGTACCTGAACAGCGTCACCTTCGACGTGGTTCCCGACGCGAGCACCCGCCAGCTCCAGCTCGAGGGCAACCAGGCCAACATCGACACCTCACCGGACTGGTCGACGTTCGCCACGCTGAAGAGCACGCCGGGCATCACCGCCACCGCGTTCCCGTCCACTGAGATCGACTACCTCGCCTTCAACGAGAAGGTGGCGCCGTTCAGCGACGTCCACGTGCGGCAGGCGATCTCGGACGCGATCAACCGCAAGGCGCTGGTGGACGCCGTGCTGTTCGGCAACGGCAAGGCCGCCAACTCGCTGTTCATGCCGGGCCTGCCGTACTACGACGCCACCGGCGGCGAGGCCTACAACCTGGCGGCGGCCAAGAAGGCCCTGGCCGAATCGTCCAAGCCGCATGGGTTCACCACCACGCTGCAGATCGCCTCAGGTAACGCCAACGAGTCGGCGGCGGCGCAGATCGTGCAGTCCGAGCTCCAGCCGCTGGGCATCACGGTGAACATCCAGCAGCTCGATCCCACGGCGGCCCACGCGTCGCTGGAAGCCGACACCTTCGACATGGCCTACTCGCTGTGGACCATGGACATCCCGGACCCGGACGAGTGGACCTCCTTCGCGGTGGATCCCAGCGGCGGCGCCCAGTCGGCCTTCACCTTCTACGACAACCCCACCGTGATCAGCCTCAACAAGCAGGCCGAGCAGGAAATCGACCCGGCCAAGCGGGCCGCCCTGTACACCCAGCTGCAGCAGCTGACCTCACAGGACGCGCCTTTCGCCTACCTGTACTACCCGCCGTACGCCTACGCCACGACCAACAACGTGCACGGCTTCTTCGTGACGCCGCTCGGCAACTTCCACCTGGAAAACGTCTACCTGTCCAGCTGACGTCCACCCTCTCACCTCGCAATGCGGGGCCGGCGGCTTGCCGTCGGCCCCGCGCAAGGAGAAGCACATGCTGCACCGGTTGCGATTTATTCCGGGCCGGATCCTTCAGGCGATCCCCGTGGCATTCGGCGTGACCATTCTCGTCTTCCTGATGTCGCACCTGCTGCCGGGCAACCCGGCCGTGGCCATCCTCGGCAGTCACGCGACCCCGGCCTCCGTGGCCGCGCTCTCGAAGCACCTCGGGCTGGACAAGCCCCTGTGGGAGCAGTACTGGCTGTTCCTGACGCATCTCCTCCAGGGTGACCTCGGCCAGTCGCTGACCTACCAGCAGCCGGTCGTCGGCCTCGTGTTCTCGGCCGTGCCGGTCACGTTGAGCCTGGTCGCGTACGCGCTGGTGCTGTCGCTGATCATCAGCGTCCCGCTGGCCGGCTGGGCCGCCACCAAGCCAAGCGGCGTCCGCGACCTGGCCGTGCGCGCCTACACCCTGCTCGGGCAGGGCATGCCGCAATTCTGGGTCGGCATCATGCTGATCCTGCTGGTCGCGGTGCGGCTGCGGCTCTTCCCGGTCAGCGGCTACGGGCAGACGCCGCTGGACCATCTGTACTACCTGTTCCTGCCGGCCCTCACCCTCGCCATCTCGATGTGCCCGACGATCATCCGCAGCCTGCGGGCGTCGACCATCCAGGTCCTGGGCTCGGAGTACATCGGCACGGCCCGCTCCAAGGGCATCGCCGGCGCCTCGCTCTTCCGCGTCCACGTGCTGCGCAACGCGGCGATCCCGACCGTGTCCATCGTCGGCGTCAACCTCGGCTACCTGGTCGGCGGATCGCTCGTCATCGAGCACGTGTTCGCGATTCCCGGACTCGGGTCGCTGATGATCAACGCGATCTTCGCCCGTGACTTCCCCACGATCCAGGGCGTCGCGCTGTTCGTCGCCCTCTTCGTGGTCATCGTCGGCATCGTCACCGACGTCGTGTACACGCTGCTAGATCCGCGGGTCGACCTAGCCAACACGGAGGCAGTCCGATGACCACCGCCCCTGCCCCGACCCTGCCGCCGGTCACGGCCGCCCGCCGTCCCGCGCGCTCGCGTTCGCTGCGACCGTGGTACCGCAACGGCCCGCTCGTCGCCGGGATCGTGATCGTCGGCGGGCTCATCCTGGTGGCGATCTTCGCGCCCCTGATAACCCCCTACTCGCCGACCACGCAGAACCTCACCGACGTGCTCCAGGGGCCGAGCGGCGCGCACTGGCTCGGCACCGACCAGTTCGGCCGTGACGTCTTCACCCGGCTGGTCTGGTCAACCCGCGTCGACCTGCGCATCGGCTTCATCGCGGTGCTGATCCCGTTCGTGGTCGGATCGATCCTGGGCGGCCTGGCCGGCTACTTCGGGGGATGGCTCGACCTGATCGTGATGCGTCTGGTCGACATCTTCTTCGCGTTCCCGTTCTACGTGATGGTCATCGCCCTGGTCTTCGTCCTCGGGGCCGGCGAGACGAGCATCTACCTGGCGATCGCGACGGTGTCGTGGGTGTCCTACGCCAAGATCGTCCGCGGCGAGGTCCTGGTCGCCAAGCAGCAGGACTACGTCATGGCCGCCCGGCTCGGCGGCTTCTCGCACCTGCGGGTGCTGGCCCGGCACATCGGCCCCAACGTCCTGTCGCAGGCGATCATCTACGCGATGAGCGACATCGTCCAGGACATCATGGCCATCGTCACGCTCGGCTACCTGGGCCTCGGCATCGCCCCGCCGACGGCCGAATGGGGATCGATGATCTCGCAGGGGCAGCAGTTCATCACCACGCAATGGGAGCAGGCGACGATTCCCGGCCTCGCGGTCGTCGTCACCAGCCTGGGGCTGTCCTGGCTCGGCGACGGCCTGTCGGACCTGCTCAGCCCGGACCGGAGGAAGTGAGATGACCGAGACTCCGCTGCTTTCGGTGCGCAACCTGTCGCTTGGGGTGCAGCGCAAGGGCAGGGCGACCACCGTCATCGTCGATGACATCAGCTTCGACGTCGCCGAGGGGGAACGGTTCGGCATCGTCGGCGAGTCGGGTTCCGGCAAGTCGCTGACGCTCCGGGCGATCGCCAACCTGCTGCCCGCCGGGGTGAAGGTGCTGTCTGGCACGATCGCCTACCGCGGCCAGGATCTGCAGACCATGCCCGCCAAGTCCCGTCGGCGGCTGGCCGGCCAGGAGATCGCGATGATCTTCCAGGAGCCGATGACCGCGCTGAACCCGGTGATGCGGGTCGGCGAGCAGATCGCCGAGTCGCCCCGGCGCAACCTCGGGCTTAGCAAGTCGGCCGCGATGGACCTCGCCATCGACATGATGCGCAAGACCGGCATCCCCGACCCGGCTCACCGCGCCCGGGCGTACCCGCACGAGCTATCGGGCGGACTGCGCCAGCGCATCATGATCGCGATGGCGCTGTCGTGCTCGCCGCGGCTGCTGCTGTGCGACGAGCCGACCACCGCGCTCGACGTGACGGTCCAGCTCCAGGTGCTCCGCCTGCTCGAGCAGCTGTGCGAGGACACCGAGACCGCGCTCGTCTTCGTGACCCACGACCTCGGCGTCGTCAACCAGACCTGCCGGGAGCTGGGCGTCATGTACGCCGGCGAGATCGTCGAGCGGGGCCGGGTGAAGGACGTGTTCGCCGATCCGCGGCACCCGTACACGAAGGGCCTGCTCGACTCGGCGCCCGATTTCGACCAGCCCGACCGGGAACTGATCGCGATCGCCGGCTTCCCGCCCAACCTCGCCGACCGCCCGGACGGCTGCCCGTTCCAGCCCCGCTGCTCCTTCGCGGTCGAGCGCTGCGCCACCTCCCGGCCGAGGCTGGAGCCAGTGCTGCCGGTGCTGCCAGGGCGCGAGGCGGCCTGCTTCGAAACCGCCCGCATCTTCCAGGGAGCGACGGCATGACCGATGTCACTGCGCAGCCGGAGGCCACCGGGCAGCAGGCGGTGCTGCGGGTCGCCAACATCAGCAAGGAGTACCAGCTCGGCCATGGCCTGTTCAGCCGGTTCGGCGGAGCGCAGAAGACGTCGCTCAAGGCGCTGGACGGGGTCGATCTCGAGCTGCGCCGCGGTGAGGTGCTGGCGCTGGTGGGCGAGTCCGGGTCGGGCAAGTCGACGCTGGCCAAGATCCTCGTCGGCGCGCTGAACCCGACCGGCGGGGAGATCCACGAGCTCGGGCTGGCGGACGGGGCCGGCCGCAGGGAGCGCGCGCGCCGCGTGCAGATGGTGTTCCAGGATCCGTACTCCTCGCTCAACCCCCGGATCAGCGTGGGGTCGATGCTGGCCGGACTGCTGCGGCTGCACCGCGTGGTGCCGGCCGGCGAAGTCCGGGCCGAGAGCATCCGGCTGCTGAACCGGGTCGGCCTGCAAGAGGACGCGCTGTCCGCCTACCCGAGCCAGTTCTCCGGCGGCCAGCGCCAGCGGCTGGCGATCGCGCGGGCGCTGGCGGTCCGCCCCGACGTGCTCGTCGCCGACGAGCCGGTCTCCGCCCTCGACGTGTCGGTCCAGGCGACGATCCTCGAGCTGTTCAGGTCCCTGCAGGACGAACTGGGCCTGAGCATCCTGTTCGTGGCGCACAACCTCGCCGTCGTCCAGCATCTCAGCCAGCGGGTGGCCGTGATGTACCTGGGGCGTATCGTCGAGACGGCGGAGACGGCCGAGATCTTCAGCAACCCGCGGCATCCGTACACGCGCGCGCTGATCGACTCCATCCCGCGCATGTCGGCCGACAGCGTCACCGATCAGTTTGAGGTCGAAGGCGAGCCGCCGAGCCCGATCAACGTGCCGTCCGGGTGCCGATTCCATCCGCGTTGCCCCGTCGCCGTCGATCGATGCCGCACCGAGGACCCCGGCCTCTCGCCGGTCGGCCCCGGGCATGCCAGCGCGTGCCTGCTGGCCGCCGAGCTCCCCGCCTACCGGGGCGGGCCCGAATTGAAGGAGGAACAATGAAGATCTGGATCTCATGCGACATGGAAGGCGTCGCCGGCATCGTCGACTGGGACCAGTGCCGCCCCGGCAGCGACGGCTACGCGCTTGGCTGCGCGCTGCTGCAGGACGAGGTCAACGCCGCGATCGAGGGCGCCGCGGCCGGCGGGGCGACGGAGTTCGTCGTCAACGACTCGCACAGCCGGATGGCCAATCTCGACCCGCGCAAGATCGCGGGCAAGGCCAGCTACCTGTCCGGCCGGCACAAGCCGATGTACATGGTCGAAGGGCTCGACGACAGCTTCGACGCCGTTTTCCTCGTCGGCTATCACGGCTCGATCTCGGGACGGCCGTCGACGCTCTCGCACACCTATAACCCCGAGGTGTTCGCGGGCGTCAAGGTCAACGGCGAGTACGTGGGGGAGAGCGGCATCAACGCCCTGCCGATGGCGCACTACCGCACCCCGATCGCCTTCGTCTCCGGCGACCGGGTGACCGCCGACGAGGCGGCGCCGTTCGCGCCGGACGCCGTCAGCGTGCTCACCAAGGAGTCCATCACCCGGGGGGCGGCGCTGAACCTGCATCCGGACGAGTCGGGCCGGCTGATCCGGGCCGGCGCCGAGGAGGCGGTCCGCCGGGTCGCGGCCGGAACCGTGCGGCCGCCCGCGATCGACTCCCCGGCCGCGGTGGACATGGAGTTCCAGACCGGTGACATGGCCGACATCGCCACCTGGGCGCGTGACACCGAGCGGACCGGCGAGCGCACCGCCCGGATCGTCGGCGACGACCTGCGGCGCGTCTACCAGTCGTTCGTGGCCGTCACCTACCTCACCCGGCAGGCCGGCGGACGCTGAGGCGGACCCAACGCTGAGCTCTCGACCGGACGACAGAAAGACAGACAATCGCAATGCAGATTTTCGAAGCCGCGCCCGACGCAGGACCCAGCCTGGCCCTGCACGGCGGGGCCGGCGGGCGCGTGGAGGAGCTGACCCTCGAGGGCCGCGCCCCGTACGACGAGGGCCTGCGGGCCGCCTTTTCCGCCGGGTGGCAGGTGCTGGCGGCCGGAGGCAGCGCGCTGGACGCCGTCTGCGCGAGTGTTGAAGTACTGGAGGACAATCCGCTGTTCAACGCCGGCCGCGGCGCCGCGCTGACCGCGACCGGGCACGCCGAGCTCGACGCGTCGGTGATGACGGGAGCCGGGCGGGCGGGCGCGGTCGCCGCGTCCAAGCACGCCAGGAACCCGGTGCTGCTCGCCCGCGCCGTGATGGAGCACACCGAGCACGCACTGATCGTGGACCCGGATGTCGCGTTTCTCGAGTGCCACGGATTCCAGCCGGTCGAGCGCGGCTATTTCATCACCGAGTCGCGGCGGCAGCAGCTGGAGCGGGTGCTTGGCGGGCGGGCGGCCGCCGCCCGCCACGGGACGGTCGGCGCGGTCGCCCGCGACGTCAACGGGCGCGTCGCCGCCGCCACCTCCACCGGCGGCATGGTCGGCCAGGCCGACGGCCGCGTCGGCGACTCGCCGATCGTCGGCGCGGGCGTGTACGCCCGCGACAACATCGTGGCGATCTCGAGCACCGGCCACGGCGAGGCCTTCATCTGCGGCGTCGTCGCCTACGACATCGCCGCCCGGATCCGCTACGCTAACGCGGGCCTCGCCGCGGCGGTCCGGGAGACCATCGAGACCGAGCTCGCCCAGCGCGGATCGACCGGGGGGATCATCGCCGTCGGCGGCGATGGCCGGATTGTGGTGGCCCACAATTCGCCGGCGATGTTCTCCGCCCGCGGCACCGGCCCGGAACCTACGATCACGACATGACGGATACCCCGGCAGAAGCCCTGCCGTTGCGTGACGAAATCTTTCAGCGGATGGACGAGCTCACCCCGGCCGAGCGGAAGGTGGCGCGGACCCTGCTCGCCCGCTATCCGGCGGCCGGGCTGGAGAGCACGGCCGCGCTCGCGGCGGCGGCGGGGACGAGCAAGCCGACCGTGCTGCGGCTGCTCGACCGGCTCGGGTTCGGCAGCTACCCGGAGTTTCAGCAGCGCCTGCGGGGCGAGGTCACCCGCTCGATGAACGAGAGCCCGCTCAGCCGGGCCCGGGCCCGGCGGGAGGTGCCGTCCGACGACAGCGCCTTCATGCGGGCGGTGCGGCAGCGAGCCGGACTGGTGGCCCAGCTGCCGGACACGGTGCCGCCGGCCGAGATCGAACGGGCCGTCGCCTTGCTGGCGGGGCGCCCGAAGCACGTCGTCATCTCCGGCGGGTACTTCTCGCGGTTGATCGCCCGGCTGCTGGCGCTGCAGCTTGACCAGCTCATCCCCAACGTTGACTACGCCGACGAGCCGCTCGGGGCCGACATCGCGAAGTACCTGCGGGCCGGCCGCGACTCGCTCGTGATCGTCTATGACCTGC
>Ga0302235_10000801_pt1 | contig 24242 bp, 23 predicted proteins | sample II_Palsa_N3_3_FD_193577 | JGI IMG/M metagenome (GOLD analysis project Ga0302235, IMG submission 193577) | Peat permafrost microbial communities from Stordalen Mire near Abisko, Sweden - II_Palsa_N3_3 | ecosystem: Environmental > Terrestrial > Soil > Palsa > Peat permafrost | place: Sweden...
CCGCGGCCGCGGCCAGGACCACGGCGATCCGGCTCACCAGCGCGACCACCCTGCTCGGGGTCGCCGATCCGGTCCGGGTCTACGAAGACTTCGCCAGCCTGGACCTGATCAGCCGCGGCCGGGCTGAGACCATCGTCGGCCGCAGCGCGTTCGTTGAGCCGTTCGCGCTGTTCGGCTACGACACCGCCGACTACGACGCGCTGTTCGCCGAGAAACTCGGCCTGCTGCTCGACATCCGTGCCCGCGAGGAGGTCACCTGGACCGGCCGGTTCCGCCCGCCGCTGACCGCGGCCGCTGTGGTGCCGCGCGCGGTCCAGCAGCCGCTGCCCGTGTGGGTCGGCGTCGGCGGCTCGCTGGAGAGCGCCGACCGGGCCGGCCGCCTGGGCTTGCCGATGGTCCTGGGCTACATCGGCGGCGGGCTCGGCCACCTGCGGCCGCTGGTGGACCATTACCGCTCCGCCGGTGAGCGCGCCGGACACCCCGACGCGGTCAAGGTGGCCATCTCTACCCACTTCCACGCCGGCGCCGACCCGGCAAAAGCCCGCGCCGTCTACCCCTACTACCACGAGTATCTGCGTCCCAAGAGACCCGGCGGGCGCGGCTTCGTCGTCGGCCCCGACGCGTTCGAGGCTGGCACCGGCCGCCATGGGGCGATCATGGTCGGATCAGCTGGAGAGATCACCGACAAGCTGCTTGACGCGGCCAAGGCCCTCGGCCTGGACCGCATCTTCGCCCAGGTCGACTGGGGCGGGCTCCCGCCAGGGCTGGTGGAGGAATCCATCGCCCGCTACGCCACGGAGATCGCCCCCGTCCTGCGTTCCGCCTGATCGAAGTCCGCCCTTCCAAATCCGTCACCAAGCGCTAGCCCCAGCGAGCCGCGTGAAGCCCGCCAGCTTGCCGTGGGCCCGGGCGTCATACGTAGTCTCGTCTTTGCAGGAGCCGCCAGGCGGCCCAGCCGGGGATGACAGGCAGCCAGTAGGTGGCCAGCCGGTAGGTGAGGACGGCTGAGACCGCGGGCCCGGGGGACAGCCCGATACCGGTCAGGCCGGCGACCAGGGCGGCCTCGATGGCACCGAGGCCGCCGGGGGTGGGAGAAGCGGCGGCGATGACGGCGGCCCCCAGGTAGATCGCGCCGATCTCGGTGATCCCGGCGTGACCGCCGAACGCCTGCACTGAGGCGGCGAGGCCGCCGATGTAAGCCAGGGTGATCAGCGCGGAGCCACCCACCAGCAAGGTCAGCTTGACCGGGCTTACCGCCACTGCCCGCAGGCTGGCAGCGGCGGACCGCAGGCCTGGCAACAGCCGCGTCTTGGCGAGCCGCCTGCCCCGGCGGGTAGCCAGCACGATGCCGGCAAGCGCGGCCACCACGGCGAGGATCAGCAGCAGCTTGCTGGCCGGCGGCAGCTTGAAGGCGTGCGCCAGCTCGTGGCCGGCCAGGGTGAAGAAGATGACGAGCAGGATCAGGTGAGCGACGGCTCCCATCAGGGCGTTGACGCCGACCGCCGCCACGCCGGCTCCGGGGGAGACGCCGGATTTCTGCAGGAACCGGGCGTTCAGGGCCATGCCGCCGACGTTGGCGGGAGAGACCCGGTTGACGAACGACGAGGCGGCTTGGGTCAAGGTGGTGGGCCAGAACGGTACCCGGCCGGGCACGGCACCGATCAGCGCGGCCGCACTGGCGAGGTAGGTCAGGGCGGAGGAGGCGATGATGACCGGCAGCCAGACCCAGTGCGCCGATTGCAGCGCGTGCCAGCTGCTGCCTACCTGCGCGAGCTGGGGCAGGACGAAGTAGAAGGCGCCGGCCAAGGCGGTAATGGCCAGCAGGGTCCGGGGCCGGACCCGCCGCAGGCGGGCGAGCGGCTGTTCGCTCAGCCCGCCAGCCACGGTCGCGGCGGACCTGATCTGCGCGAGCAGGCCGTCCTCGCGGGCGATGGCGTGCCGGGTGGCCGCGGACAGGGCCAGCGGCTGCAGCAACGGCACGGCGGCCGCCAGTTGCTGCGCGCCGATGACCGCGGCGGCGCTAGATACCGCCCGTTCGGCTCCGGTCAGGATGGCCAGCGAGGCCAGCAGCTCGGCGAGGTCAAGGTCCTGTTGCCGCTGCGTGGCCGCCAGCTCAGAAAAGCTGAAGTCAGTCAGCCAGGGCCGCCCGTCGCCCTCGATCATCACGTTGGCCGCTCGCAGGGACCGGTGGGCGATCCCGGCGCGGTGCAGCCTGTCCACGTCGGCCCACAGCCGCGCCAGGAGGTCGTCGCTGATCCGCTGGGCGGGGAGCTCGCCGAGCGAGCTGCCCTCTACCCGCTCCATGACCAGCAGCGCGGTCCCGCCGCCGGCCTTGACCACCCGGTCGACGCGCGGCACGCGGACGCCGGCCCGCTCGGCCATCACGGCGATGAGCGCCTGGCGCTCCACGGCCCGGATGGCCGAGGCCGCAGGCAATGTGTCGCCGACATTACGCAGCCGGGCGAACCGGTAGGCGCGGTAGAGCAGGTCGGCGTCACGCTGATCGGAGCCGAGGGCCTTGATGAACAGCCGCCGCCCGTCGTCGGTGACGGCCACGAACGGCCGGGAGCCCTTGGTCTGGACGCCGGCCGGCTCGACCGAGGCGACGGGCAGGCCGGCGGACCGCAGCGCGGCCGCGATCCCCTCGGATCCGATCCGCCGGTCGGGCACGCCGAAAGTGACGAGCACGGCCGCACCGACGGTCACCCCGGAAGCGAACGCGAGAACCAGTTCGGCCGGCAGGACAGTACAGGTAATCAGCCGGGCCACGCCCGCGGCCGCCAGCGCGATCCATGCTGTCTCGCGCCAGGGGCGGCTCAGCCACGGCGCTGCGGCCACGACAACCGCCGCCGCCGCGGCGAGCAGCGCCGGACCGGGAAAAGCGGCGCTGGCCAGCCAGGAGCTATGCCCGGCAGCCGCCGTGACCGCGTGCGGGTGCTTGTCGCCGGCCAGATACAAGATGCCTGCCAGCATGGCGCCTGCCGTAACGGCGCCTGCCGCCAGGCCGCCCAGCAAGCGGAACCGGCGGCGGCGCAGGACGGCGGCGACGGCGACGACGGCCGCGAGGACGAACGCCACTTGCACCAGGCCTGTCAGTACCCGTCTGGCCGGGTCAGATCCGAGCCACGTCACGGCGGCCGCGCCGGGACCCGTCAGCCGGCCGGGAACCACCGCGACAGCGGCGAGCATCCCGGTCAGGACCAGGCCGCTGCCGATGAGGCGGATGACATCGCCCGGATGACGGTAACGAGTCGAGGGCAGAAACCGCGCTGCGTGCTTGGTGACCGGCTCCGGAGCACCGGGCGAAAGCCCATCGGCGGCGGTCGGCGGATCGCTCAGCCGGGTTCCGCTGTGCTGTGTCCGGTCCATATTCATGCCTTTCACCTGCTGCTCCCGGCGCGGCGGGGCGGCGGAGCGCCAGCCGGGCGTCGCGGCCGGGTAGGTCGCTGCCCCTTGTTGTGCCGTCGCTGAAGCTGGTCCGCGACCAGGGCGGTGACCAGGGCACAGGACGTGCCAAGCAGGATCCCGGCGACGGCGTCGGACAGCCAGTGGGCCGCGAGGTAGGCGCGGGAGAACCCCATCATGATCGAGAACGCCACCGCGGCCGCGCCCCACCAGGTACGCCGGCTGCCCACGGGCACCAGGGCGATGACCGCCGCGACGACGGTGACCGACGCGGCGATCGCATGTCCGGAAGGGAATGACGCCCCGCTGGTGGCGACCAGCGATCCAGGCGGCCTGGTCCGGTCGTATACGCCCTTCAACGAGCCGATCAGCACCTCGGACAGCACGATGGCGGACGCGAAAGCGGCCAGGTGCCACCACCGGCGGCGCAGGGCCAGGAATCCGGCCAGGAGGATCCGCACCGGCAACGTGACGTACACGAGCCCGAGGACGTTGAAGACCTTGGCGATCGCCGTCAGCAGCGGGGTCCGGCCGGAGACCATCAGCCGCAGCCACGCATCGTCAATCCGCTGGATACGGGTCAGCGCGCCGTGGTCACCGACCACGGCGAAGACCACGGCCGTGACCGCCACCACCCCGGCGGTAAGGAGCGCGGTCCGCCTGGGACGGCCAAGCAGCGCGTCCTCCTCCCGCCGGGCCGGGCCCGTCCGGGTCAGCCCGGGCATCCGGCACCTCGCCCGCACAGGGCCAGGTCCTCGGTGCGCCGGACGTAGCCGACCAGCGCCGACCGGGGGATGAACGCCACCGCGCTGCCAACGGTGGTGGCCAGGACCGGGGACGCGCCGGGCCCAAGGACAAACCGGTAGGTCACGCAGCCGCCAGGGAAGACGTCGTAGCGAACGTCGGAGTAGCCAGGCACCAGGCTCGGCGGACGCTCGAACCGGCGCATGCCGGGCTGGCCGGAAGGAATCTGCCGGGCTCCGGCAATGTCGCAGGTCGCGGTCAGGGTGATCGTCACCGTCTGCAGCTGCCCTGACTGGCCGAGCACGAAATGGACGCCGCCGCCCGCGGCCAGGGAACCGGAGTCCAGCCCGAAGCTGGCCCGCCCGCTGGCGATCTCGTCGTTGACCGTGTTCCAGCCCGACGGGAGCGCGGCGATGCAGGGCAGGAAGGCCGCCGAGGGAACCGCCTGGGCCGCCAGGATCATCGTATGGCCCGTGCCGCAATCGGGTGCGTGCCCGGTGAAGGCGCCGGACGGCAACAACAAGCCGATGCCGACGACGGTGGGCACGGCGAAGATGGCGAGCATCGCCGTGGCCAGGCTGACCCGCCGGACGCTCCAGCGCTGCAGCACGATCGGCCGCCGCTGCGGAGCGAGCTTGCGGAACTCGGCGAGCAGGTCCCGGGGATCGCGTTTCATGAAGGCGCGCAGCTGCGTCGGGCTGGCGACCCCGCGGGTGGCGGCGAAGGCCTCGGCCAGCTCGGCTTCGGTGAAATAACTCTGCGCTCGCTTGTACACCCGCGCGGGGTCGGTGCGGACCGCCAGGACCAGCATCATGTTGCCCAGGTCCACCGCCTGCCGCCAGGGCGAAGGGCGGACCTGGGCGAAGGCCACGTCGATCAGCAGCAGCTCGCCGCCGCGGACCATCAGGTTGCCCGGTTTGATGTCGCGGTGGGCGATCCCCGCGTCCCACAGGGTGCGGATCAGTGACAGCCCCTGGTCGATCAGCTGGTCGTCGAGGTCGGCGCCACCGATTTCCACCGCGCCGTCGAAGTACTCGGTGACCAGCAGGTACTCCCGCTCAGGGGTGATCTCGACGATGCCGTAGGGCCTGGCCACGGCGATCCCGGCGTCTTGCAGCAGGCGCAGGGCGTAGTCCTCGTACTCGGCCAGGCGCCGCACGGTCTGGAAGGGGTGCTCGTCCTCCAGGGAGCCGTACAAGATCGTCCGCCATATCTTGTACCAGCGGTCGGCGCGGACGTGACCCTTGGTGTAGAGCTTGGCGAACAGGTACTCCTGCGGAGCGCCCTCGACCCGCAGCCGCAACGGCGTGGAGCCGGCTGAGGACTCCAGCCCGACCGGCGTGATGCCGGTGACGGTGAACCCGAGCTGGTCGCGCGTGCCCTGCCGGATCGCGTCGCCGCGCTGGCCGGTCACATCGACGTGCGCGGTGTTGCCGCGCCGGTAGGCGACGGGAAACACCTCGTTCGGGGTGAAGAAACGGAACGCGCTGACCGGGATCGCGACGGCAAGCACCACACCTAGGAGCAGGTCATCTATGTGATCGACGGCCAGGTACAGGCGGGCCAGGCAGAACATGGTCACGACAACCGCGGTGACCGCCTTCGCGTAAGAGCGAGGCCGTCCCGGCACGACCAGGCAGTAAGCGATGCTTATCAGCAAGAACGTGGGGACCGCCACCGTGACCGCCTGGGTGGAATACCCCGCCCAGTTTCCGATGATCAGCACGCCGTACGGCCGCGGCCGGGTGGTCCCCGAGGTGATCAACGTGACGGCGAGCTCCAGGAGGAACAGGCTGCACATGAACACCAGCAGGTGCCGCCAGCGCCGGAACACGATGGTCAGTACGACCGCCGCCAGCCCGGCCACCGTGGCTACCCAGCCGGAGCCGGCCGCGGAGATCCCGTTGGCCACGTCGGTCAGCCACGGCGTCCGGGTCCGTGCGAAAAGCCTCAGTACCGCTGAGTTGACCTGATTATCGAGCCGCAGCGACGGCGCACGCACCGAAATAAGGATCACCCCGGCCAGGACGACGACGGCGAGGACCAGCCACGCCCTGGTGGTGACCGACACCGGATGCGGCAGCGGCGGGGGCGCACCCGTCGGCCGACGCCGGAGCGACGTCCGCCGCGCGGCGGGACCCGGCGGAAGGCTCGCGATGCCGGCCTGCGTGGTTACCGTCTCCGCCTTTTCGCTCAACGCGACGCACCCCCCATCGAGGGCAGCCCCCGCGTCCGCGGCCAGCTCCGGGCCACCATCCGCGATGTCGTGGAATTGCCCACCGCGCCATTCTTCCTCTCGATCCGATGAGCGGCCGCGAACGGCTGCTGACGGCCGCATAACTCAAATTCGCCCGCACCGATCAGGATTTGGAATTGTATCGGGCCCACCTTGGAGTTCCCAGCACCAAACAGATTCCTGCACGTCGGCGATTACTGTGGTAACGGCGTTTCGCCGCTAGTTGAGGAGGCGTCGAGCCCGTACGGGGCGACAGACCGCGGGAGGTCGTCCGCCCGAACCAGGCGTCTCATGGGTCAATCCGCTAAACAGCGCTACCAGGGTCCGGGCAACGCTCCCGGACGCTGCTCAAACTGCCTTAAGCAGAGACCAACACGGCTACGGGAATATCCATCGTGTCACCGCTCACGCTACATCAGGCCATACCGCGCATCAATAGACGCTGACTTATTTCTAAGTGTCTATGGGCACTCCGGCTGAGCCTCGGTCCACCGCGTAAATAGGGTGCTCCCAGGGGCCGGGCAAAGTCGCTAGGATTCCGAGAGCGAGTGGTGGGAGCATGCTGCGCACGACGGCCGGGCGGTACGCAGGCGGCCGTGGAGGTCAAGCCTTGGCAGGGCGGTGGCGGCGACGCGCTGCTCGTGCGAGCCCAGGAGGGTGACGCCGACGCCTTTCGGGCGCTGGTAGAAGTCCACTGGGCGGAATTGCACGCGCATTGCTATCGGATGCTGGCCAGCTACCACGACGCCGAGGACGCCCTTCAAGACGCCTTGCTGCGGGCCTGGCAGGCGTTGCCGGGCTTTGAGAGGCGGAGCAGCCTGCGCGCCTGGCTCGCCGTGCTGTCGCTTCGGGGTGAGCGGATCGCGGAGGTCGACTACTTCCTCACCGCCGAGCTGATGGGCCGCTGGGGCGACGATTCATCCATCGACGGAGCCGAGATGTTTGCCCGCTTCGGGCTGCCGGCCACTATCCCGTGACAATCGTTGCCGGGCCGATTAGCCGAGGCGCTCCTCACAGTCATATCCAGTGACCGGCAGCGGACCGTCCGCTGGCCGGGTCACCGTGAGGAGCAACCGTGTACGTCCCGAGTTCGATGCTGATGGCACTGCACGAGGAACGAGTCCGCGGCTTTGACCGGCGAGCCTTCCACGCGGACCTACCCTTGCTGGAGCCCGGCCAGGCCCGAAGCAGCCGGGCCCGGCCTTGGCCGACCCGGGCCTTCGCCGCTCTCAGCGGCCGCTCACCTGCCAGCGCTCGCCGGGCCGCTCTCACGGCCGCACGAGCCCACTCATGAACCAGCGCCGCCCCGGCATCATCGCCAAGGTGATCGCCACCGACGCCGCCGCCGGCGCCGCCCCGATCGACTGGGACGAGACGAGCCTGCTCTTCGCCGCCGAGCGCTGGTACTGGGTGGCGACCACCAGCGATCAGGACCGCCCCCACCTGCGGCCCGTGCTCGCCGTCTGGGTCGACGAGCGAATCTACTCGACCACCAGCCCGGCCGCCCGCAAAGGCCGGAACCTGGCCAGCAAGCCGTCGGCCGCGCTCGCCGCCCGCGCCCCGGACGTCGACATCGTCATCGAAGGAAGAGCCGCCTGGATCGACGACCGGCAACAGCTTCGGCGAGTCGGCGACGCCTACCAGGAGAAGTACGGATGGCCCGTCACCGTCACCGCCGATAACGCCTTCGACGCCCCCTACGGGGCACCCACCGCCGGACACCCGCCATACCGGGTCTACGAGCTCACCCCCACCGTCGCCTATGCCTTCGGAACCGGCGGCAACCTGGGAGAACGCTCCACCCGGTATCGCTTCGACAGATAAGTGTTCCGACACATAAGTCGTTTCGCGCGATGACCGGCCCGAGCTTGACCATCGTGGCGGCGCCGGTCGACGACCACATCACCCTGATCCCCGCGGCCTGCTCACCCCAGGCCGGCGTGGAGCACTTCGCGTCCGTCCGCGCCCGGCTGGCCGAGATGTGACCGGGCCAGGACGCGGCGTCTAGGACCCGGTGACGCGGGTCTGGAATACTCGGATGGCGGATTGTCCAGTACCAGAGTTGTTAGCCGGTCCCGGCGTCACCAGGCGCGGGCCGGCCAGGAGGTCTCATGCCGGCCAGAGAGCAGCCAGACTCGGTCGAATGGATGCGGCCGCGATGGCTGGAGCACCTCCACGGCATCTCCGAGACCACGGCCACCAGGGTCACCGCTGACCTGCGCAAGGTCCGCGAGGCCCTAGGCGATCTGGGCTGACTGACATTCCCACCGATACCCGGGGGCGGGGCGAGGGTGAGCACTGATCCGGGGACGGTCCCCGCACCTGGTCCCGCGGTGCTCCGTCTGCATCGCTGGAACGACCGCGCCGTGGTCGCCGTGGCCATCGCCGCATTCGCCTCCGGGTTCGCGCAATTCGGCGTGGTCGCCGCCCTCGGCGACGTGGCCCGGGGGTTCGGCCAGGTGAATCTGGGCTCAACCCTCGCCGACCAGGCCGGGTTGTCAGGTACCGACCTCGGCATCGGACTGGCCATCATGCGCCTGGCGTCGCTGGGCGCCCTTCCCATCACCGGCCTGGCCGACCGCTTCGGCCGCCGGACGATGCTGCTCGTGACGGTCGGCCTGGGGCTGGCCATGACGGCGGCCGCCGCGGCCAGCCCCAGCTACTGGTGGTTCGTGGCCATCTTCGCCAGCGGGCGTCCCCTGCTCAGCGCCACGAATGCGCTGGCTCAGGTCACCGCGGCCGAGCAGACCGGCTCGGCCGACCGGGCTAAGGCAGTGGCGCTTATCGCCGCCGGGTACGGCACCGGCGCAGGGGTCGTCGCCATCGTGCACAGCCTGGCGGAACGCGCGATCGGGTTCCGCGGCGTATTCGTCCTGGCGCTGGTCCCACTGGCTTTGCTGCCCCTGCTGTCGAGATGGATCTCCGAACCCGACCGGTTCGCCGTGGCCGCAGCCGGATCCGAGCATCCGGTTCCGGTGCTTGGCGCCGTGGCGCGCCCATTCCGGCGGCGCCTGCTGGTGATCGCGGTACTGGCTTTTGCCGTCTCAGTGATTACCGGGCCGGCTAACAGCTTCGTCTTCCTCTTCGCGCAGAATTTCCTGCACCAGCGCGGCATCGTGACGGCCGCCATGGTCGTAGGCGCGGGCGCTGCCGGACTGGTCGGACTCCTGGCCGGACGGTGGCTGGCGGACCGGGTGGGCCGGCGCCTGACCGGCGCGCTGGCCATGGTGGCGGTGGCCCTGTTCGCCACCCTGACTTACACCGGTTCCGCCTCGGCCCTGCTGGCCGGCTACATCCTCGGCGTGTTCGCCGGCTCGGTCTTCGCCCCGGCCGCCGGGTCGCTGATCAACGAGCTGTTCCCCACGTCCGTTCGGGCCTCGGTGGCGGGCTGGTCACTGGCGGCGGGCGTGCTTGGCGCGGTGACCGGCCTGGTCGTCTTCGGCGCGGTAGCCGAGGCCGTCCACAGGTTCGCAGTGGCCGGGCTGGTCACCTTCTTGCCCGCAGCCCTGGTCATGGCGCTGTTCTGGCTGCTCCCCGAGACCCGGGGGGTTGAACCGGAAGACCTCTGGTCCGCTTCTGTATCGGCCCAGAGGTCCACCGATAGATAGTCTCTTATAGCTGCCGGTCGAACGCTGCGCGCATCCGGTCAAGGCCCCGCACGACGCCAGTGGTCAGCACGCCGATCTCGCCGACCGTCACGGCGACCACGTCGCCGTCGGCCAGGCTGAACGGCGCCGGTGGCACGAGGCAGGTCCCGGTGGCCAGAACCACCCCGTCGGGATAGATGTCCGCCCGCAGCAGGAAACCGGCGAGTTCGTCGAACTTCCGGCGCAGTCCCGAGGTGCTGGCGCGGCCCTGCCAGGCGATCACGCCGTCGCGGTAGATGGCTAGCTCGATGGGCAGGTGGTAGGGATCGGCGATCTCCCAGGACGGGCGGATCGCCGGCCCCAGTGCGCAACCGCCCAGGTAGACCTTGGCCTGCGGCAGGTAGAGCGGGTTCTCGCCCTCGATCGACCGGGACGATACGTCGTTGCAGGCGGTGTAGCCGGCGACCTCCCCGAACTGGTTGATCACCAGGGCGACCTCGGGCTCAGGGACATCGAGAACCGAGTCGGCCCTGATCGCTATCGTCTGTCCGTCGCCGGCCACCCGCCAGGCCGCCGACTTGAAGAACAGCTCGGGCCGCTCGGCCTCGTAGACCTGGCGGTAGACATCGGATGAGCGCTCGCTCTCCTCGACCCGCGCCTCGCGGGACGTGAAGTACGTGACGCCTGCCGCCCAGACCTCGGTGCGGCCGTCGATTGGAGGCAGCAACGTAACGTCGGCGGCCGCAATCGGCCGGGATCTCTCGCGTTCGGCCGCACGCCACTTGATCTCCTCAACCGGCAGCGCCAGCAGCGCGGCCAGCGAAGGCACATCCGGCAGACTGAACACCAGTCCCTGGTCACGGACTCCGACCTGCGGTATCCGGGTCTCGCGGGTGTGATACCTGATGATGTCCACGAGGAGTTATCCCCAGCAGAGGCAGAACGGATGCCCGGCGGGGTCCGCGTAGACCTGATATCCCTCGGTCGACTCGATGTCATCCGTCGTCTTGAGCAGCTTGGCTCCCAGCGAGATGACCTCGTCATGGGCGGCCCTGACGTCATCGACGAACAAGTCGAGATGAATCTGCTGGGAGGTCCCGTCGGGCCAGTCAGGCTGAACGTGACCGGGCGCGAACTGAACGGCAAGCCGCGGTTCGCCGTCGACGTAGACATTGTGCCAATCGTCCTCCGCGTCGACCGTGCCACCCAGCAGTTCGGCCCAGAAGGTACTTTCGGCGATCAGGTCGGCGGCATCGAAGACGACGATCTGCCGAGCAATTTTCATGCCGACATCCTGCCACGGACCCGCGGACGATGCCCTCAGATCAGGTTCCGTTGTGCACGTGTCCCTGCGGAGAGGGCGGCCCGGGAATGCGGCGAGGTGGCGCGGCATTGTGCTGGTGATGGATATCGTGAACGAGTCACTCCCGCTGGCCGTGCTGGATTTCGTCGGGATCGAGCATGGTGAGAGTGCCGCCGCGTCAATTGCTGGTGCGGTGGGCATCGCCCAGGCCGTTGAGGGAGCCGGCTACCGGCGGTACTGGGTGTCTGAGCATCACAACATGACCAGCCTGGCGTGCAGTGCTCCCGAACTGCTGACCGCGCACGTCGGGGCGTATACCTCGCGCATCCGGGTCGGCGCGGCCGGAATCATGCTGCCTAACCACGCGCCGCTTAAGGTCGCGGAGGTGTTCCGCACCTTGCTGGCGATGTATCCAGGACGCATCGACCTGGCGCTGGGCCGAGCGCCGGGCACCGACCCGCTGACCGCGCACGTCCTGCGCCGGGGGATGGTTACCGATGCGGCCGCGGACTTTCCGGCGCAGGTCGGGGAACTGCTGGCGTTTCTCGGCGACGGGTTCCCCGCTGGCCATCCTTACGCTCAGCTTGTGGCCGCGCCGCTGGTGGGCGAGCGGCCCGAGTTGTTCGTGCTGGGCTCCAGTCCCTACGGCCCACGTTTCGCCGCGGTGAACGGCATGAGTGCCGTATTCGCGCATCACATGAGCCCGGACCTGGCGTTCGAGGCGCTGCGGGAATACCGTCGCGGGTTTACGCCACGCCCGGAGGGCGGGTCGCCTTACTCGGCGATGTCGGTGCTGGCCTTCGCTAGCCACGACGACGAGGCGATCATTGACTTTGAAGCAGCGTGGACGCTGACCATCCAGAACATCCGCCGCGGGATACGTGAGCCGCTGCGGCCCGAGCAGATACGTGAGTTCGCGCGCTCGCGGGAGTTCCGCGCCAGCCATCAGGACGACTCCCGGATGGTGACCGGGGAACCCAAGACTGTAGCCGAGCGGCTCCTTGAGATGAAGGAGCTCGCCCAGGCCGACGAGATCGCCGTCGTCACCCCGAGCCTGGACCGGGAACGCCGCCGGGCCAGCTACGTGGCACTGGCGGAAGCCTGGCGCCGCGCCGCATGAACTGAGGTGCGCGCGGGCCAGGTCGTTCTGGCGTGACACGTGTGCCGGTCTATTCACTGGCCCGCTTGCGGACTCGGTCGCGGGCGCGGTCACGGAGCACGTTCTTCTGGATCTTTCCTGTCGAGGTTTTGGGGAGGGTCTCGAAGTACACCTGGTCCGGCGCCTTGAAGTGCGCCAGCCGCTGGCGGACGAACTCGGTGAGTTCCTGTGCGCTGAGGTCGGCCCGTTCGGTGGTGACGAAGGCGACGGGCCGTTCGCCCCAGCGCGGGTCGGGCCGGGCCACCACGGCGGCTTCCAGCACGTCGGGGTGGGCGGCGAGCGCTTTTTCCACTTCGACCGAGGCGATGTTTTCCCCGCCGCTGATGATGATGTCCTTGCTGCGGTCGGTCAGCTCGATGTAGCCGTCGGGGTGCATGACCCCCAGGTCGCCGGTGTGGAACCAGCCGCCGCGGAACGCCTCTTCTGTGGCCGCCTCGTCGTCCAGGTAGCCGGCGGCGACCGTGTTGGACCGGATCAGGATCTCCCCGGTGCTGGTGCCGTCGGCCGGCAGCGGCCGCAGCTTGTCGTCGGCGATCTGGGCGTCGGCGACGGAGATCGCGGGGACGCCTTGCCTGCTGAGCCGTCCGGCCAGGTCGGCGGCGGGCAGCTCGGTCCAGCCCGGCTGGTATTCGCAGACCAGCGACGGGCCGTAGGTTTCGGTCAGCCCGTACAGGTGGGTCACCGTGATGCCCATCTGCTGCACCGCGGCGATGGTCTCCTTGGCCGGCGGGGCGCCGCCGACCGCGGCTCGCAGCCGGCGTCCGGCGGTGAAGCCGCGCTGTGCCCCGGCCCGGGCGAGCTCGCTGAGCACGACCGGGGCGCCGCACAGGTGCGAGACCGGGTAGCGCCCGGCCAAGTCCAGGGCCCGCTGCGGGTCGAAGGAGCCCAGGCAGACGTGGGTGGCGCCGACGGCGGTCCCGCCCCAGGTCATTGACCAGCCGTTGCAGTGGAACATCGGCAGGGTCCACAGCAGGCAGCTGGCCGCGGTCAGCTCGAACTCCAGCGCGGCGCTGAGGGCGTTGAGGTAGGCGCCGCGGTGGGTGTACACCACGCCCTTGGGCCGCCCGGTCGTGCCGCTGGTGTAGTTCACCGCGATCATGGCGTCCTCGTCGGCGGGCAGCGTGATGCCCTGGCCGTCGGTGTCCGCGAGCCATTCGCCGTAGGTCACCGCGCCGGGCAGCGCCGCCGCGGGCGTGCCGGGCAGCAGGACCACCCGTCCGGCCGGCAGTTCGGCGGCGGTGCGCACGTCCAGCCGGGACAGCAGGTCGCCGGACACCAGCAGGATCCTGGCCCGGGAGTGGGCCAGGATGTCCCGGTACTCATGAGCGGCCAGCCGCGTGTTCAGGGCGACCAGCGCCGCGCCCGCACCGGGCACCGCGAAGTGGGCGGCCAGCAGCCAGCGGGAGTTCAGGTCCAGCACGGCCACCCGGTCACCTGGCCGCACCCCATCGGCCCGCAGCGCACCCGCTAGCGCGTCGCAGTCCCGGCCCAGCTCGGCGTAGCTGACGGCCGTCTCGTCGTCGTCGACCACCGCGACCTTGGCCGGGAAGGCTCGCCGCGCCCGGGCCAGGAAGCTGAGCGGACTCAGCGGCACGTGATTAGCCGCGCTGATCATGAAGCCCTCCCGGACATCATAAGGTCCTCCCGCGCCCTCGCACATATGCTTGTGATCGGCCGCACGGTCGGGTGAAACCTGACGTCACCTATCTGCCCGGGAGGCTTCGTGTCACACTCCACCCTCACTCCGGCAGACGCCGAGGCGATCGGTCAGCCGGTGCGGAGCTTCATCGCGGACTACGTCATCCCGCTGGAGCAGGAGGCCTTCGCCGCCGGTGTTGATGACAAGCTGCGGATCCATTTGCAGCAGTTGGCTCACGATGCCGGTGTGCTGGCTCCGCAGGCCCCGGCGGAGTACGGGGGAGGCGGGGCTGACTTCCTGACCAGCACGGTGCTGCTGGAAGAGGCGGGTTACAGCCCGCTGGGCCCGCTGGCGATGAACTGCGCCGCGCCGGATGAGGGCAACATGCACCTGCTGGCGATGGTCGGCACCGAGGAGCAGAAGGAGCGCTACCTGAGGCCTCTGGTGGCCGGTGAGGTGCGTTGGTGCTTCGCGATGACCGAACCACCGCCGGGTGCCGGGTCTGACCCGGCCGCCCTGATGTCTGTGGCGCGCAAGGTGGCGGGCGGTTGGCGGCTGGACGGCGATAAGCACTTCATCACCGGCGCGGACGGTGCCGGGTTCGCGATCGTCATGGCCAGGTCGCACGGCCCGGGCGCGCCTGAGGGCGCGAGCATGTTCCTGGTCGATGCCGGCAATCCGGGCTGGCAGGTCGGGAGCCGGATGCGGACCCTCGATGCGGGTAGCGCCGGCGGGCACTGCCAGGTGCGGTTGCGCGAGGCGTTCGTCGGCGATGACGCGGTGCTGGGTGAGCCCGGCCGCGGCTTCGCGCATGCGCAGGTCCGGCTGGTGCCGGCCCGGCTGACGCACTGCATGCGCTGGCTCGGCTCGGCCCGGCGCGCGCACGACGTCGCTTTGCGGCGGGCGAGCGGCCGGGAGCTTTTCGGTGCGCCGCTGGGGTCTTTGGGGATGGCCCAGCAGCTCATCGCGGACAACGAGATCGAGCTGGTCGCCTGCCGGGCGCTGCTGTGGCAGGTCGCCGCGCAGGTGGCGCAGGGCGTCAAGGGCACCGTGGAGTCCTCCCGGGCCAAGGTCTTCATCAGCGAGGCCACCGGCCGGATCGTGGACCGGGCGGTGCAGCTCGCGGGCGGGGCCGGGGTCACCGAGGAGTCGGTCATCGGCCGCATCTACGCCGACATCCGGGCGTTCCGGATTTACGACGGACCATCCGAAGCTCACCGCGCGGCCATCGCCCGCCGGGCGGTGGCCAGGATCCAGCGGGCCCCGGCTTGACCGCGCCCGGGCACGGCGACCAGGCCGCGCCGAGCGCGATGATCACCGGAGCCACCGGCGGAATCGGGCGCGCGATCGCCGGACGGCTCGCGCACACCGGTTACCGCCTGACGCTCAGCGGCCGCGACGAGGCCGCGTTGGGCAAGCTGGCCAGCGACCTGACCGGCAGCGGCACCGAACTCCAGGTGGTGCCGGCCGACATGAGCAGCGAAGACGACATCCGGGCACTGGCACGCGCTCACGCCGGCCGGTTCGGCTCGCTGGACCTGCTGGTCCTGTCCGCGGGGACCGGGACCAGCGGCCGCATCGCCGACTACCCGATGCGGCGCTTTGACCGGCAGATGACCGTCAACGTCCGCGCGCCTTTTGCCCTGGTGCAAGAGTGCCTGCCCGCGCTTCGCCGGGCCGCGGCCGCCCGCCCCGCCCACGGGTCCAGGGTTACGGCGATCGCGTCGATGGCCGGCATCGCTTCCGAGCCCGGCCTGGCCGCTTACGGCGCCGCCAAGGCCGCGCTGATCTCGCTCTGCCAGTCCATCAACGCCGAGGAGTCCTCCGCCGGTGTTACCGCGACCGCGATCGCGCCCGGCTACGTCGACACCGAGATGAGTGCCTGGGTGCACGACCGGATCGATCCCGACCAGATGATCCCGCCCGCCGACATCGCCGAACTGGTCCTCGCGCTGGCGCAACTGTCGGCCCGGTCAGTCGTCCCCCTGATCGCCATCTCCCGCGCCGGGGAGACCCACTGGCAAGCGTGATGCCGATCCGGGGCCCGGGAACCGGAAGACCTCGATGGATGCCGGCCGCGACGAAGGCGGCCCGGAGCCCGTATGCTGTCTGCGTTCCTCGCGTCCAGTACGCGGGGTGCAGTCCGGGCGCATAGCTCAGCGGTAGAGCACTCGCCTTACAAGCGAGGGGTTCGTAGGTTCAAATCCTACTGCGCCCACAATTTTCGAATACTTGATCCCGCGTGTCGCAGTGCACGTCCGAGGAGTCGGAGATACCTTGCCTGAATGGGGCAAGAACGGTGCGGCAGGTGGATGCCGCGAAAGAAGACGGCATGTGCGCGTACTCCAGGGCATGGAGGCCCTTGCAAGACAGCTGAGACCATGGAGCGCAACAGGCTGTACAACCGCGACCACCCGCATCGGGAGTCACCGGAGTCCCGCAAGAAGTCCAACCGGAAGTACCGGATTTCTAGCTACGGGCTGACCCAGAGGTTGTTTGACCTGCTTCTGGAGGCACAGCAGAACGCCTGCGGCATGTGCCACGAGCCGTTTGAGGAGGGGCAGCTCATCCACGTGGATCATGATCACGCGTGCTGCCGGGGGAAGAACCGATCGTGCGGAGAGTGCATCCGAGGGCTCCTGTGTCATACCTGCAACATCGCGCTGGGCTACATCGAACGCCGATACGCGATGGCTCGCGCGTACCTGGACAGCCCTCCCGTCCGGCTCCTCGTCGCCGCCTAGCCTTCAACCAGGGAAGGCCGCTGCGGCGAGACTGCCGCAACCTGCCTCGATTAGAGCGGCCGGGTGGGGGCCGCGATCCGGCCCGAAGCATCCTGTGGGGTTCCAGAAATCGGCCACCGATCCTGACCTGGGCTTTAGGCGGCTCGCTCGTACTCGTTGATGAGGCCGCCGAGGACAGGCCGGCGCTTGATCCGCTCCCGGGACAGGTCGGCGACGGGGTGGTCGGGCCGGGGCGGGCGGAGCTGGCGGCTTCGATGGGGACGTCGTCCGTTGTAGTGAGCCTCGTACTGGGCCAGGATCGTCCGCAGATGCCGCTGGCCGAAGATCAGCATCCGGTCGGTGACCTCTGTGCTGGCAGTAAGCACGAATCTTTCCGCATAGGCATTCGCGCGAGGGCTCCGAGGCGGGATCTTCACGGCCTCGATACCGGCGCCGGCCAGGACTGCGTCGAACGCCTCGGTGAACTGCCCTGCCCGGTCACGGACCAGGTACCGGAAATCCCCGGCGCGATCGCCGAGATCCATCAGGAGATTGCGGATCTGCTGCGCGGTCCACGGTCCGTCCGGGTTCGCGGTCACTCCCAGGATGTGCACATAACGGGAGCCGACCTCGATCACGAACAGGCAGTACAGGCGCTGCAGGGTCACCGCGCAGTCCACGTGGAAGAAATCGGCAGCGAGCATCGTCGCGGCTTGCGTGTGCAGGAACTGCCGCCACGTCGTGTCGGTGCTTGAGCAGCTCGCCTTGGATTCTCTTGTATCCCAGCCGTTGTTCTCGGTGGCGATCCGCTTGATGAGCGCGGCGATCTCGGCGCTGACTGGCGGCCTCCCCGTCCGGTTGGGGTAGGTCCACTTGCGGGTGACCAGGCGGCGGTGCCAGCGCAGGACGGTGCCAGGGGTGACCAGTCGGTGCGCTCGCGGCCGTCCCGGGAGCAGCCGGATCAGCGCAGCCAGGACCGCCCGGTCGGCCCAGTCCAGCCGGGCCCGCGGATGGGCCCGGCGCAGCACGGCGACCTCATGCCGCAGCACCAGGAGCTCGGCGTCCTTGGAGGCCGACGACCGGGCAAGCAGGACCAGCCAGCCGCACAGCTGGACGAACATGAGATAGAGCAGGCGGAGAGACACGGATGATCATGATGCCCTACAGCTGACCCTGATCATCACTGCAGCTCACAGTCCAGGTCGACTTCTGGCACCCCACAAGGGAATCCACGATGCCAAGATCATCCGGATGGGGGAGCCCCGGTGAGAACCGCGGGCAACGTGCCGCGCTGAGCCATCTCTCCCGGAGCCCGGAGGAACCGCGCCGGGGACGCCCGCACCGGCGCCGGTGCGGGCGCCGCAGCCGCGGCGGCGGGCTTGGCCGCGCCGCTCGTGACTAGGCCCCGGGCGCGGCGGGCGCTGGCCCCGTACAGGCGGAGCATCTGCGGAGAGGTCCAGCCGTTGAGTTCCATCAGATCTTCGCCCGAGCCCCGGGCTTGTGTTGCCTTTGTGTTGGCCTCAGTTGGCCGCAGCAGCCCAGGTCAGCCGTCGCGCTTGCGCCCCGGACCGGCGTGCCTGCCCGCAGCCCGAAGACCGGCCGCCGTCGGCCACCCAAATGGTCAGCCATTCAACGCGTTGACTACTAGACTTCCGGTGGCGCTCTGCCGGGTGAACGGCTGAGCGGTCCGTGACCGGGCGGCTGGCGCTCCCGCTCATTCGTTCTCGAATGGGCGCACCTCGACCGGGTGGGACCGGGCGGCCGGATGGGTGGCGGCGAGCTGGATCGCCTGCTCCTGGCCGGCGCAGCTGACCACGTCGATCGCGGCGATGTACTCGCCGGTGGCGAAGAACGGGCCGTCGGCCAGCACGGTTTTCCCGTCGCGGACGCGGAGCGTGGTGACGGTGCCGGCTCCCTCGAGGGTTCCGCCCAGGATGTGCAGGCCGCGGGCGGCTACGTCGTGCCGCCAGGCGTCTCCTTCGGCTAGGACCGCCTGGTCAACCGATGGCGGCGCCTGCGTTCCGCCCGCCCAGACCGCCAGTGCGTAGGGGCGGGCGGCGCCGTCTTCGAAGCGGCCGAACGCGGCCGCTTTCTCGTCCAGCCGCGGCTCGCTGGCGAACGGGCGGATCTCGATCGCCATGAACCATGCCACCGGGGCGGTCGCTGCCACCGCGATGCACTCGTCCAGGTCGGCGCACTCGAGCAGGTCGAAGCCGGCGATGAACTCCTTGGCCTCTACGAACGGGCCGTCGGTCACCAGCGGCTGGCTGTCGCGGACACGCACCGTTCTGGCCGTGTGCGGCAGGTCGAGGGCCCGGCCGAGCAGCCGGACCCCTTGCGTTTCCTTCTCCCAGCCGGGGATTTCGCGCTGCATGACCGCCAGGTCTTCCCGGGCGGGCCGGCCGCTGGCGGCAACGAAGTTCAAGTACTTCATCTCAGTCCTCCTAGAAGGCCCGGGCGGCGCGGCGCGGCGCCGGGGACAGGCGGAGGCGCAGGCCCGTGAGCCGTACGATGCCGCGCCGGGTGCCGTTACGACGGGCAGCATACGCCTGGGCGCACAGCCGGCGGTGTTCCGCAGCGCGGCGCTTGTCATCGCAGATCGCCTTCGCCAGTTCGGGCAGCTGGTACATGACCGTTTCCCTTCATCGCGGCGGTCTGTCTCTGACCGCCTCTCATCCCGGCGACGAACGGCCGGCGGCTGGATCGACACATCCGGCAGCTTTATTCTGTCCGGAAGGCGAGGAGGACTCACGGTGCCAGCAGCGAGCGCGGCCGAGGCGGCGGTCGAGGCCGTGTTCCGCGAGGAATGGGGCCGGATCACCGCCTCGCTGATCGCGATGACGGGTGACTGGGACCTGGCCGAGGAATGTGCCCAGGACGCCTTCACCCGCGCCCTGAGCGCCTGGGACCGCGACGGCGTTCCCGAGCGCCCGGGAGCCTGGCTCACCACCGCCGCCCGCAACCGGGCCATCGACGTGCTGCGCCGCCGGGCCAACGAGGCCGCCAAACTGCAGCAGGCAGTGCTGCTGGCGCCCGAACCCGGCCCGCCCGCGGCACCTGACGGTGACATCTCCGATGACCGGCTCCGGCTGATTTTCACCTGCTGCCACCCGGCGCTGCCGCCGGAGGCGCGGGTCGCCCTCACGCTCCGCACCCTGACCGGGCTGACCACGCCCGAGATCGCCCGGGCATTCCTGGTCCCCGAGCCGACCATGGCCCAGCGCCTGGTCCGCGCCAAGAAGAAGATCCAGGCCGCCGCGATCCCTTACCGGGTGCCGCCGGCCAGCCTGCTGCCGGAACGGCTGAGCGGCGTCCTGGCGGTGCTGTACCTGCTGTTCAACGAGGGCTACCGCGCATCCTCCGGCGCCGACCTGGTCCGCCCGGAACTCATCGCCGAGGCCATCAGGCTCACCCGGCTGCTGCTCACGCTGCAGCCGGGCGAACCGGAGACAGCCGGCCTGCTGGCGCTGATGCTGCTGAACGACTCACGCCGCGGCGCGCGGACCGACGCCTCCGGTGACCCGGTGCCCCTGCCCGAACAAGACCGCACCCGCTGGGACCGGGACGCCATCGACGAGGGGCTGCGCCTGCTGGCAGCCGCGGCCGACCGGGAGCAGCCTGGCCCGTACCTCCTGCAGGCCGAGATCGCCGCCTGCCACGCCAGCGCCGCCCGCCCCGAGGACACCGGCTGGGCAGCCATCGCCCGGCTGTACGCGCAGCTCGCCATTCTGCTGCCCTCCCCGGTGGTGGAACTCAACCGCGCCGTCGCCGTGAGCATGGCCGACGGTCCCGCCGCGGGCCTCGCCATCGCCAACGACCTGGCCGCCCGCGGCGAACTGCCCGGCTACCACCTTCTCCCAGCGGTTCGCGCCGACTTCCTGCGCCGCCTCGGGCGCCCGGCCGAGGCAGCAGACGCCTACCGCACGGCCATCGAGCTGGCCGGCACCGATTCCGAGCGCCGCTACCTGGAAAACCGCCTTACCGACGTCTCAGACGGGTGATCACGCCACGACCCGCTGGCAAGATCATCACGCCCCCATGAATCTCCTTCCGGCGCTCCCAGAACAAGCCGGCACTCCACAACGCCAGACCCATGGACATAGAACCCACAGTTCTGTGCGGACCGTGACATGCTCTGCTGGACAGGCGAATCCGCGCATAACGGCGGTTCCGGGGTGCCTGAGACGGAGCCGTCCGGGAGTGGGTGGGCCGGGAACCGGGGGGCCGCACGAGCGTTCAAGATGGTTCCCGTGGCCGCGGGTAGCGTCTGGCGGGTGACTGGAATCGAGCCAGGACGAGCAGGGATGCTGACCGAATTCGCTGGCCTGTCCACGCCGCTGGTAGCCGACGCCTGCATCCGCCGGAAAGTGCCGCTGCGCGTCGCGCCGCCTGGCATCGGCGCAGTCATCCCCGGGCGGCAGATCGCCGGGCGTGCGCTGCCGGCCCGCCACTACGGGAGCGTCGATGTGTTCTTGGAGGCGCTGGGCAGCGCCGGATACGGCGACGTGCTGGTCGTCGACAACGGCGGGCGGGCAGATGAGGCCTGCGTCGGCGACCTGGTTGTGCTGGAGGCACAGGCGGCGGGCCTGAGCGGAGTGGTGGTATGGGGGGTGCACCGCGACACGCCGGAAGTGACCCAGATCGGCCTGCCGGTGTTCAGCTACGGCCGCTGCCCGGCCGGGCCGGTCCGCCTCGATGCGCAGGAGCCATCCGCGCTAGCCAGCGCACGGTTCGGGTCATGCCTGGTCACCGGCACCGACATCGTGCTAGGCGACGACGACGGCGTCGTGTTCATCGCGTCCGATCAGGCGGGAGAAGTCCTGGCCACAGCCCGCCAGATCGCCCAGGCCGAACGGGACCAGGCCCGCAAGATCCAGGCGGGTCAGACCCTGCGCCAGCAGACGACCTTCGGGGAATACCTGGCGCGGCGCGCAGCCGAACCGTCATACACCTTCCGGCAGCATTTGCGGCAGATCGGCGGGGCCATTGAGGAGTAGGCAAGCCGGGACCAGTAGCAGCAAAAAAGTAAGAGTACGCATAACGCCGATTTAGTGTGCCACAGGCACGGCACTGCCCGTATGGCCGACAAGATGCAGATCCGCCGGTTCTGCGTGCGCTAGCACGATCGTCATCGCGCTCAGATGAGCGCGAGGATCGACGAACTCCCTCAATTACGCCGACCAAGTCCTCGGCCGCCACGCTCGGCTCGGGCACAGATCAGGTCGACCGTGTCGATGCCGAGGTGTCGCAAAACCGTTGTTACCGGCACGCGGAAGCATCACTTGGCGAGAATGGCGGTGAGCGGCGGGCTCAGGTCTTGGTGCGCATGACCCACCGCCACTTCGCGATCTTCCGGATCCGGGTAAAGCCGTATTGCGCATACAACTCCTCCGGTCCTGTGTGCAGATAGGCGCCACGCTGCGGCGGCCGCTGCTCGGTCTGCTCCGGATAGGCCTCGACGACGCCGCCGCCGGCCCGTTTGATCTCGTCGAGTGCCGCCGCGACGGCAGCGGCGGCGACGCCCTTGCCGCGGTCCTTCGCGTTGGTGAAGATGCAGCCGATCCGCCAGTCCGGCGGATCGCCGGCCCCTTGGTCGTAGGTTCTCCGGTTGTTGATGTTGGGGAGTTCCGGCGGCGAGCCGAACTGACACCAGCCGACGCAGCGGTCACCGTCGTAGACGAGCACCTGGCGGACCGTCCCGCGCGTCACGTGCCGGCGCTTCGCCTCCCGGTTTCCTTCCCGGGTGTGGCCGGCACCGACGCCCTCCGGGTGGAATCCCATGCACCAGCAGCCACCCCAGACGCCGTTGCTGGCTTCGACGAGCGCGGCGAAGTCGTCCCAGGTCTCCGGCGTAAGCATCCGAGTCGTGAATGTCATACCCGCAGTGTGACCGAGCGGTCTGACATAGCGCGAACGAGTCAGCGTCCGGCGCGCCTCAGTGCCTGGTGGCAGGACGCACGCTCATCCAGATCCGGACGACAGCAGCGCACAAATCGACCTGACCGGAGTGCCCGGCTGATGAGCGGCGAGGGGCCGTCAGCCGTACGGAACGGCGGAAGTGTGCGCTTCTCATACATGAGGAGGGACACAGGGTGTGATCTATCCGGCGCCGCCTGCGCCGGCAGCATGCGGCTGGGAAATCATCTTTGAAGGAGGGGCGGACCGCCTGTTGCGGCAATGAGCGCAGATCGAGCTCCAGGTGGCGGTCCTCCGCTGCCCGGTCCGGAAAGTGATCTTCCCGAACGCACGTACGGTCCGGCATGTGAAGCGGGTCGGGTCTCAGTCCGGTATGTCGTCGGGTTTGCTCACCACAACGCCGAACAGGTCGCCGATCGCGGCGAGGCTGGCCGCTTGCAGCGCCGCCGCTGGCACCGGGAGGCCGTCGGGTCCGGGTAGCTGCCTGGTGGCAGTGGCGCTGGCTACCACCGTCGGATGGTAGCCGAGGTTAAAGGCGCCCCGCGCGGTGGAGTTGACGCACATGTGCGTCATGAATCCGGCCAGGATCAGCTCCCGGCCGGGTGCTTCGCGTAGCCGGGCGTCAAGGTCCGTCCCGACGAACGAGTTGGGGTAGTTCTTGACGATGACGGGCTCGCCCGGAACAGGAGCCACCTGATCGCTGATCTGCCCGATCTCGGCATGCACGTCGTACGGGGAACCCTCTCCGGCGTCGTGCATGATATGGAAGACCGGTATGCCAGCCGCCCGCGCGCGGGTGAGCAAGCGCACCGCCTCCGCCAGCGCGGCTTCGACACCTTCCAGTTGCATGATGCCCTGACGGTAGGTGTTCTGGCAGTCGATCATGATGAGCGTGGTCTCCCGGAGCGCCGCCGCCTGATCGCTCAGCCCCATCAGATCCCGCAGGGTGGTGGTCCGTGCCATGCCATCGCCTTCTTCGGTGGGTGCCTGGAATTGACGCTAGCGGCGCGGGGCTGTCCCCGCCAGGCCCCAGGCCTCCCGGCCGGGACTTTCGCTGCGGTCATAGCACTACGCGGTTCACAGGCAGCCCACCCCGGCGTGGGCTGGCGACGATCGGAGGCTGTACGCCATCGACAGGGTCCAGGACACCGCCGCACCGGGAATGGCCGCTACTTACAGTATGACCAGCGCGAAGGGCGTAACCGTGATCAGAACGCCCATTCCTGCGCGGCACCGCAGACCCGGCCATCCGGACTTCATAAACGCCAGATCGGCGGTTCCCGCTCGCTCCAAGATCGCTGTGTGTGACGACAGCAAACGGGCCGGCCCAGCTTTGCCCGGCGGGTGACCGCCGGGCAAAGCTGATGCCAGGTGCCGCGTTACCTGGCGGCGCCTGCGACGTAGGCGGCGACGATATAGGTCGCAAGCCGGTCCAGGCTGCCGCGGGCGCGGTCATAGCGCATCGTGGTGCGCGGATCCGCATGCGAGGCTGCCTCTTGCACATCCCGCAGCGGCACCCCGGCATCCAAG
>Ga0302235_10000816_pt1 | contig 23984 bp, 24 predicted proteins | sample II_Palsa_N3_3_FD_193577 | JGI IMG/M metagenome (GOLD analysis project Ga0302235, IMG submission 193577) | Peat permafrost microbial communities from Stordalen Mire near Abisko, Sweden - II_Palsa_N3_3 | ecosystem: Environmental > Terrestrial > Soil > Palsa > Peat permafrost | place: Sweden...
GAGTTCGGGAACGGCGGGCGGGATGTGCGTGCACAGCACGTCGACCTCGCCGACCGCCTCGAGCTTAGCCCGGAACTCCTCCTCGGACATCTCGTTCGGCGTCCGGTAGGCCGATTTGAGCCCGCCCCCGACGAAACCGAACCGCCATCCGTCCAGGTCGACCGTGCCGCCGTCCAGGACGTGGTGCCCGGGCTTGGCGTAGGTCTGCCACATCCGCGGCACGTCCACGTTGCCGTAGGTCAGGTACGCGGGCTCCGGGAGGGCGCCGAACAGCTCGGCGTACTGCCTGCCCATCGCCATCTCGAACAGCCGGGCCGGGCTCTCGCCCTGTTCCGCGAGCAGCCGGGCCGTCAGCTCCCGGGCCTCGTCGAACCGCCCGGCGGTGCGCAGTTCGACGTAGACCCGGGTGGCGTCGGCCCCGAACAGGTCGGCGTAGATGCCCTGCCCGTAGTCGGCGTAGTCGAGGAACAGCAGCAGGTCGCCCAGGCAGATCAGCGCGTCGGCCCCGCGCCCCGCGTCGGCCAGCGCGTCCGCCCGCCCGTGCACATCGCTCACCACGTGAACTCGCATGCCACCACGGTAAGGCCCGCCAGATTCCACGTGACCAGCGCGTGATGGGGCGCCGGAAACCGCCTTAAGCTTGTCCGTGAGCTTCTAAGCGGCACTACCGAGTATCGACCTGGATGGAGACGCCGTGCGCGAGTACAGCCTTCCGGCCCTGGCGGAGATCCCCGCCAGCGCGAATCTCGCCAAGGTCGTCTTCCGCCGGGCGGCCGAGCAGCCGCAGGCGGTAATGCTGCGCCGGCCGGGACCCGCTGGACTGGCCGGGGAGTGGACGGACGTGACCGCCGGTCAGTTCCGGGACGAGGTCACCGCGCTGGCCAAGGGCCTGGTCGCGGCCGGCATCGAGCCCGGGGACCGGGTCGCGCTGATGTCGCACACCCGGTATGAGTGGACGCTGATCGACTACGCGATCTGGACCGCGGGCGCGACCGTCGTGCCGGTCTACGAGACGTCCTCGGCCGAGCAGGCCGAGTGGATCCTCAGCGACTCGCAAGCGCGGGCCTGCTTCGCCGAGACGGCCGCCTTCGAGCAGGTCATCGACGGGTTCCGGGACCGGGTACCGGGGCTCGAGCACATCTGGCGGATCGAGCCGGGCACGGCAGCGTCGCTGGATTCGCTGACCGAGGCCGGCGCCGCGGTCGAGGATCAGGTGCTCAACGCGCGGGCCGGCGCGGCCAAGGCGGCCGACCTGGCCACCGTCATCTACACCTCGGGTACGACCGGGCGGCCCAAGGGTTGCGAGCTCACTCACGAGAACTTCCTGGCCGCGGTGCGCAACGTGTTCCTCGGCCCGCTCACGGCCTTCACCGCCCCGGAAGACGCAGGTACGCTGCTGTTCCTGCCGCTCGCGCACGTCTTCGCCCGGGTCATCGAGGTGGGCTGCGTCGAGGCCGGGATCGTGCTCGGGCACTGCGGGGACATCAGCGAGCTGCTGCCCGCCCTGGCCGCCTTCCGGCCCACGTTCATCCTGGCGGTACCCCGGGTGTTCGAGAAGGTGTACAACAGCGCCGAGCAGAAGGCGGTCAGCGAGAAGAAGGGGGCCATCTTCGGCCGCGCCGCCAGCACCGCGATCGCGTACAGCCAGGCCCTCGACGCGCCGGGCGGACCGGGGTTCGGGCTGCGGGCCCAGCACGCACTGTTCGACCGGCTGGTCTACGCCAAGCTGCGGGCGGCGCTGGGCGGCCGGGCCGGTTACGCTGTCTCCGGCGGTGCCGCGCTCACCGAGCGACTGTGCCATTTCTTCCGCGGCGTGGGGGTCACCGTCCTGCAGGGCTACGGGCTGACCGAGACGACAGCCGCCGCCACCGTCAACCGGCCGGACCGGAACAAGATCGGCACGGTCGGCCAGCCGCTGCCCGGGGTCGGGATCAAGATCGCGGAGGACGGCGAGATCCTGATCCAGGGCGGGCTCGTCTTCCCGGGCTACTGGCACAACGAGGCGGCGACCAAGGAGACCTTCGCGGAGGAGGGCTGGTTCCGCACCGGCGACCTCGGCGAGCTTGACGACGAGGGATTCCTGACCATCACCGGCCGCAAGAAGGAGATCATCGTCACGGCCGGCGGCAAGAACGTCGCGCCCGCGGTGCTCGAGGACCGGCTGCGCAGCCACGCCCTGATCAGCCAGGCCATGGTGGTCGGAGACGGCAGGCCGTACATCGGCGTGCTGATCACGCTGGACCCCGATGCGCTCGGGCCGTGGAAGGCCAGGCACGGCAGGCCGGCCGACGCGACGATCGCGTCGCTGCGCGACGACCCGGACCTGCTCGCGGACGTACAGGCCGCGGTGGACGACGCCAACCAGGCGGTGTCCCGGGCCGAGTCGATCAGGCGTTTTCGCATCCTCGACGGCGACTTCACGATCGAAAGCGGCCAGCTCAGCGCGAAGCTGGGTATCCGCAGAAGCGTGCTGGCCAAGGACTTCGCGGCCGACATCGACATGCTGTACTCCTGAGGGGCCTCTTGTTCTAGGTGACCTGCCGGCCGTGTGCGCGGCCGGCCGCGGCCGGCTCGTGCAGCAGGCCATTTGAGGTCCGGAACAGGAACTCGGCGTAATCATCGGGCGCCTTGTCCCGGTCGGCCAGGTACGCGTCGGGGGTGGTCAGCAGCGTGAACGCGCGACGCTGAGCGTAGTTGCACTCCGCCACGAGGTCGGCGACGCGCCGGCCGAACCGGATCAGGGCATTGGTCCGCGCGGCCATCGTCACGCCGCCCGCATCAGCCGGTGACCGGCTCGCCGGGTGTGGGTCCCGGACTGGCGCCGGGCGCTGCGCGCCGCACTGACCTTGCGAGCCGCGGCGGCCTGCTGCCGTGATTCCCTGATGTGATCCCAGACCAGGGTCTGGGGTAGGTAGCTGTTCATGGTTCCTCCTTGATGTCCTCTCACCATCAAGTCTCGCGGTAAGACCCCGGGTCCCGCGTCGGAGGAAATCCCTATTTTGCCTGCTGAGGGGGGCCTTAGCCGGGCCTGGACCCGGCTTAGCCGGCTTAGCCGGCCGAGATGGCTTAGCCGGCCAAGATGGCGCTGAGGCGGGCGGCGGCCAGTTCCCAGCGCCATTCTCGGTCCACCCAGGCCAGCCCTTTCTCCCCCATGGCCCGGGCCTTGGCCGGATCGGCGAGTAGCTCGACGAGGCGGGCCTCCGTGCCGGCCACGTCGCCGACCACGTAGCCCGATTCGCCCTCGAGGATGGCGTCGGGGGCACCGCCCGAGTCGCCGCCGATCACCGGCAGGCCGGTGGCCGACGCCTCCAGGTAGACGATGCCGAGACCCTCGACATCAAGCCCGGCTCGCCGGGTCCGGCACGGCATGGCGAAGACGTCGGCCGCATCGTAATAGCTAGGGAGTTCGGGCCATGGGACCGCTCCGGTGAACCGGACGGCGTCGCTGACGCCGAGCCGGCGGGCCAGCCGACGCAGGCCGCGGGCGTAGGGACCGTGGCCCACGAGCAGGAGCGTCGCGTCGCTCACCTCGGCGCGCACTTGCGGCCAGGCCCGGATCAGGGTGTCCTGGCCCTTGCGCCGGACCAGCCGGGACACGCAGACCACGACCGGCCGCTGCCCCAGGTCCAGCCGGTCTCTGATGGCCGGTCCGCCCGCTCCCGGGTGGAAGAACGTCACGTCGACGCCGGGCGCCAGCCGCACCATGCGCCGGGCCGCGGCCGGGGACAGCGCGCGGGCCAGCCGGACCCGTACGTACTCGCCTAGGTAAGTCACCGCATCGACCTGGTCGCCGATGCGGCGGAGCAGGGCGCGGGCGACCGGCAGCGCCGCCCAGCCCGCCTCGTGGCCATGGGTCAGCGCCACCGCTCGGGTGACGCCGACCCTGCGCAGCGCGGGGGTGATCAGGCCGAGCGGCGCCGCGGCACCGAACAGGACCGTGTCACAACCGTGCTCGCGGGCGATGGCCGCGGCCCGGCGGGACACCGACGGCACCGGCAGCATGAGCGACGTCGGATGACGGATCACCGGGAACGACTGCTGGGCGTCGAACTCGGCCGCGCCGTCCCAGGCCGGCGCGTACACGATCACCGTGTCCGCCGGCAGCCGGGTGGCTAGCCCGTACACGAACGACTGGATGCCGCCCTGCCGGGGCGGGAAGTCGTTGGTGACGATCAGCGTCCGGGGCACCGGATGAGTTTATCGGCCGGGGCCGCACCACTCGGCATCGGCAGAGAGGGCGGGCGGAGGCTCAGGGTCTTGGGTGGCCGCGGGCCTGGGGTCGTGCGTGGCCGCGGCCACAACGTCTTGCGTGGCCGCGGCGAGCCGAACCGCCTTCTTCTTCTCGTGCTCGCCGTAGCCCAGCGTCCACAGAGACAGGCAGAAGGCGAGAGCGTAGGGCAACAGCTTGGAGAACAGCAGGGCGATCCCGGTCGAGGTGGTCTCCACGACCACCAGGCGCGCCGCGGCCTCGATCAGGTAGGCAACGCCCCAGGCCGCCGTGATGACGAGGAACGCCCGCCGGAACACGGGATACTTCCAAGCGCCGACGACCTCGCGGCCCTTAGGCGTGTCCGGGCCGAGCAGTTCGACCGCGAACCGGTAGATCAGCGGCTTAGTGGACCGCAGCGAGCCCAGGCAGGCCAGCGCGAACACCAGCGAGGGCACCGCTCCCTCGACGAGATAGAGCCGCGCGTTGTTGCTGACCAGGCCGGCTATCGTGCCGACGACCAGGCCGGCCAGGACGACCACCCCGACGATGTCGAGCCGCCGGTCTACCAGCGCACCGATAAGGATGCCCACCGCCGGGAATATCCCGCTGAGGATGAGCGCGCCCACGGAGCTCATCCCGGCCGAGTGCAGCAGGCTGTAGGCCAGCAGCGGCCCGCCGAGGTCGAAGACGAGGATCATCACGATCTGGCGTACCCGGCTCCGCGGCCGGGTCGGCGGTTGTGGCTGCGGTTGTGACGGCGGGCCTGCCGTGACTGGTGCGACGGCGGGGGGACTTACGGGCTCTAGGCCATCGTCCACCCGATAAGGCTAGGCCAACTGGGTCACGGCAGTCTGATCCGGCCCCGGCCCGGGCTGGCTCGCCGACATCAGCCCGGTCGGCTAGGACCGCGGGCGGCGGGGATTACGGGCGCACCACTCCGTCGAGGTTGTCGGCGTACCAGGGTGTGCTCATCGGGATTCGTTCCACGTCCATGCCCGTTTGCGGCGCATCAATGATGTAGCCGTTGCCCACATAGATGGCGACGTGTCCCTCGCCGTTGTAGATCAGCAGGTCACCAGGCTCGATCGCGGAGAGCGAGACGTGCGGTAGGTCGGCCCACTGCTCGTAGCTGTCACGTGGTATGGCCACGCCGGCGGAGGCCCACGCGGCCTGGGCCAGCCCGGAGCAGTCGAAACCCATCTGGCACGGTCCGGTGCCGCCGTAGACGTAGGGGCAGCCGAGCTGCTGGTAGGCGAACGCGACGGCCTCGTCCGCCTGCGTGCCGGTCGGCCCGCTATACGTGACGGGCGCGGCACTGCCGTTCGCGCCGATCGTGTTGCTCTTGACCACCTGCTGCTGCGGCACGGTCAGGCTGTCGAGCGTGGCCTGCTCGGTTGAGATGAGTTTGCCCAGGGAGTTCTTGTGGTCGGCGAGCTGGTCCTTGAGCGTAGCGATCCCGCTCTCGGTGCGCTGCAGCTCCTGCTCGACTCCGGACAGCTGGCTGGCGTCGGTGAGCAGCTGCGCCGTCTCCGCGTTGCGGTTGCCGGACAGCTCCATCAGCAGCGAGCCCTGCTGGAGGACATCCGAGGGATTGCCAGAGGTCAGCACGCCCGCGATCGAGGTCGCGCCGGTGTCCTCGAAGGTGGCCGCGGCGATCTGGGCCACGGTCGTGCGCGCGGCCACAAACTGGGCGTTGGCGTGGTGCACGGCCGTACGTACCTGGGCCAGCCTGGTCTGCGCGGCGGAAAGCTGCTCGTCGGCCTGGTCGAGCTGCTCGGTGACCTGGTCGTACTGCGACGTGAGCTGGTTCACCTTGGCCTGGACCTGGGCTACGGTCGGCTGCGGAGAGGCGCCCGCCGCGGAGGCGAACACGGCCAGCCCACCGATTGCCACCAGCCCGGTCGCGACCGCGACGGCGCTGCGGAACCGGGACCCGCCGCCCGCTGGCCGCGTACCCACGTGCCTACCACGCTCCTCGTCATCCCACGCGTTATTTGCCTGTTCGTCCAGGTCTAGATACATCTCACTGACCAGGGCACATTTGGAGCTAGCGTAGTGAAGGCAAATGGGCGATTCAACCGGTTCCCCTAATTCCAACTACTCTATTACAATGCCGCGATTCACCGGCAGGAACGACGCGGATCCGCTATTATCACGACGCTTTCGTATCTGGAAAGACCCAGCTCCGGGCCGCTGAGCTGGTCAGTGCCAGGGTTAGCGGGGGCACCAGGCCCGCATCCGCGAGAACGCGGAGCGCCCGCAGCTCGGCCTGCCCGAGGTAGGACGTCACGTTTCGTGTTCCGGTGATCGCAATTGCGCAATCGTGGCAGCGCATCTCGCCCGTCAGACAACGGCCGCAGTCAATCATCATGCCGCCTCCCTTTTCCATTCGGCGAATTGGACATCCACACGTTAAGGGCGCCCTCTGACATTTCCCGGGGCACCGGGACCACGAGGGGACGGGGCGCCATGGACGGGGCGGCATGACGCCCGTACCTGGGCGGGTCCAGGTGCGGGCGTGCCGGCGGCGAAGCGGGCGTGCCGGCGGCGAAATGTCGGTGGGCGGATCTACCGTGGTGGTCGTGACGAGGCCGACCGCGATCGCGCGAGCAATGAGCGGACACGGGTATGGGTCCGGCGGAGCGCCGCTCGCCCGGCCGGAGCTGGCTCTCGTGAAGCCGACCGCGGCTGAAGGGACCGAGGCGGGGTTCGCGGAGGCAGGGTCCTTGGAGGCAGGGTCCTTGGAGGCGAGGTTCGCGGAGCTGGAGTTCGCGGTGATCGACCTGGAGACGACAGGATGGTCGCCGGGAGTGGCGGCGATCACGGAGATCGCGGCTGTCCGGGTGCGCGGCGGACGACGCCAGGGCGAGTTCGCTTCGCTGGTCAACCCGGGTGTCCCGGTGCCGCAGGGCATCGAGGACCTGACCGGGATCAGCGACTGGATGCTGGCCGCAGCCCCGAGGCTGCCCGCGGTCCTGCCGGGCCTGCTGGACTTCGCCGACGGCTGCGTCCTGGTCGCGCACAACGCGCCGTTCGACGTCGGCTTCCTGCGGGCCGCGTGCTCAGAGTGCGGCCTGGCCTGGCCGCGCTTCACCGTGCTGGACACGGTCATGCTGGCCAGGCAGCTGATGGACCCGGACGAAGTGCCAGACTGCAAGCTAGGAACGCTGGCCGGGTTCTTCCGAGCCCGCACGGCGCCTTCGCACCGCGCGCTGGCCGACGCGCGCGCCACCGCCGACGTACTCGGCTGGCTGATCAGGCGGCTAACCCACCACGGCATCCAGACCCTGGGCCAGCTCCGTGCCTGGCCCGACGTACTGACGTCCGAGGGGGGCGTCGGCCTGGCGCAGACATGCTGGCGGACAACCCGGTAGCGTATGCGCCAGCCGAGAGAACCTGGGAGGCATCCAGTGATCACCGCGATCGTCCTGGTGCGAGCAGAGATCCAGCGCATTCCCGAGGTGGCCGAGATAATCGTCCAGATCCCAGAGGTCAGCGAGGTGTACTCGGTCACTGGTGAGTTCGACCTGGTGGCCATGGTGCGGGTCCGCAGCCACGAGGAACTCGCGGACGTCATCCCTGGCCGGCTGAACAAGGTCGCCGGCGTGTCGCATACCGAGACCCACATCGCGTTCCGGACCTACTCCCGGCATGACCTGGAGGCCGCGTTCTCTCTGGGGCTGGGCGCCGAGGCCTGAGAGGTCAAACCGCGTCGTTGCCGCAACCACCCGTGGGTCAGGGCCTTAGCGGCCTTTGGGGTCCAGGCGGCGACTGGCTTGTATCCAGCGGTCCAGCAGGGCGTTGGCGGCGCCGGAATCCACGGCCTCAGCGGCGCGGGCGTAGCCGTCGGCCAGCGCCGGGGTGACCGCCTCCGGGCCGGACACTCCGGCCGCCACGGCCAGCGCGGCGGCCGCGTTCAGCAGCACGATGTCCCGCACCGGGCCGCGCTCGCCGGCCAGGACCGCCCGGGCCACCGCCGCATTGTGCGTGGCGTCACCGCCGCGCAGGTCGGCGAGCGAGGCCCGGGGCAGCCCAAGCGCGGCAGGCGAGAACTCCGTCCTGGCCACCTCACCGTCATGCACGACCCACATCAAGGACGAGCCGGTAGTGGTCAGCTCGTCCAGCCCGTCGGAGCCGTGGAAGACCAGGGCCGAACAGCCCCGGCCGGCCAGCACGCCCGCGATGACCCCGCCCATCAGCGGGTCGAACACCCCCACCGCCTGGGCTGACGGCCGGGCCGGGTTAGCCACCGGACCGAGGAAGTTGAACACGGTCGGGACGCCGAGCTCGCTGCGGGTCGGGCCGGCGTACCGCAGCGCCGGGTGGTACAGCGGCGCGAACAGGAACGCCACCCCGACCTCGTCGGCCAGTTCCGCGGTCGCGGCGGGTGGCAGGTCAATGATGACGCCGAGCGCCTCCAGCACGTCGGCGGCGCCGCAGGCGGACGACGCGGCCCGGTTTCCGTGCTTGACCATCCGCACGCCCGCCGCGGCGGCCACGATCGTACCCATGGTGGACACGTTGACCGTGCGCGCTCCGTCTCCCCCGGTGCCCACCAGGTCGGTCAGGTGACCCGTCACGTGGATCGGCGTAGCGTGCGCGAGCATGGCGCGGGCCAGCCCGGTCATCTCGGCCACCGACGTGCCCTTGATCCGCAGAGCGACCCCGAACCCCGCGATCTGGGAGGGAGTCGCCGCCCCATCCATGATCTCGTTCATGGCCCACTCGCTCTCGTCCGCGGTCAGCGAGTCGCCGCGGATCAGCGCGCCGAGCAGCGCGGGCCACGTCGTACGGGCATCCATGGCAGCTCCCGGGTGGGTTCGGGGGAGATGAAGGTGTGACGGGCGTGGAGTTCAGCTGGTTACGGCGCGGTCTCGCATCAGGCCGGCTAGTTCGTGGGCCAGCGCGATCGGGTCGATCGGATGGCTGATCACGGCGTCGGCGCGCGACCAGGTGGCGAGCCAGCCGTCATCGACGCGGCCGATGACCAGCAGCGCTGGCGGGCAGTTGTAGATCTCGTCCTTGGCCTGGCGGCACACGCCCATGCCGCCGGCTGGCTGGGCTTCCCCGTCCAGCACCATCACGTCGGCGCCGCCCGCGTCGAGCAGCCGGAACAGGGCAGGCTCGGTGGCGACCTCGATTATCTCCGCGTCCGGCACGTCCATCGCGGGACGACGTCCGATGGCGAGCCTGATCTGCGCGCGCACATCCGCGTCGTGGCTGTACACAACGACCTTCATGACAGGCATGCTAGTGCAGTGCCGGCGCGGGAGGGGGCTCCCCCTAAACCCCTCGGACCTTTCGCGGGGGGTCGCGTAGCGATCGCCTACAGGTTGTCGTAATAATGGCCTCGTGGCGACAGCAACCGTCCAGACGAGCCCTCGCACGCCGGCCAGCAGACCGAACCTGGTCAGCGTGGGCACCATCATCTGGCTCTCCTCCGAGCTGATGTTCTTCGCGGCCCTGTTCGCGATGTACTTCACCATCAGGTCGGTCGACAAGGGCCAAGGGCTGGCCTGGCCGGGCGCGCACCTGGACATCGCGCTCGGGTCGGTCAACACCACCGTCCTGTTGCTGTCCAGTGTCACCTGCCAGATGGGCGTGTTCGCGGTCGAGCGCGGCCAGATCAAGCGGACCCGCTCGATCCTGCACCCGATGAGCTGGGGTCTTCGCGAGTGGTACGTGCTCTCGCTCCTGATGGGCACGTACTTCGTCTGCGGGCAGGGCTATGAGTACCTGGACCTGATCAGGAAGCAAGGCCTCACGCTCTCGTCAAGCAACTACGGCTCGGTCTTCTACCTGACCACCGGGTTCCACGGGCTGCACGTGACCGGCGGTCTCATCGCGTTCATCTTCCTGCTTGGCCGTACCTACGCGGCCAAGCAATTCACTCATGAACAGCAGGTCAGCGCGATCGTCGTGTCGTACTACTGGCACTTCGTCGACGTCGTGTGGATCGGCCTGTTTACCACCATCTACCTCATCCACTAGTCAGGGGACAGCGAGTGGGCTGGATCAACGCCAGGCGTAGGCGCCCGGTCGCCGGCTACGCGGCACTGCTGCTCGGGCTGGTCGTCGTCGGGCTGCTGTACGGGGTCCTGACCCGCACCGGCGGCGGTGCGCAGGCGGCGCCGACCTCGGCCTCGCAAGACATCGCCGCGGGCCAGAAACTGTTCCAGGCCACCTGCTCGAGCTGTCACGGCCTGGACGCGCAGGGCACCTCGCAGGCGCCCAGCCTGATCGGCGCGGGCGCGGCCGCGGTGGACTTCCAGATGTCCACTGGCCGCATGCCGGCGCATGAGGTCGGCGCGGAGAACGCTCGCGGCCCGGTCAGGTTCTCCCAGCAGGAGATCTATGAGATCGCCGACTGGGTGGCCTCGCTCGGCGGCGGGCCCGCGATTCCCGACGCCCAGCAGGTATCCACCTCCGGAGCGGACACCGCGCTGGGAATCCAGCTGTTCATGGCCAACTGCGCGCAGTGTCACGGCTTCGCCGGGGACGGCGGGGCGCTCACCTACGGCAAGTTCGCTCCCGCGCTGACCCAGGCGACCCCGACGCAGATCTACGAGGCCATGCTGACCGGGCCCGAGGCCATGCCGGTGTTCGCCGACGGCGCGCTCCCCCCGCAGGCCAAGCGTGACATCATCGCCTACGTCGTGGACACGCGGACCGAGCCCAACCCCGGCGGGCTCTCGCTCGGCCGGATCGGGCCCGTTACCGAGGGCCTGGTCATCTTCCTCGGCGGGATGGGCTTCCTGGTGCTGATCGCGATGTGGATCACGGCCAAGCGGCGTGAGCCCTGGGATGTGGCGCAGGAGGAGAACGCCCGTATGTCACAGACCGCGGGGACGTCGGGGACGTCGGGGACGGAGCATTGATGAGCGACATGGAAGAGGTCGCGGGTCCGGAAGGCCCGGTTGCCCCGCACCGGGTGATCGGGACTCCCCCGCCGACGCCGCGGCTGCTCGGCTCCGGGCACGGGGCCGAGGACGGCGGCACGGGACACGGCACCGAGGTGGAGCCGGCCGAGGAGCGGCTGCCGGCCGAACCGGAGTACCCCACGCACGCCAAGAACGCCGAGAAGGTCGTCGCGGCGAGCTTCGTGCTCGCGTTCCTCGCGGGCTGCGGGTTCATCGCCGCCTACATCGGCCTCGAGGTGCACTCGGTGGACGCGGTGTTCCGGTCCAACCTGGCCCTGGGCCTGTCGCTGTCCGTGGCCCTGCTCGGCCTGGGGTTCGGCGCGGTGATCTGGGTCCGGCACATCATGCCGGACGCGGAGGTGGTCGAGGAACGGCACGCGCTGCGGTCGACCGACGCCGAGCGCGCAGCCTTCGCCGAGTACTTCTCCGAGGCCACCGGGGCGAGCCAGTTCGCCAAGCGGCCCATCATCCGGCGCACGCTGATGCTCGCCACCCTGCCGCTGGCCGCCATCCCGATCGTGGCCCTCCGCGACCTTGGCCCGCTGCCCGGGACCAGCCTGCGGCACACGGTGTGGAGCCCCGGGCGGCGGCTGCTGGTCTACGGCACCAACCAGCCGATCACCCCGGCCGAGTTCAGCGCGCCGGGCAGCATGATCACCATCGTGCCCGACGGCTACCAGGACGACCTGGACGCGCTGGCCAAGGCGGCGGTCATCATCATCAAGTTCCGGCCCGGTGAGCTGAACGTTCCCACCAGGACGAACGGCAGCACGGTGATCGGCACGATGAACTGGACGGTCGACAACATCGTCGCCTACTCCAAGATCTGCACGCACGTGGGTTGCCCGGCGGCGCTGTACGAGCAGACCACGCACCACATCTTGTGCCCGTGCCACCAGTCCACGTTCGACGCCACGACCGGCGCGACCGTGATCTTCGGCCCGGCGCCGCGGCCGCTGCCGCAACTGCCGATGACCGTCGACGCGGAGGGCTACCTGGTGGCCAAGAGCGACTTCACCCAGCCCGTCGGCCCGAGTTTCTGGGAGCGCGGATGAGCGAGTCCCTAGACGTCCCTAAGGCGCTGAGCGGCACCGGCTCGTGGCTGGACGACCGGTTCCACGGAGCCCGCGGCCTGCGCGTGTTCATGCGCAAGGTCTTTCCCGACCACTGGTCGTTCCTACTGGGCGAGATCGCGCTGTGGTCGTTCGTCCTCCTGCTGCTGACCGGGACCTTCCTGGCGCTGTTCTTCGTCCCGTCCGCGGGCGAGGTCGTCTACCACGGCTCCTACACCAAGCTCGACGGCATCTCGATGAGCCAGGCCTACCAGTCGACGCTGAACATCAGCTTCGACATCCGGGCCGGCCTGCTGATGCGGGAGATCCACCACTGGGCGGCCGACCTGTTCATGGCCGCGCTCACCATCCACATGCTGCGGGTGTTCTTCACCGGCGCCTACCGCAAGCCCCGCGAGATCAACTGGCTGATCGGGATCGGGTTGTTCACGCTGGGCCTGCTCGAGGGGCTGTTCGGGTACTCGCTGCCCGACGACCAGCTATCCGGCGCGGGCCTGCGGATCTTCGAGGGAGTGCTGCAGGGCATCCCGATCGTGGGCACGTACGCGGCGTTCTTCCTGTTCAACGGGCCGTTCCCGGGTGACTCGATCATTCCCAGGCTGTACATCCTGCACGTGTTCCTTATCCCGGGCCTGATCCTGGCGCTGATCACCGCGCACCTGTTCATCATGGTGCACCAGAAGCACACCCAGATGCCGGCCAAGGGGAACACCGAGAACAACGTGGTAGGCCAGCCGTTCTTCCCGTACTTCATGGCCAAGGGCGGGGCCTGGTTCTTCTTCATCTTCGGGGCGCTGGCGCTGCTGGCCACGTTCGCCCAGATCAACCCGATCTGGCTGTACGGGCCGTACAATCCGGTGCAGATCTCCTCCGCCTCCCAGCCGGACTTCTACATGGGCATCCTGGAGGGCGCGCTGCGCGTGATGCCTGCCTGGGAGTGGAACTTCCTCGGGCACACGATCAGCTTCAGCGTGCTCATCCCGGCTGCGATACCGTTCGGCATCATCTTCACCGGCGCGGGGCTCTGGCCGTTCTTCGAGCAATGGGCGACCGGGGACCGGTCCTGGCACAACATCAACGACCGGCCGAGGAACGCGCCCATCCGGACCGCTACCGGCATAGCGGCCGTGGTGTTCTACGGCGTCCTGTGGGCCGAGGGAGCCAACGACGTCATCGCCGACTTCGTGCAGATCCCGCTGTACACCGTGACCTGGATCGCGCGGGTCCTGGTCTTCGTGGGACCGGCGATCGGTTTTTATGTCACTAGACGTATCTGCCTGGGTCTGCAGCGTAAGGACGCGGAGATGCTCGAACACGGGCTCGAAACCGGCGTCATCCGGCAGATGCCCAACGGTGAGTTCGTCGAGATACACCGGCCGGTGACCGAGGACGAACGCGCCATCCTCGAGGCCAAGAGGCCGTCCGCGCTGATGCCCACGGCCGGGTCCGAGGATGACAATGGCGTGCCCTCGCCGGAGGTGAGCGGCACCCTAGGCCGGGCCCGCGCGATCGCCAACCGGGGCTTCGCCGAGACGGTCGTGGTCGAGACGAACGGTCACGGGAATGGGCACGGCAACGGGCACGGGCCCGCTGACGAGCACGTGGCGGTGCCCGCGGGCGGCGGTCCAGCCGAGCTTCCCGGCGGCGGTGATGGCGAAGACGGGGAGTCCGGCGAGTCGTAGCGTCCCCTTGGCCTTGGCCTGGCTTACAGCACGCCGTAAACGTTCTCCCAGTACTGAGACGGCGTTACGCCCTGCGTCAGCTCCTGCGTGGTCAGCGGGGCTCCGGGGTTGCCTGCCATCAGCACATAGGGGTTGTTGACCAGCGTGTCGCTGCCGGCGATCAGCGGCTCCCAGCCGTTGCTCGCCCTGGAGGCCATCGGGATCCACAGCGTGTGGTCGTTCACCCCGCAGGTCTGCAGGGTGACGTCGGTGCCGTTCGCCGCGTTGCTCCCGAGGCCCACGCACAGGCTGGTCTCGTTGCGGTCCGGAGCGTACAGGTACTCGTAGACGGGGTAGGACGGCCACGTCTGGCCCACCGCGGCGGGGACGAGGCCGTCCGCGTAGAACTCGGCCACGGTGCCTTCGTATTCGAGGATAAAGTCCTCGCCCTGGAACTGGCCGGGACCGGCGAGGTTGATCTCTGAGCCCACCCCCAGCCGACGGGCTGGCATATTCATGACGTAGCTCAAACCGTAGTTCGCGGTGATGAGGGTGACGCAGGAAGAACCGCACTGCTCGGTGGCTGCGCCGGCCGACGGCCCGGCCGCGACCAGCACGCCGCCAGCCAACGCGAACGCCGCCAGGCCGACAAAGAGCCTGCTCTTGACCCGCTCCATGGTCCTCCTCCGAGGCAAGAAAAAGGGTGGCTACAAGGCCGAAGCTAACCTCTTGGGGTCCATGCGTCCATAGGAGAGTGATGAGTTTCTTACGATCAGTGAGAGCTGTGTGGCTGATGCCGACTCCTGACGAGCTTGACGGACCGGCTGGACGGACCCTAATGTCCGATCGGTGAATGCCATCGCGCCGTTGGACGGGCTGACGGTCCTGGAGATCTCCAGCTTCATCGCGGCTCCGCTGGGCGGGATGACACTAGCTCAGCTCGGCGCGGAGGTGATCCGCGTAGACCCGGTGGGCGGGGGTGCGGATCTGAGCCGGTGGCCGCTGGCGCCGTCGGGGGTGAGCCTGTACTGGACCGCGCTGAACAAGGGCAAGCGGTCGGTCACGCTCAACTTCGGTACGGCGGAGGGGCGTGGCCTGCTGAGTGACCTCCTGGCCGCCTCGGGCCCGGGCGGCGGGATCGTGCTGACCAACGCCGGGCGGGACTGGCTGTCGTACGCCGGGCTGGCCCGGGTCCGCCCGGACCTGATCCACCTGCAGATCCAGGGGTACCGCGACGGGCGGACCGCGGTGGACTACACGGTCAACGCCGAGACCGGGTTCCCGTTGATTACCGGTCCGGAGAACCTGGCGGGGCCGGTGAACCACGTCCTGCCGGCCTGGGATGTGGCCTGCGGGCTGTACGCCGCGGTCGGGTTGCTGGCCGCCGAGCGGCGGCGGGCGCGGACCGGGGCGGGTAGCGCGATCACGCTGGCGCTGGCTGACGTGGCGCTGGCGGTGGCCGGGCATCTGGGGTTCCTGGCCGAGGCCCAGGTGACCGGGGCCGAGCGGCCGCGGATCGGGAACCACCTGTACGGAGGGCTGGCCCGGGACTTCGTCACCGCCGACGGGGGACGGGTCATGGTGGTGGTGCTGACCGGCAGGCACCTGGCTGACCTGGGGGCCGCGACCGGGCTGGCCGGGACGTTCGGCGAGCTGGAGCGGCTGCTCGGCGCGGACTTCGGCCAGGACGGGGACCGGTACCGGCACCGTGCGGTCATCACCGCGCTGCTGGAGCCGTGGTTCGCCGGCCGCACCCTGGCCGAGGCCGAGCAGGCCCTGGCGGCCACGTCGGTGCTGTGGTCGCGGTACCGGCGGTTCACCGACCTGACCCAGGACGGCACGCTGACCGCCAACCCGCTGCTGGCCGAGATCGACCAGCCCGGGGTCGGCCCGCTGCTCGCGCCGGGCTCGCCGCTGGCCATGGACGGGACGACCGGGCCTCGCCCGGCGCCGGTCCTGGGCGCGGACACCGGCGCGGTGCTGACCGGGCTGCTCGGCCTGACCGCGGACGACATCGCGGGGCTGGCCGAACGCGGAGTCATCGGCGCCACGCGAAGCTGACCGCGACCGCCGGGTACGGACCTCAGCTGACGCTCTTGATCTTCCAGACTCCGACGGCGGCCGCGAGGGCCACCGCGGCGGTCGCGCCGAACAGGGCCGGGTAGCCGGCCAGCGAGACGAGCGGGGCGGCGATGGCCGGGCCGATGGCGTACGGGGTCACGATGGCGATGTTGATGATGCCGAGGTCCTTGGCCCGGTCGTGGGCCTTCGGCAGCACCTGGGTGATCAGCGCCTGATCGACCGCGATGTAGCAGCCGAAGCCGATGCCGAAGAGGACGGCCGCGGCCAGCGCGGACGGCCAGGTCTCCCAGAAGGTCAGCAGCAGCGCGGCCACGGCCATCAGCAGGCCGGATACGGTGACCAGCATCTTGCGGCGGCCGCTGCGGTCGGAGATGATCCCGCCGATGATCGAGGCCAACACTACGCCGCCGGTGTAGATCAGGATCAGGATGAGCAGGCCGTCCGCGGCGTCCTGGCCGGGGAACAGGCGCGCGTAGTGCAGCTTGTCGCGCAGGAAGTACAGCAGGTACAAGGTGCCCATGGCGATGGCGAGGGTAGTCAGGAAGCGAGTTAGCCAGGCCCAGCCGAAATCGGGATATTCACGCGGGCTGATCCAGTAGGAGGAGGCCATCCGGCGCCAGGAGAACGGCTCCCGGTGCTCCGGGGCGAGCGGGTGATCGGGGGTGAGCAGCACGAATGGTAGCGCCAGCACGACCATCAGCACCGCCAGCGCGATATATCCGGTGAGCAGGTCCTGGTTCAGGACGTCGACGACCAGGACGGTGCCCAGGACCAGGCCGAGCGCGATCGGCATGCCCACCCAGCCTGACACGGTGGCGCGCTGCCGGACCGGCACGTGATCAGGAACGGCCGCGCTCAAGGTAGCGTATTCGCCGTTCTGGAAGGCGCCGAACAAAAACCACAGCACAGCCACGGCTACCACCGTGCCCGCCTTGGCCAGCAGCCCCACGCAGACCGCGGCCAGCAGGACCATGACCAGCGTCCACCGGTGCCGGCGGCCGCTGAACCGGCCCAGCCGCTGGCCGTGTGCGGTGCGGTCGGACAGCGCGCCGACGACCGGGGTGGCCAGAGCGGAGGAGACGGCGTTGACCGCGGTCACCACCCCAAGGGCGACGATCTTATGGCGAGGCGTGATGTCCTGCAGCTGGAGCGCGAGCAGGACCTGGGACGGTGTCTGGTTCGCCATCCACATGCCCAGGCTGGCCAGAGTGAGGACGACTATCCAGCGGACCCGCACGTGCTGGGTCGGTTCGGCCAGCGCGGGCGACTGTACGTCGGGCTGGCCGATGACCTGATCTGCCATGGCTGGATCATGACGCATTCCGGTCATCTCGCGATAGTCGACCGCTCCGGAGTTTGGCATCGGCCCACGTTGTGAGTGGAATGGAGCCGTGGGAGGTCAGACGGAGATCACGTTCCGGTTGCTCGACGGGATGCAGGCCGGGGCGCACGCGGACGACCTGCGGGCTTTGCGCGTCGGGGAATATGATGACGGCTCGTTCGCCGACCGGTTCCGGGTCGCGCGCCGCCAGCCGGGCTTCGTTCTCGCCGAGGCGCGTCACGGCGGCTACCTAGTCGGGTACGCGTTCGGGATGCCGCTGCGGCCGTCCACCTACTGGTGGCGGCACCTGACGACGCCGCTGCCGGATGATTTCACGGCCGAGCATCCCGGCCGAACCTTCGCGCTGGTCGAGCTGCTGGTCCGCGCCTCATGGCGGCGGCAGGGCATCGCCGGAGCCCTGCACGACCTGATCCTGGCCAGCCGGCCCGAGGAGCGAGCGACGCTGACCGTCCCGCCGGCGGCCGCCCCAGCGCAGAACGCCTTCCGGAAGTGGGGCTGGCGCAAGGTAGCCCGGACCCACGACGACGGGCCCGGCTCCCCCGTATCCGACGTGCTCATCATCCCGCTCCCGGTAGAAGCGGCCAGATGACCACGAAGATAGCGGCAGATGTCCACGAACACCGAGTGTTCGCGGACAGGCCTCATCTGACATGGAAGCACCGGAGCGGGCATCACGCCCCGGCCCCGCCGTGCAGGACCTGGTCGATGGCCGTGATGATGACCTGGGCTGAGCCGTCGATGGCCTGGGCTACCTGGCTTGACGGGTTGGTGAGCTGGCTGGCGATCTGGGCCGCGGACAGGCCGGCCAGGACCTGCGGGTCGTACTGCGCGCCGGCCAGAACGTACTTGTTGGCGATGTCGAGGAACGGGACCGCCCCGGACTGGTCGGCGCTGTTGACGTAGGGGGGCACGTCGAAGGCGTCGATAAGCCTGGTGTCCAGCGCGGTCTGGGGCTGCAGCGGGCGGCCGGCGTTATCCGCCAGTTCGGTCGTCCGCAGCGTCAGTTCGGCGCTCTGGTAGCGAACCGTCCGGAACGACAGCGTGGCGGTGTTCGGGTACACGTCGGTGGCCGATGAGCTGGTGGTGCCGAGGTGACTCAGGGTGCCGAAATGGGACAGGGCTACGGCCACCGACCAGCGTTCGGCCGCGCAGAACGGGCAGGATTCCTCGCTGACGAAGACGATGGCCGGCTTGCCGCCGATGGTCAGCGGCGGCCCGGACGTCTTGACCGGCTCCAGCGAGGTAACGGCCTGGCCCGGGTCCACGCTGGCCAGCACGGCGGCCGGAACGGTGCTGACTTGGCGGACGACGGCGGCCGAGGCCGGCGCCTCGCTGGCGACCAGATAAGTAGGACCGGCCGTGAGCTTGACCGTGACCAAGGCCACCACGATGGCCAGCACGGCGGTGACCGCCGCGATCGGCACCAGGAGCCGACGACGTGCCTCGGCGCGCTTGCGGGCGGCCCGTTCGGCCGCGAGCCGCTCCCGGGCCCGCATCTTGGTCTGCGGGCCTCGCTGCGACCTGGCTGACTTGCGCCCGGCCTGGTCGTGACGGGTGTTTGCCACCTAATCTTTCCTTTCCGGTATGCCCAGGGTCCGGCGACGCGCGGATCCCGTCTACTAACACGGATAGGACTCATGGGATGTTCATGTCGCTGCGGCTGCGCGTCTCCGAACGGCGGGCTGGTTCCTCCGTCGCGGCCAGGAACGCCGCGATCGCGTCGGCGACGGTATCCGGAGCTCGCCTGGGCAGGTGATGACCCGTGTCATGGACGAGCAGCAGGCAAGCATCCGGCAGGGTGCGGGCGAGCCGGCGGGCGGTACCGACGGGAACCAGGGTGTCCCTTGGGTCGGCGAGCAGGAGAACCGGTGCTTGGACTGAGGAGACGGCGCGCTCCAGCTCGCCGAGTTCGCGCAGCAGGGCGCGCTGCTCGGTCAGGAAGGTGCGCCACAGCGGCCGCTGGCCGCCGCCCGCATAGCCCCAGATCTGCCAGTTGACGTGCTCGTCCGGCTGCAGCGGGCGGCCGTGCCGCCGTCCGATCCTGGCCAGCCGGGCGCGGGCCAGCCACGGCGTCAGCCGCCACGCCGCCAGCGCGCACAGCGGCCCGGCGCCGGGCGCGGCGAGCAACTTGTCCCAGCGGTTCACGCAGCCGGGGCCGACGCTGGCCAGCAGGACCACCGCCTCCACCCGGTGCGGGGCCAGGCTCGCCGCCCACAGGGCCACTCCGCCGCCGTAGGAGTGCCCCACCAGCACCGCGCGCTTGACGCCGCGCGAGTCCAGGTCATCGAGCACGGCGTGCGCGTTCGCGGCGAACCCGCCGGCCGGAAGCTGGCTGGAGCCGTATCCCGGCCGGTCGGCGGCGACGGCGTGGAGCTGGGCCGGCAGCCGTCGGGTGACCAGCTGCCAGTCGGCGGGCGAGCCGGGCTGCCCATGCAGGAGCACCAGCTCGTGAGCACCTAGCCGGGCGGGAATGTCCGCGGAGCCCGGGTCAGTGGCGCCTACGTTGGCGGTCCGTGGGTCAGCGGTCATGGCGGTGTCCTTTTGCGGGTCCTGTTCCGGGGCAGGGTGTGTCCTGCGGGGGCGCCGGAGCCAGAACAGGACCAGCCAGCCGGCCAGTGCGACCAGCCAGAAACTGGCCAGGCGGTAGAGCAGCACGGCCGCCAGGGCCTGGCTGGCGCCCAGCCCGGTGGCGACCAGGGCCAGGCTGAGTGATCCCTCGGCGATCCCGAGGCCGCCGGGCGTGACGTTGAGGCTTTGCGCCGTGATGCCCACGCCGTAGACCAGCAGGAGATCATGCCAGGGCACGGCGGCACCGGTGGCCCGGATGCTCACGGCCAAGACCGCCGCGTCGGCGAGCCAGTTGACCAGGGCCAGGCCGGTCACCGTGGTCCAGCCCGCCGGGGAAAGCTGCAGTGAACCCAGCCGCTCAGCCCAGGCCCGGATGATCTGGCGGGGTTCGGTGGCAGGCCGGCGCAGCAGCCGGGATCCCTGCTGCAGCGTCCATGCGGCGGGCCGTTCGAGCGCGCCGCGCAGCCGCGGCCGGCGCGCGGCCGCTCCCGCCACCGCCAGGACGGCGACGGCGAGCACGCCGCCGGGAACGGCGACGGCGGTGACCAGGATGTTCCCGGACGCCAGCCCTCCGCCCACCACGACCAGGGCCGCCGCAACGGAGGACACTACCCCGCCGGCCAGCAGCGACCAGCCGGCCAGCGGGACATCCGCGCCCTGCCGGGTGAAGCGGCGGAAGGTGAAGGCCGTGGCCAGGGCGGGTCCGGCTAGCGGAACCGAGACCGACACCGCGTTGGCCGCATAGGCGGTGGCCAGCATCGGCCGGACGCCCACACGGGCGCCGCCGACCGCGAGCAGCCTGCGCAGCATGATGGCGAAGGCGGCCATCGAAGCCGCCTCGAGCAGGACCGCGGCCGGGATCCAGAGCCAGTGCAGATGACCTAGCACCGCGAACGATGCGGCTACCTCGGTCCGCCCGGCCACGCCGGCGGCCGCCACCGCCGTCACCACCAGGGCGGCGGCCGCGATGCGGGTCACTGGGTGGCCGCGTCGGCGCGGAGGCGCCGGCGCGGTGTCCGGGCGGACGGTGGTGGCCATCAGGGGCTCCGGTTACGAAGGGATGGAATCAGCAGATCTGGCTGTATCAGTAGCCGTAACCACTGCCGGTCGGAGCGGCCGGGGCCGTGCCCGCCGTGGTCGAGGACCCGGCTGTCGAGGACCCGGAGATCGGCGTGAGGCCGGGAGTGGCCACGAAGAAGTCCTCGACGCCCTGGCCGGTAACCTGGCCGGCGTGGTCGTCGGCGAAGGTGTACAGCAGGTGCCCGTGGTAGGCGACCTGGTCGCCATGGACGTCCTTGACTACGGCGAGCTGGCCAGTGATGCCGATGGCAGTCGGTGAGGCTGAGGTCAGCGGCGGCCACAGGCTCGCCAGTCCGCCGGTGACGTTGGACTTGGTGGCCGTGTCCGGCAGGTAGAAGTAGAGCGGCAGGCCGGTCCCGTTGACCAGGATGGTCTCGGTCTTGCCGGCCACGGTCGCCTGGACGGTGCGGACGGTGGCCGCGGCGCGGGCCGCAGGGGGCATGCTGCTGGCATCCGAGCTGGCGGCCGAGGCGACGGTGACGCCGCCGATGGCGGCCACTGCGGCCAGGCTGAGGCTGGCGATGATGATGCGCGGGTGTCGCATGGTTGACTCCTTGGGTATTGGCTTGCCCGGCAGCACGCCGGGCGGGGTCCAGCGGGGCCAGGGGTGATCACACGGGCCGGATGTACTCGGGCATGCGTCTCGCGACAGGTCGGCGCGCCGACGCCACGCTGGCGGCGTGGATCCGCGCGTGCCAGGCGCCGAGCCCGGCGAGCAGGACGAGCAGGATGATCACCGATTCCACGCTGAGGGCGGCGATGCCTAGCGGGCAGTGCCAGTTCCCGACGTCGCCGTGATCGCCCAGGAAACCCCCCGGCAGCGCGCGGGTCAGGATGTATCCGCCCATCGCCAAGATGGCCACGGCGCCGGCCGCGGACCAGGCCAGCCAGTGGGGCCGGGCGATCAGCACCCCGGCAATCAGGATCGACCCCGCGATAATCCCGAGATACCCGATGCCGACCAGCGGGGTCGGGCCCAGGGTGCCCGGCAGGTCGACGACGTGGATCACCGCGAGCGCGGCCAGCGTCAGCGCGCCTACCGCCCGCGCGGCCGCGGCCGCGCCCTGATCCGGCTGCCATTGGGCGATACGGTCGAACATTGGTTGCCTCCTGTCGTCGGCCGTCTCCGCGGGTCAGTGCCTCAACGGGGCGGCGGTAGTTTAACTTTCATCTACTAACACGCATAGGAGACCCGGCCGGTTCAGTCAGACGGAGCCGACAGGTGCGACGTGCGTCACACCGGCGCTCACATGTCCAGTTCGAGGGCAATGCGCACGTCATCACGACACGGCGGCCGAGGGCGGGGATCCGCTGGCCCGCCATCCGGCCGCGGTCCGACCAGGGTTCCGGCGGCCGGTAACCGCGTCGGTGCCGCGGACATGATCATGGATGCGCCGCACCCGGGCCGCGGCTCGCCTGGCCGCTGCCCGGTCGCCGAAAGTGACCGTGGCGAGGTACGCCGTGGTGGCGGCGAGCCTGCCGGCCGGATCCCGGCGCCAGCTACTGTGCTGATCGACGCCGGCCATCGCCAGCGGATGCAGCGCCTGCATCAGCAGGGACCGCAGGGCCGCCACCGGCGAGGCCAGGTCCGCGCTCGTCCGCCAGGTGACGCTGGCAGGCCCGGAAAGCCGTCATCCCCGCGTCTTCCGGCACACCCGACCGTGTCACCGTCGTGTCAGCCAAGTAACCAGCTCCTTCGCGGGCATCGCAGCGCCCGGCTCGGTCATCGGCGTCATCGTCCGGTCGAGCCTGGGCAGGCTTGGTCGACAGTCCTGAGCCAGCTCAGCTACTAACACGGATAGGAGATAACGAACGTTCGCGACGGCAGGCAGGCGGCATTGCCCTAGCCGGCGGACGGTGTCCCCCGCCGGCGCTCCGCCATGATCGCCAGCCGTTGCAAGATGGCGGCCGGCGGCTCGCCCGTCGCCTCATGCAGCTCGCTCAGCAGCACCACCGAGATAACGTGCAGGCCGGCCATGAAGTCTGCCAGGCCGTCGGTGTCGGTCGGAGTGAGCGTGTCCACGGCCCACGCTTCCAGCTCGGGTGAGTCCAGGCCCGCGGTGAGCAGCGCGATCGCCAGCTGCATGGCGGCGGCCATGGTCCCGCCGGGCGCGGCCTGCACCCGTGCACTCTGGTCAGCACGGGCCTGTGATGCTGGCGCCTGCGCGGCGTTTGACCCTGGCGCCTTCCCGCGGTCCCGGCGGCGACGTGGTCGCCAGCGCAGGTGCCGGGCCGGGACGTCCGTCGTGTGGTCCTTGCGCCCGGCGGGCGGCTCGGGCAGGTCATTCTGGCGATGGATCCTCATACCTGGCAACACGGAGCCGGACGGACGACTGTTCACTCCCGCGGCCGGCTGGCGTCAGGCCGCCGGAAGCTTTCCCAGGGCGAGCGCGACCACGGCCGGGGTCAGGGCCAGCAGCACCGGGGTCAGGGCGAGCGCTGCGGCGGCAGTGCGCAGCAGCAGCCGCCGCGGCCGGCCCAGCGGCTCGCCGGGGCCCAGGAGCCGGTGAATCCGCTGGACCGAGTCGGTGGCCCCCGCGGCCAGGCCCGGCGCGGGACTAGCGGCGGTGGCCAGCAGGACCAGGGCTGTGGCCAGCAGCCGGGGATCGCGGGCTCGGGTCGCCGCATCGTCGGCGTGCAGTTCCACCAGCCGCGCTACCTGCTCTTCGGCGTCCCGCATCAGCGGCACGAACGGGAGCACCTCGCGGCCGATCCTCGCCAGCGCCAGCAGCCGGTGATGACGGCCGGCCAGGTGCGCCCGCTCGTGCGCCAGCACCGCATCCAGCTGGCCGGGATCCAGCGCCTGCACCGCGCCGGTGGTCAAGATCACCGTGGGCTGCCGGCCCGCGACGCAGTAGGCAGCCGGCTGGTCATGCTCCACCAGCACCGCCCCCAGGGCCGGCTCGGGCCGCCCGACCAGCCGCGCGGTCTGCGCGTGCCGCAGCGCCTGCCGCCCGGCGGCGCGGACATGGGTCATCGCGGTCAGCGCGGTGCGGGCCACGACAGCGCCCGCCAGGGTCAGGCCGAGGCCGGCGACCGTGGCGCCGC
>Ga0302235_10000817_pt1 | contig 23983 bp, 30 predicted proteins | sample II_Palsa_N3_3_FD_193577 | JGI IMG/M metagenome (GOLD analysis project Ga0302235, IMG submission 193577) | Peat permafrost microbial communities from Stordalen Mire near Abisko, Sweden - II_Palsa_N3_3 | ecosystem: Environmental > Terrestrial > Soil > Palsa > Peat permafrost | place: Sweden...
GCGGCGAAATCGAGTTGCAACGGCTTGTCAGGCAGGCCGAACAGCGCGTCGAGGCGCTTGCCACTGTTGTCGACCGCGTCATGCAGTTGCCAGTGATAGCGGGCGAGGGTGTCGGGCGATAACGACGCACTCGTGCTGTGCGCCGGTGGCGTGGCTGCGCGCGTGGTCGACTCCGGTACGGCCATGCAGGCAGCGAGGACGAGCGGCAGCAGCAACAGGCAGATTCTCATGGTCAGACCTCCTCCAGCTGCCGATTCAACAACCTGGGGTGTGAACAGGGCTTGATGATGGCGTTCGGCCAACGTGCACAAAAAAGCCGCGTCGGGCATGCACCTGACGCGGCAAAGGGTTTGAACCGACCACTGCCAGTGCATCGGGCGCCGTCGTCGGAGGGGTTCCGACTGGCCTGAGCCAAGTTAACGGTCGTCGGTCTCACAGACTGGGATCGCGTTACGCGGATGTCGGCTTCCGTTCATCACACGGCCTAGAGAGTCCAGCAGGCACGATGCATCCCATGTTTGCCACTGCGGCACAACATCCAACGGAGAACGTGTCCATGTTGATCACCATTCTGATTGTCGTCCTTATCCTCGCGCTCGTCGGCGGCCTGCCGACCTGGCAGCATTCGCGCTCATGGGGTTACGGGCCGAGCGGCGGCATCGGCCTGATCCTGGTGATCCTGCTGGTGCTGTTCCTGCTTGGTCGGCTGTGAAGCGATAGCCAGCCGCCCTGCGTGGCATAGCTCACTCGGCTTTTGGCGCGGAGCGTGGTCGGCGTGGCCCTGGCGCGGAATGCCGCCCTTGCGTCGCGTCGATCTCGTCGATCCAGCCAGCGCGCGATTCCGGAAAGGCATCGGCGTAAGGCACGTACGGCTTGATGTCGAGGATCGGCGTGCCGTCGAGCAGGTCCATGCCGCGCACGCGTAATGAATGCTCCTCGACGGCAACCAGCTCGACCGCGGACAGGCCGATCGCGTTCGGTCGGTGTGGCGAGCGGGTGGCCAGCACGCTGCGCTTGCCGCCCCCGCGCGGGGGCCGTACCTCGGCCTTCCAGCCTTCGCTGCGGTGGAACACGAACACCAGCCAAATGCGCTCGAAGCCGGCCAGGTCGCGAAACGCCGCGGTCGGGAAATCCGCCACGAACTCGATGATCGCCTCGGCCACCGCGCCGGTCTCGGTGCCTTCCACCACGGAGGGCTGGTGCGGCGCGTCGATGCGTCGGGCATACGGCGAGCGCACGAACGCGATCGGCTGGCAGGAGAACGAGGTGGGAGTATCGTGCATGGCGATCATCAGCCTGGAGATTGCGGCATTATCCATCTTCACCCACGCCTTCCCATGGTTCGATGAACCTTTCCCTGTCGAGGACGCCATGAAATACCTGGTGATGATCTATTGCGACGACACCTTGCTGGACGCGCTGCCGGACGGCGAGTTCGACACGATGATGCACGGCTGCTTCATGCACGCGGACGAATTGCAGGCGCAAGGCCATCTGCACGACTCGCAGCAGCTGGAGGCGCCGGCCACGGCCCGGACGCTACGTGTGCGCAACGACCGCGTCAGCGTGGTCGACGGGCCGTTTGCCGAGACCAAGGAATATCTGGGCGGCTTCAACCTGATCGAAGCCGACAGCATGGACGAGGCGGTGCGGATCGCCTCGGAGTTCCCCTGGTCGCGCACCGGCGCGATCGAGATCCGTCCGGTGCGCGACATGGACGCGGTGCGCCGCCGGGTGGGCGCGTGATGACTGGCGCTTCCCCCACGACGGCGGAGGCGTCACCATGCGGCTCCTGCCCGTAGTGATCTACCCATGAATTCATCCGACGACGATTATGATGCCGAGCGCGAATTCGACGATGTCGATGAGGACTCGGTCGAGGCGAAGGTCTGGCAGCTGCTGCTGCTGATCAACCCCGGCGACGAGGAAACCGCGCTGCTGCAGTTCAACGACTACCGCGAGGCGGTGGCCGACATCGATGCCGACGCGGTCGAACCGATCGAAGTCATCGGCCGGGTGATCGACTGGCGCTCCGGCTTCATCGTGGGCACGCATGACCTGCGCTCGCTGGTACAGGCGATCAACGAACTGTCCTCGCGCTGGAATCTGTCGGTGGACTGGAACGGCGATCCGGACGACGACGAGTTCTTCGACGACCTGGACGCAGCGGAACTGTTTTCGATCGCGTATGACCGCCTGGCCGAGTTTGGCTACACGCTGTGGGCGTGGGAAACCGACGGCGATACCTATGCCGGCTGGATGACGCTGACCCGCGACGGCGAGCCGCTGCGTGAGCTGGCTACGGCGCTGGGCATCAACCTGCGGCTGGGCAGCGAAGTGAGCTGAGCCTCACTCCACCGCTCAGTAGTAGCGCGGGATCGGGCCAAGCTGGGGCGTCATGCGGTCACGCAGGTCGAACATCACTTCATCCACGTAGCACCAGCCCCATCCTTCCGGCGGATCGTAACCTTCGATGATCGGGTGCCTTGTGCTGTGAAAATGTTTGGTGGCGTGCCGGTTCGGCGAATCGTCGCAGCAGCCAACATGCCCGCAGGCGCGGCAGATGCGCAGGTGCAGCCAGACATCGCCGGATTGCAGACATTCCTCGCAACCGCGCGCGCTGGGCGTGACCTCCTGAATGCCTTCGAGATGGGTGCAATGCGTGGTCATCGAAAGTCTCCGTCGGGATCCGCAAAGCCTGCCCATGAATAACGGGGCGAGCCGGGCGTTTATCATAGGCCGACTTTCGGTATCTGTTCGGGTACAGACCCCTCCCAGGATGAAAGGTTGACGGCATGCTGCAACTGATCGGCTTCGACGGCGATGACACGCTGTGGCACAGCGAGGGCTACTACCGGCAGGCGAACGAGGAGTTCGCCACGATCGTCGGGCGCTATGTGGACCTGGGCGATCAGCAGGTGCACGACACCATGCTGGCGACCGAGCAGCGCAATCTCAAACTGTTCGGCTATGGCGCGAAGGGCATGGCACTGTCGATGGTGGAGACCGCGATCACGGTCACTGCCGGGCGCATCACAGCGGCCGATATCCATCGGCTGATCGAGCTGGGCAAGGACGTGCTGCAGCATCCGGTGGAACTGCTGCCCGGTATCCGCGAGGCGGTCGAGGCAGTGGCGCAGCATCACGCCGTGGTGTTGATCACGAAAGGTGACCTGTTCCATCAGGAAAAGAAGGTCGCGCAGTCAGGCCTGGCCGAGTTATTCCGGCGCATCGAGATCGTGTCGGAGAAGAACGCCGATACCTACCGGCGCGTGCTGGCCGAGTTCAAGCTGCAGCCGGCGCAGTTCGCGATGGTCGGCAATTCGCTGCGCTCGGATATCGAGCCGGTGGTGAAGCTCGGCGGCTGGGGCATCCATCTGCCGTATCACGTAACCTGGGCGCACGAGCTGGAGCACAATCTCGGTGACGACAATCCTCATGTGATCACGGTGAATGCGCCATCGGCGATTCCGGCGGCGGTGACACAGTTGCGCGAATGGGCGGCTTGAATCGCGTGCTGCGCGTGAGCAGGGTTGCCGTCACTCATTTCTATCGATTCGGAGCGCCACGCGATGCACGCCTTGCTATTTGAAAAGTTCGGTGGCCCCGAAGTGCTGCATTGGGGCGAGCAGCCCGATCCGATCCCAGCACCTGGTCAGGCGCTGGTGCGTATGCGCAGCGTCGGGTTGAATTTCGCGGACGTCTATCGTCGTAACGGCAACTACCACCTGAGCGGCACCGCGCCGTGGACCCTCGGTTACGAGGGCGCAGGTGTGATCGAGAAAGCGGCGACGGGCGATATGCTGTTTCCAGTCGGTACGCGGGTCGGCTTTGCCGACATGCCGCATGCGAACGCCGAGCTGGTGGCGGTGGATCTGGACAAGCTGATTCCATTGCCGGACGACATCACGTTCGATACCGCGGCAGCAACTCTGCTGCAGGGGCTGACCGCGCAGTATCTGGTGACCGACAGTTACAAGGTGCGCCGCGGCGATGTGGCGGTGGTGCATGCGGCGGCCGGCGGGGTGGGTCAACTGCTGGTGCAGATGCTGAAGGCGATGGGTGCAAGCGTGCTCGGCGTGACGTCCAGCGTCATCAAACGCGCGGCGGTGCTGGCGGCTGGCGCGGATGCCGCATGCGATTACGACGAGCTGCTGGCGCAGACGAAGCAATTGAGTGCAGGTCGTGGCGCCGACGTGGTCTACGACTCGGTCGGGCGCACGCTGGGCGACAGCCTGGCCGCGGCACGCATCGGCGGTACCGTGGTGTTCTACGGGATGGCGGCGGGTGACCCCGATCCGGTCGACCCGCGCCTGCTGATGGATCGCTCGCTGACGCTGACTGGTGGCGACCTGTGGAACGTGCTGACCAGTGCGTCGATCAGGCGCGAACGGGCGGCGGCGTTGTTCACGCAGATCCGCGCTGGTCAGCTGCAGCCGAACATCGCCGCGCGCTTTGCGCTTAGCGATGGCGCGAAGGCGCACGCGTATCTGGAAAGCCGCGAAGCGATCGGCAAGGTGCTGCTGACGCTGTGAGGTGACACGGTCCGGCGCATGCCGGGCTGACGATCATTCAGGCGCGGTGGCCGGTTTGTCGTCATCGAAACCGGTGTAGTCGTCCGGGAAGATCGGCGTGCCGTCGTCTTCCAGCCCCAGCATGTCGGCCAACGCCTTGGCGGCGGCGGTCTCGGCGATCGTCTTGTCGCGGAAGCTGCGGTTCTCGCAGATCGCGAAATACATCGGGAAGCCGCTCTTGCGCGGGGTCACTGCCAGATAAGCGGTGTAGCGTGAACCCTCGAGCGTGGCGCCGGAGCGGGCAAGATAATTGTCGAACTCGCGCTCGGCCATCGGTGGTCATCCGGGAATCAAAGGAGGCCAGTGTATCGCCTGGCAGGCGCATCGCTGCGTCAGTCGGGCGTATTCTCGCCCTCATTCAGCGGCAGCACTTCGTGAAAGACGCTGTAGTCGATGATGTTGACGCCGACATCATCGACGCGGACGAGATCGGTGTAACGATGGTTCCAGCGCAGGTCCTGATGACTCCAGCGCTGGCGCGCCAGCATGGATTGCGAGGTGGTCTCGTCGATGCCTTCGAGGCTCAGTAGGAAGGCCGACTGGGTACTTTCCAGGGTCTCCGGAGTTTCGCCATAGAGTGGGCTGCTCTCGTCGATCACATGCATCAGGCTCCAGCTCAGCATGAAGATCGGATGGCGATCGCGTACCAGTTTCAGGTCGTAGATCTTGCGCAGCTTGAAACCTTCCGCCGAAGTTTCCAGGCGGAGCAAATGCAACTGGGCAGAGGCTTCGGCGATCACGTTTTGCCGGGTGTTGGCCGCGCGGACCATCAAGGTCTGCTTGCCGTCGATCATTCGCACGATCGGATTATTGGTGAAGATGATCTTTGCGCGCGGGCGCGAAAAGCGCGAAAAGATCAGTCCGGTGACCACCGCGATGCACGCCATGCCGGTGAAGATTTCCACCGTGGCCACGATATGCGCGTAGACGGTCTGCGGATGCATGTCGCCGTAGCCGACCGTGGCCAGGGTCTCCACGCTGAAGAAGAATGCACCGGCGAAACCATGCGGATACTGGTTCGCGATCGGTTGCGTGCCGAGCTGGTAGATGCCGGCAAAGAAGGTGTTGAGCAGCAGGAAGGCCGCTGCTGCCAAGCCGAAGAACACCGGCCAGCTCACGGTCAGTGCGCGATGGTAGATGTCGTCCCAGACCCGTCGCGACAGACCCTGGCTGACGAACGGTCGCCCGGCGATGTCGATGATCCGTGGTCGATTCAGGAAGTGCAGCATCTGCCTGGCGTCTTCGCAAAATGGATGCCGCCCGGGTTGGGTGGCGGTGCGGATCGATTGTAGCGCGCGCCGCACCGGCGTCTGGCGCCGCCGGTCTGTGGCAAGCTGCGCTACCCACGCTCCGGTAACGCACCCATGCTTACACCCCTCGACATCTCGTGCCCGTATTGCGGCGAATCCATCGAGATCTTGGTCGATGCATCGGCTGGCGATCAGCACTATATCGAGGACTGCCAGGTATGCTGCCGACCGATCTCGCTGAGCATCCGGATCGATGCGGATGGCGAGCCTCGGGTAAGCGGAACCTCCGAAAACGAGGCCTGAGCGCAGTGGCTTTCTTGATGCGACTGGCTTGCCTGGTGCTGCGGTGATGACCGGCGTCGATCGACCGCTGCCGCGTATCGTGCTGGATACCAATGTATGTCTGGATCTGTTCGTGTTCCGCGATCCCATGTGCTCACATCTGCTGGCGGCAATGCAAAGCGGGGCAGTGCAGGCGGTGACGCGCGATGATTGCCGCGAGGAGTGGCTGCGGGTGCTGCGTTACCCGCAACTGCCGATCGATGACCGGCTTCGCCCGGTGGTCAGCGCGGCTTTCGACGCGTTGATCCAGTTGTTGCCCGCCGAGGCATCGATGGTGTGCGAGGACGATATCCCGCTGCCACGTTGCGGCGATCCGGATGACCAGAAGTTCCTGGAGCTGGCGTTGGCGTCGGGAGCCCGCTGGCTGCTCAGCAAGGACAATGAACTGCTGAAGCTGGATCGCCGCACCCGCAGTGCGGGGCTGTTTTCGATCCGGTTGCCGCAGCTGTGGTCGATTACCGAGACGCGCGCACACGGAGCGCCCGAGCCAGGATGACCGGAAGCGTCAGTCCGGCTGCCGCAACTCACTCGTTTCGGTAATCGTGATGCCCTGTGCCAGCAGTGTGGCCCGGGTCGCCGCATCCGTATCCGGTGTCACCGGGCGGCTGAGATCCCACAGCAGGCTGGCGCGAAAGCCGAGTTCCAGCGCGTCCTGTGCCGTCCACAGCACGCAGACGTCGCGCGCCAGGCCGCACACGAAGACTTCGTCGACATCGCGCTCGCGCAGCCAGCCGGCCAGGCCGGTGCGGGGACGCAGGCCCGCCGGGCCGTGGTTCTCGCGGAAGCCGCTGTAGGAATCCACACCAGGATCGCCGCCCTTGCGGATCACCGCCTCCAGCGCCGACCAGTCGATGCCTGGGTGCAGTTCGGCACCTGGCGTGCCCTGCACACAGTGATCCGGCCACAGCATCTGCGGCTGGCCGTACAAGGTGATCTGTTCGAATGGTGTACGGCCCGGATGCGAGCTGGCGAATGAAATGTGCCCGCGTGGATGCCAGTCCTGGGTCGCCACCACATGGCGGAACATGCGCGAGCGCAGCAGTCGGTCGATACCCGGCACGATTGCATCACCCTCATGGCAGGCGAGTGCGCCGCCGGGCATGAAATCCGGTTGTACGTCGACCAGGATAAGTGCGGCACGGTCGTCGATCGTATGGCTCATGGTTCGGGCAGCAATGGAGATCGGATCTGCGAGTCTAGCGCGTGCCTGCGGACGAATTTCCATCTGTCGCAGCGCCCGGACTTGTTGCAAAATCCGCCGACAACCGGGGGAGGTGGGCATGGATCAGGTAGATGGCGGGGCAGGCTACGGACAGTCGGCGACTGCCGGGGTGAGTTATCCACGGGCGTATCGCTACACGCGTGGCATGCGGCTTTTCCTTTACGTGTTTGCCGCGATCATGGCTGGCCTCGGCGCTTGGCTGGTCAGTATCCAGGTCCAGCATCCGGTTCCGATGGGGTGGTGGTTACTGCTGTCTGGCCTGGCGCTGGTGTTGCTGGGCATCTACATCGCGATGTCCTGCACCATGTCGTGCCTGGTTCTGCGTGCCGACTCGATCGAGATACGAAGTGCGTTCGGATCGCGCACGCTGCGTCGCAATGAAATTGCAGGTCGTCGCCAGCAGCCGACAAGCGGCAAACCGATCCAGGTCGTGGTGCCGAAAAACGGGCGTCCCCTGCGACTCGATTCCGGCTATCCGCGGGATAGCGTGCTCAATGCATGGCTCGACGCACTGCCTGATCTGGACCAGCAGGAGCGGCAGGCATCGGAAGCGAAGCTGATGGCCGATCCCGCGTTTGGCGCCAATCCAAAGGAGCGTCTGGCCCGACTGGCAAAGGTGCGCCAATTGACCAAGGCAGTTTCCATGCTGAGCTTGGCGGTGGTGTTGTGGGGCTACGTTTACCCGCACCCGTATCCGTGGGTCATAGGGCTGCTGGCCCTGCTGCCCTGGTGTGCGGTGGCGATGGTCGGATTGTCGCGTGGGCTGATCTGCTTTGACACCTTGCGCAACGATGTGCGTCCCAATATAGCCGTCATGTTGATCTCGCCGTCGCTGGTGCTGGGCGTGCGCGCGTTGCTGGATATCAATCTGATCGATGCCATGCCGGCAATCGAGTTTGGCCTCATCGCCGGATTGCCGCTGGTGCTGGTCGCCTGCATGGTGGGGCAACGGGATCAGCCCCGGGCGTGGCTGTTGCCGATGCTGTTGTTGCCCATGGTTGCACTGCCGTACGGTGGCGGCTTGCTGGTGCTTGCCGACGTGATGCTCGATCACCAGCCGGCCCAGGTGTTTCAGACCCAGGTGGTGCGCAAGTACATCTCCACCGGGAAACACCCGCAGCCTTACCTCGTGCTGGCGCCGTGGGGACCACAAACCACGGGTGACCGTGTTGCGGTGAGTCGCGCTTATTACGCGCATGTCGAAGTCGATACGGCGGTATGCGTGAATCTGCATCGCGGCGCGGTCGGGCTGCGTTGGTATGGTGTGCAGGATTGCGCGCCGGTGCCGAAAGACAATGCCATCGCGGCGCCATGACGGCCACGCAACGTGGGCATAATGGCCAATCACGCCATTGATAAAGCGAAGGGTACGATGCAATACGACCAATCCTGGATGGGCTACGGCTTCGTCGGTGGCATCGAGGCAGGGGTGATTTCCGCACTGGCGGGGTTGCTGCTGTTTGGCGTGTTCCATTGGCTTGGGCGGCGCAACGGCTGGAGCTTTGCTCCGCAGGTCGGCTGGTCGTTCCTGGTGGCCACGATACTCACGGCCGGTGGCGACCTGTCGGATCTGTTCTATTTCAACTACGCACCACTGCAGTCGCTGCCGTTGCTCAAGCTGAAGCTGGCGCAGGTGCATGATCCGGACAGCATCGGCCTGCGCGTGGTATGCGAATTGCTGGGGGTGGCGCTGGGCATCTACGCGGGCTGGGTGTTGTGCAACAGCGATTGGCTGCGCCGGGCTTTCCGCTCGAAATAGCGACGACCTTCAGAGCAGCGGATCGAACAGCCGGGCCACGTGCATGGCCACGCGGCGCAGGTACGGTGCGTCGAGGTATTCGCGCTCGTCAATCGCGCGGGCGCGGCTGAAGTCCGCCGTCAGCATAGTTGCCACTTCGCCGGCAAACGCACGGTCGACGACCAGCGCGTTGACCTCGAAGTTGAGCCGGAACGAACGGCTGTCCAGGTTCATGCTGCCGATCGCGGCACTGTCGTTATCGATCAGCAGCGCCTTCTGGTGCAGGAAGCCGGGCTGATAGCGAAACATGCGGATGCCGGCACGCAGCGCATGGTGGGCGTGCAGGGTGGTGGCAAGGAACACGGTGTGGTGATCGGGTCGTGCCGGGATCAGCACGCGTACGTCGACGCCACGCAGCACGGCCAGTCGCAGTGCTGCCAGCACGGCATGGTCGGGTACGAAGTAGGGCGTGCTCAGCCACACGCGTTCACGCGCCGCGTTGATTGCCGCCGTGAAGAACAGCGAACAGGTTTCCTGCGCGTCGGCCGGGCCACTGGCGACGATCAGCGCGTCGGCATCGCCGTCGCAGGGTGGCGACGGCAGCAGCGGCGGCGGTGCGCCGGTGATCCACTGCCAGTCTTCGGCGAACAGTTGCTGCAGGTCAGTGACTACGGGGCCGCGCAGTTCCAGCTGGGTATCGCGCCATGGCGCCAGCGGCGGCTTCAGGCCCAGGTATTCGTCGCCCACATTGAGGCCACCGACGAAGGCGCAGGCGCCGTCGACCACCACGATCTTGCGGTGGTTGCGGAAATTCAGCTGGAAGCGGTTGCGCCAGCGGCGGGTGGCGAACGGATGGATCGCCACGCCGCCGGCGCGCAGTGTGTCGACATAGTGTCCGGGCAGGTCGTGGCTGCCTACGCCATCGAACAGCACGCACACCCGCACGCCAGCCGCCGCGCGCTGCAGCAACAGCTGCTGCACGCGCCGGCCCAGGTTGTCGTCGTGGAAGATGAAGAACTGCACCAGCAGGCAGTGTTCGGCGGCGGCCATCGCGGCCAGCATGGCGTCGAACGCGGCCTCGCCATCGATCAGCAGGCGCAGTCGATGGCGGCCGCGAAATGGGCGACCCTGCAACGCACTGACGGCGGCGAAGCGGGCGCAGCCGGCGGCGCTGGCGTTCTCGTCGACGTTGGCTTGCGACGATGACGGCAGGCGTGCCTGGTGCCGGGTGAGATAGCCACGGAAGCGGATGGAGCCGAGATACAGGTAGGGCAGCAAGGTCACGTAAGGCAGCAGCAGCAGGCCGAGTGCCCAGCCGATCGCGCCCTGCGGGGTGCGCGTATGCATCACCGCATGCATCGCCGCGAAAATGCCCAGCAAGTGCAGCAGCAGGATGCTGGCGGTGAGCACGCTGACGGTCATGGCAGGCCTTGCAAGCCGGCTAGTCGCTGAGTAACTGATCGGCGAGGTTGCGAGCTTGCTGGCGGATCTCCGGCATGGCAGTGGATTCCCACAGCGTACCGCGGAGCAGGGTGCCGATGGCAAACAGGTGCGGCCAGCTCGCGCCGTCATGGCGCAGACGACCCGTGGTATCGGCCTGCACACCGAGACCGAGCGGATCCGCCGTGATATGTGCGTTGGTCAGCAACTGCTGTACCAGAAGGTGATGGGTGCGACGCACGTCCGTGTTCAGGCCGACGGTCTGGATCACCATGTCAGCGTGTAGCGCACGAGTCTCGCCCGCATGGGTCAGGCTCAGCTGCAGGGCGTCGTCGACGAGTTCAACCGATTGCACGCGGCCGCACTGACGCTGCAATCGACCGCTTTGTTCCAGCGCGGCGATCGACTCGGATGCCTGCGGTGGCATGCGGTGCCTGGCGCGTTCCCAGGCCCAGCGCGCATGGCGCAGGAAACGCGCGCGTTGCTCCAGCGGCAGTTCGCGCCACAGGCTCGACGTATGCGGGCGCAGGCTGTCGATGACCGGGCGCCAGTCGGTCTCCTGTGCGCAGGCCTCACGCAGCAGGTGCAGCCAGCGGTGGATTTCCGGTGCATCCTGCATCGAGGCGATCAACTCGGCGCTGTCGTCGGTCGGTGCCGCCGCCTTGTGCAGATGTGCCTCGGGCAGCAGTCCATGGCGGGAAACCGCGATGAATTCGGTCTGTGGCCATTGCACGGCAAGTTCCAGCAGCACGTCGACAGCGGTCAGTCCCAGCCCGATCAGCACCACCTTGCGCGGCGGCGGCTTGATGCTCGCGGCACCGGCCAGCAGCTGCCATGGATCCACCACATAGCGTCCGCTGGCCAATGCGGCCGGGCCGACACCGCTGAGCGGTCGTGGCGGCAACGCGCCCAGCGCCAGTACCGCGGCATCGGCGCGATGGCTTTCCTCGCCGTGGATCAGCGTGACGCCGTCGCGTTCGGGCACGAGTGCGTCGACGGTGAACGGAATGATGTTGACGTCATGGCCGTGGGCGTTGCCCTGCTGCAGAGCGCGTGCCACCTCGGCCTCGAGATAGTCGCCATAGCGGCGGCGCGGCAGGAAGTCGGTACCGGCAATCGCCGGATCATCGTGTTGCACGAAATCCAGAAAGCCGCGCGGCTTGCCGGCGAACATGCTCATCGATGCCGCTCGCACGTTCAGCAGGTGGCGATCCGAAGTGGTGCCGTAGGCCACGCCGCGTGCCGGCGTGCCGGTACCGCCGGTATACCAGTCCAGATGCAGCGGTTGCGGCGGCTGGCGCTCCAGCAGCTCACCCAGCAAGGTGGCTGCCGCGGCACCGCCGCCGATGATGGCGACCCGTCGAAACATGGAATTCCCTGTGTGATGGTTTCGCGCGATCAGCCGTACAGGCGACCAGCGATGCTGCTGCGCCGTGGCTGGGCGATCCAGCCACTGGCGGGATCGGCCTGCTCGTAGGCGAAGAATTGCGCCAGATCACCGCCGTAAACATGCAGGGTGAGCGCCGTATCGTGCTTCGACAGGTTGCGGCAGCGGTGTACGTGGTTTTCGTCGCCTTCAAACCAGGTGCCGTCGCCTGGGCCGAGCCAATCGCGGCCCTGCATGCGCAGGTCGCCGGAAGCGGGGTCGCGTGTATAGGACTGCACTTCCAGTGCGCCGGCGAGCGCGACCTCCAGTCCCCACAGGCCAGCATGGTCATGCACGGGAGTGAGATGGTTCGGTGGCCATGCCATCACCAGCACGCTGAGCGCCGGCTTGCTGCGCTCGGCCAGCAGCCAGCGTTCGAAGCCGCGCTGACGCGCGCGCAGGGGAGCCAGACGGTTGGCCAGCGCCGGTGCATGCTCATGTACGACACGACCCAGCTCGCGAGCCATCGAGGCCAGGTCCGGTTGCTCGGTGCTGCCGTACTCGAGCGCGATGTCGCGCAGGGTTTTCAGGGTGCGGCTGTGCTTGCCCATGCATGAAGCTCGACAGGGTAACTGGGCGTCAGTGGAGCATGCCAGTCGTTAAAGTCGCGTAAGCCGAAAACAACTTTTTGCCATGACTTATGCACCATGCGCTTAGCGCGTATGGCGTCCATGCTGGGTTTGTGCCGGCGGCTCTGGATCGTTTCATGGTGGCGGTTCAGGGCGGCCGCGCGCATGGCTGCAGCGCGCCATTGCAAGATCGGCGCGCCGGGACATGTGTAGTTGCCGTGGAAGGGTCCGGTCGGCAGGTATGGCCGGCCGGGCCTTCCGCTCAGCCTATTCCTGGTTCAGGGCGAAGCTCACCGGTACCCGCGCCCACGCGCGCACCGCCTGACCATTCGCCATCGCTGGCTGGAAGCGCCAACCAGCCAGCACCTGCTCGCGCGCACTGCGGTCAAGCAGGGCATAGCCGCTACCCCGTTCCACCACCACATCCACCGGTTTGCCGGTCTCATCCACCAGCACGCGCAACAGCACGGTGCCCTGCATGTGCTGGCGCAAGGCCTGGGCTGGGAAGTGCAGTGGCGCCGAGCGATAGGCCAGGCTGGCCTCAATCGGAGTGGCCGTTGTGGCAGGGCCTTGGATGGTGCCCGTCGGGGTCAATGTCGGGGTGGTGGCCAGTGGCACGGCAATATGACCTTCCGTGCTTGGTATCACCACGGGAGGTGAGGCGATCGGCAGCGCTCGCGGATGGGTCAACACCGGCACCGGTGGATGCGGCAACGGCTTCAGCTCGATCACCGGCGGTGGCGGCAATTTTGCCGGAGGATCGATGAAACGGATCACCGGCACTGGAGCAAGCGGGTGAGCCACGGAGAGCTGATCCGGCGTGATCGGTCGCGAGGCGATCACGAGAACGGCAAGATTGAGCGCAATCGCGGCACTGAGAGCAGCGATGCGTGCAGGGTCGGGGTGCGCGCGACGAGCAACAGCCAGGCTTGCGGACGACATAAGCGACCTCCTGACGGCAGTTTGGGATGTTGCGTCCGTCACGCTGCGCACTGGCAGGGGGATCGTGCGGCCGCGACTGCAGCGTATGCCTGTCGCGCATCATTGCGCAAGTGGACGGCTGGACGTCCATATCCGGCTTATGTCAGGCATGACGATTGCGCGAAAGGCGCCCAGCGCGGCAAAAAAATGCCCCGCAGGGAGGCGGGGCGGAACGCGGATGACAGGGGGATAGATTGCACCCGCAGCCACAGCTTCCACGCATGAGCGTGGAAATAAGGTGAAAGCGCTCTCACATGGAATCGCCCATTGAGCGGGTCCTCCCGCGCGCTTCGGTAGGCAAGCGCGGGCGCGCCGGTTAAGGTAAGGCGAGGTGCTGCCCGGCGCCTCCCGTCCAGCGAGGAGCAACTCATGTCCGCCACATCCGGTGCGGCGATCCCGCGTTACAGTTTTGGCGACGAACTGGCCAGCAGTGTCATCCACGGCATCGGCATCGTGCTGAGCATTGCCGGGTTGGCCACGCTGGTGGCCTTTGCGGCGCTGCATGGCAATGCACTTGCAGTGACCGCCTGCGCGGTGTTCGGTAGCTCGCTGGTGCTGTTGTATACCGCCTCCACGCTATACCACTCGATTTCCGTGGCTGCTGCCAAGCCGGCGTTGCGCGCGCTCGATCACATCGCGATCTACGTATTGATCGCCGGCACCTATACCCCGTTCACCCTGATCGCGTTGCCGGGTCCCTGGGGCTGGAGCCTGTTCGCCGCGGTGTGGACGCTGGCGCTGGCCGGCAGTGCGCTGGAGCTGGGTCTGCTCAAGCGTTATCACAAACTGGCCGTGTTGCTGTACGTAGGCATGGGCTGGATCGGCATGATCGCGTTCAAGCCGCTCAGCGAACATCTGCAGGCCGGCGGCATGCTGCTGCTGATCGGCGGCGGTGTGGCCTATACGCTGGGGGTGCCGTTCTATCTGTGGCGACGGCTGCCATATCACCACGCGTTGTGGCATGTGTTCGTGCTGGCCGGCAGCGTGCTGCACTTTCTCGCCGTGCTGCTGTATGTGATTCCCGACGCGGCGGCATGAACATGCCGGCTGCGCTGGACGTCATGCGCAGCGAGCTCGTGGATGCGGCGGCCCATCTTGGCAAGCCACATGACTTGCGCTTCAAGCCGATGTTCGGCGGCCTGATGGCGTACTTCGATGAGCAGCCGTGTGCGTGGCTGACAGCTGATGGACTGGCCTTGAAACTCGCGCCGGCCGATCAGCCAGCGTTGCTGGCACTCGAAGGGGCGTCACGGCTGATTGCGAAACCGGGCGCGGCACCGAGCCGGCAATACATCATCGTGCCCGCAGCGGTACGCCGTGATACCTCGCAATTCGCTGGATGGCTGGCGAAGAGCGCTGTGCACGCAGCCTCCGGAACCTGATCCAGGTAACGCTGCCGACGATGCTCAGCCGATCAGCATGGCCAGCCCAAACAGGCCGACCATCACGAACGAGAGCACGAGCTTGATCAGGGTGCCGAACAGCAGGCCGAGCCAAGTGCCGATGCCGACATGAGCCGAACGCAATACGCTGTTACCGGAGGCCAGCTCGCCGGCGAGCGCGCCGAGGAACGGCCCGAACAGCAGGCCGGGAATGCCGAAGAACATCCCGATCAAGGTGCCGGCACTGGCACCCCACAAGGCCAGCTTGCTGGCGCCGACGCGCTTGGCGCCGAGCGTGCTGGCGATGAAGTCGACGATCACCCCGAGCGTACCCAGCGCGCCGATGATCAACAGCCACCACAAACCGAGATGCCGGTATCCGTCCACCGCGGCGACCAGCCAGATGCCGCCGAAGATCATCGGTATGCCAGGCAGTGACGGCAGCACGGCACCCGCCAGACCCGCGACGATTAGCAGCGCGGCAAGTGCGTACAAGGCGATGTCCATCAGCAGGATCCGTATCGCCGGGACGATCCGGCCATGACCGGCAGCATTTCAGGAGTTCGCGGGTCGCGCCAGTCCATGCGTGCCGGCGCTGCGTCGATCACTTCTCGACGAAGGCCCGCTCGATCACGTAATCGCCCGGTTCGCGGGTGCGCGGCGAGGCCTGGAAACCGCGGCCGTCGAGCAGGGCGCACAGGTCGTCCAGCATCACCGGGCTGCCGCATAGCATCACGCGATCGGTCTCGGGGTTCAGCGGCGGCAGGCCAATGACATCGCTCATCACGCCGTCGACGACCGCATCGGTGATGCGGCCGCGGTTGCGGAACGGTTCGCGCGTCACGGTGGGGTAGTAGATCAGTTTCTCGCGTACCAACTCGCCGAGGTATTCGTGCTGCGGCAACTCGTGTTCCAGATAGTCGGCGTAGGCGAGGTCGTTGATATGACGCACGCCGTGGGCCAGTACGATTTTGTCGAAACGCTCGTAGGTGTCCGGATCGCGGATGATGCTCATGAACGGGGCGAGGCCGGTGCCGGTGCCGAGCAGGTAGAGATGTTTGCCGGGCTTGAGATCGCTCAACACCAGGGTGCCGGTGGGCTTGCGCGTGACGATCAGCGGATCGCCGGGCTGCAGATGCTGCAGGCGTGAGGTGAGCGGACCGTTGGCAACCTTGATCGAGAAAAATTCGAGGTGCTCTTCCCAGCTTGCGCTGGCGATCGAATACGCACGCATCAGCGGCCGCCCGTCCGTCTCCAGCCCGATCATCACGAACTGCCCGCTGTCGAAACGGAAGCCGGGATCACGCGTGGTGCGGAAGCTGAAGAGTGTGTCGTTCCAGTGCTGCACGTCGATCACGTGCTCGGTCGCGAATGCCACCATGGTGGGTTGTCTCGTGTGATTGCCGTATCGGGTATCTGGGGGTTCACGCCGTGCCGTCCATCCGAAAGGCTGGAGGCAGGGACTCGCGAGGAGGGCGGCATTGCCGCGGTGCCTTGCGAGCGCCGGGAGGAGCGTGGCGACACTGATAAAGGATACGCGAGCGGGCCGCGCAGCGCCTGTGCCGGCCGTCCCACGGCGAACCGCGCGCTGCCAGCCACTACAATAGCGGCATGTCGAGCCCGCATTCTCTACGAGTCACCTCCATCCTTGCCGATAACTGGCGCGTATGCATCGCCCCGATGATGGACTGGACCGATCGGCACTGCCGCTACTTCCATCGGCTGCTGTCGCCGCGCGCGCGGCTGTATACCGAGATGGTGACCAGCGCCGCGCTGGTGCGTGGCAAACAGCTGCGGCTGCTGGAGCACAGCCAGCAGGAGCACCCGGTCGCCTTGCAGCTGGGCGGCAGCGATCCGCACGAGCTGGCGCAGGCGGCGCGCTTCGGTGCCGAGGCCGGCTATGACGAGATCAACCTCAACGTGGGTTGCCCGTCGGATCGAGTGCAGTCCGGCCGCTTTGGCGCCTGCTTGATGCGCGAACCGGCGCTGGTCGGCGATTGCGTGAAGGCGATGCGTGGCGCAGTGGCGGTTCCGGTGACGGTGAAATGCCGCATTGGCGTCGATGACCAGGACGATTACGCCGGGTTGCAGCACTTCACCGAGACGATGCTGGAGGCCGGCGTCGAGGTGCTGGTAGTGCATGCGCGCAAGGCCTGGCTGCAGGGGTTGTCGCCAAAGGAGAATCGCGAGATCCCGCCGCTGGACTACGAGCGGGTATACCGGCTCAAGCGTGAGTTCCCGCAGCTGGTGGTGGTGATCAACGGCGGTATCACCACGGTGGCCGAGGTGCAGGCGCATCTGGCGCAGTTGGACGGCGTGATGCTGGGGCGCGCGGCGTATCACGATCCGTATCTGCTGGCGCAGGTCGAGGCGGCGCTGTATGGCGAACCCCTGCCGCAGCGCGCTGACGTGCTGCGCCACCTGCAACCCTATGTGGAGGCCGAGCTGGCGCGCGGCACTGCGCTGAAGCACGTCACCCGCCATCTGCTGGGCTTGTACCAGGGTGAGCCGGGCGCGCGGGCGTTCCGCCGCACGCTCAGCGAAGGCGCGCATCTGCCCGGTGCTGGCTGGGCGTTGCTCGAACAGGCGCAGGCGCCATGTTCGGTGGCGGCGTGACAGCCGGCAGCCGTCCGGTCAGTATTCAGCCGTGATTACCTACGCTAGGCGCACCGGCGAGTGCCGGGCGGAATCAACGCGCATGACCATGAACAAAAGTTTCATCCTGACTCTGTTGGCATCATTGTGCCTCGGCGGCGCTGCTGTGGCCTCGGCGCAGGTGCTGACCATGGATCAGGCAGTATTCAAGGTGAAGCAGGAAACCGGCGGCAAGGTGCTGTCGGCCGAGCAGCGCGGAGTCGGACGTCGGCAGGAGTACCGCATCAAGGTGCTCACGCCGGAGGGGCATGTGCGAGTGATGGCGGTTTCCTCCGATGCGAGCAAGAATCCGGCTTCCAGTCAGTCAACCAAGAATCCGCCCGCCAAGAACGCGGGCAGCAAGGAGAAACACTGATGCGCATCCTGTTGGTGGAGGACGAGGCGCCGTTGCGCGAGACGCTGGCGGCACGCCTGAAGCGGGACGGCTTTGCGGTCGATGCGGCGCAGGATGGCGAGGAGGGCATCTACCTCGGTCGTGAAGTGCCGTTCGATCTGGCGATCATCGACCTGGGCTTGCCGAAGATGTCCGGCATGGATCTGGTCAAGGCGCTGCGTGAGGCCGGCCAGCGTTACCCGATCCTGATCCTGACCGCACGCGGCAGCTGGCAGGACAAGGTCGAGGGGCTGAAATACGGCGCCGACGATTACCTGGTCAAGCCGTTCCATGTGGAAGAACTGCTGGCCCGGATCAATGCACTGGTGCGTCGTGCCAGCGGCTGGTCGAAGCCGATCCTGGCCTGCGGCATGATCAAGCTGGACACCACCGCGCAGACGGTGACGGTGGAAGGCAAGCTGGTCGACCTGACCAGCTACGAATACAAGGTGCTGGAATACCTGATGCTGCACGCGGGCGAGCTGGTCTCCAAGGCCGACCTCACCGAGCACATCTACCAGCAGGACTTCGATCGCGACTCCAACGTGCTCGAAGTGTTCATCGGCCGGTTGCGGCGCAAGCTCGATCCGGAAGGCACCCTCAAACCCATCGAGACGGTACGTGGACGCGGATACCGCTTTGCCATCCCGCGCACCGACGGCGACGACGAATGAGCTGGAATCGCCGCGCCGACCGCTATCACTGGCGGCTCGCGCGGCGATTGCCACCGGCTTCGTCCTGGCCGGCTTCCTCGGCCTGGTCGGGCTGACCCTGTCACAGGCGAACAACGAGCGTGCGCTGAGCGCGCTGCATGATCGGCTGCAGAATTTCGCCATCGCCTACATCACCAATACCGACGTCAACCGCTACGGCAACAAGCTGCTGCCGCCCAGCGATACTTTGCCGGATCCGAATTTCTCGCGACCCGGCTCCGGGCTATACGCGGTGGCCGTGGGTGAGTATGGGTTCCACTGGGAGTCGGCCTCGGCGATCGGTCGTGATTTCAGCTTCCTGAAACCATTGCAGCCGGGAGAGAGCCAGTTCATCGGCCCGATCGATACGCGTATGGGGCGGCTGTACTACTACAGCTATGGCGTGGCGCTCGATACCGATGACAAGAAGAAATCGGTGCAGCTGACCATGACGGTGGCGCAGACCGAGGCGCAGTTCGAGGGCGACAACGCGGTGTTCCGGCGTACGCTGGTGATCTGGCTGTCGATCCTCGGCGTGATGCTGATCGTGCTGCAGTTGCTGCTGCTGCGCTGGAGCCTGACCCCGCTGCGCAAGGTGGCCAGCGACATGAGCCGGGTCGAGCGCGGTGACAGCGAGCAGCTGGACAGCCAGTATCCGCTGGAGCTGACAGGCCTGACCGAGCGCATCAACGCGTTCATCAACAACGAGCGCGAGCAGCGCACGCGTTACCGGCACACCCTGGCCGACTTGGCGCATAGCCTGAAGACACCGCTGGCGGTGATTCGCTCGCAGCTGGAATCAGCGGCCGGGGACGAACCGTCACGGCGCAACGGCGTGCTGGTGCAGGTACGGCGAATGGATGAGCTGGTCGCCTACCAGCTGTCGCGCGCCGCCACCTCGGGCCGGCAGACCTTTGCCAGCGCGGTGCCGATCGCCGGCCATGCCGAGGACCTGGTGCAGAGTCTGGAAAAGGTCTATGCCGCCAAGAATGTCCTGTGCGAATTCGACATCGACGATGACGCGGTGTTCTACGGCGAGCAGGGCGACCTGCTGGAACTGATGGGCAACCTGCTGGAGAACGCGTTCAAATGGGCGGGCCACCGCGTGCTGTTGATCGTGAAGACGCAGCCATCACCCGGCCGGCAGCGTCCAGGCCTGCGCTTGAGTGTGGAAGACGACGGTCCGGGTATTGCCGAGGACAAGATCGACAAGGTGCTGCAACGTGGTGTGCGTGGTGACGAGCGTGTGCAGGGCCACGGTATTGGCCTGTCGATCGTGCAGGACATCGTGCATGCCTATCAGGGCGAACTGGTAGTCGATCGTTCACCGGAATTCGGCGGCGCCCGCTTCAGCGTGAAGCTGGCGGCAAGCTAGCGATGGCTTGAGTCATTCAGCGCGGACGGCTGAATCCGGGTGGTTCGGAGCCCTCGGCGGGTGAGCGGCCGTAGAACGCTTCCAGCAACACGGAGATTGCCGGTTCCGCCTGCCGCAGCAGTGTGGGTTGAGAGTAGTGCAGCTCGCTGACCACGGCGAAATATTCGCTGGCACTTTCCGTGGCGTAGTGGTCGATCGGACTGTCGTGACTATCCGGCGGGGCATTGACCAGGTGGGCGTAGGCGAGCTGGAACTGCTCGATCCAGCGCCGTCGCGGAATGTCCGCCAGCGGCGGCACGCCATCTGGTGGCCCGTCGAGCATGTCCAGCTTGTGTGCCATCTCGTGCACGACCACGTTGTAGCCGTCCCACGGCTGCTCCAGATCCAGTTGCACATCGGCCAGCGAGAGCACCAGCGGGCCGCGTTCCCACGACTCGCCCAGCAGCACCTCATCGCCCTCGGTGACCACGCCGGTGCGGTCATCGTGATGACTGCGACGTACCTTGAACTCGCCTGGATAGACCAGCACCTCGCGCCAGCCGCGCAGGCTGCCGGCGCCTTGCTGCAGCGCTGGCAGACAGGCCTGCATGGCAATCAGCAGGCGCCAGTAGTCGTCCAGCACCGCACCGGCCAGCGCATGGAAATTCTTGCGGGCGAGGAACAGCGCGGCCAGTCGGCGCAGTTGGACTTGTCGCTCGGGATCCAGTCGGCGCGCGAGCGGACAGCCATTCAATGCGCGCCGCCACAACGGGTCGGCAATCGGCGGAGGTTCAAAGCGAGCCCGCAGTGATTGCCACCAACGTCCGGGCATGACGCCGAGTGCTACTGGATGGATCCAGGCAGCAGCGATTGCCAGCCCAGATGCGGCTGGCGAGAATGCGCGGGCGTTGAAGAAGCGCCGCCGGAGCGATCATTGCTGTTGCCGGAAGTGCTGCTGGAATTGTCGTTACTGGTGGCGTGCGACGGAGCGTCGCGGGTCAGTCCCAGCGCATCACCGTTGCTGCTGTTGATGTCACGCGAGCCGGCGCTGTCGGAGGCCGCGTGCTGGGCGTTGTCCTGATCCTGGGTGTCCAGATTCGTCGCGGAGGCACCGCCGATGCCGGCGATGCACAACGTGCAACCGATAAGCCAATGTGTGGCACGCATGGCGATCGAACTCCCTGACCCGCAAGCGAAGACCCTGATCGTCTCAGAAACATGAAGGGGGTGCCAGTGCTGCCGGCCGGCCCATCGTCCACTCCGGCGGCGATGCCGGATGCCGCATGCCGCGCGGGCCGGGCTAAAATCCACCCATGTCCATCCTGACCTGCTCTTCCGCCCCACGCCACCACTGGCCGGTTGTCGCTCCTGTGCGCAGGGTCGGCTGATGCAGCCGGCACAATTACTGGCCCTGCTTGCCGCCGGTGAGCCGCTTTCCGGCGCCGGTCTTGCCGAGCAGGCCGGGGTGACCCGGGCGGCGATCTGGAAGCAGATCGAAACCTTGCGCGCCCGTGGCGTGCCGATCGAGGCACGTGGCGCGGCCGGTTACCGGCTGCCGTGGCCGCTGCAGATGCTGGATGCGAAGCAGATACGCGCCGGGCTGCCGGCTCCGCTAGCGCATGCGCTGGGCGCGCTGGAAGTGCATTGGGAGCTGGATTCGACTTCCAGCGAGTTGCAGCGGCGTGGAGCCTCAGCGAAGGATTTCAGCGTGCTGTTGGCGGAGACCCAGACCGCCGGGCGCGGGCGGCGCGGGCGCACCTGGTTGTCGCCGCCGGGGCTGAACCTGTATCTGTCCTGCCTCAAGCGCTTCGAGCTGGGGTTTGCAGCGTTGAGTGGCTTGTCGCTGGCGGTCGGGGTGATCGTGCTGCGTGCGTTGGAGCAACTGGGCATCACCGGGGCTGGCCTGAAATGGCCAAACGACCTGCTCGCCCTCACGCCCGGGCGGCCGGGCGGCAAACTGGGCGGCATCCTGGTCGAGCTCAGCGGTGAATACCAGGGGCCGTGCGCGGCCATCATAGGCATTGGCCTCAACCTGCGCTTGACCCCTGAGCTGCACGTCCAGGCCGGCCAGCCTGCCTGCGATCTGGCCGCGCTGGCCGATGGCACACCACCGGATCGCAATCGCGTGGCGTCGGTGCTGATCGCGGCGCTGGTGGAGGGGCTGCGGCAATTCGAGCGTGATGGTTTCGCTGGCTTCGGCGCCGACTATGCGCGGCATGACCTGCTGCACGGCCAGCCGCTGCAACTGAGCGGCGTGCTCGGCGCGTTCGACGGCATTGGTGCCGGTGTGGATGCCCGCGGCGCACTGCAGGTGCGCATGGCCGACGGCAGCCTGCGACTGGTCGATAGCGCCGATGTCACGGTGCGCCGCGCATGAGGCTGCTGCTCGATCTGGGTAACACGCGGCTGAAATGGGCGTTGCAGCAGGGCGACGGCTGGCTGGCGCAGGGCTCGGTAGCGTGGGATGAGCCTGTGGCGGACGTGCTTTCCGAGGCCTGGTCTGCGTTGCCGCCGCCAGCGGCCGTATTCGGTGCCTCGGTGGTGGACGCTGCGCGCGAAAAGCAGATTGCCACGTGTGTTGCCACTGAGTCCTGGCGTGACGTGACCTGGTTGCGTACGCCAGCCAGCGCCTGCGGCGTGCGCAATGCCTATGCCGAGCCACAACGACTGGGCGTGGATCGCTTCCTGGCCATGGTGGCGGCGCATGCGGATGGTTATTCGCCGTGTGTCCTGGCAGGCATAGGGACGGCGCTCACGCTCGATGCGCTGGCCGCCGATGGTCGGCATCTGGGTGGCCTGATCGCGCCGGGACCACAGCTGATGCAGCAGTCCCTGCTGGAAGCGACCGCACGGGTACGGCCGCAGCGGCCCGGTGAGATTCTGGAGTTGGCCGACAACACCGCCGACGCCGTGGTTTCGGGTTGCTGGCAGGCGGCGGCGGCACTCATCGAACGCTTCGCCACACGCATGGCGCCGAGGCTGGGCGGTACGCCAGTACTGGTGCTGGGTGGCGGCGATGCTGCCATCCTGCGGCCGCTGCTGTCGTTGCCGGCACAACTGAGCCACGATGGCGTACTGCGTGGTCTGGCAGTGTGGGCTGATACGCAGGTGGCGGTGCCCTCCGCCCGATAGAATGAGCGCTGCTGACGGTGATGGGGGTTCGATGTTTCTGCGTCTGCTGTTTGTACTCTTGTGTGCGCTCAATATCGCGGTAGGTGCCTGGCTGCTGCTGGGCCAGCCCTATGTCCGCGGCGGCAACCCAGCCGATCCCGGTGTCGCGGAATTGCGCCTGCTGTCGGAGCTGCCAGCACCTGCAGGCACGACCTCGGCGCTCATTCCGGCGACAGGCTCGACCGCAACAGCCGCGCCACAGACCATCAGCTACAGCTGCCTTGCTCTGGGCCCGTTTGCCACTCAACAGGATCTGCGCAATGCGCGCCAGGCGTTGACCGCCCAGGCTACGCGCATGCGTTCGCGCCAGGAGTTGGCCAGCCAGACCAGCGGCTGGTGGGTCTATCTGCCGGCTGCCGGCAGCCGCGCAGAGGCGCTCGAGCAGGCGCGGCAGCTTGGTGCGCACAACTTCAACGACTACTTCGTGGTCAGTTCCGGCGGCCAGCCCAATACCATTTCGCTGGGCGTGTTCAAGGATCCGGCCAATGCGCGCAAACGCCGCGATGACGTGATTGCCGCCGGCTTTCCCGCCCGCATGGCCGAGCGCGGCGACAGCGTGCCCGAATACTGGCTTGACCTGGTGGTGCCCGACGGCAGCCATTTCGACTGGCAAAGCCGCATCCACGTCAGCGGCATCGGATCGCATAGCGCCGGTTGCTTTTGAGCATGGATGGCGGAGCCTGCTAGAATCCCCGACCTTCGCCGGCATAGCTCAGTTGGTAGAGCAACTGATTTGTAATCAGTAGGTCCCCAGTTCGAATCCGGGTGCCGGCACCATTTGATAGTCCAGCAACATCCAAGGAAGGCCGCAAAA
>Ga0302235_10000822_pt1 | contig 23877 bp, 22 predicted proteins | sample II_Palsa_N3_3_FD_193577 | JGI IMG/M metagenome (GOLD analysis project Ga0302235, IMG submission 193577) | Peat permafrost microbial communities from Stordalen Mire near Abisko, Sweden - II_Palsa_N3_3 | ecosystem: Environmental > Terrestrial > Soil > Palsa > Peat permafrost | place: Sweden...
GGACCAGCGCAAGCTGGTCCGGCCGGCCGGCGGCCTGCCGGACCGCCCTCTGGGCGCCCAGGGTTACTCGGCTAGCAACCGCCAGAAGAGACAGGACAGAACATGCCGGCGACGATCATCGATTGTGACGTCCATCCGTATGTCAACAAGCTCGCCGATGTGGTGGCCTACATGCCTCAGGCCTGGCAGGAGCGGTTCCGGTCACAGAACGTTGAACTAAGCGGCCGGTCGGTGCATCGCTACCCGCATCCCGCTGGAGGGTCATTGCGGAAGGACGCGGTTCCCCCGGGCGGCGGGCTCCCCGGTTCCGATCCCGACTACGTCGCCTCGGACTTGCTCGACCGGTACGATCTGGCCGCGGCCCTGCTCATACCTATCCAGGCCTCGGCCGTCTCGGCCTGGACGGACGCCACCCGCGCGGATGTGTTCACCGAGGCGATCAACCGGTATGTCGTGGAACACTGGCCGAGCGTTGACTCCCGGTACCGCATCTGCGTCACGGCCTCCCCGCATGACACCGAGCACGCCGCTGCGGAAGTCCGCCGGTGGCGGGACGCGGCGAGCGTCGTGGCCGTGTCGTTGCCGTTGCTGGACACGATGATGGGCAACAAGCACTATTACCCGATCTACGAGGCGGCGCAGGAATGCGGAATGCCCATCGTGGTCCATCCCACCGGTGCGGAAGGCAGTTACTTGGGGGCGCCGACCATTGCAGGCGGGATACCACGCACATACGCGGAACGGCATGCTCTGGTCCCGCAAGTGGCGCAGGCCAACCTGGCCAGCCTGGTGTTCGAAGGCGTCTTCGACCGTTTCCCGGAGCTGCGGATCGCTTTCGTCGAATGGGGATTCTCATGGCTCGGCCCGTTCATGTGGCGCCTTGACCAGGAATGGCGCAACTTCCGGTCGGACGTGCCCTGGGTGAAGAAGCCGCCAAGTGAGTACATCCACGACGCAGTAAAATTCACAACGCAGCCATTCGATGATCTCAGTAACCCCGAAGACCTGTGGCCTTTTCTTGACCTCATCGACGCAGAGAAAACGCTTATGTTCAGTTCGGACTATCCGCACTACGACAACGATGACCCGCATATAGTGTCCCGGCGGCTGCTGCCGAAGAAATCACGCGAAGCAATCACATCCAAGAATGCCCGGGAAATGTTCAGTGCCCGCCTCTGAAGCCATCAGCCCCGATATGCACCATGTGGGCAGCCTGGCAGAATTCGAGCTGGATGTCTGCAAGATAGTCCAGGTAGATGGCCGCGATGTCGGGGTCATCCGGACAGAGCAGGGCGTCTACGCGATCGCGAACCGCTGCCCGCACATGGGCGGCGGGATTTGCTACGGCACCGTCACCGGGCTGATGACCGCGACCAGCCCGGAGAACATATCCTACGATGAAACTCGGAAAGCCATGCGGTGCCCTTGGCACGGCTGGGAGTTCTTCCTGAATGACGGCACCGCGGTGGGAGGAATCACCAGCCGCCGACTGCGCCGATTCCCCTTGCACATCATTCAGGACGAGGTCTACGTCATTTTGCGGATGCCGAGGCCGGACCAAGCCGAAACGCCTCGCGGCGATGACGGCTGAACAGGCAGGCTGCGTTGACCCTGATTGATTTCTCTCACGTCTATCGCGACGGGATGATCGTGGGGGGTGACCTCCGCAAACCGCTCTTCCGGCAGCGGCAGGCCAGCCACGCCCCCGGCGGAGTGCCGATCCTGCTGACGGAATTTGAGCTGGCCAGCCACGCAGGAACGCACGTAGATGCGCCCCGGCATTTCGACCCACACGGCCCGGCCATGGACGACCTGCCGCTGGAGGCCTTTTCCGGCCCGGCGGTCCTGAGCCAGGTTCATAGGGCTGCGGGCCAGCCCATCACGCAGGGCGATATCGTGGCTGGCGGCCCGAAGCCATCGCCTGGCGACATGCTGCTGATCCGAACCGGCTGGGGCCGTCACTACGCGGCCGACGATGAGCAGGCTTACCGTGACTATCCGCACGTCGACGAGGAAGCAGCCGAGTGGATGGTCCGCAGCGGAATCAAGCTGCTTGCGACAGACACGATGTCACCCGACCTCCCGGCCAGCCGCAGGCCGCCAGGGTTCAGCTTCCCGGTCCACCGGAGGCTGCTGGGCTCAGGCGTCCTCATCGCTGAGAACCTCAACCTGGAGCTGGCCAACCCCGGACACTATGAGGTCTTCGCGTTCCCGCTGTGCATCACATCCGGCGATGGCGGCCCCGCGCGGATCGTCGGCCGCCCCCTCGCCGCGACCACTACATGATCGTCATCCCGGCGTCCACTGGTAGAGCCACTCCAGTGATGTAGCGGGCCTCGTCTGAAGCGAGGAACAGCAGCGCGTTCGACACGTCGATTGGTTCGATCCACGGGACGGGCAGCGCGTTCATGGGCGCCGCCGCTGCGGCGAAGTCCTCGCGTGACGGATGGACAGCATCGGGAGCGAAGAGCCGGTACATCGCGTCGTTCTGCACCATTGGGGTGTCCACCGTGGCCGGGTGGAGCGAGTTGACCCTGATCGAGTGGGGCGCCAGCTCCAGAGCCAGGGTACGCATCAGCCCGACGACGCCGTGCTTAGCGGACACGTAGTGCGCGAGGTTGGGGAAGCCCTTGAGTCCCGCACCCGAACTGGTAAGGACGATGGAACCACCCCGACCGCCATCGACGAGATGCCCGATCGCTGCCTTGCAGGTCCGCCACACGCCAGTGAGGTTGATGTCGACCAAGGTTCCCCATTGCTCCTCGGTCAGTTCCACCGCGGCAGCGTGGGAGTAGACACCTGCATTCGCGGACACGATGTCCAGCCTGCCGAACTCGGCTACGCCGACGTCCAGCGCCGCCTTCACGGCCGCGTAGTCACGCACGTCGGCTCGGGCGGCTATGATCCGGCGGTCGAGCGCTTCCACCGCCTTGACCGTTTCGGCGAGATCAGCATCGGTGCCACCGCCGTAAGGCACCGTCGGAATATCGTCGCACACGTCGATGGCGATGATATCCGCGCCTTCCCCAGCGAGCCGGATCGCGTGACTGCGTCCCTGACCGCGGGCTGCGCCGGTGATAAAGGCAACTTTTCCCGCAACTCGTCCTGCCATCTGTGGCGGCCCCCTGGCTTCGCTACGTTGACGTTTCGACCACCAGGCGGACGGCTTCCTCGTGGAACTCCGGGGAATGGTCCTTGGTTTTTCCTGGCAAAATACCTTTCCTTCCGATTGAAGATCCTAAAGGATCCGCAGTCCGGAAGGCTGGAGGCGCGCTACATTTATAATGCGTCAGGCCGGGGCTGCGGCGCTACCAGCTCGCCGTTCCTGGCAACGATACTCCGCAGGCCGGGGCGCCAAAGGGCCGGCGCTACCAAGGCTGGGCGCTCATCGGCATCGAGGACGCGACGCCCTGGCCGCCGCTGGCTGCTGGTCCGCCGCAATCACCGCACCAGGAAACTGGCCTTCTCATGCTCCAGCGGTAAGCCTTCCGGGTGTGCGGCCTGGCGTGATGGCGCGTGCCAGCTGCCGCCGCCTGGCCGGCCTTCTAGGCTGTGGCCGTGGAGACCCTCACGTTCTTGTTCACCGACATTGAGGGCTCGACTGCGCTGCTCGGGCGGCTGGGAGAAGACGATTACGCGCGGATACTGGCCGGTCATCACGCGCTGATCCGGTCGGCGCTGGCCGCGCATGAGGGCAAGGAGGTGGACACGCAGGGGGATGCGTTCTTCGCGGTGTTCACCTCGCCGCGGGGGTGCGTGGCGGCAGTGCTGGAGATGCAGCAGGCGATTGACGCCCATGCGTGGCCGGGCGGGGAGCAGGTGCGGGTGCGGATGGGTGTGCATTGCGGTGAGGCGGCGCGGACGGCTAGCGGGCTGGTGGGGCTGGAGGTTCACCGGGCCGCCCGGGTGGCCGCGGTGGCCTGGGGGGGCCAGGTACTGGTGTCGGAGGCGGCGGCGGTGCTGGTGCGGGACGGGCTGCCGCCGGGCGCGGCACTGGCCGATCTGGGCAGCCACCGGCTGAAGGACCTGGGCCGCCCGGAGCGGATCTTCCAGCTGTGCGCAGTGGGTCTGCAAGCAGAGTTCCCGCCGTTGCGCTCGCTGGGCAGCCCGGCGCTGCCGAACAATCTGCCCGCCCAGCTGTCGACGTTCATCGGCCGCGAGCGGGAGGTCTCCGAGGTCCGGGCGCTGGTGGAATCCGCTCGCCTGGTCACCCTGACCGGGGCTGGCGGCGCCGGCAAGACCAGGCTGGGGCTGCAGGTGGCCGCCGAGCTGCTGGATGGGTCCGGGGATGGGGTGTGGCTGGCGGAGCTGGCCACGGTCACCGACCAGGACGCGGTGGCGCCGGCCATCTCGCAGGCGCTGCGGCTGGCCGTCAATCCAGGCCGTCCGGTGCTGGAGGTCCTGCTGGATGCCCTGGCGCCGCAGGCCGTGCTGATCGTGCTGGACAACTGCGAGCATCTGATCGGCGGCTGCGCCAAGGCCGCGGAGGCGATCGTGCGGCGCTGCCCGCGGGTGCATCTGCTGGCCACCAGCCGCGAGCCGCTGGGTATCGGCGGAGAGACCATCTACCGGGTGCCGTCGCTGTCGCTGCCCGGGCCCGGCGATCCCGGCTCCGGAACGCCCGGGTCTTCTGATGCGGTGGCGCTGTTGGCAGAGCGGGCACGGGCGCAGGGCATCGCCTTGCCCGTTGATGAGGAGGGCGGGCCGCTGGCGGTGTCGGTGTGCCGGCGGCTGGACGGGATGCCGCTGGCCATCGAGCTGGCCGCAGCCCGGCTGCGGTCGATGTCGCTGGCCGAGCTGCATGACCGGCTGGATCAGCGGTTCCGGCTGCTGACCGGGGGCAGCCGCACCGCGCTGGAACGGCAGCAGACGCTGCGGGCGACGGTCGGCTGGTCCTTCTCGCTGCTGACTGCCGCCGAGCGGGTGCTGCTGGGGCGCCTGTCGGTGTTCGCCGGCAGCTTCGACCTGGACGCCGCCGAGGCGGTGTGCGGGTTCGGCGACATCGACGCTCTCGATGTGTCCGGCCTGCTCGGGTCGCTGGTGGACAAGAGCCTGGTCGTGGCCGAGCCGACCTCAATGGCCTTGCGGTACCGGCTGCTGGAGACGATCCGGCTGTTCGCCGCTGAGCGGCTGGCCGAGGCCGGCGGCCAAGAGGTGGCGGCGGTCGCGTGGATGCACTGCGCGCATTTCCTGGCCGTCGCCGGGGCGGCCGCTGCTCACCTGACCGGGCCGGAGCAGGGCAGCTGGCTGGCCCGGCTGGACGCCGATCAGGCCAACATGCGGCGCGCCGCCGGGCATGCGGCCGGCCGCCCGGACGGGACCGCGCTGGTGCTGCGCCTGGGCGTGGCGCTCGACCGCTACTGGAGAGCCCGTTCCCGGCTGCAGGAGGCCTTCGGGCTGCTCGTGCCGGTGCTCCGGCGGCCCGACGCCCGCGCGGACCCCGCGCTGTTCGCCGCGGCGCTGGTCCCCGCCACGTGGGCCGCTTGCTGGATTGACATCGCCACGGCGCGGCACCTTGCTGAACAGGCGGTCCAGGTCGCACGGCAGCTGGGCGACGACCGGCTGCTCATCAGCTCCCTTGCGGCACTGTGCGACGCATATTTCTGGGCCGGCGAGCCGGACATAGGGCGCCCTTTCGGGCAGGAGGCTGTCGAGCGCGCCCGCAGGCTCGGCGACGACGTCCTGCTGGCCAGGAGCTTGCTCCTGTATCTCCTGACCATCGACCCGGCCAGGTCCGGGCAACTGTTCGCCGAAGCGATCGCCTGCACCGAACGATCCGGCGACCATCTCACTAACTCCGCCCTGCACAGCAACGCCGGCCTCGCTGCCCTGGACACTGGGGACATCCCCGCCGCCCGGGCTCACCTGGAAGCCGCGGCGCAAGCCGAGCAGCAGATCGGATACCAAGACACGATCGTGATGGCGATCATGGGCCTGGTCTTGCGCGCGGAGGGAGACCTCGACGGCGCCCGGTCCATGCTCGAGGCCGCCGTGCGGCACGGCCGCCGTACCGGGGACAGCAAAGGCATAGCCGGCGCCGGCCTTTACATGGCGTGCCTGGCCGGCGATGCAGGCGACTGGGACCGGGCAGCTACGCTGCACGGCGCCGCGCAGGCGATTCAGGACCGGATGAGCATTCCGTGGGAGGAGTTCGACAAGCGCCGCCGCCAGGACAGCCTCGACCAAGCGCGTGCGCACCTGGGCGACGAGCAGCTGGAGCGGGCCTACGCCCAGGGCATGGCACTCAGCCTCGAGAAGGCCCTCGACCTGGCCCTGCGAAGACCGGGTCCGGCCTGATCGCTGCCGTCGCCTGACCCCGGGGCGGCCCAATCCTGCCTAACCCGACGCGCGCTGTATGCGGCAGCGCATCGTTTGCTCTACCCGGGGTGATGACTTCACACGCGATCGCGGATCTGCGTTGCAGACGGTCTCTGGACGCGGCCGGTGCTAGGTGCCAGGCTCAGGTCTGTCGGCGGGCGTCATACTTGATGGCCTGATGGCCAGCTGGACGTGGACCGCCTGTGCGTCGCGGCGTCTGAGCCGCAGGTCGGCAAAGGAGAGCGTGATGAGCGTGTACAGGGTGACCGAGATCATAGGGACAAGCGGCACATCGTGGGAAGACGCGGCAGCGGAGGCGATCAGGACCGCGGCCGTGACGATCCGCGATCTTCGGGTGGCTGAGGTCGTCAAGCAGGACATTCACCTGGACGAGGACGGGGCGATCACCTATCGCACCAAGCTTCAGCTCTCTTTCAAGTACGAAAACGAGCACTGATCCCGGATCGGGGGCGCCCCGCTGGAGTGACCGGCGCATCCTGACCGCGGCATAGACCGGACGTTCCCGCGGGAGCGGTAGGCAACTCACGTCGCTACGTGAGCAGCCCGTCGTCGTCCATCGCGCTGGCCAACCCAAAGGGTGCCCAGCGGATCGCGCGCAGGTTTCCCCGCACCGCTTGACTTAAAGCGCTTGAGGTTTGTTTTGCTGCTTGTATGATAGCTCTCACCATCCAGGATGTATCCCGGCGCTGCGGTCTCAGCGAGCCAACACTGCGCTACTACGAGCAGGTCGGGCTGATAGGCCCGGTCGAGCGCGACGGTAGCAGCGGGCACCGCCGCTACCGCGAGGACGACGTCGATACGTTGCAGGCGCTGGCATGCCTGCGCACCATGGGCGTGGGCATCGAAGACATGCGCACATACCAGGCCAACCGCACGCGCGGGCATGAGGCGGCGGGTGAGCAGCGCGATCTGTTGTTGCGTCACGCCGAGCGGATCGAAGCTCAGATCGCGACGCTGCACATTCACCTTGACTACCTCCGCGCGAAGGCAGCGTTGTGGGATGCCCGCGACCACGGTGATCCCGACGCGGAGGCCGAAGCAAACCTGCGGGTGCAGGGCATGTATCCCCGCCTGGAAGAGGGGGTGCTGCGATGAGCCCGGTGCTGGTGACCGGCGGGTCCGGCTATCTGGGCACGCAGCTGATCGCTGCGCTGCTGCGGGACGGGCGCCGGGTGCGCGCGACGGTGCGCTCCCCGGAGCGCGAGGGCGACATGCGTGCGGCGGTGCGGCGCGGCGATGCAGACGACAGCCGGCTGGAGGCCGTCACCGCCGAGCTGACCGCCGACGAGGGCTGGGCTGCCGCGGCGGCCGGCTGCGAGGAGGTCCACCACGTCGCCTCGCCAATGGTCCAGCCCGACGATCCCGATGAGGTGATCGTTCCCGCCCGTGACGGCACGCTGCGTGTCCTGCGGGCCGCGCGCGACGCTGGTGTCCGGCGTGTCGTGCTGACCTCGTCGTTCGCGGCGGTCGGTTACTCACCAAAGCCGGGCGCCGAGTACACCGAGGCCGACTGGACCGACCCCGGCACGCCCGGCCTTCCGCCCTATCCGCGGTCCAAGGCGATCGCCGAGCGAACCGCCTGGGACTTCATCGAACATGAGGGTGGCGACACCGAGCTGGTCGTGGTCAACCCCACGTTCATCCTCGGCCCTACATTGACGGCGCAAGCGCGTTCGTCGCTGCAGCTGACCAAGGCGATGCTCGACGGGACAATGCCCGTCGTGCGACGCCAGCGTTTCGGCGTCGCCGACGTGCGTGACGTGGCCGACCTGCACATCCGTGCGATGGCCGCGCCCGAGGCGGCCGGCCAGCGGTACCTGGCCCTGGCCGACGGGCCGACCATCAGCTTCCTTCAGATGGCCCAGATCCTGCGCGAGCGGCTCGGCCCGCTGGCCGAGCGAGTACCAACCGAAGAGGCACCAGGACCGGAGCCGCCCCGGCTGATCATCCACAACGACCGCGCCAAGCAGGAGCTGAGATGGCGCCCGCGCCCAGCCGAGACCACGATCGTTGAAACCGCCGAGAGCCTGCGCGACCTCGGCCTGCTGGAGAAACGATGACGACGAACATCGGCACCCGAACCGTGCTGATCAGGGTCTGACCAGCGGGCTGGGCCGGGCACTGACAGTGGAGCTGGCCGGCCGCGCTGAAAGTGACCGTCCGACCCGTTGCTCGTGGGACGGCCCGGCGAGCGGCTCACTGAGATCACCAGCCTCGCCCGCGCGGACGGCGCACCGGCCGGACCGCCTGCGCGGCCTGACCGGCCAGCTCATCGGTCAGCTGACCAGCGCTGCCCGCACCAGCCAGCCCGGCATCGACAACCGACACGCCCGGTGGTCCCATCACTGGCAACCAGGTGGTCCCATGCTCGTGGCAGGAAAGGCGATGGCCTGGTCCCGGCGTCACGGTCGCCTGGCCACCCACGCCGTCCTCGTGGTCCGGACGCTGATGTCGTCGCGCCGCAGTACGCCGTCGGGTCCGTCGCTGTCGATAAGGGTGTCCAGCGTGCTCAGGTCGTCGGCGCTGAGGTGGCCGTCGAGGCCGGACCGCATCCGCCGCAGCGATGCCCGGGCGTACCGGCCGGCGGCGGGCAGCGGCGGCGTGAGCTCGATGACAAAGGGCCGCTCGGCCTCGATGATGAAGCCGGCCCCGGCCAGCCGCGGGCCCCAGTCGGAGCCGAGATGCGGGAGTTCCTGCGTCTGCCAGGCGGCCAGGGCGGCGTGGCCGCGGGCTTCCAGCCCGGGTCGGCCGACGCCCACATCGTCGGGCAGGAAGCGGGGGAAGGAGTCCATCTCGATCACCGCCAGCAGACCGCCGGCACGGAGCACGGCGAAGGCCCGGGCGAGGGCACGATCGGGGTCGGCCAGGTGGTGCAGGGACGCGGACGCCCAGACCAGGTCGACGGGGCCGACCTCCGGCCACGCCGCGTCGAGGTCCGCCTGGACGGCGCGGACCCGGTCGGCCAGGCCCAGCTCGCGGGCTCTGTCCCGCAGCCTGTGCAGCAGCGCCGCGGACAGGTCCAGGGCGGTCACCTCGGCGTCGCCGAAGCACTCGAGCAGGGCGAAGGCGCCGGTCCCGGTCCCGCAGCCCAGGTCGAGGATCCGGCGGCCGGGCTGATCGGCCGCGAGCTCGCGGATCCAGGCGGTCACGCCGGACAGGTAGGAGTGCAGGACCTCGGCGTCCAGGTCCAGCAGCTCGGCCATGGCCGCCGCCGCGCCCCCGGGCGCGGCGTGGTGCTGGTGACGATGGGAGTCGCTGGGCTCGGCGTGTGACATGCCTCCAACCTAGGTGCACCGTGCCTAAATGGCATAGTGTCTTGCGTATGACGCAAGACGACGACCTCGACGGCCTGGTGCGCCAGCGGATCAGGGGTCTGCGGTCGGCCCTGGGCTGGTCCCTGGAAGAGCTGGCGGCTCGCTGCTACCTGAGCCCGTCCACCCTGAGCCGGATCGAGACGGGCCACCGGCGGATCAGCCTCGACCAGCTCAGCTCCATCGCCCGCGCCCTGGGCACCACGCTGGACCAGCTGGTCGAGTCCGTCTCCGACGACGACGTCGTGATCAGGCCGCAGCACGATGCGGCCCGCGGGGTGACCACCTGGATGCTGAGCCGCGAACCCGGACCGCACGGCATGACCGTGGCCAAGATGCGGGTCACCCGGCCGGCGCCGCAGCGCGGCACCGACGAGCTGAAGGTCCATCCGGGTCAGGACTGGTTCACCGTCCTGTCGGGGACGCTGGTGCTGCTGCTCGGTGAGCGGACCATCCTGGTCGAGGCCGGGGAGGCGGCGGAGTTCTCCACGATGATCCCGCACGCCTTCGGGGCTCAGGGCGCCCCGGCCGAGATCCTCGGCATCTTCGACCACGACGGGCAGCGCACCCATCTGCGGCCGCTGCCCTGAGGTCGCCCCGCGCCAAGGTACCCGCGGCGCCGGGGCGACCCCGTTACGGTCATCTACACGCTGGCGGTCCTGAACCTGCGCAGGGCCAGCGGCACGCAGACCGCGAGGATCAGCGCGCACCAGGCGATCATCGCCGCTACCGGGTGGTCCAGCTGGAGCGAGCCGCCCGACGGGGTCCCCTGGCAGACCTGGCGGACGGCCGCCACCAGCGCCGAGAGCGGGTCCCACTCGGCGATGGCGCGGGGGACGAGCTTCATGCCGGCGATCGGCACGAACGTGCCGGCCAGGAACGACAGCGGCAGCATCACGGCGAACCCGATGCCCTGCACGGCGTCGGAGCTGCGGATCAGCATGCCCGCGAGCACGCCGACCCAGGTGAAGGCGAGCAGGCCAAGCAGCATCAGGGCCACCAGTTCGGCCGCACGGCCGCCGCCCAGGTGCGGGCGCCAGCCCAGGCCGAGCCCGATCGCGGCGACGATCACGATGCCCAGGATCTGCTCGATGATCTGGCCGATCACCTGGGCGGAGATCACCGACATCCGGACGACGGGCAGCGACCGGAACCGGTCGACGACCCCGCTGGAGAAGTCGGTCGACGTGGCCACGCCGGCGCCGATGGCGCCGAAGGCCACGCTCTGGCCGAGCAGGCCGGGCAGCAGGTAGTCCTGGTAGGTGCCGTGGACATGGATGGCCGAGCCGAACACGTACAGGAACAGCAGGGTGAACATGACGGGCTGGATGGTCACGTCGCTCAGCCGCTCGGGGACGCGCGGGATGGCGCTCAGCCCCCGGCCGACGAGCAGGGCGGTCTCGCGGAGGTAGCGGGCGAAGGGCCCGGGCCGCGGCGGGAGGGCCTCGGCGACGCGCGGGACGGCGCCGGCCGCCGGCGAGGTGATGGTGGTCATGACGCTACCTCCACGAGGCTGTCGTCGGACAGGGTGTCGGTGGCGGGCGGCTGCCCGGTGAGCGCCAGGAAGGCGTCGTCCAGGGTCGGCCGCCGCAGCGCGATCTCGTCGATGGGGATGCCGCTGGCCCGCACGGCCGCCGCGACGCTCGCCAGGTCGTCCAGCTCGTCCGGGGCGGGGACCGAAACCCTGCGCCGCTCCCGGGCGATGGTGAGGTCGAACCGGCCGGACAGGGCGCCGACGAGGCCGTCGAGCCCGCGGGAGTCGACGGCCACGACGTCCACCCGCTGGTCGCCGATCCGGGCCTTCAGGTCGCTGGGTGTCCCGGCGGCGACCGCCCGGCCGTGGTCGATCAGGACGATGTCGTCGGCCAGCGCGTCGGCCTCCTCCAGGTACTGCGTGGTGAGCAGCAGCGTGACGCCCTCGTCCACCAGGTCGCGGACGGTCGACCAGACGACCTGGCGGCTGCGGGGATCAAGGCCCGAGGTCGGCTCGTCGAGCACCAGCAGCTGGGGCTGGACCACCAGGCTGGCGGCCAGGTCGACCCGCCGCCGCTGGCCGCCCGACACGGCCTTGATCAGCTTGTCGCGGAACTCGCCGATATCGAAACGGTCGATGAGGGACTCAACCAGGCGCCCGGCGGCTCCCCGGCCGTACCCGCGCAGCCGCGCCATCAGCAGCAGGTTCTCCCGCGCGGTCAGGTTGTCCTCCAGCGCGGCGAACTGCCCGGTCATGGAGATCGCGCTGCGCACGGCGTCGGCCTCCCGCACCACGTCGTGGCCGCAGACGATCGCGGTCCCGCTGGTCGGCGCGGACAGGGTGGCGAGCATCCGCACCATCGTCGTCTTGCCCGCCCCGTTAGGGCCGAGCAGGGACGTGACGGTCCCCGCCTCCACCCGCAGGTCGATGTGGTCGACGGCGACGAGGTCGCCGAAGCGCTTGGTGAGTCCGTCGGTGATGACGGTCAGCTCGGGTGGGGTCATCGCGGTCTCCTTTAGTTACAGCAAACATACAGCCACAGAAATTTTTCTGCAACTAGATTTTTAGCGGCGAACGCCGGTACCATGGAACCGTGAGTGCCGAGCCGCCTGCGGACTTCCCCCCGGCCCCCCGGGCCGCTGCCGGGCAGGCCGGCGCGGCGCGCTTCCCGGGGGAGGGGCTGCGCGAGCGCAAGAAGCGGCTGATGCGCCAGCTCATCTCCGACACGGCCACGATGATGTTCGTCGAGCGGGGCTTCGACGAGGTCCGGGTCTCCGAGGTGGCCGCCGCCTGCGAGGTATCCGAGAAGACGATCTACAACTACTTCCCGACCAAGGAGTCGCTCATCCTCGACCGGGAAGAGGCCATGGCGCAGGCCATCCGCCGAGCCCTCGGCCCGGGCGGCGCCCCGATCTCGCCCATCGACTCCGTCGTGCGGCTGATCACCGACCAGGTGTCCCAGCTCTATGACAGCTGGGATTCCGAGCTCAGCGAGGTCCCGGACATGAGCCTGATCCACCGGTTCTACGAGCTGTTCGAGCGGACCCCGGCGCTGCGGGCTGCCCAGGGCGACATGATGGAGCGGCTGACCGAGGTCGCCGCGCAGGCGATGGCGAGCCGGGCCGGGGTCGACCCTGACGATCCCGAGCCGCAGATCGCCGCCGTCGCCGTCGCCGGCCTGTGGCGGGTGATGTTCCGGGCCACCCGGAAATACTCCGACGGCGCCCGCTCGCCGGCCGAGGTGCGAGACCAGGTACTCGCCGAGGTCCGCCGGGCGGCCCGGCTCATCGACACCGGGCTGTGGTCGTTCGGTATGGCCGTCCAGGGGAGCAACGGCCGGGAGCAGCTCAAGGCCGCGGCCGATGCCGCCAGCGAGGCGCGCAAACAGGTGCTCACGGCCATCAAGCAGGCTCGCGAGGCCTGGCGACAGGTCGTCGCCGAGGCCCGCAGCCGCGACGAGCCCGCCAGCCGTCCCGCGCGTCCGGGCCGCCCCGAGCGCCCCGCACGTCCCGCGGATCCCGCCAGCCGTCCAGCTCGCCCCGCACGGCCAGGCAGGCCGCCGGCCGGCTCGCGTCAGCGCGGCTAGCCGCGGTCCGCCATCCCGCGACGGCCGCATGCCTTTTTTCTTAACGGCGACGTCGGCCAGCCGTGTCCGGCGGCCGGGTCAGGGGTGGGTCACCTGAAATCTCGTCTCGCACCAGGTCGGGGCCGGGCCGTGATCTGGGCAGCTCCGGCAGGACCTTCCCCGGCCCTGGCTGCGGGCATTCGACCTGGTGGCCGAGATCATCACCGTGCAGGCCCTGCCCCGAGCGCGTGGTGGGCGTGGTCCGTGAGGCGGTCGTCATCATGGGCCGCTCTCTCCGCACAGGCTGAGCAGACACTCACTTGCCCGGCGAGGCCGTTATCCCGGTGAGGCTGGGTGGTGCCTGGTGGCAGGCCCGGGCCGGCTGGTCGCGGGTCAGGGCGCAGAAGTCTGCGACCAGGTAGCCGGCAGCCGCTTCAGCGTGACGGGAGACTGGGTCGGTTCCTGAGGACATGACGCGGGCGGCGGCCTGGAAGCTCATCTGCGAGATGGCGCTGGCATCATACTGGGCGGTAGTGAGGAGGAACCTGCCGCCTATGTAGGCGAACGGGAGGGAGGTCTTTACGGTGGTATAGGGTGCCCGGTCCCAGGTGTTCATCATGGTCATCTCCTGGGTGGTGGGGGGCTGGAGAAGGGGGTATTCCCCGCCCCCTACGTCGGTGTTGGTCTCCAGCTCGTCCGTGACCAGGGTCAGGTAGTTGCTGGAGTAGGTGGCACCGTAGAAGGAAAACGTCGGGGTCTTCGGGCTGGTTCCGGTCGCCGATGAGGTAGTGCCCTTCAAGGTGGTGAACGTGCCGAATTTTGACAGCGCCATCACCAGCGCCCAGCGTTCGGCAGCGCACGGGGACCAGTACTCGGCGCAGATGAACATGACCTCAGGGCGGCCGCCCGAGCGGAGCTTCGGCGCGGGGGGCGGCAGCTTCTCTGGTCGGGTGACCTGGCCGCGAACCAGCTGCGCCCGGGCGCTGGCGATGAGCGCGCTGACGAGTACCCCTTCCACACGGGAGACCGCGCCCGCGGGTAGCTGATAGGTGCCCGTCGCGGACGGCGGACGCCAGCGGGCGCCTTCGGCCGGGGCCGGCTCAGGGCCCCCCTTGCCGCCCAGGTTGCTGGCGAGCGCGACGGCGGCGATCACCACGGCGGCCAGGCCGCCCGCCGCGGCGTAGATGCCGCGCCGCCGCCGCCCGGGCGAGCTCGTTGCCGGGCGTCGCGGGATCTTGCGCGGGCCGCCGAAACCGCTCTTCACCCCTGTGCGTCCTTCCTGAAGGTTCAGGCCGCTCACCCTGTTCGCTGGGACCTCGTCCCGTGACGTTGCCGAACGTGCCGAACTTCAAAAGCACCATCACCAGTCCCCAGCGCTCGGCACAGCTGGACATGATCTGGGGGTGACCGCCCGGCTGAGGTGCGGGCTGGGACGGCAGTTTTCAAGCGGTGTTCCCCGGCCGCTGCCCAGCTGCGCCTCGGCACTGCCGCCAGCACCACTGACAGCTACCCTTCCTGCACTTCGTACCTGGCATTCCGCTTCTTCGCGCGATCTGGGACGAGGACATCGCCACCCGAAATCCCCGAGTCGCTCAGCCGAATACCCTAGTGCGGGAGGATCGCGTTTTTGCAAATGATCTCTTCGTTGAACCAGGACTGGATGCCGTGGGTGTCTGAATTGCTGCCCCATGTGGAGCAGCCACCGTCACCAGCAGTGATATTCATGCGCTCGTACAACCCAGTGACAACGCCCCCGATGGTAAAGTTCCCACCTATATTCAAGGTGCCGGTGCCATTGCCCCCGCCGACCCCGCACCAGGTGAACGCTATGTCCCCCTGTTGGGGGTAGCAGGTCACATTACCGTTGATCCATATCTGGCTAGAGGTGCTGGTGGTATAAACGGACAAGCCAAAGCAGGGGTCAATTCCGACTTCCGTGTACACTGCACACCTGTATATCTCGCTGTACGTGTAGTTCGATGATGCACTCGCGGAGCCCGCGATGGTCGTAGCGCTCGCGGTGGCCGGTACGGCAAACGCCAGCACCGCTGCGATCACGGCCAGGATTGGGCCGACAGACTTAAACTTCTTCATCCATTGATTCCTAATCTGTAAAGAAGGCCTCACCGGCACCTGGGCTCCGGCTCCGCTGAGGGTCAGCTTGCTGTGGTGGCCTGGTGGTCACGAAACGGCAACGCCGCATTGTCTCCCGGCAGACCGCGAGTGCGCTGTGCTGCCCATCACCGCCTTACGGCCCAGGCCCGGCTAGGGCTCTAAGCGCTTAAGCCGCCGCCCGACGCCAATCGTGGAATCAGGCACGGAACAGACACTAAGGCGGCATACGACCACAGTCAATGCAATCCAACCGGCAATATAACCGGCAATATAACCGGCAGTTTACGGCGGCAGAGCTGTTCTCGGCTCTTCGAGTCGCGCCCTTGGCGGGCTGCCTCGTGGGCGCCGAAACCGGCGAGCGGTCAACAGGTCAGCACAGCCGATCGCATGCAATGCCAGCAGAGCCGCCATAGACGGGGCGGGCTGCGAGCCGGACAGCGGATAGCCGACGAAACCTGCTCCGCCCGGCATCCAGCGCATGCCAGCGTAGCCCGCCCGGCTCTGCGGCCTGCTGTTGGATGCGTGGCCCCGCGTCGCACACGCAGACCCGGATAATTGATGCCTCTCCCCCACCGCAACCCCAGCGCCGACTCTGCCGCTCCGCAGAGTGAGAGCGCTCGGGATCTCTGGACGCAACTGGAAGGCCAATCAGATACCGCTGCCTGACAGTTCTGGCGGCTCCGCCGAGCTCATCTCTGCAAAACCTCCCCTCAGTGTCCACATGCGTCGCAGCCGGCTACTACGACGCGTCAGGCACCAATGAGGGCCTACCACTTACCGGCCCAGCTGACAGGATCCAGCAGAAACCCACTCACCTGACCAGCGGCCCCGTCCGCCCTGGCACTCGCCAACTTAGCTCCGGCGGCATCACTGATCACAAACACATCCTGCCAGCAGGCTTGGTTTAGCCGCAGACTGGCAGATAGGCAAGTCACGTCTACAGTGGTTGTTGAATTCTTGACAGTGCATAGACATAATTCAAATAGGCTGCGACTATGCTTCCAGGTACCGGCGGACGGACTTTTCGGAAACGAGGTAATGGCGACCTTCACGTATGGACTCCAGAACCCCGTAATGAACCAGGCGATAGACATCCATGGGAGATAGGTTCATGATCGTGGCGACTTGGGTAACGGCCAGGAACCTGTCCTCAGATGAAGGCTCTTGATCCGCCATGCGTAGCCACCTCGCTCGTTCCCATGACTCTGCCGCGGAAGACTCGCAGAACTGGTTTCACTCTAGCAAACGGGTCTAGAGCAACAAGCAGCCTAAAAAGAGAGCATCCGCATAGGTGACACGATCAATAGGCTCAATCGGCTGCAGCGATCTCCCGGCAGGTGTCTTCCCGCCGGCGAGCTTGCGCCGGCAGTAGCCGCCGATCGGCCGGCTAGGTGGCCGGTTGCTCACAGCCCGATCCGCAAGCCGAACAGGCATTCTGTCGCCCGACGAGCCGATGCCGCTCCCGGTAATCCTGAGGCTTACCCCTCGGGAAGCGGTTCCAGCATGATCCCGCTCATTTCCCGGCTGGTGCCGTACTCGTAGGCGGCGTGACTGCTGGACAGGATGAGCTCACGGTCGCGCTTGCGGCGCAAGGTCAGCTCGACGGTCGCCAGGGCAGCGTGCCTGACCGCGCGGCTTCCGCCCGACGGATCGGTGTAGGACACCGCGACCGCGTCGCCATCGCTGATGGTCGCGCTCAGCTGAAGCCGGGCTCCGGGCGAGGGAATACTGGCGGTGAGCCGGCCAGGCTGCCCGTCGACCCGAGGCCGGCGGCCGAGCCCGCCCAGCGGGATCCGCGCACCGCCGAGGCTGAGCGCTCCCATCGCCGTCCAGGGTGAGCGCACCGGACCGATCCTGATCCGGGCGAGTACTAACTCCAGCCAGCAGTCCGGGGCGGAGCCGAAATCGGCGGCATGCAGCCACACCCAGGAGTCGGCATGCCCGGATCCCCAGTTGTGGCCGACAGTCCCGCGCCACCCGGACACTCCGGCCAGGTAAACATCGACCTGCACCGTGCCGGTGACCAGGCCGTCGGGGACACAGGCCTCGAGCTTGGTGCGCGGCAGCGGCGCACGGTAAAGCGCCTGCGGCCGCAGTGGCCGCAGCGGCGCCTGTCCGCCGGTGACACTGAGGTCCCACCGGGCGACCCGTCCTGCCATAGCGGCGTTCCCGGCGAACCTGCGGGCACCAGCGACTGCATCCGGCGGGAACGCGGCGAAGACCTCCTTGACCACGGCCGGCCGCTCACCCAGGCTGCGATCGACCAGGGCGCACCACAAGGCCGCCGACTCCCGGCCTTTCCGGGGACGATGCCGGGTGTGCCGGATCCACAGCGCCCTGGGTGAGGCCGGATCCCGCGCGCTGACAAACCACGACTCATATCCACCGGCCCGCATGCGCCGATCATCCCCTTCCGGCCAGATCATGGCGAGCCGCGGAGGGCAACGTGATTGATTAGCTGGCTCGTTTCGGCTCGACCCTCAGTCGGATCCGGGTTCAGAATTGCTGATTCGGCGCGCCCCTGCACCTTTCCCAGCCAGCCGAATCGGATTGCGAAGTCGTCTGCCGGAAGGACACGGGTCGCCCCCCCTATTACGCCCGGTACCTAAGGGACCTGGTCATTCGGGCTGACGGTCGGCTCAGGTAATCGTCTCGGTGCGGGCGACGTGCCCGTCGTCGTCGATGTATGCGGCCTCGATCCGGTCGGGGTGCAGGTCGAGCACGGCGAAGCCGAACCGGGTCCGGTGCTGGCCGTCTTCTCGTACCGTGCGCGTGCTGTGCCAGGTGATGGCGGGCGTGCTGCCGGGCGGCGGGTCGGGGTCGGGCAGGACAGGGACGCTGCCGTTGCCCAGGCACCGCGGGTAGCGGACGCCGCCTGCTGCCTGGTAGGTGATCGCCCGGTGCTCGTGTCCCCACCACCACGCCGTGACGCGGTTTGCGTTCAGTACCGGCGCGAGCTTGGCCGGGAGGGCGCTGCCGATATCGGACTTGCCGTAGAAGGACACGAGCTGGTGATGACTGAACAGCACGAGCCTGCGCACTGACCCGGCGGCGGTCGCGGCCACGTAGCCGCCCTGCGGGTCTTGCAGGACGGCGATCTGCCCGGCGGAGGTGACGTCGGTGTCCCAGGAAGTGTCCAGGCCGATGAAGTCCCAGGACGGCGAGCGCAGCCGCAAAAAGCTGGTCGGCTTGCCGTCGGGTGACCGCTGGTGCCGGAAACGGGAATCGCCCAGGACGGTGCCGAAGTAGCCGAATCCGCCGCTGTACATGTCATGGTTACCGTTCAGTGCCCAGGAGGTCACGCCAGCATCGGCCTGTCCGGGCGTGACTGGCCACAGGTCGAGGAACCGCCGCTGGTCCTCGGTCTCCAGTCCCGAGTAGTAGATGTCGCCGAGGTGGATGACATGCACCTGGCGGCTGGCGGCTAGCGCCTCGCCGATCTTTTCCTGCATCCGGGCTGCGACGTCGAGCGCCCTCGGCAGGGCCGTGCCCCAGTCGCCAACGACTACCAGCCGGGCGTCGTCGGCCACGTCGTCGTATTCGGCAGGCATCTCGTTGAAGGGCGCGTTGCCGTCGGCGAGGCGCTCGAGGATGCCCTTGGCGATGAAGACGTACCAGTCGGGATCGTCCGGCATGAACGAGCCCGGCGCGATGTGCAGGTCACGCTCAACGGTGCGGACGACCCTCGACAGCAGGCCCGGGTGCTCATCCGGGTCCGGTACTCCCGCGTCGGCCAGCGCCTCCTCGATATAGCTTTGCGCCATGCTCACGAGCGGGGCGCGGGACAGATAGGGAACGCCGCGCGGCTCGCCTCCTGACGACACCATCGAGTTGATGTCCGGCGAGAGGAGGGTGGCGATCTTTTCTCGCGGGGGCTGATCTCCCGGGACCTGGGCGGCCGCGCGCATTATCACGTCCTGGAGCCGCGGGTCGCCTAGCGTTTCTCGGATCCGCTCGACGTATGTCCGGACGGCGTTCTTATCGCTGGCATCCCGTCGCATCCCCTGGCCCTCCTCGTCGGCTAACGAGGACACTAATGGCTGGCGCGGCGGCACGCTATGGGCCTTGCTGGAAGACACGGTGCGGCTGGCAGATGCGCGCACCGATGCCGACCTCGGCTCGTTCGGTCATTGCCCTGGCTGCACTCGGTGGACCATAGCGGCGGGACTGCGCGCGGTGGCATCCAGGCATCGGCCATGACTTGTGACGAGCAGCACGGCGACAATCCGCGCATCGGCGCCAGCACGCTCCGCGTCCGGGTGCCCGGCACTCGGGGACGCGGGCGCATGCTCGCCTGAAGTCCGTCAGCAGTCACCGAGTCCCGGACGTACCTCAACGCGTCAAATGCGGGCGAACTGGCCCGGCGGAGGTGTTCTCGGCGGTGGCTGGGGCAGTGCCCGGCAGGACGCAGGCATAGGTGCCGGCGGTGACCGGCCGATCCGTGCGGGGGATCGGCCGGCAGGGGACGATGCCCCTAAGCTCGTGGCATGGCCAGGTACTTCGACATCCATCCGGCCAGCCCGCAGCGGCGCGCGATCGCCGCGATCGCTGATGTCGTCCGCGCGGGCGGCGTGATTGCCTACCCGACGGATTCCTGCTACGCGCTCGGCTGCCAGCTTGGCAACAGGGACGGCATCACCAGGATCAGGTCGATCCGCCACCTCGATGACCGGCACCACCTCACGCTGGTGTGCCGGGACTTCGCCCAGCTAGGCCAGTTCGTGTACGTCGGCAACCGGGTGTTCCGGGCTATCAAGGCGGCAACCCCGGGCAGTTATACCTTCATCCTGCCCGCGACCAAGGAGGTACCGCGCAGGTTGCAGCACCCGGGAAAGAAGACCGTCGGGGTGCGGATACCCCGGCATGTGGTGGCCCAGGCGCTGCTCGCCGAACTCGGTGAGCCGCTCGTCTCGAGCACCCTGCTGCTGCCTGGCCAGGACGAGCCCATGATCCAAGGGTGGGAGATCGCCGACCAGCTCGGCCACGCAGTGGACGCGGTGATCGACTCCGGCGACTGCGGCACCGAGCCGACAACGGTCATCGACTTCTCCCAGGAGAAGCCCGAGATCCTGCGGCGCGGAGCAGGCGACACGTCCGGGTTCGAGTGAACGACGGCCTGCGGACCTGCCTTCTCTGGCGGCCAGGGACGCAGCGCCCGGCGATCCGGGCTGCGGCGCGGTGAAGCCGGCGAGCAACCAGTCACGCAGCATCCCACCGGGGCGCGGGCCGCTCAGCAGGCCCGCCAACCTGCTTATGGACCTGGGCGATCAGGCGCACCGGGTCAAGTTCCTGATCAGCGACCGCGGCCCGGACTTCACCGCCGCATTCGATGCGGTCCTGGCCGATGCCGGCATCCGGACCGGCCTGTGCAACGTGCGGACTCCCCGGATGAATGCGATCGCCGAGCGCTGGACCGGCGGATGCCGCCGCGAGCTCCCGGACCGCACGCTCATCTGGAACCAGGCCCATCTGCGGCGGATCCTGCGCGAGTACGAGAACCACCACAATCAGCACCGGCGCCGCAACGCTCCCTGAACGCAGCCGCGCCGCTGAAACCGCTACCCGAGCCAGCCGATCCTGAGCGGTACCGCGTCCGAAGGCAAGCTCGCGTCGGCGGCCTGATCAACGAATATGTCCGCGCCGCCTAACGCCCGCGCGGCCGCCGGCACCGACCGAAGCTCGGGCAATAGGGAGCACAAGAGCCGGCTGCGTTCGTGCCTCGGACCCATCGGCTCGGCGCTACTGGTCGCGGGTGTGCCCGAAGTACATTAGTTCCCAGATCGCCTCGTCCTTGTGGGTCTCGGCCAGCTCACCACCGCGATACCGGGAAATCTCGATGTCACCGGTGAATCGCAGGTAGGCGCCGTCGAAGTGGGCCAGCTTGGCGGCGATGTACTTGAGGCCCTTGATGGTGTCGATCATCCGGGTGTCAGACAGGTCGTGGCTGCGAGTAAACGACACCACGTAGCGGTCCTCGCCGCCGGAGTAGGTGTAGCGCGTCGTCGCCGCGACGGGCTTGCCGGTCGCCTGATCGGTGTAGACCCCTTCCCGTTCGAAGGTGACCTTCGCCGGCTCGTCGCCGATCAGGACGTTGTCACGGGCGAGCATGAAGATCGGAATCGGCTCGAACCCGTACTGTTTAGCGGCGGTGATGTAGGAGGCGATGACCGAGTACGGTCCGGCCTGGCCGCGCGCCCAGTACCAGTCGTGCACCACTTTCATCAGGGCGACATTGCCCCAGTTGTGGTCGTGGTAGCCGGCCCCCGTCGTCTCGTGCTGCTCGCCGCCGACGGAGTACGTGATGGTCACCGCGCCCTGCGGCACCGCGGGAAGCCAGGCGAATTCCTCCGACCGATCCGCGCCGAACAGCATGTACCCGGTCGCCGGGCGCCAGGCGGGAACCTCGCCGGTCAAGGTGACATCGACCGAGATCTCCTCCGCCCTCGCCTGGATCCGGTAGCGGTGCAGGTCGCCGGTGAATCGGTTCTCGCCGAGGCGCACATCGGCATGGGCCTTGGCCGCCGACCATTCGCCCGGCGGATAGTGCACGAGCTTCTCGAAGTGCCGCCCGTCGGGAAGATCGAGGTCCAGACGAAGCAGCGGCGAAAGCGGCTTCTGCGGCTGGGCGATGTCCTTGTTCATGAACGTTATGACCAGCTTCGCCCCGTCGGCCAGGTGCGCGTCGAAGTACCACCATTCGTAGGTCCCCGCCGAGTCGTCGGTCCGCGCCCCATCCTCCCACGGCGCGATCGAGGCGGGCGATAGTCCGAGACGCTGATAGTCCGCGGGTGAGCTTGCCGTCACCGCCAGTTTGTCTGCCATGAACTGCTCCTCCCGGCGTCGCGTCGCCGATCGAGCACCGTTGGCCGGCCGGCGGCTCTACTGCGACACGGCGATCGCCGGCGCGGACAGTGCTGTCTAGCCCCTGCTGGAGATGACCGACCCCAGCACATCGTATTCGGGACCGACTACCCGGCCGTAGGACCGAGCGTGATCGACTCAACCTGGCGGCTCTGAGCAGGGACTCAACCCCGAACAGAGAGGGGAGCTGTTCGCCGTGGCACCAGCGCAATCCGCGTCATGCTGGAACAGCAGTTGCGGGCGCAGATAGCGGCCGTTTTGCGCGCCGGGCTGACGGTCTGAGTCACGGCCGTGGCGAGCACAGATCCGGCGGACCTGCGTGGCTTACCCGCCCTCGTCCCGGCGCTGGAGCCGGGCGCCGCGGAACCGCTGTCGGCCCTCAGATGCTCCCTCCCGGGCTTGCTGAACGGCGACGTCCTCCTCGCTGAAACCGCCGGCTAATAACATGGCTCGGGTCGGCAGCGGCTAGCAGCGCTTTACCGGACGGCCTACCTCAGCGGCCGACCCGCGGCCAGCCATGAAGACCATCGTTTTCTGCCGTCGCAGGCGCGCGTGCGGGCGCGTAGTAAAGGGGTGGGCAGGTGGCAGGTGACCGGCAGAGCCCGAGCGGGACCAGCTTTGATCCGTCACCGCAATTCTGCATCTCCGCGGTCGAGCGCCAGCTGCCGCTGACGGTGACCGGCCGGTGCTGGTTCGCCCCGGTGGCCGTGGGCATGACCTTCGACACCGTCGCCTCCAAAGAGACAGGCGCCTGGGCGCCAGCTCCGTGCCGTCTACGCGTGGAGGAGATCAGCGTTTGGGAGCACTACATGCTCGCCGAACTGGACCAGGAGTGGTCAGCACGACTTGTCCTGCACGGCGACTTCCCAGCCGGCCTGGTTCCAGAATCGGTCCTGGTCGCACAGGACTGCCCAACAGCCAGTAGCTGGGAACGACAAGGGAGGCTGTGGGTACGCCGACAACCATGATGCGTGGCGGCTGGAGTCTGTTCAGCTAGCTGAACAGAACAGACTAGCGAACGTCCTGCCGCAAAGAAGCGGAGCAGACGAGCAGCACACGACCCGCACCAGCATTTACACCAGCTCGGCGAACCTGCAAGTGCGGTGGTGATGTCATCCTCGGCTGTCGCGTTAACAGAACTATTCTCGACCTCTGCCATAGAGCGCTTGCCGAAGCCGTTGATCAGCAAGATCCGCCACGGAACAGCACGGCTTCGGCTTCCCGGCGCTCACTGCCCAGATGGAAGATGTAGACCGGGTCCATGCCGGGCGCATCAAGCGGCCCTGCAAGGTCGCGGCCACTCCCCGGCGCACAAGAAGTTCCTGGTTGGCTTGCCACCAACGCTCGACAGCCGCGAACAAGATCGCGTCACGTGGATCCGTCACCACCTAAGCATGCCCCTATTGACCCGCCTCGTCTCGTCACCGGCGGTCACCCACCTGCTGTCCTCTCCTCAGCAAGACTTTCCGGAACCTATCCGCATAATGCCGAAAGCAGTGCGTGCTGGTATTGCATGGTTATTGTTCACCAGGCGATCCAGCAGTGCCCGGCATCGGCCCGGTGCTCGCCACGGTGATCACCGTTGAGAGTCGAACCTGCGCACCCTCAAGAGCATCGTGCGGGGCCGAGGTAAGCGATTTCGGTCACTGAGGGGTTAACGGGTGTGAGCCAGGGCAACGCCGAGTTCGCCGAGTTCTTCGCGGCAAGCTGGG
>Ga0302235_10000827_pt1 | contig 23803 bp, 20 predicted proteins | sample II_Palsa_N3_3_FD_193577 | JGI IMG/M metagenome (GOLD analysis project Ga0302235, IMG submission 193577) | Peat permafrost microbial communities from Stordalen Mire near Abisko, Sweden - II_Palsa_N3_3 | ecosystem: Environmental > Terrestrial > Soil > Palsa > Peat permafrost | place: Sweden...
CCACGGTCCGAGATACGCGGCCTGCGTGACGTCGCCGATCACCGATTTCGGTCCGTACTTCGCCTTGAACGCCGCGACGAATTTCTTGTTGTTGTCGTTGTCGAGCGATTCGAAATACTTCATGGCAGAGTAGAAGCCCGCCACGTTCTCGCCGCCGATGCCGAGCACTTCATCCTCGGTCACCGAGATGGTCAGCAGGAACTGCTTGTCAGCCGTGATGCCGGCCGCCTTGAGCTGCTTGTAGAACGCCACATTCGAACCGCCGACGATGATCGCGTAGATGCAATCGGGCTTGGCGATCTTGATCTTGTTGATAAGCGAGTTGAAGTTGGTGGTGCCGAGCGGGTAATATTCTTCGCCCACCACCTTGCAATCGGTCAGATGCTGCTCGATGTGCTTGCGCGCGATCTTGCTCGAGGTACGCGGCCAGATGTAGTCGGAACCGATCAGGAAGTAACTCTTCGCCTTCTTTGTCTGGTTGGCCCAGTTCAGCCCCCACAGAATCTGCTGGGTCGCTTCCTGGCCGGTGTAGAACACGTTGTGCGACTGTTCCAGGCCTTCGTAGAACGTCGGGTAATACAGCAGGCCATTGTCGCGCTCGAAGATCGGCAACACCGCCTTGCGCGAAGCCGAGGTCCAGCAGCCGAACACCGCCGCCACGTGATCGTTTTCGAGCAGTTTCTTCGACTTTTCGGCGAAGGTCGGCCAGTCGGAAGCGCCGTCCTCCTGAATGATCTTGATCTGGCGGCCGAGAATGCCGCCGGCCGCGTTGATCTGTTCGATCGCGAGCCGTTCGGCCTGGATCGAACCGGTTTCGGAGATCGCCATCGTGCCGGTCGCCGAGTGCAATTGGCCGACCGTCACTTCAGTATCGGTCACGGCGAGGTGCGTGGTATTGACCTTCGCGGTCGGAAACTGCTGGGCCCGTGCGATGCCGGACATGGCCAGCGCGGGCGCGGCAGCGAGACCCATCAGGAGTTTGCGCCGGAGCGCCGAAGGCTGGCCTTGCTCGTTCTGATCGTCGTGTGACATCGAATTCTCCTTGTCGTCATGGTCGGGCGACCCGCTCTGGAAAACCTGGTAACCGGGCTGGCGGGGTCGACGCAACGAAAGGTAGGTAGCCAATTTGCGGATCCAAATACGTCAGTTGACGTAGGGCGCGCCAAAATTGCGCTCTCTATAATCGCGGCGACTGCGAATGGAATGCTATTTGCGTGGACGCACGGCCAGTGCCCCGAACCGCTCCACGAAAGGCCCCGATGCACCAAACGGAACCACCGCCGCCTCGCTCCGCCAATCCGGCCACCCAAGCTGGGGCATCGCGCCCGCAGCCGAGCGGCACGCAGCGCATCGTGAAGATCCGCCGCGACTACAACGCGTGGGTCGGCGACGAGACGCTCGAGGACTACGCGCTGCGCTTCACACCGCGCACATTCCGGCGCTGGTCCGAATTCCGCGTCGCCAACACGGCGTTGGGGGCGGTGTCGTTCCTCGTGCTCGAAGCGATCGGCGGCTCGCTAGTGGTCAACTACGGTTTCACCAATGCGGTCTACGCGATTCTCGCCGTCTCGGTGCTGGTGTTTTTGACCGGCATTCCGATCGCCTACTACGCGGCGCGCTACGGCGTCGACATGGATCTGCTCACGCGCGGCGCCGGTTTCGGCTACATGGGTTCGACGCTGACGTCGCTGATCTACGCGATCTTCACGTTCGTATTTTTCGCGCTCGAAGCGGCCATCATGTCGCTCGCGCTCGAGTTGTATCTAAAGATCCCGCTATCGGTCGCCTACGTCATCAGCGCACTGGTGATCATTCCGGTGGTGACCTTCGGCATTACTTTCATCAACCGGCTACAGGGCTGGACCCAGCCGTTGTGGCTCGTGCTGCTGGTGGTGCCGTACGCCGTGGTGCTGTGGCGCGAGCCGCACGTGCTCGCCGAATGGGTCACCTTCGGCGGTATCTCTGGCGACGGCCACGAGTTCAACCTGGTCGCTTTCGGGGCCGGTTGCACGGTAGTGTTTTCATTGATCGTGCAGATCGGCGAACAGGTCGATTACTTGCGTTTCCTGCCGCCGCGCACGCGTGCCAACCGCGTGCGCTGGTGGGTCGCCCTGATCTCCGCCGGCCCGGGCTGGATCGTGCCGGGCGCGCTGAAAATGCTCGGCGGTGCGTTCCTTGCCTTTCTCGCCATCCAGCACGAGATCGATCCGGTCAAGGCGGTCGAGCCGACCCAGATGTACCTGGTCGCGTATCACTACGTGTTCCGCTCGCCCGAAGGGGCGCTCGCCGCGATGACGCTGTTTGTGATCGTGTCGCAACTGAAGATCAACGTCACCAACGCGTACGCGGGTTCGCTAGCGTGGTCGAATTTCTTCGCGCGGCTCACGCACAGCCACCCGGGCCGCGTGGTCTGGCTCATCTTCAATGTGCTGATCGCGCTCCTGCTCGTCGAAATGGGCGTGTTCGAAGCCATCAGCAAAGTGCTCGCGCTTTACGCCAATGTGGCGATCGCCTGGATCGGCGCCGTGGTCGGCGACCTCGTGATCAACAAGCCGCTCGGATACAGTCCGCCCTATGTCGAGTTCAAGCGGGCTCATCTTTACGACGTGAATCCCGTCGGTGTCGGCGCCATGCTGATTGCCGCGGCTGTCGCCGCGCTCTCTCATGCGGGCGTGTTCGGCACGAGCGCGGAAGCGCTGTCGTCGTTTATCGCGCTGCTGGTTGCGTTCATCTGCGCTCCGTTGCTTGCCATCGCCACGCGCGGGCGCTTCTATCTGGCGCGTGACGGCCACGACCTCGAACAGGGCGCGGTGTTGCGCTGCGTGATCTGCGAAAACACCTTCGAGCGCGAAGACATGGCGCACTGCCCGGCTTACGCGGGTTCGATCTGCTCGCTGTGCTGCTCGCTCGACTCGCGCTGCAACGACTCCTGCAAGCCGCACGCGCGACTGCCTGCGCAGTTCGGCAAGTCGATGCGCACGCTGTTTCCACGTCTCAAGCTGGGACCGGCGGGTCTACGGCTCGCGCAGTATGCGGGACTCCTGATCGTCGTGCTGGCGCTGCTTGGTGGCGTGCTCGCCGCGCAGTGGTACCAGAGCATAAGGACCCTCCCCGATCTCGACACCGCAATCCACGACGTGCTGCTGCAGGGATATCTGAAAGCGTTTTTCGCGCTCGCGCTGGTCGGCTGCATCGCGGCCTGGTGGCTGGTGCTCGCCAATGAAAACCGCAAGGTCACCCAGGAGGAATCGCAGCGGCAAGCTGAACTTCTGATGCAGGAAATCGAAGCTCACCAAAAGACCGACGCGGCGTTGCAGTCGGCGAGCGCTGCAGCCGAGTCGGCGAACCGCGCAAAAAGCCGCTATGTGACGGGCCTGAGCCACGAGTTGCGCACACCGCTCAACAGCATCCTCGGCTACGCGCAACTGCTGCTGCAAGGCACCGACGAACTGCCGCCGGGTCGACGCAACGCGGTGGCGACCATCTATCGCAGCGGCGAGCACTTGCTGGCGTTGGTAGACGGCTTGCTGGACGTGGCCCGCATCGAGGCGGGCAAACTGCAGTTACACGTGACTGAGATTTCGCTGCCAGAATTCGTCACGCAGCTCTCAGCGATGCTTGAACCGCAGGCGACCGACAAGGGACTGCAATTCGACTTTCAAACTAGTGGCCGCATCCCGGACGTGGTGCGCATCGACGAAAAACGGGCCCGGCAGATTCTCATCAATCTGATCGGCAATGCGATCCGCTTTACTTCGAGCGGTTCGGTCAAGGTGCGCACCGGTTATGCGTGGGAGACCATCACGTTCGAGATTGACGACACGGGCCCAGGCATGCCGGCCACGGAACTGGAGCGCCTGTTCCTGCCGTTCGAACGCGGCGCGGCGGCACGCGAACACGACCACGGCGCCGGGCTCGGCCTGACGATCTGCCGTTTGCTGACCGAACTGATGGGCGGCAATCTGCAGGTAGAGAGCGAAGTCGGCAAGGGCACGCGCTTCATCGTCAAGCTGTTCGCACCCGAAGTGCGCGCGCCCCAGGTGCTGGCCAGCAACCCCCGGAACCTGAAGGGCTACTGCGGCCTGCGCCGCACGGTGCTCGTAGTCGACGATCTCGCCGAGCAGCGGCGCATCGTCACGCAGACGCTCTCTCCCCTCGGCTTCACGGTGGTCGAAGCCGCCAGCGGACCGGAGGCACTGCAATGGCTAGGCACCGCCTCGGCCGATCTCATCGTGATGGACGTTTCGATGCCGGCCATGGACGGCTTCGAGGCAAGCCGGCTGATTCGCGACAACCAGTTGTCGAGCGCACCGATCCTGATCCTGTCGGCCAATGCCTTCGCCGACGACCGCGAAAAAGGTGCCGCGGCAGGTTGCGACGACTACCTCGCCAAGCCGCTGCATCTGCCAATGCTGCTCGACAAAATGGCCGCGCTGCTGCAGCTGCAATGGATTGCCGAAGCCGTCGAGCCAGCCCCTCCGCCTGCGGCTGCGCTGCTCGACGTATCGACGAGCCTGCCGGCCAGCTTGCGAGAGAAGTTGCACGCGCAACTGGAGATGGGCTACGTACAAGGCTTTATCGAGCAACTGGACGCTGCCGAGCATGGCGCGCCAGAGCTCGCCGCCCTGCTGGAGCCGCTGCGTGTCCTCGCGCGCCGCTTCCGGCTAACCGAACTCGCGCAGTTGCTCGCGCCCACCCAGCAGGTCAATCGCGATGCATGACGAATCCCTGCTTCTGCCACCCGAAACGCAACCCGAGCTGCCCGATGGCAAACCGGTTGTGCTGATCGTCGACGACACGCCAGATAACCTTGCCCTGCTTTCGGACACGCTGCAGGCGGCAGGCTACGCCGTGCTGGTGGCGCTCGACGGACAATCCGCGCTGCAACGCCTCGCACGCATTACGCCTGATGCCGTTCTGCTCGACGCGCTGATGCCAGGCATGGATGGCTTCGAAACCTGTCTGCACATCAAGGCCGATCCGCGTAACCGCCACCTGCCGGTCATCTTCATGACCGCGCTGACGGACAGCGAGCACGTCGTGCAGGGCTTCCGGGTGGGAGGAATCGATTATGTGACGAAGCCGGTGAAGCCAAGCGAGGTCAGCGCGCGAATCGCTGCCCACGTGCAGCGTTCGCGCCTGCAACGGCAGGCCGATATGGTGCTTGAGATCGGCATGCGTGCCGCGCTCATTGCCGCTGCGAGCGGCGAGATCAAATGGCAAAGCGACCTTGCCCGGCAACGGCTCGCACAGTATGCGTCGAGCGGGGCGGGTATCTCGGAAGTGGCAGACAGCGTGGACGCTATGACAGCCCACTCAGCATGGGTGCCGGACCCGCTGGCCGAGGCCGGCGCGCGTCTGCCGTCCGTGCTGGCTCAATGGCTGACGCGCTGGATCGAAGCCGGTTGCGATCTGCAAGCGGCGTTCGAAACAGCCGCGGGCGGCGTGCGCCGCGTGGCGCGGGTGCTGGGCCGGGCCACGCGCGGCGACTGGGTCATCCTGCTCGAGGAATTCGACGATGCCGCGCACACCACCGCGCTCGCGGCCCAATTCAGCCTGACGACCCGTGAAGCGGAAGTGCTGCTATGGCTGTCGCGCGGCAAGACCAACCGCGATATCGGCGACATCCTGGGGATGGCGCCGCGCACCGTCAACAAGCACCTCGAACATGTATTCGGCAAGCTGCATGTGGAGACGCGTGCGGCGGCCGCGGCGATCGCTGCGAAGGCGAGCACGCGGTATTAAGCGCAAGTAGTGGTGGGACGGCGACCTGCGCCGTCCCTACGCACGTTTAAACCGCTTACTGCGACTCTTCCGCCCACACGGCGTTGTCCCGCGCCATCAAGGACGTGGCGGCAGCCGGGCCAAACGTGCCGGAGGAATAACCGCGTGGCCGCTCGCCCGACTTCTGCCAGCCGTCCAGAACCGGCTCGGCCCATGCCCATGCAGCTTCCAGTTCGTCGCGACGCATGAAGTGGGTCAGGCGCCCGCGAATCACGTCGATCAACAGACGCTCATAAGCTTCGGCGCGGCGCTCGGTGAAGGCTTCCTGCAGATCGAGATTCAGATTCACCGGCAGCATGTGCATGCCGCTACCCGGCTCCTTCGCCAGCATCTGCAACTGGATCGATTCTTCCGGCTGCAACTGGATCACGAGACGATTGCCGTAATGATGCGGACCACTCGGAATGATCGAGAACGGTAGTTCGGAGAACTCGATGACGATCTCCGACACCTTCTTCTGCATGCGCTTGCCGGTACGCAGATAAAACGGCACGTTGGCCCAGCGCCAGTTATTGATCTGCGCGCGCAACGCAACGAAGGTCTCCGCACGGCTCGAGGCCGGCACGTTGTCTTCTTCGAGGTAGCCCTTGACCGCCTCGCCGTCCACCGCGCCTGCGGTGTACTGTCCGCGCACCGTGTCGCGTGCGATATCTTCGGGCGTCATGGGACGCAGCGAACGCAGCACCTTGAGCTTTTCGTCGCGCACGGCATCCGGATCGAGCGACACCGGTGGCTCCATTGCGACGATGCACAACAGTTGCAGCAAGTGGTTCTGCACCATATCGCGCAATGCGCCGGTCTTGTCGTAGAAGCCCGCGCGGCTGCCCACGCCGACCGTTTCCGCCACCGTGATCTGCACGCTCTTGATATACGGTGCCTGCCACAGCGGGCCGAAAATCGCATTGCCGAAGCGCAGCACCATCAGGTTCTGGACGGTTTCCTTACCGAGGTAATGGTCGATCCGGTAGATCTGCGCTTCGTTGAAATGCTGACCGACCGCGGTGTTGATCTCCTGCGCGGACGCGAGGTCGTGACCGAGCGGCTTTTCCAGCACCACGCGCGAGTACTCGTCGACGAGATCCGCCGCCGAAAGGTTGTCGCAAATGTTCGTGAACAGATCGGGTGAAGTCGCGAGATAGAACACGCGCCGCACGCCGGGGCGCGATGCCTCTTTCAGCCGCTGATAGTCCTCGACCGAATCGACGTCCATGCGCACGTACTCGAACAACGCCAGGAATTTGTCCCACGCGGCCGCATCGAAAGCCTTCTTTTCGATGAACGGCTTGGCCTTCAATTCCATGAATTCGTTGATGTATTCCTCACGCGACCAGGGTTTTCGGCCAATCGTGAGAATGCGCGTTTCCGGCGGAAGATTGCAGTGCAGATGCGCCATGTAAAGCGCGGGGAGCAGCTTGCGAAACGACAGGTCACCCGTACCGCCGAAGATGATCATGTCGAGCGGCAAGTCAGGGGTGGCAGAAGCGTGTTGGGTAATCATAGCGCGATGTCACCGTCATGAAGGGCGTCGAACGAAGGGCAAAAATGCCGGTGACCCGGCATTTTCTGGCAAACGCCTATGGTGCAACGTTTTTGGATTGTTTGCACGCGACGCGGCGATGACAGTGTAGAAAAGTTGCAACTTCGCTTTTGACTTCGCGGTGACTTTTCTTGCAGATTCAGCCGCGCTGCAACGCCACGCGCGCCACCCGGCAAGCGCCCAGGTCCCATGCCGCACAGCCGACGCTCTTGAATAGCACGGGCGTGCTACCCGTCGGCGACGGCGCGCTGCCGTCCACCAGTGCGGCGATGCCCGTCACCTTCGCCCAATCCACCTCTGCCTGGATGAAGTCGCCCGCTTCGTGCCGGGCGCCGGCCACGTCGTCGACGAAGAGCGCGCTGCCGTGCACCGTGCTCGCGCCGATCTCGAGCATCGAGGGTGTGAACGCGCCCACGCCGATCACCAGGCGTTCGGCCCGCGGCGCCTCGTCATACACAGCTTGCCGGCTGGTCGTGAGGGCAATCACGACATCGACGGAAGCGGGCACGTCGGGACCCGCCAGTGGCTGCAGATTGCGCGCCTTGCCGCGATGTGCGTCGCAAAAAACCTGCGCTTTCGCGAGCGCACTGCCCTTCACCCATATCTGCGCATCGGGAAACAATTCTCCGATCGCCTCCACGTGGTTAGCGGACTGCGTGCCGGTGCCAATCAGCAGAAATTCTTGCGGTGCCGGGCGGCCCGAGGGACTTGATGTGCCGCCTTTGAAGGTCTGTACGCCGAGCATCGACATCGCCGCCGTGCGCCGGCCGGTCACGGTCGGACCATCGAGGATAAAAAGTGTCTCGCCGGTGTCCGCGTCGAAGGCCATCACCTTGCCGTGAATCGTCGGCAAGCCGCGCGCGCCATTGGCCGGACACACGTTGACGAGCTTGTGGATGCCGAGGTCCGGCGCCGTGGCCGGCATCGACAGCATTATCCCGCCCTCGTTGAGCGGCACGACGAGCCGTTCCGGGCTCGCGATGCGTTGTTGCGCGTAATCGACGGACGCCGTTTTCAGCGCCTCCACGAGTTCGGCGTAGGGCGTGAGCCGCGCGGTGGCGGCGGCGTCGAAAATCGGTGTGGCCGGGTGCGTCATATAAACAATTTCTCCATCAGCGTGCTGAGGCTTAACGCACCAGAAAGCCATACGTCAGCGGATCGCGTTCGTCGACGATCCAGTTCGCGAAGCCACAGATATGCGCATCGCCCTCGATTTCCGGAATCACGGCATCGAAGCGTTCGAGCTTCGTTTCGGACAACACCCGGCCGCGAAAAATCGTGCCGATCACCGATTCGTTGACGAGTGTTTCGTCACGCCCCAGTTCGCCGCGCAGATACAGTTGCGCGACGCGTCCCGCGGTGCCCGACCCGGTCGGCGAGCGGTCCACCTCGCGGTCGGCGAAGACGCAGCAATTGGCCTGCGTCGAGCCTGCGTGACGCGGCGCGTTGTCGATGATCGTGCCGTAAATATGGTTGATTTCGGGGATGTGCGGGTGGACGACCTTGAACGCCTCGTTGGCCGCGCGCTTCACTTCGGCGCCGAACTGGATCAGGCGGTCCACGTCCGCTTCGCGCACGTTCAGATCAAACGGCTTGCCCGAGGTGTAGAAATAGAACGCGCCGCCGAAGGCGATATCGCCCTTCACGGCGCCGAAGCTCGGCGTATTCACCGTCACATCGCGTTGCCAGATAAACGAAGGGACGTTGACGAAGCGCGCGCTGCCAGTATGATCGCCGTCCCATTGGACGAAGGCCTCGATGAAGCCGCACGGCGCGTCGATACCCACGCGCGTTTCGGGCTCGGTGCGCTCGACCCAGCCGAGCGCCACTGCCGCCGTTGCGAGCGCGATTACGCCGTGGCCGCAATGGTCGCTATAGCCCTCGTTGTGCACGAAGATAATGCCAAAGTCGGCGCCCTCGCTGACCGGTTCGGTCAGATAGCCGCCGTACATGTCGGCATGGCCGCGCGGCTCAAGCATCAACGCGCGGCGCAGGTGATCGTGATGCTTCTTGAGCCAGGCGCGCCGCTCGACAATTGTTTTTCCGGGGAATTTGGGTAGTCCACTGGTGACGATCCGAAACGGCTCGCCGCCCGTATGCACTTCGACCGTGCTGATAACGCGATTCAGTTTCATAACGCCTGGCAACCCTCCCGCGCGTGCGACTCAAAGGCCGAAAATGCTTCGCTGTGAACCATCCAATTGTCTCCGTCATTCTTAGACTGGATCAAAATGTAGACCAGCTTTGGTTTTCCATCAACCAATTTCAAAATCATTGCGCTAAACTGGTTGGAATCGGGATCACGGGCGGGCGTAGCACTTGAACGCCCCCGCTCCTGCCGATCCACGACAAACCCGCGAACAGACAGACGCTCATGGTCATCCCCGCCCTCGCTACGGATAGCACGTTCCGCCCAAAGCAGATCTACGAGCAGGTCTCCGAGCGCATCCGCGCGGAGATCCGCAGCGGGCAGTTCGCTGCCGAGTCGCGCCTGCCGTCGGAGCGGGAACTGGCGGCGCGTTTCGGTGTGGGACGGCCGGCCGTGCGCGAGGCGATCGGCGCACTGCAGAACGAAGGGCTCGTGGTCACGCGCCGCAACTCGGGCACGTATATCTGTGCGGATGCGCTGCAGCGTCTCGCGGCGGCGCCGCTGGACGCTGCGTCACTGGCCGATCCGGATGTCAGCCCCACCTCGACGCTCGATGTGCGTCTGATCCTCGAACCGGCGATTGCCCGGCGCGCCGCGGCGCGCGCCCAGCGTGACGAGTTGGCCGAGCACTATCTTGCGCAGATGGATTCGATTGCCGACATCACCGACCCGGCGCAGCGCGTGTTATGGAACAACAGCGACCGCCTGTTTCACCGGCAACTTGCGATGATGACGGGCGATGCGTTGCTGGTGAAAATCGCCGACGAAGTGGCGCAAACGATGGATCAGCCGCTCTGGAAGCGGCTCAAGGACGACGGCATCTATGACGCTGGACGGATACGGCTATACGTATCCGAACACCGGATGATCTACGAGGCGATCGTCGGCGGCGATGCGGATGCGGCGGCGTTCTACGTCGAACAGCACATCATGCGCGTGCGCCGCGACATCGCGCCAAAGTGAGATTCACGGCGTCGCAGCTACCGCGATTACTGCGCCGAGGAAGCGTTGCCGGAACTCCCAGAGTTGCCGGAGGAATGATCACCCTCCTTGAACATCGCCCGGCAGGGAGGGCTGAGTTCGCTGACGTGCTGCTTCATGCAGGCGGTGATCTTCTCCTTGTCAGGAATTTCCGCACTGCAAAAATGCATCGCATCGCCACGGCAGGCCTTTTCCTGTTCGTCCTGTGAGGCCGCATGCGCTCCGCTGACAACCACCAACGCGGTCAGACTGGCTGCAAACAAGGCTCCGCATCGATTCATATTCGCTCCGATTATCAAGTCAGCCCAAGCCCGATACAAACTCGCCCTGAACGATACGAACGGAGAGGAAAGAATTTTGCTGCACCGCACACTATTCTTTTTTGGCACACCTACAATGGAAAATACTTAGGTATTAACCCTTATAAAATCCATTGACAGGTGCTGCGATGTCCAGCCGATCCGTTTCGTCCCGCGCCGTTCCTGCCACCAGTGGCGTCGGGGCGCCGTCGCTGCGGGCAACCCTAAGCCGTATCGCCCGCCTCATGTGGCGTTCCTCCGAGCGGCATAGTCTGTATCAGGTGATGCTGGCGGCCGGCCACGAAGAAGGTCTGCAAGACAATCTCGTCCAGCGTTCCCGCTCCGTCCGGCAACGTTGATCAAACTACCGCACGGCCTGCCACCCATTCCTTTCTTCAGCAGAAATCGGACCTGAAAGCTGCCGGGTAGCGGACCCGGACGGCGGTCGCCGGTCCGTCGGTCCGTCAGCGGGCAACCTGGCGGTTGGCGGGACGCGTGAGCGTCAAACCACGCCCCGCGTAAAAGCGCGCAACCGTCGCGAACGGCATATACACATCGCTCTGATACGGCGCGACGCCCGATGGATTGTGAAACCAGACGCCGTCAGGGTCACGCCCATGCAGCAGAATCAGATGACCACCACGTTGCGAGTTCGGCTCATGCGGGCGACGAATCTCCGGGCTCACCGAAATGATCGCCATCGTTGCGCTATCGATGCGCGCGGCGATCTCCTCAAGCGTTGCCTCGGGCAACACATCCACCTGCAAACCAAAAGCCTGCTCGGCCCAAGTGGCGAATGGCCGGTAAATCAGGCCATCGACGCCACCGTCTTCACGCATCCGATACACCTCGTGGCGTAACGCTTCGTCGAGTAGCGCGGCGCGCGGCGCATGCCCGATGCCCCAGAAGTCCAGTGCGGACTCGAGACACGTCAGGCCGCACAGACGTTGCGCCCAGAAACGGTAATGCTCGCGCTCGATAAAGCCGCTGCGTTGCCACGCGGGGTCGTCGCATGGATCAGCATCGTCTTCGACGATCGGCCGCACCCATTCGGGGCTACCCCATTGCGAGTAGTACGGCACACCGGTATGGCGCAGGGTCTTGTTGTCTTTCATGAATGGTGTTGAGATGGCGTCGGGATGGATAGAACGGTAATCAGAACAAGAAGCAATGGACCTCATTATTGCGGATTATTGAACGCCGAATATCGTCCGATGAAGCTGCGCAAATTTGTGCGGCGACTTATACGCAGTTCATACGCCGCCCGTTCACACGGCGATCATCGACGCACGCCACAATCGGATCACATTTCATTACATGTCATACGGGGTTTCCTCGCTAAAATACGCAAGACGCATCGGGCAGGCCTTACCCGGACTCGGCCGGCCCGTCCTTGACTGAGAATCCCGGAGACAAACTCAGGCAGTTTCGCGACTGCTGCACAAAAGCAGCAACGCCGCGTTTTTTTGCTGTACATTTGCTCTCCCATGCGTGGCCGGTCGGCTCGCAAAGAAGGCGATGCAACCCATCGCCGTCAAGCCTCACGCGTCCTTCACCCGATACTATTTATAAAGACGGACTTCCACGCAGTATGGCCAACGAAGCAACCTCACCTGACTCCATCGCAGTCGCGGAACGCGTGCGCGAGTTGATGAGCCGTCACGGCATTGGAAAGCGGCAACAGACCACGGAACTGTGCCGCATTCTCGACCTGAGTTTTTCACAAGGGCATCGCAAGTTACGCGGCAACAGCCCTTGGACCCTATCGCAGATCAAGAAAGTCGCCGAGGTGTTCGGCGAGCCAGCCGCGCAACTGTTCGGCGCGCAAACGCTCGATCCGGGCATGGTCGGCGCGGTCGCCCAGGAGGCCGTGTTCTCCATCGGCGGCATCGAGCTCGCCTGCACGGCCTGGGTGGGCGCCGCGATCGAACCCGGTAGCCGGCCGGAATTCATTGCCTATTCGAAACTGGGACAATGGCGTGTCACGCGTCACGATGGCGCGCTGTATCAAAGCGCTTATGAAGTCCACAAGATCGAGATTTATCCGCGCCGTGCGGAAGCCGACAAACCGCTGATCGCTGTGGTCGACGACGACCGGTCCTCGGCCGATAACCTGCGCGACTACCTCGATCGCAGTGGCTTCGCCGCCGTAGCGATCTACGGTTTGGCCGCGTTCGTCGAGCAGTTGCAGACGCAGGTGTTCGACGGTGTCGTGATCGACTGGCTGTTCGGCAATCAGACTTCCGCCGCGGCGATTCGCGCCGTGCGCGCTTCGGAGAACCCGGACGCTCCTGTGTTCGTGCTAACCGGCGAACTGCTGACAGGCAAGGCCAGCGAGTCCGAGATCAGCGAGATTATTCGCAATTACAACGTAGCGTGCTATGAGAAGCCGGCGCGGATGGCGATTCTGGTGGCCGATCTGTCGAAGCGGTTGAACCGGGCCTGAGGCCTGCCACGCGAGTGAATGAATGGCCGGGCACGCGGCGGCACAAGCCACCGCGGGCGCTCGGCCCTCAAACCGCCTTCAAACCACACTACGCGCCGCCAGCGCCCGCTGTAGCGCGGAGCGCAACTGCTCGTAGTGCACCGGCTTCACCAGATACTCGAAAAACGGCGCCGCGTCGGTTGGCGGCGCTTCGGGCGCATACGCACTGATCGCGATCACCGGCGCGCCTGCCGACGGGCCACCGCGTGCAGTGAATTCGGCGAAGAACGTGTAGCCGTCCTGATCCGGCATATGCAGGTCGAGCAACATCACATCGCAGCGGCGCACGTCGAGCCAGGCGAGTGCATCTTTGGCATTGGCGACTGCCGTCGCGTCGTAGCCCATATGCGCGATCATTTCCAGCAACGACTCGCGAATCAGGCCGTTGTCGTCGACGATCAGCACCTGCGAGCGCTCGCCTTCCCGGGCACTCTCCGCCTTGGCATCGGGCAGAACGGCAGGCTCGACCGGCCCCACCGGAATCGTGACCGTGAAGGTCGTTCCCTTACCGACTTCGCTTTCCACAGCGACGCTGCCACCGAACAGCTTCAGCAACCCCTGCACGATGGCGAGACCCATGCCCGCTCCTTCGAAACGGCGCGTACGCGAACCGTCGAGCTGGGTAAATTCCTTGAACATCAGCGGCAATTGCTTGGGCGCCACGCCTGGCCCCGTGTCGCTCACTTCGATAGTGAGCACCGCGAGCCGCTGCACCAGCCGCACCCGCACCGAGCCCTTCTCTGTATAGCGGATTGCGTTGGTCACCAGGTTGCTGACAATCTGGCGAATGCGGTGCGGATCGGAATCGACCGGCCCGGTCAAACCGCTCGCCTCGCTCGCGAGCGTCAAGCCGCGCGCAAGCGCGGACGGCGTGTGTTCGTCGACGATCGAAGCCAGCAGCTCGCGCGGCTCGAACTGCTCGTAACGCAATTCGAGCTTGCCGGCGCCGAGGCGCGCATAGTCCGTGAGGTCGCGCATCTGCGCCTCCAGGTGACGCGCCGCACTTTCCAGCCGCTGGATCACCTTGCGGTCCGCTTCGGACTGGAAATTGAAGCCAAGCAGCTCGATCGATGACACGATCGCGTGCAGCGGCGTGCGCAGTTCGTGGCTGATCATGCCGAGAAAAGCGTCTTTCGCGAGACTCGCCTCGCGGGCCGCGCGGGTCGCCTGATGCTCGGCTTCGAGCGCCGCGCGTTGCTGACGGATCAGGCGGCTGCGGCGACGGCCGTTCACCACCAGCAGCAGCGTCGCCGCGGCCGACAGCAGCACCAGCATGATCCCGGCCGCGAACAGCATGCGACGCTTGTCGATGAAGTCACGAGTCAGCGCTTCGCGGTCGGCTACGTCGGCGAAGCGGCGCGTCAAGGCCAGATCGTTGACCTCCTGCCAATGCGCCCGCAGCGTGGCGACTATCCGGTCGGCTCTGCGGGAATCCTGAGGCAGGGCTGCGATGTCGGGCTCGAGCTGGTCGAGCGTGTGCTCGAGCGTCTGGATTTCGCCCTCCTGGCGCTGCAGCAAGGCGACCTGATCGATCAGCATGCGCGTCGAGCCGGCCATCACGTGCAGCTTCGACTGCAGCACTTCGTAGCGCAACTGCAATCGCGGGTAATCGGCATCGGTGCCGTTGCGGTAGAGCAGCAACTGGTTTTCGAGGCGCGCGTAGGCAATCTGCAGTTGCGCGGCGTCCCAATAGAAACCGTCGTACGTGCCGGTCAGCAACTCCGTGGAGCGCGGGTTGAGCAGATTAGCGTACATCAGGTAGCCGATCGCCCCCACCGGCGCCGCGAGCGCGGTGACCCAGACTGCCACCAGCAGCCAGCGGCGCGCCCGATGCGGCGTCACTTGACGATCAAGCCCTTGATTTGCCATACGAATTTTGAGTCCGCGTCGGCACCCGACAGTTCGGTTGGAAAGGCGTCGCGCGGATAGATGAGAAACAGCGGCCCGAAATCGCTGACCTTCAGACGCTTGCCGTTCATGCTATACGCCACGATCACGCCGTAACGAGCGCAGTCCGAAACCGGAATGGTTTCGACGTAGTCGTCGAGCGTATGGACTTCGATCTGGCTGCCACGAGTGCCGACCAGCTTCAGGATATCCGCGAGCAACGGTCCTGTGAAGGTCGCGCGGGGCGTCCACGAGGTCGACGTGGTGATCGAATGCGCGGGCAGCGCGAGAAGCTGCTCTTCACTGAGGTGGTAAACCGGGGGCGCCGGGTGTGTCGGGTCGTTCGCTGTCGTGACCGCGCCCGTCACATCGAGCGAGAGCACGGCAGCCTGGGCAAAACCCGCGGCTAACGCCATGGCGAGGCACGCGATCCAGCGCGCGCCGTTTTTCCGGTAGTGCATTTCAACGGCCTTTTCGTCTGTTTTCTTGTTCTGTCGTGACCTGCTCTGCTATTCCTCAATCCTTGCCGTCCGCCATCCGCAGATGGCGCGCCGCGCGCTGCGAAGCCACCACGATCAGCTTCATGGTCGCGCGCGTGGCGCCGACGAACAGCTTGCGGGCGCTGCGCTCATCGAAGGTGTCGAAATCGACCTCGGTCAGGATCACGCACGGCGCCGATTGCCCCTTGAAGCGGTAGATCGACTCCAGCAGCACGTCGCCCTCGCGATATTCCGGGTTGCCGAACAGGTCGTACTTGCCGGTGAAGCTGCGCAGCCGGTGTGGCCCGAGCTGGTCGAGCGAAGTCAGCACCGAACCTTCACGTCCGCGAAACGACAGCACGGCGATGTCCTGCTTGCGAAACCCTAGCGAGAGCGCCTGGGTGATCGCACGCTTGGTGGCGTCGATGCAGCCCTCGGCCGCGTGCGCTTCGTCGTAAGTGGAGAGCGACAGATCGGAGCCGTCGAACGGGCTGCCCGAGGCAAGTCCCGCCGCAAGCGGCACCTCGGCGCCGACCACGTCGCGCAGATAGTCGAGAATGTCGCGCGGACTGCGGTAGTTGGTGGTTTCGTTCAGCGTGGTCCAACCCGGCAGATCGACCGGCGCGCGCATGTAGAGGTTCTGCAACGGGTCTTCGAGCCACCACCATGCCGCGCCCGGCCGCAGCAGCCGTTCGAGCGCACCGACCCACGGCTGCTGGAAGTCCTGGCCTTCGTCGACGATCAAGACGTCGAACTGCCAGCGCGCCTCGATCGGCGTGTCTGCAAAAAGCCTTTCGAGCTGGTCGAAGATATCCGCAGACTGAAAGTCGGGCGCGCGTCCGGCGTCGCGGGCAATCCAGTCGCACAACTGGTGATAGTTCGCCACCTTCGCTTCCGGCGGCGCCACGCGGGCAATGTGGTCAGCAAGCGGCCGGTTGAAGCACACGTACAACGGCTGCTGACCGCGCGCCACCGCGTCCTTCATGACCTGCACCGCCAGTTGCGTCTTGCCGGAGCCGGCCGTGCCGGCGACGCGCAGGCGGAACGGCGTGAATTCGAGTCGACGCGCCCAGGTGGCCAGGCCACCGGCCAGACGCGTGACGAGCGTGCCCGCCTGACCGACCAGCGCGCTGGCGTCGGGCGAGAGCGCCAGTTCGTCGGCGAGAAAGTGATGGATCTTGGCGGCACAGGCAAGGCGCGGTTCGTCCGCCGGCAACGCTTCGCGGATGATCGCGGCGAGGCGCTCCTTGCGCGTTGCGTCGACGATGCGCGCCGGGTTCACGCCGGCAATCGCTGCGTCCTTGACGATATGGTCGGGACAGTACAGCAGTTCCTCGATGAAATAGGTGCCCGCGCCGAAGGCCGCGGTAAAGCGCCGATGCATGCTTTCGACGGTCCGTGCCAGCGCAATTGCCACATTCCGCTCGGTCTGCAGATAAACCTTGACGAGCCCTTTAGGTGTCTCGCGCAGAAAGCCGGTTTTCTGCTCGACGATCATCAAGCGCCCGGACGGTCCAACTATCACAAAATCGGCTTCGCCGAATACCGAGAACCCCTGGTTGAGCCGCGTCCAGTGCACGCCGTGATAGACGGTGTAAGCGTCGGGCAGCGCCTCTTCCAGCAGCGCCAGCGTTTCGCGTTCGCGCGCGGCGGCGCCGGTGGCAGCGAGGTTCTTCCAGTCGTCGGGGACAATGCGGGCCATGCGGTGCCTCGTCATGTTCGGATGCAGGCATTGTACGCAACGCACATGCGTTTTCGGCATCGGCCATTCGGTCAACGAAAGGGCAATTACAAGCTGCATCGTGTATCGTTACCCGTTGAACGCCGCATACGCGTGCGGCTTGCCAACCACAGAAAAGAGGATCTGCCGGATGATTACAATCTGGGGACGCGCCAACTCGGTCAACGTCCAGAAATTGTTGTGGTGTTGCGACGAACTCGTGCTGCCGTACGAGCGCATCGATGCGGGGCTGCAGTTCGGCCGTAACACCGAGCCGGAATATCTGGAGATGAATCCCACCGGCCGCGTTCCGACGCTGGTCGACGGTGATTTCGTGCTGTGGGAATCGAACTCGATCCTGCGCTATCTGGTGATGGAATATGGACCGGCAAGCCCGCTCTATCCGTCCGAGCCCAAGCAGCGCGCGAGTATCGACCGCTGGCTGGACTGGTCGCTCTCCACGCTGCAAGCGGCCGAACGGCCGGTGTTCTGGGCCATCGTGCGTACGCCCGCTGCCGAACGCGATGAGGCCAAACTTTCCACCGACATCGCCGCAGTCACGCTGCTGTGGAAGCTGGTCGACACGCATCTGCACGGGCGCTTCTTCCTCGAAGGCGAAAAGTGCACGCTGGCCGATATCGTGATCGGCTCGTATGCGAAGCGCTGGTTCGGGCTGGAGGGCGTCGAACGTCCGTCGCTGCCGAACCTCGAACGCTGGTACTCGCGCCTCGCGACGCGCACCGGCTTCAAGAAGTACATCGACTTTCCGCTGACCTGAACGACACCGTCTCCCATCTCATATGACCATTACGCTTTACGCCTGGGGTACGCCGAACGGCCGCAAGGTCAGCGTCGCCCTCGAAGAAATGGAGCTGCCTTACACGGTCGTTCCAGTCAACATCGGCAAGGGCGAGCAGTTACGGCCGGAGTTCCTGCGCATCAGCCCGAACAACAAGATTCCGGCCATCGTCGACCCGGACGGCCCTGCAGCTGCAGGTGGCATGAGCGGTACGGACGGCGCAGGCGGCGGCCCGGTCAGCGTGTTCGAATCGGGCGCGATCCTGCTCTATCTGGGCGAAAAAACCGGCAAGTTCCTGCCCACCGGCCTACGCGAGCGGATACCGGTGCTCGAATGGCTGATGTGGCAGATGGGCGGCTTCGGTCCGATGCCCGGGCAGGTGCACCACTTCGCCGCGCTCGAAGCGGAGAACGACCGCCGCTATGGGCTCAAGCGTTTCTCGGACGAAACCAACCGCCTCTATGGCGTGCTCGACCGGCGGCTTGACGAGGTGGAGTTCGTCGCAGGCGAGCTTTCCGTGGCGGATTTCGCGATTCTCGGCTGGGCGTGGCGGCACGAACGCCATAAGGTCGACCTCGCCACCTATCCGAATGTGCGGCGCTGGTATGACACGCTGTTCGCCCGGCCCGGCGTGCAACGCGGCTTTGCGGCAAAGCTCGACTGAGCCGTGGCGCCCAGGTGGTTCCCCGTTCCCCAGAATGGGTATCCACCTGCTACGCCGAATCGCGATGGACCTTATAATTGCCCCATGAAGAACGCCAAGTCCGCCGCGGTTGTCGAAAAAACCGCCCCTGCCCAAGACACCGCACACAAGCGTGCGCACGATCATTCGCATACCCATGCGGATCATCAGGCGCACGGCGGTGAGCATGAGCACGGGCATCTCCACGCCGCAACGCCGGAGGCCGCGCTCGTGCTGGCAGACGAGTATTGCCGCGAACGCGGAGAGAAACTCACGCCGATCCGGCGCAAGGTGCTGGAATTGCTGCTGACCTCGGGCCGGGCGACCAAGGCGTACTCGCTACTCGACGACATGCGGCAGATTCACCCGGGCTCCGCGCCGCCCACGGTGTATCGGGCGCTCGACTTCCTGCTCTCCGCGGGGCTCGTGCACCGGATCGAATCGATCAATGCCTTCACCGTCTGCCACGACCTGACGCAATGTCAGCACGGTATTCTGGTGGTGTGCCAGCAGTGCGGCAACGTCACCGAACTGCATCAGCCGAAGCTGCGCCAGGCGCTCGTGCTGCAGATTGAAGACGCAGGCTACCGCCTCGCCAGCGAGGAAATCGAACTGAAAGGCCTGTGCTCCGACTGTCAGGCCGCCGAAGCCAGCGCGGCCGCGGCTAGCGGCAGCAGTGGCACCGCCGGCAGCGGCGCCTGAAAGCACTCAGCCTGCCGCGCGGGCGTCTATCGCATCGTGTAGCAATTCGACCAGATCATCCGGCCGGGCCGGTTTGGTCATGAAATGCTGGAAGCCTTCACCAATGCTGCGCAAGCGGTAGGTATCGTCAGTGTGGCCGGTCAGCGCCACCGCAACCGCCGGTGAATGATCGCCACGAATCTCGTGATCGCGAAGCCGCTGGATCAGATAGAAACCGTCCATGCAGGGCAGTTCGAGATCGCAAACCACCGCATCGGGTAACAATCGCAGCGCCGCTTCGACGCCCTCTTCCGCATCCGCCACTGCGACGACATGCGCGCCCTCCGATTCAAGCAGGTGCGTCAGCGATTCCCTGCTTTGCAGGTCATCCTCGACGAGCACGATCGTTGCCTGATCGAGTCTCAACACTCCGTTCATTTTTCGTTGTTGCTATAAAGCAGGTTAGGCCCGATAAGGCAGCCATTGTATCGCGCGCATTGCCACAGCCTTCGTGAAGCGGGCGCACATCGCATGCATCGCTCTCAAGATCCGACTCGGTTTCGCACAACGAGTTGCATTCTTCCGGCAAATACGGCCTGGTCCGGGTGATCCGTTAATAGCACTTCACGTGCCTCGTCCGCCCGAGGCGCGCCGCGCTTGCTCGTGAGCGGGCCGCACAGCACCGCCACATAAGGCTGCGGGCCATCGCGCGGGTCGCAAAAATTGGCATGAACCGCCCAGCGGTTATCGATCGGGGGCACGCCCAGATGCACCTCGGGTGTGCAAAATCTGCCAGGAGTCATGCCATTTCTATCCTCCCATCTTAGGTGTAAACGATGACTTCAAAGCGTCACGATTTTCCGGGTGCTCCGACCTCCCAGTGCTAAATTTCGGTCGAGGCGATAACCGCGGAGGAGACCCCGGCATGAAAATCAAGAAGGCGATCGACCGTATTCCTGGCGGGCTGATGCTTGTCCCGCTGTTGCTCGGCGCGTGCGTGCACACGTTCGCCCCGCATGCCGGCAAATTCCTGGGCTCGTTCTCCAATGCCCTGATTACCGGCACACTGCCGATCCTTGCCGTGTGGTTCTTTTGCATGGGCGCCAGCATCAGCCTGAAGGCCACGCCGGTGGTGCTGCGCAAGAGCGGTGTGCTGGTCGTCACCAAGGTGCTGACCGCGGCGATTGCAGGCGTGATCGCCTCGCACTTCCTGCCGCCGGGTGGCATCACCTCGGGCTTTCTCACCGGCCTGTCGGTCCTCACCGTGATCTGCGTGATGAACGAGAGCAATGGCGGCCTGTATATGGCGCTCATGCAGCAGTACGGCATCCCGGAAGAAGCCGGCGCGTTCTGTCTGATGTCGCTCGAGTCTGGCCCGTTCATGACGATGGTCACGCTCGGCATTGCCGGGCTCGCGAGTTTCCCTTACGCCACGCTGCTCGGCGCGCTGTTGCCGTTCCTGATCGGCTTTGCCCTCGGCAATCTGGATAGCGATCTGCGCCAGTTCTTCGGTCAGGCGGTAGCGGTGATGGTACCGTTCTTTGCGTTCGCGCTCGGCAATAATCTCGACTTTCGTGTCATCCTCGACACGGGCCTGCTCGGCGTGCTGATCGGGCTTTGCGTCATCGTGGTGACCGGCACGACGCTCGTGCTGTCCGATATCTTCCTCGCGCGCGGCAACGGCACGGCGGGCATCGGCGCGGCGTCGACCGCCGGCGCAGCGGTCGCGGTGCCGCAGATCATCGCCGGCATCGAACCGCGCTATGCTGCGATCGCTCCGGCTGCCACAGCACTGGTTGCCACCTCGGTGGTGGTGACCTCGCTGCTCACGCCGATTCTCACGGCTATCTGGGCGCGCCGCTGGGGGGTGCTGTCGGCGAATTACCGGCGCACGCACCCAGCCTCCTCCGATCCGCAACCGGACAGTGAGACACTCCAGTCTGGACTCAAGCCCACGCTTCATCATCAAGCGAAGTGAGGCTTTGAGCCAGACTCTTTTCCAACCAACGACACCTGATCTCAAGATGCAAGAACTCGATCCCGCGACGCTCGAAGCCCTCCGTCAAGTCAGCACGGCCACGCTCACCACCCAGCTGTTCAAGCGAGGCTTGCGCAACACGTTCATGCAGGGCGTCGCGCCGCTGGCGGGTCATAGCGGCCCGAACCTCGTCGGGCCGGCGTTCACCCTGCGCAACATCCCGTCGCGCGAGGACATCGACGTCCTCGAACTGTTTGCGAACCCCGAGTACGCGCAGCGCAAATGCGTCGAAACGATCCCGGCCGGACACGTGCTCGTGCAAGATTGCCGCGGCGAGCGCAGTAGCGCTTCGTTCGGTTCGATCCTGACGCAGCGTCTGCAGGTGCGCGGCGTCGCCGGCATGGTCTCGGACGGCCCGGTGCGCGACAGCACGACGATTGCCGCGCTCGGCCTGCCGGTGTTTTGCGCCGGTGCGAGCGCTCCGCCGAATCTGATCCGTCATCATGCGATCGATATCAATGTGCCGATCGGCTGCGGCGGTGTTGCGGTGTTTCCCGGCGACGTGATCGTCGGGGATGCGGACGGCATCGTGGTGATTCCGCGCGAAATGGCCGCCGACGTTGCCAAGGCAGCCGCGGAACAGGAACTGCAGGAGGAGTTTCTGACGGAACGCATTCGCGAAGGCGCGCCATTGCCGGGCACCTACCCGCCCAACGACGCGACGAAAGCCGCGTATGAGGCGTGGAAGAAAACGCGTCAGGTTTGAGGCAGCGCTGCATCGGCTGGCAGCGCAAAACTCTTTCCGGATGTTTCTCAGCGTTACCACGCGCTTAAGACCGGAGCGTGGGCGCGACAACCGCGTGGATACCCCCACGTAATGTCCTCGCCCGCCGCAACGCTCGTTGCGGCAAATCACCTTACAGAAACGCCGGTGTCCTGCCGGCAAATTCTTTCCTACTGCTTACCGTTCGTAACAGGAAGCAATATCTTCGCGTTGTCCCGCGTGTTGTGGTCGGTTGTAATGCACTCGACCTGATGTCCGGCGCCGCAAGCCATATCGCAGTGGCACGGTCATCTCACGAACGATGCGGGCCACGGCGCCGGCCGGTCGCACCCGCTATCGCCCACGACTGCCGCTCCGGCGCAACATATTGACCCGCACACACGACCCCGATAGCGCGCCCGCCAACGCTCTGGACAGCGCTCAAGCCAGCGCCATTGCCCATACGACGAACGTCACAGACGCCGACGCGGCCGGCGTGACGCAAGCTGCGCTAAACATCGAGGTGCGGGCCGTGAGCCGGCAGTCGCTGACGCAAAGCGGCAACGCCATCTTCCGTGTGCAACTGGCCGATGACCGTACGGTCGCGGCGCGCATCAATCCGCGCCGCGGCATGTTCGCCTTCACGCAACACAATCTCGACGCGCTGCGCGGACTGGGCTTGCCCGTGCCGCATGTACTGGCAGCAGGCGCGACCGCTGCGCAAGGCTCGTTCGTGATTCTGGAGTGGGTGCCCGGACGCGATCTGCAGTACGAACTTGCGGGCATGTCTACGCAGCAGATGACGCGGCTTGCCGAAACGGTGACCGGATATCAGAGGCGCGTTGCGAGCTTGCCGGAGAGCAAAGGATTCGGCTGGGCCCCGATCCAGCGCAATGCTGCCGCGGCGCGCTGGACCGATATCTTCGGCCTGACTTCGGACGCCGGGCCAGCCGACGATGCGCCGCCCCTCGAACACATCCGCGCCCGCCTGCGTGCGGTGCGGCGCTCGGTCGAGCCTTACTTCGCGTCGCTGCGGCCGGTCTGCTTTCTCGACGACCTGACGGTCAAGAATGTGCTGGTCGAGCACGGCGAACTGCAGGGGATTATCGACGTCGACTTCGTCTGCTATGGCGACCCGTTGATGGCAGTCGGCACGACGCTCGCACACATTGCGGCCGATGTCGGCGAGGCCGGGCGCTTCTACGGCAATGAGCTGATCCGCAGTGCGACGCCGTCACGGGATGCACAGCGGGCCATCTATTTCTACGGTTCGCTCTGGATGACCGGCTTTCTCGCCTCAGCCGAGGCGGCAGGACAGACGCAGCGTGCCGCTGAGCTCTTGAGTGCGACGAATGCCATGCTTCGCCACGCCGAGGCCGATCTGCACACCTGAAGCGGCGCGAGCGGTCAAGCTCGCTCGTCCCCCCGGGTCCACCCGGCGCCGGCGGCAAAACCGGTGCCACCAACGCGTTAGTCCTTCTCGCGCTGAGGCCCTATTCCGTGCACCAGCATTGCTACCGCATGGCGGGCGATGTCGTCCGAAGTCAAACTGCGTCGCACCGGATCGTTGCGCCACATC